>Ga0075364_10000527_pt1 | contig 19477 bp, 12 predicted proteins | sample EndMetdeltDD1764_FD_71517 | JGI IMG/M metagenome (GOLD analysis project Ga0075364, IMG submission 71517) | Populus endosphere microbial communities from Tennessee, USA - Endosphere MetaG P. deltoides DD176-4 | ecosystem: Host-associated > Plants > Roots > Endosphere | place: USA: Tennessee...
CGCCACCGGTGGCGATGCTGTCGAGCAGGGCCCCGCGCACGCCAGGCTCGCGTTCGAGCGCGCGCAGCACGTCCAGGCACTGGATGTTGCCGCTGCCTTCCCAGATGCCATTGAGCGGCGCCTGCCGGTACAGCCGCGGCAGGATCGATTCCTCGATGTAGCCGGCACCGCCCAGGCATTCCTGGGCCTCGTTGACGCAGGCCGGCGCGCGCCGGCACAGCCAGTACTTGCCGATGGCCGTGGCCACCCGCGCCAGCGCGGCTTCGCGCGGGTCGGTCGGCGCGGCGTCGACCGCGGCGGCCACGCGCAGCGCCAGCCGCGTGGCCGCCTCCGATTCCAGCGCCAGGTCGGCCAGCACGTTGGCCATCAGCGGCTGCTCGACCAGGCGGCGCCCGAAAGCCCGACGGTGGCGCGCGTGATGCAGCGCCTGGGCCAGCGCCATCCGCACCTCGGCGGCAGCGGCGAGCATGCAGTCGAGCCGGGTCAGCATCACCATCTCGATGATGGTGGACACGCCGCACCCCTCCTCGCCGACCTGCCAGGCCTGCGCACCGCACAGCTCGACCTCGGACGAGGCGTTGGACCAGTCGCCCAGCTTGTCCTTGAGCCGCAGCAGGCGGTAGGCATTGCGGCTGCCGTCCGGCAGCAGGCGCGGCATCAGGAAGCACGACAGCCCACCCGCCGCCTGGGCCAGCACCAGGAAGCCGTCGGACATCGGCGCCGACAGGAACCACTTGTGCCCGACCAGGGCGTGGCCATCGCCGTGCGGCGTGGCGACGGTGGTGTTGGCACGCACGTCCGAGCCGCCCTGCTTTTCGGTCATGCCCATGCCGATGGTCAGGCCGGCCTTGGCCGACGCCGGCACATCGGCGGGATCGTAATGCGGGGCGGCCGCGCGCGTGGCCCAGTCCTGCAGCGCCGGTGCGCGCCGCAGCACCGGCACCGCGGCATGGGTCATGGTCAGCGGACAACTGGTGCCCGCCTCGGCCTGATGATGCAGGTAGCTGAGCGCGGCGCGTGCGACGTGCGCGCCCGGGCCGGGCGCGTGCCAGCTAAGCCCGGCCACGCCATGCGTCTTCGCGGCGTGCATCAACTGGTGATAGGCCGGATGGAACTCGACCGTGTCGATGCGATAGCCGGACCGGTCGTGGCTGCGCAGCCGCGGTCGGTCGCGGTTGGCGTCGAATCCGAGGCGGTAGAGCGCATCGCCGGCAAGCCGGCCGTAGGCCTCCAGCCGCGGCGCGAAGCCCTGCGCCGCGCCGGCGATCACCGCCTCGCGCAGCGCGAGGTCGTCCTGCCACAGGTCGCGCGGTTCGAACGGCGGCGGCTGGTTGTCGACGCGGTGGGTCTCGAACGCCGGCAGGTCCTGCATGATCGCGCTCCGGCCGCGCTCAGAACTCGAAGTTCATCGCCGCGCCGACCGGAGCCACGAATCCGCCGGCGACGTAGTCGACCGCGGCGCTGAACAGCTGGGTCATCGCCTGCGCGTCGCCGACCTCGGTGGCGATCGTGGCGATGCCTTCCTGCTGCGCGCGCACGGTGATCTCGCGCACCTTGTCCTGCGCCTCGGCCGAGCGCGCCAGTTCCTCGGTCAGGGTCGGGTCGATCTTGACGAATGCCGGCTTGAAGTGGGTCAGCAGCTGGAACGAATCCAGGCCGGAACCGAACTGCTCCAGGCCCACGCGGCACCCCAGCGGCGCGACCTCGGCGACGAACTGCTGGGCCTGGCGCAGGTGGGTGAACACCTTCGCCTCGGGCGCTTCCAGCCACAGATGGTCGCCCGGCACCTCGTGGGCGGCCAGCTCGCGCCGGATCAGCTGGGCCAGCGCCGGATCGGCGAACGAGGCCGGGCTGACCCGGACCAGCAGACGGGTCTGGCGGCCGGCGCGGGCACGCTCGGCGAGCAGCCCGATCGCACGCCGCACGACCCAGTGGTCGATCCGCTCCAGCAGGCCGTGTTCCTCGGCGATGCTGAGGAAGCCGGCCGGGGCCACCAGCTCGCCGTTGGCGTCGATGCGCAGGTGGGTTTCGTACAGCTCGCCCGGCTCGCCCTGCAGGCTGATCAGCGGCTGGTAATGCAGCACGAAGCCGTCGCCGTCCAGCGCCTCCTCGATCCGCGACACCCAGCGCTGCACGCGCTCTTCCTCGGCGCGGTCGACCGCGCCCGGGTCGAACACCTGGACCGCGTTGCCGCCCAGCTCCGAGGCCGCATGCAGGCAGGAATTGGCCCGGGCCAGGACCTGGCCGACGCTGGCGATCTTCTCGCCGACCTGGACGCCGCCGATGCTGGCGGTCACCGTCACCGAGCGCTCGCCGACCGCGAACAGATGCGTCGCGAAGCCGTCGCGCAGCGTCTCGGCCACCGCCTTGGTGCGCGCGTGGCCGCCTTCCATCAGCAGGGCGAAGCTGTGCTCGCCGAAGCGGGCGATCTGCACGTCGGCCTCAACGCTGCCACGCAGGCGCGCCGCCAGCGCGGCGACCAGCGCATCGGCCGAATCCAGCCCGATGTCCGGCAGCAGCCGGTTGTAGTGGTCCGGCTCGACCAGCAGGAAGCCGTACTGGCCGCCATCGCGCCCGACCTGGGCCACCGCGTCCTCCAGCATGCGCATGAAGGTCGGGCGGTTCAGCAGCCCGGTGACCTGGTCGCGCCGGCGCAGTTCCTCGACCTCACGCGCCAGCTCCGGATCCAGTTCCTCGCGGCGGCGGAACACCACCTGCACGCAGGCCTCGCCCTCGTAGCTGGCGGTGGCGAACTCCATCTTCGCCGGGAAGGTGCTGCCGTCGAGGTGGCGCGCCTCCATCAGGTACTCGGCCGGCGGCGGCTCGCCGCGCGACAGCGACTTCAGCAGCTGCTTGAACCCGTCCGCGTGCTGGGCACCGACCAGGTCCAGCAGCGACACGCCCTCGACGTCGTCGAAGGAATCGAAGCCGAACATCTCCAGGTAGGCGTCGTTGGCCCGGATGTGCATGCCTTCGTGGATGTAGGCGACCGGATCGCGCGAGGAGGCGATCAGCGCATCGCAACGGCGTTCTGTTTCGCGCAGCTGCGCCTCGAGCCGGCGCAGGCCGCGGCGGGCCTCCAGGTCCGCCCATTCGCGCTGGACCACTTCGACCAGGTGCTCGGGCCGGCGCTTGAGCGCGACCGCGCGCGCGCCATCGGCGTACGCGCCCAGCACCGAGCCATCGTCCAGCGTCTCCAGCAACGCCAGCAGCGGCGCATCCTTGCCGCTGGCATCGACCCGCTGCCCGACCTCCGCCAGCGGCGTGAGCTGGGACTGCGACACCAGGATCAGGTCGACCGGCTGGGCCGCCACCATCTCGCTCAGTTCGGCCAGCGACTGTGGCCGCAGCGGCCGGACCGCGATCCCGCCATTGCGCAGGGCGCTGACGATGGCCTCGGCGTCCTCGACGCGGTCGTCGACGATCATCAGCCGGATCGTGATGTCTTTCTGCATGCGTGCTCTGCGAACGGGGAAGCGCGGGGGAAGCCGGTTTAATACACGATGGCCCCGGAAGCGTCCATGACGGAACGCGGGAAACGTGCCGTGCGCGCCGGTCCGCAGCACGGGCAGGATGCGCTGTTCGGACCGGGCGCCCCGCCCTACCATGGCCGCCCACCACGCAGGGTCAGGACCAATGGGCATTGAAATCGAACGCAAGTTCCTGGTGAAGGGCGACGGCTGGCGTGACGCCGCCGGGCGCGTGCAGCCGATGGCGCAGGGCTACCTCAACGACCTGGCCCTGGTCGACGGGATCCGGCAGAAGGCGTCGGTGCGGGTCCGGATCGAAGGCGACCAGGCCTTCCTGAACATCAAGTCGCGCGAGTCCGGGCACACCCGGCAGGAGTTCGACTACCCGGTGCCGGTCGACGACGCCCGGGCACTGCTCGCGCTGACCGTGGGCGGCCTGGTCGACAAGCGCCGGCACTACGTCGAGCACGAGGGCCACCTGTGGGAGGTCGACGAATTCCTCGGCGACAACGCCGGCCTGGTCGTGGCCGAGATCGAACTGGATGCCGCCGACGAAGCCTTCGCCCTGCCCGACTGGGCCGGGATGGAGGTCACCGACCAGACCCGCTATTACAACCTCGCACTGGCCTCCCGGCCGTATGCGCAGTGGAGCGAGGACGAGCGTCGCGGCGGCGCCTGAAACGGCCGGCCGACCCACCCGTCGCCCGGCTGACACGGTGACGTCGAGGCCTGCGGCTCCGGCCGCTCCCGGTCATCGCGCCAGCCCGGCGCCAGGTCGGCAGCGTCCGGCGGGGCGGTGGGGCCCTGCGGCCCCGGCGACCATGCCGCTGCCACGCTTGCGTATCGCCGGTGCCATCCCCATGTGCCTGCGATGAGAATCGATATCTGGTCCGATGTGGTCTGTCCCTGGTGCTGGATCGGCAAGCATCGGTTCCAGCGTGGTGTCGAACTGCTGGGCGATGACGCCCCCGCGCTGGAGGTCCACTGGCATCCGTTCCAGCTCGACCCCGAGGCCGGCACCGACCCGGTCCCGCTGCGCCAGGCGCTGGCGGCCAAGTTCGGCGGCGGCGAGCGGGTCTCCCAGATGCTGGCCGGTACCCAGGCCGCGGCGCGGGCCGAGGGGCTGCCGATGGATTTCGATGCAGGCCAGGTCCAGGTCAGCACCCTGGACGCGCACCGGCTGCTGTGGCTGGCCGCGCGCGAAGGCGACGCCGGGGCCGTGGGCGAGGCGCTGTTCCGCGCCCATTTCGTCGACGGCCGCAACCTGGCCGGACGCGACACCCTGGTCGCCGCGGGCGCCGTCGGCGGACTGACGGCCGCGCGCGTCGACGCGCTGCTGGCGGGCGACGAAGGGCTGGCCGAGGTCCGTGCGGACATCGCCCAGGCCCAGTCGATGGGCATCCGCGCGGTGCCGACCTTCGTCATCGACGGCCGCTACGCGGTCCAGGGCGGACAGCCGCCGGAGGTCTTCGCCCAGGCCCTGCGCCAGGCCCAGGCCGACGCCCCAGCGGCGGCCGCACAACCGGCACCGGACCAGGCGTGCGGCCCCGAGGGCTGCAGCGTCTGAAGGCGGGGTCGCCCGGCTTCCGGGGTCCCCCCTGATTCCGCCCCATGCCGGTCCGACGCCAGGCCATACCGGTACGAGCGCGCTTCCGCGCGAGTGCGCGTCGGCACGCGGCGCCCCCGACACGGGGCCGAAATCGCCATGGCCGCCGCACCGGGCACGCAGAGCCGCGTTGCCATCGCGCACGCGCGCTCGCCGAGGCCCGCAGCGTCCTGACATCACGCCGCAACGGCAACGCCGACGACGCCTGCCGGCTGCGCCTTCGACCGACACGGCGTGATCGATCTCCGCCTCCCCGACGCATGCGCGGCGACAGCCTCCGGCCACGGCGTCGTGCCGGTCGCGGTGCGCGGACATCGCCGGCCTCCAACAGCGGCACCCGCATCTGCGACAATCCGGTCACGCGCGCACCGCGCGGTCTGACGGAGCTCCACCGCATGCTCGTGATCGGCGTCGCCGGCACCGAACTCACCGCCCAGGAACGCGACTGGCTGCAGCACGACGCCGTCGCCGGGGTGATCCTGTTCAAGCGCAACTTCGCCTCGCGCGACCAGGTGGCCGAGCTGTCGGCGGCGATCCGTGCCGCCGCGCCGCGCCCGCAGCTGATCTGCGTGGACCAGGAAGGCGGCCGCGTGCAGCGCTTCCAGGATGGCTACAGCCCGCTGCCGCCGCTGGACACTTTCGGAAAGCTCTATGCGCAGGACCAGGCCGCCGCACTGCGCCTGGCCGAGGAGCACGCCTGGCTGATGGCCAGCGAGATCCGCGCCAGCGGCGTCGACCTGAGCTTCGCACCGGTGGTCGACCTGGCCCGTGGCAACCGCGCGATCGGCAACCGCGCCTTCAGCGACGACCCGCAGGTGGTGGCCGCGTTCACCCGCGCCTACGTGCGCGGCATGCATTCGGTCGGCATGGGCGCCACGCTCAAGCACTTCCCCGGCCACGGCACCGTGCTCGAGGACACCCACTTCGACGACGCGGTCGACCCGCGCCCGCTGGAGGTGCTGCGCAGCGAGGACCTGGTCCCGTTCGTGGCCGGCATCGACGCCGGCGCCGACGCGGTGATGATGGCGCACGTGGCCTATCCGCAGGTCGCGCCGGAGCCGGCCGGCTACTCGCCGCGCTGGATCCAGCAGATCCTGCGCGAGGAGATGGGTTTCCGCGGCGTGGTCTTCTCCGACGACATCGGCATGGCCGCGGCCTACTCGGCCGGCGGCATCAAGGCCCGCGTCGACGCGCACCTGGATGCCGGCTGCGACGTCGTCCTGGTCTGCCATCCCGAACTGGTCGCCGACTCGCTGGCCGCGGTCGAAGGCCGTGCGCTGAACACTGCCGCGCTGCTGGGCCTGATCGGCCGCGGCGCGCTGGGCTGGGACGGCCTGCTCGCCGATACCCGCTACGGCGGTGCCCGCGCCAACCTGCCGCCCGCCTCCCTCGCCTGACCTTCCCGGCCGGCCGCCGGCTCCGGCGGTTCAGCCTTCCCCCCTGATCCGGTAGCATCACCTGATGTCGAATCTCCTGATTTCCGAAGTCCTCGCCCGCGCCGACCTGCTGGTCGACCGCGCCACCATCGACGACGCCGTGGCCCGCATGGCCGGCCAGATCGCCCACGATTACATGGGCGATGTCCCGCGCGACCGCCTCGGCGACAGCTTCGTGCCGGTGTTCCTGACGATCATGCACGGCGGCATGCCGTTCGCCGGCCAGCTGTCGCTGGAGCTGGGCGCACGCGGCCTGGACCTGCAGTTCGATTACCTGCACGCCACCCGCTACCGCGGCGAGAACGCCGGCGGCGAACTGGTCTGGAAGCACCGCCCGGCCACCTCGCTGTACGGCCGCCGCGTGCTGCTGGTCGACGACATCCTCGACGAGGGCCAGACCCTGCGCGAGGTCAGCCGCTGGTGCATCGAACAGGGTGCCACCGACGTGCGCATCGCCGCGCTGGTGGTCAAGGACCACGACCGCCGCATCGAAGGCGTCAGCGCCGACTACGTCGGTGTGCACGTGCCGGACCGCTACGTGTTCGGTTTCGGCATGGACTACTCCGAGCAGGGCCGCAACCTGCCCGGCATCTACGCGCTGCGGGACTGAGCGCATGGAGATCGCGCTGGCGGTGATCGGCGGCACCGGCGTGTACCGCCTGGCCGCGCTGGAGGACGTCGAGGCACGCGAGGTCGACACGCCCTACGGCAGGCCGTCCGGTCCGCTGCGGATCGGTCGCCTGGGCGAGCGGCGCGTGGCCTTCCTCGCCCGCCACGGCGAAGGCCATGCGCTGCCGCCGCACCGGGTCAACTACCGCGCCAACCTGCATGCGCTCAAGCAGGCAGGTGCGCAGCGCGTGCTGGCGCTGAACACGGTCGGCGGCATCACCGACGATTACGGCCCGCGCGTGCTGGCCTGCCCGGACCAGCTGATCGACTACACCTGGGGCCGCGAGTCGACCTTCTGGGACGGCGAAGGCGAGGCCCTGCATGTCGATTTCGGCCATCCGTACAGTCCCCTGTTCCGGACCAAGCTGCTGGCCGCCGCGCGCGTCACCGGTGCCAGCGTCGTCGATGGCGGCTGCTACGGCGCCACCCAGGGCCCGCGCCTGGAGACCAACGCCGAGATCGCACGGATGCGCCGCGACGGCTGCGACCTGGTCGGCATGACCGGCATGCCCGAGGCCGCGCTCGCGCGCGAGCTGGGCCTCGATTACGCCTGCCTGGCGATCGTCGCCAACTGGGCCGCCGGCTGCGGCGATGCCGCCGAGATCACCCTGGCCGAAGTGCTGGACAACGTGGCCGCCGCCTCGGCCGGCCTGCCCGAACTGGTCGCCGAACTCGCCCGCGGCTGAGCCTCACCGCGGTCTTGCCGGGCAGGTGCATGCCCGGCGCGGCGGGACGTCCGACGGGCCGAAGGCACCACGCTGGTGCATCGCTGGCGGCGTGATCGGCGATGTAAGAATTATGTTGCGGCACGGATTGTCAGCACGCGCGAGGATTTGCATACTCGGCGGGTGTGGCGGCCGCCGCACATTCCGTCAATCGCAAGGACTACGCAGCATCATGGCCAACGGTACCGTCAAGTGGTTCAACGACGCCAAGGGATTCGGCTTCATTTCGCCGGAGGATGGCAGCGCGGACGTGTTCGCGCACTTTTCCGCGATCAATTCCAAGGGTTTCCGCTCGCTCAAGGAAGGTCAGCGCGTGAGCTACGAGGTCACCCAGGGCCCGAAGGGCGCTCAGGCTTCGAACATCACTCCGCTCGACTGATCTGATACCAGTCGACACAAAGAATTCGATATTGAAGCCCCGCCCACCCGCGGGGCTTTTTTTATGCGCTGGCGCAGGCCCTGAAAACCGGCGACGCAGAATCCCGACAGCGCCGGCGCAGCGTGCCGTAACCACTCCCGTCACCCGCGCGCTGGCGGAATCTCCGCCGCGAAACCGCAGCCGCCCGGAATCGGCGGGCATGGCCGCAACCGGATTCCCATCCGCCATCACGCGCGTGATCTCCCGCGCAGACAGCCGCAGACCGCAGACCGCTGGCCCCGCATGCCGATCGCATGCGGGGCGTTGCCCGGCTCAGGGCGCGATCACCGTGATCGTCGCCGGCCTCGACGCGCCGACGCCGCGCAGTTCCGGACGGTACATGTCTTCGGCCATCGGCGGCGGCACGTTGTAGGTGCCGGGCGTCACCGCCCGCACCAGGTAGAACAGCCGCGACCTGCCCGAGCCCAGCCGCAGTGCGGCCACGTAGCGGTCGTCGCGGAACTCCTCGTGGCGCAGGTCGGCCGCCTGCGCACGTTCGCCGATCGACACGCCTTCGATGTCCACGCCTTCCCACTGCGCCGGATCGGACAGGTTGAAGTTCTCGATCTCCAGGCCGGCCGGCAGCAGGTCGGTGACCAGGGCGTCGGGCATCGGCTGGTCGGCGCTGACGGTCAGGCGCACGACCAGGGTCTGGCCTTCCTTCAGCGGGCCACCCCGCCAGGGTTTGCCGTCGGGCAGGAACCAGTCGCGGACCACACCGATGCGGCGCATGTCCTCGGCCGGCGGCTGGCGCGGAATGCCGGCCACGTCGATGCTGGCGTACAGCGGTCCCTGCCCGCCTTCGGCGACGAAACGCACGCCGCGGGCCAGCGCGGCGCGGTCGAACAGCCGCGACACCATCCGCGCCGGCGCGACCGTCTCGCTGCTGTCGCCGATGGCGAGCTGTCCGCCGATGCGCCGGCCCTGGGTGGCCCCCAGCGCCTTGCCCATGCGCGCCAGCGCCATCTGCTCCTGGGTGCTCAGCCACAACCGGTTGCCGCTGTCGCCGCCGCGCCTGGCATCGATCGCCCGGCCCAGCGCCACAGCGCGCGCGTCGTACTCGGGCTTGCCCTGGCCGCGCTCGTGCAGCAGCGCGATCATCAGCGCGTCGTCGCGGATCCGGCTGCCGTAGTCGCCCAGCCACGGGCGCTGGTCCGGATCGCGGGCGAAGCCGTCGGCGATCGCCGCCGCGCCGCGCTTCGCGTCGCCCTGCAGGCTCAACGCCAGGCCCAGGTGGACCAGCGGCAGGCCGGTCAGGCTGCTGCCCTTCTCGTTGTCGTACAGCGCGCGCAGCGTGCCCAGCGGTGCGCGGTTGACCCGTGCCAGCACGTAGCCCGAATAGGCGCGGTTGGCGAAGCGCAGGTGCTCGCGGCGGTCGCGGCCGTAGAACTGGTTCGCGCCGGACAGCAGGTCCTCCGAGAGCCGGTCCAGCGCCTTCTGCAGCATGCCCTCGGGCACGGCGAAACCGGCCTCGCGCGCATCCAGCAGGAACTCGGCGATGTACGGGGTCAGCAGCGGATCGGCCTCGCCCTGTCCGCCCCAGAGCGAGAAGTGGCCATTGGCCGACTGCATCGCCGCCAGGCGGCCGAACGCGCCTTCCATGCGCGCGCGCCGGGCCGAGGCGTCCAGCCCGGCCACGCCGAACAGGGCCGCGGTTTCGGCATCGAGCAGCAGGCCGGCGTAGCCCTTGCTGGTGGTCTGCTCGGCGCAGCCGTACGGATACTCCAGCGCGCCCTGCAGGGCGGCGGCGAACGGCACCGGCGGCAGCGCCGAGACCTGCATCCGCGCCTGCACCGATTCGCCCATCAGGCCGTCGGCCAGCGCCGCGTCCAGGGTCAACACGCCGTCGGCGCCGAGCACGCGGGTCTGCGCGCGCAGGACCGACGGCAAGGCCGCCCGCACCGGCAGCTCATAGCGCCGGTCGACGGTGTAGCCGCCGCCATCGACCCGCACCCGCACCTTGCCGACGCTGTGGCCTTCCAGCGCACGCAGCGGGAAATTCAGCGTGCGCTTGGCACCATCGGCCAGTTCCAGCGTGCGTTCGCCCTCGGCGATCGCCAGCGGGCCCTCGCCGTCCACCCGGACCTTGAAACTGCCGGCCCTGCCGCTGAAGTTCTGCACGTCCAGCGTCACCGTCGCGGCGTCGCCAGGCGCCATCACCCGTGGCATGCCGGCCTCGGCCACCACCGGCGCACGCACCAGCACCTCGGCGTCGCGGTTGCCGTAGCGGGTATCGCCATAGACCAGCGCCGACACCCGCAGCGTGCCGTTGAAATCCGGCACCGGCAGCTGCAGCCTGGCATTGCCCTGCGCATCCAGCGCGACCGGCCCGGAGAACAGGTCCACGGTCTGCACGCGGGCGGTCGGGCGCCGCGCCTGCGGCAGCGCGGCCAGGGCCATGTCGCCACCGAAGCGCAGCCGCGCGGTGCCGCCGGCGAAGCTCTCGATCACCCGCCCGTACACGTCGTAGGCATCGGTGGCCAGGCGACGCTGGGCGAAGAAATGCGCGTTCGCGTCCGGCACCGGGAAGCGGGTGATGTTGAGGATGCCCACATCCACCGCCGACACCGTCACGTGCGCCTGCTGGCCGGCCAGCTGCGGCACGCTGACCGTGACCGGCAGCGCGCGCCCCGGCTGCATCTGCTCCGGCACCTTCAGCCCGACCGCGACGCGGCGGTCCTTGCGCGACATCGGCACGTGGGCGACGCCGACCGCACGCGCCGGGGTGACCTGGCTGGCCGCCGAGCCGCCGCGGAACACCAGCGCGGTGACGTACACGTCGTGCCGCTCCCAGTCCTCGGTGACCGGAATCTCGAAGGTGGCCGTAGCCTTGCCCTCGCTGCCGCGGACCTCGATGTCGTGCACGTACAGCAGCCTGTCGCTCTCGACCAGCAGCACGCCACGCCCGGCCTGCGGCGGGGTCACCGTGACCTTGAGCGTGTCGCCGGCGGTGTAGCCGGTGCGGTCCAGCGCCAGCTTGACCTTGTCGGGGCGCGCATCCGGGCCGCGGTTCTCGTCGCCCCAGCTCCAGCCGGCGCGGAACGGATAGCGCATGGTCAGGCCGGTGGCCGGGTCGAACACGTCGAGCCGGTACTCGCCCCACTCCACCGGCACGTCGAACGCGGTCGCCGAGGTGCCGGCATCCAGCGTGCGGGTCTGCTTGTTCTCGAAGCGGCGGGTGAAGTCGTAATCCCAGCCGCCTTCATCGTCGAAGCGCCAGTGGTAGTCGCGCAGCTCGCGCACCAGGGTCAGCTGCAGCCCCTTGGCCGGCAGCGGCTGGCCGTCGCGGCCGACACGCACCAGCTCGAAGCGCGCATTGCCGTTGGCGTCGGCGCCATCGGCCTCGTCGAACAGCGGGCGCACGCCGACCAGCGCATCGGCCGGCCAGACCACCCGCTGCAGGGTGCGGCTGACCGGGCGGCCGCCGCTCTCGTGCACGCTGCCGCTGACCGTGGCCAGCACCGGCGTCTTGCCGTCGACCTCTTCCGGCAGCGGCAGCTCGGCACTGGCGCTGCCCTTGGCATCGAACGTGGTGTCGACCACGTCGCGCGGATCCTTGGGCAGCGACACCGTCGCATCGCCGAAGCGGTACCCGGGCAGCTTGCCCGGCAACGGTTCGCGCGCCACCGCCACCGACAGCCGCGCGGTGAAACGGTTGCCATCGGCCGGCGCGCCGTACAGGTACGCGGCGTCGGCCTGCAGCCTGAAGGGCTGCTTGGGCGCCAGCGTCTCCTGCGGGCTGGACAGGTCCAGCTTCATCCGCTCGGGCAGGAACTCCTCGATCCGCAGGGTCATGCCCTGCACCGCTTCGCCCGCGCCCGGATCGGTGCGGAATTCGACCTGCCAGCGCCCGGTCGGCGCGTCGGCCGGAACCTCCTGCTCGAACCGGTAATGGCCCTGGGTGCCGGCCTCGAGCCGGGTCTCGCGGAACACGCGGCCATCAGGCTGCTTCAGCCGCAGGAACAGCGGCTGGCCCTTGCCGTTTCCATCCTTCGGCGCCGGCAGCGCGCGCCCGTCGAAGTCGCGCAGCAGCGCGGAGATGCGCACCGTCTCGCCCGGCCGGTACAGGTCGCGGCCGGACCAGGCGAACACGTCGAAGTCGGCCTGGCCGCGGCCGTCCACCGCGAACTCGGACAGGTCCAGCGCCGGCTGGTTGAACGGCAGCAGGGAGACGTCCTTGCCGCGGCGGGCGACCAGCACGTGGCCGGCATCGAGCCGGTAGTCCAGCAGCGCGTTGCCGTTGGTATCGGTGGAGGCCTTCAGCACCGCCTGGCCCTTGGCGTCGAGCACGCGCAGTTCGGCGCCCTTCAGCGGCGAGCCGTCGTGCAGCGAGGCCGCGTGCACGTACAGCGTGTCGCGGTAGGCGCGGGTGTGCAGGCCGATGTCGCTGACGCTGAAGAAGGCGGTGTCATACTGGTCCGAGTACTGGCCGACCCGGCGCATCACCGCGAAGTACAGGCCGGGTTGCTGCAGCTCGGCGATGTCCTGCACCGGCAGGTAGTTGAGCACGCGCTCGTTGCGCTCGCCGCCGAGCACGAAGCGGTTGAGGTAGGCCGGCTCGGCCAGCTCGCGCAGCGGCGTGCGCTCGCCGTACTCGCTGTCCAGCTCCCAGCCACCGCGACGGCCGCCCTTCTGGAACGCGGCATAGAAGCGCGGCAGTTCGGCATCGCGCACGCGCAGGAATTCGACGTCCACTTCCTCGACGTTGACCGACACCACCGGCAGGCCGCGGCTTTCGCGCGCCGGCAGCACGCTGCCCTGCGAGGCGAAGCCGACCACCGGCTCGAGTTCGCCGGTGTGCACCTGCCTGTCGATCGCCTGGCCCAGCCGGGTGCCATCGGCGGCGACCAGGTCGGCCGAGACCTTGACCTGGTAATCCCTGGCCGCCTCCACGTAGGGATAGCGCAGGGTCAGACCGTCTTCGGACAGCGACCAGCCGCTGCCGTTGTCCGGCTTGGGATCGACCTGCAGCAGCGCATCGAAATCCTGCGTGCCGACCAGCGGCTGCGAGAACTCCAGCGCCAGGGTCAGCTGGCCGTCGTGCTGGTCGGGAAACGCGCGGACCAGGCCGAAGCCTTCGACCGTCTCGCGCTGGGCCTGGATCTTCTCGCCACCGGCCTGCGGCAGCTGCCCGCCCGGGTCGCGTCCGCATCCGACGATCACCAACGCCAGCAGGACGGTCGCAACCGCCGACCGGCACCGCCGCATCCACCGCGTCCCCTGTCCGACCTGCTCCATGCACACGCATCCGTTCCGCCAAGACCGCGCCAGTATAGGCGGGCGCGGTGGCGTGCAGATGGCCCCGGAAGCGGTGCGATCAGGCGGTGGCGTGCCTTTCGGCCAGGGCCTCGGCGACCGACTCGAACAGCTCGCGCATGCCGATCGGACGCTGCAGGCGCCGCAGCGGCAGCGCCGGGGGCAGCAGCGCTTCCTCCAGCGGCGAGGCGGCATCCTCCAGCACGATGGCTGGGCCGGCGTAGCCGGATTCGTGCATCGCCGCCAGCAGGCCGGCGGCGGTCAGCATCGAGATGCCGCTGTCGACCACCACCAGGTCCGGCGCCCCGCCGTCGACCCAGCGCCGCAGCGCGGCGGCGCCATCGGTCGCCATGTCGGGCACGTAGCCCTGGCTGGCCAGTGCGTGGCCGAGCAGCGACAGCTGGGCCGCCTCGGCGGCCACCAGCAGGATCCGCTCGCCATGGCCGGCCGCGGGCGCCGGGATCTGCTCGGCATCCTCGTCGGCGATCTCGACCGGCAGCGGCAGCCACAGGTCGAAACGGGTGCCTTCGCCGACGGCGCTGGCGACCTCGATCCGGCCGCCGTTGCTCTCGGCGATGCGCTTGCACGACACCAGCCCCAGGCCGGTGCCACTGGTCTTGGTGGTGAAGAACGGCGTGAACAGCTGTGCGCGGGTGGTGTCGTCCATGCCCACGCCGGTGTCGCTGACGCCGATCCGGACCTGCAGGCCGACCTGATCGGCCGACAGGGTCAGCTTTCCGCCGTCGGGCATCGCATGCAGGGCGTTCAGGCAGAGGTTGAGCAGGCACTGCTGGAGCTCGGTGTAGTTGGCTTCCACCGCCAGCGCCTGGTCGGCGATGGCCAGCTCCAGTTCGACGCCGCGCGGCAGGCTGCCCTTGAGCAGCAGCTCGACCGCGTGGAACAGATCGACCAGCGCGATGTGCTCGCTGGCCCGGCGCGACCCGCGCACGAACGAGAGCATCGATTCGGCCATCTCGTGCCCGCGCCGGCCACACTCGGCCACCACGGCCGCGAGCTGGTGCAGGCGCGGGTCGTCGGTCCGCTGCTGCAGCAGGTCGGGCACGATCAGCAGCGGCTGCAGGATGTTGCGCAGGTCGTGGCTGAGGCCGGCGGCCAGCAGCGACAGGCTTTCCAGGCGCTGGGTGCGCATCAGCTCGGCCTCGGCACGCTGCCGCTCGGCCTCGGTGCGGGCCTCGCGCAGCGCGCGCTCGACCGCCATCGGCAGGCGCGCGCTGCTGTGTTTGAGGATGTAGTCGTTGGCGCCGTCGTGCAGCGCCTCGACCGCGGCGTCCTCGCCGATGGTGCCGGAGACGAAGATGAAGGGCATCAGCGCGGCCTGGCCGCGCACGATGCGCAGGGCCTCGTGCCCGGAGAACCCCGGCATGCTCAGGTCCGACAGCACGATGTCGGGCTTGAAGCCGGCCAGGGCCGAGGCCACGCCCTGCGCGTCGTCCACCCGCAGGAAGTCGGCGCGCAGGCCGGCGTCCTCCAGCTGCATCTGCACCAGCTCGGCGTCCTCGGGCGAGTCTTCCACCAGCAGGACACGCACCTTGTGGACACTGCTGATCGCACGCAACGGCATGTCAGCCCTCGCTCGTCGGCGCTTGGTTGACCAGCGCCCAGAAGTGGCCGAGGGTCTTGACCGCGCCGAAGAACTGCTCGACGTCGACCGGCTTGACCACGTAGGCGTTCGCGCCCAGGTCCCAGCTGCGGGCCAGGTCGCTTTCCTCGCGCGAGGACGACAGGATCACCACCGGCAGCCGCCGCAGGCGCTCGTCGGCACGGATCCGCTGCAGCACCTCCAGCCCGTCCATCCGCGGCATCTTGATGTCCAGCAGCAGCACCGCCGGATCGACGTCGGCGCGGTCGGCGAACCGCCCCTTGCGCTGCAGGTACTCCAGCGCCTCGACGCCGTCCTCCACGTGCACGATCGGGTTGGCGAGCTTGGCCTCGCGCAGCGCGTCGATCGCCATTTCGGCGTCGGCGGCGCTGTCTTCGGCCAGCAGGATGGTGCGGATCGTGGTCATTCGATGTTCTCGGAAGAGAAGGAGGCGTCCGGCGGAGGCGGCAGGACGAAATGAAAGACGGCGCCCTTGTCGGGTTCGGATTCGGCCCAGATCTGGCCGCCGTGGCGCGTCAGGACCCGGCGCACGCTCGCCAGGCCGATACCGGTGCCCGGATACTCGCTGGGCTTGTGAAGGCGCTGGAACACGCCGAACAGCTTGTGCGCGTATTCCATGTCGAAACCGACGCCATTGTCGCGCACGCTGAAATGATGCGCACCTTCGTCGTTCAGGTGATAGCCGACTTCGACCAGGGCCGGCTCGCGCCGGGCGGAATACTTGACCGCGTTTCCAAGCAGGTTCAGCCAGACCTGGCGCATCATGTTCTCGTCGGCCACCACGATGGGAAGGGGCTGGATGCGCCACTCGACCCGGTGCACCGCCCGGCCGCCGGCCTCTGCGTCGGCTTCGAGGTTGGAGTCCAGGACCGCGCGGGCCTCGGCGACCAGCGACTGCATGTCCACCGCCTGCAGCCTCAGCGCGCTGCGGCCCAGGCGCGAGTAGACCAGCAGGTCGTCGATCAGGCTGGACATCCGCTGCGCCGAACTGCCGATCACCCCAAGATAGTGGCGCCCCTTCTCGTCGATGCCATCGCCCAGATGGCGCGACAGCTTGTCGGAGAATCCTGCCACATGGCGCAGCGGCGCACGCAGATCGTGGGACACCGAATAACTGAACGCTTCAAGTTCCCGGTTGACTTCCGAAATCTGTTCGATCTTGCCTTCCAGCTGCCGGTTCAGGTTCGCGATCCGCTGCTGGGCCACCTTGTGCGCGCTGATGTCGCTGACGGTCATCAGGATCGCGTCGTCCTCGCGGTCCGGCAGCTGCATCCTGCGGGCGTTGATCAGCATGGTCCGGACCACGCCGTCGGCGGTGCGCTGGACATGCTCGAAATCCCACAGTTCGCGGTTGCGCACCAGCACGTCGACCAGACGCTGGCGGATCACCGGATCGCGCCATGCGCCGTTGCCGACCTCGTCCAGCGTGGAGCGCAGTTCGTCTTCCTCGGTGTCGTAGAGCTCGGCGAACGCGGTGTTGTGCATGATCACGCGCAGGCCGGGATCGAGCAGCGCGATCGGTTCGCGCACGGTCTGCAGCACCGCCAGCGCACGCGCGCTGGCCCGGCGCAGGCGCCGCTCGGTGGTCAGGCGCTTGCGCTCGAGGCGGTACAGCAGGTAGATCACCAGCGCCAGCAGCGCGACCTGCACCACCACGGCGCCCATCGTCAGCCAGCCGATCCGCTGCTGCTGCTGCTGCGCGTACTGCTTGCGCTCGTTGAGCAGGCGCTGCTCGTTGCCGAGGATCTGGTCGAACAGCTCGCGCACCCGGTAGCGCGAGCCCATGTCGTGGATCAGGTCGCGGCGCTCGGCCAGCGGCGCACCCAGCGCGAGCCGCCGGCAGATCTCCATGCGCCGCAGGATCTGCTCGTGCAGCCGGCCGATCAGGATCTGCTGCCCGGGGTTGTCGCGGCTCAGCTCCTCCAGCCGCGCCAGCGCCGGCGCGGTCTGCGCGATGCTGCGCTCAAGGCCCGGGCCGTAGGCCGGGTCGTCGGCGCCGGCGGCGATGGCCAGCGCGTAGGACTCGCTCTCGCGCAGCTGCGCTTCCAGCGCATGCACCGCGGCCTCCACCTCGAGCGTGTGCCGGACCGACTCGGCCGCTTCCAGCCCGTCCAGGCTCCAGTCCCGCGCCAGCACGAACGGCAGGACCACGATCAACAACACCGAGGCGACCAGCGCCGGGACGCGCCAGCGTACGTAGGCCTGCTCGATCTGGCTGGGCTGCATGGTGCTCCTTCGTCCGGTCCGGATCCGCCGGGCGGCTTCCGATCATGCCGGCAACGAAGCGGGCTGTTAAGTCCCGGCCGCAAAAAGAAAAAGGCCGGCATCGAAGCCGGCCTTTCCCGTATCTGGTGGGCGGTACAGGGATCGAACCTGTGACCCTTGCCGTGTGAAGGCAATGCTCTACCGCTGAGCTAACCGCCCGGATCTGCATGCTGTGTTGCAGGGCGCGCATCTTAATCGGCCAGAACGGAACGGTCAATCATCCGCGCGCACTTTCGTACGCGGCTGCGGCCGCTGACCGGCGCCGGTCACGCAAACCGTGTTCGAATTGGACGGCCGCGCCCGCGGCTGCATCGCCAAGGACAGCCCATGCCACGCGTCAGCCCCCCCTTCCTGCCAATCATCTACGTGCGCGGCTACGCCGCCACCATGGCCGAGATCGAGGCGACCACCGCCGACCCGTACATGGGCTTCAACCTCGGCGCCTCGCACCTGCGCCAGCGCTGGGACGGCAAGCCGGTCCGCTTCATCTTCGAATCGCCGCTGCTGCGCCTGATCAAGGACCACGACTACGTCGATGCCTACCAGGGCGGCGGCATCGACTACGAGCCGGGCACCGCCCCGCCCCGCTCGGTCTGGGTGTTCCGCTACTACGAACAGGTGTCCGAATCGCTGGGCACCGGCAGGCGGGTCGGAATGGAGCAGTTCGCCGCCGACCTGCGCGCCTTCATCCTGCAGGTGCGGCGGGCGATCTGCGGCGACGATGCGGCCACCGCGCGCGACTTCCAGGTCGCCCTGGTCGCGCACTCGATGGGCGGGCTGGTCTGCCGCAGCTACCTGCAGAACCTCTGCCGCCATGGCACCGGCGACACCGCCCACGACAAGGCGCTGGAACTGGACAGCGCTGCCGCCCGCGCACGCCACCATGTCGGCCGCTTCTACACCTACGGCACGCCGCACGGCGGCATCGAGATGCTGGGCATGAACGTGCCCGACTTCGGCGGCCTGGACGGTCTGCAGGTCTCGAACTTCAACCGCGGGCGCATGCGCGAGTACCTGAAGCTGCCCGCCGGCGCGCCGGTCAATTCGCTGGACGGCGCGTTCCCGGTCGAGCACACGTTCTGCTTCATCGGCTCCAACCACCGCGACTACGAGGCCTTCGCCGGGCTGTCGAAGAAGGCCGCCGGACCGATGAGCGACGGCCTGGTGGCGATCGCCGACGCCTCGATCGAGGGCGCGCCGCGCGCGATCGCGCACCGCAGCCATTCCGGCCCCTACGGCATCGTCAATTCCGAGGAGGGCTACCAGAACCTGCGCCGGTTCCTGTTCGGCGAGGTCGGCATCACCGCGCGCCTTGCGGTGGATGCGCTGACCCTGCCCGCCGCCGTCCAGGCCGAGAAGGACGCCGGGAAAGAGGTCCGCGGCTCCTACTACATCGATGCCGCCAGTTCGGTGCGCAACGCGCTGTACATGCTCAACGAGCGCCGCCAGGACCAGAACTCGGCGATCCTGATGGAGTACGACGCGCTGGTGAAGGACGGCAAGCCGGTCTACCTGTTCACCGGCTACCTGCTCAAGGCCGCCCGCGAAGCGGCGGACCGCGCCCTGGTGTTCTACATCGACCTGGCCGTGCACGTGCCGCTGTTCGAGGTCGGCGGCCGCCTGTTCCGGCGCAACTACATGAACAGCTACAACTACCGCGAGCGGATCACCTTCGCGATCCGCGACGGCAGCGTGCGCTACGGCCTGGCCTCGCTGCACGGCGACGAAGCGCCACTGGCTGCCAGCCTGCAGCAGGGCGACGGCGGCACCCGGCTGCTGCAGATCGCGCTGGCCAGCCCGGACGGCGTGCGCCCGGGCTTCGCCGGGCGCCTGCTGCTGGAGGTGGCCGAGCGCGCATCCTGAGCGGCCCCGCCGGCTCAGCCTGACTTGCTGCGGCGCAGGGCGCCGACCTTGCCCGGCGGGGCGAACGTATCGCTGCGCGCCTCGGCCCAGAACGCCTGGAACACCGCGTGGTCGGGTACGCGCTGCAGCAGTTCGCCCGGCTCCAGGT
>Ga0075364_10000528_pt1 | contig 19470 bp, 18 predicted proteins | sample EndMetdeltDD1764_FD_71517 | JGI IMG/M metagenome (GOLD analysis project Ga0075364, IMG submission 71517) | Populus endosphere microbial communities from Tennessee, USA - Endosphere MetaG P. deltoides DD176-4 | ecosystem: Host-associated > Plants > Roots > Endosphere | place: USA: Tennessee...
GCACGAAGTGACGTTCGTCAGCACGACGCAATCCTTTAACACAACAACATCGATGGGCCGCCTGACGCTGAACATGCTGCTGTCATTCGCCCAGTTCGAGCGCGAAGTGATCGGCGAGCGGATCCGGGACAAGTTCGCGGCGTCGCGCAAGCGCGGCATTTGGATGGGCGGCTGGACGCCGCTGGGTTACGATGTCAAGGATCGAAAACTCATTGTTAACGAGGCCGAAGCCGCAACCGTCAGAATGCTGTTCGAACAGTTTGTGAAACTTGGCTCTGCGACAAAGCTGGTCGCGCAAGCCACCAAAGACGGCGTGAAAAACAAGAACGGAAAGCCGATCGATAAAAGCTTCCTCTACAAGGTAATCAGGAACCCGGTCTACATCGGGGAGGCCGTGCATAAGGGAACGTCCTACCCGGGAGAGCATCAGGCTATCATTGGGCGAAAGCTCTGGGACAAGGTGCGCGCCATTATCAAGATCAGCCCTCGCACACGGGCAGGCCATACCAGGGCCAAGACGCCGTCCTTGCTCAAAGGATTGATCTTCGGCCCAAACGGACTCGCTTTGACGCCGACGCACACTCGCCGGGGTGGCAAGCTGTATCGCTATTACGTCTCGACGGCTGTCGCGAGTTCCGGTCGAGCTGCGTGTCCGGTTGGACTTATCCCGGCAGGATCCATTGAAACGGCGGTGATCGACCAAATCCAGGCGCTTGTTGCTGCGCCTGAGATCGTGGTCGCTACCTGGAAGGCAGCCCGGAAGGCCGACCCGTCAGTCACCGAAGAAAACGTCCGCGGCGCGCTCGTCTCATTTAAAGGATTGTGGAACGAGCTCTTCCCTGAAGAACAGAGCCGCATCGTGCGATTGCTGGTCGAGCGTGTGGACATTCTAGCCGAAAGCGTCAGCATTCGGCTTCACGTCGACGGCCTTGCCAGCTTAGTGGGTGACCTTAAGGCAGATAGGGAAAGGGCGGCAGCATGACGACCGCAGTCCTATCGAAAGACGGCAAAAGCCTGACCATCCACCTCGCTTTGACTTTCAGAAAGTCCGGACATCGCAAGCGGATCGTTGCGCCTGACGGCGCGCCTGTCTGGGCTCCGACACCTGCCGCCCCCAATAGTGTCCTGATCACTGCCATCGCCAGAGCACACCGATGGAAAGGCATGATGGAGAATGGCGAGTTCGCAACGCTCGGCGATCTTGCGAAGTCGGAAAGCATCAACTTCTCCTACGTCTGCCGGATTCTGCGATTGTCGCTGCTGTCGCCGAAAATCATCGAGGCTGTTCTTGACGGCCGACAGCCCGCCGCGCGTGAGCTTCGCGATTTGCTCGAGTGCCGGTCACTGGTCTGGAGCGAGCAGGAAGCATCGGCACTTCGGTAGTTACGAAACAAACGTCCGTGCAGGGCGTTAGGTTGGTAACCCGGAGCCATAGACGATGGACAGCCATACCCTCGCCCGGCACGCCAAGTCCCCATTCCCCGGCGGCAGCACAGAATATCGCAAGGCGTGCGAGGCGTTGCTGGCAGAGGAGATTGAGTTCAGCCGCCACATGAGCCGCCTCACCGAACAGCGCCGCGCACTACCGCCCGGGCCCGTGATCGAGAAAAAATACCGCTTCAGGGACGCCAACGGCGCAGAGGTCGGCCTCCTCGACTTGTTCGGCAAACACGACGCGTTGATGAGCTATTTCTGGATGTTCGGTCCACAGCGCGAGCGCCCTGCCCGATGTGCACTAACTGGCAAGGCGCGGTGAATGGAAACGCCGCCGACATCAAGCAGCGGGTCGCGCTCAAGGTATTGGGCCGCTCGCCGGTGCCGCGGCAACTTGCGTTCGCGCAGGAGCAATGATGTCCGCCGCGCCCTCATTGAACGCAACCAAGGGAGCGGCGTCGATTGCGACGGCGAAAGCCGTAAATGCGGTGAACGATCTTAAACACCAAGATAACGCTGCAGTACTGCCGGCGTCGATTTGATTTCCTGCGCCGGGCCTTCATGCACGATATGGCCGTTGTTGACGATATAGACACGCTGCGCGAGCGCCAATGTCGCAGCAAGGTTCTGCTCAACAAGGACTATGGTCTGGCCCGCGGCAGCGAGGTCGCGGCAGGCTTTCATCAGATCGCGCACGATTACCGGCGCCAACCCTTCGAATGGTTCGTCCAGCAGAATGATTTTGGGATCGCGAACCAGCGCTCGGGCAATAGCCAGCATCTGTTGTTCGCCACCGGACAGATCGGTGCCCCGGCTTTCACGCCGTTCCTTGAGGCGCGGAAACATTTCGTAAATCCGCTCAAGCGGCCACCGATTCTTCGCGGTCAGCCCCGCGAGCACGATGTTCTCTTCGACATTGAGGCTGCCGAAAATGCGCCGGTCTTCATGTACGAGCTGCATGCCGGCCTGGGCAATGGTGTGGCTTTTCTTGCCAGCGATTTCGACACCGTCGAACAGGATTGAGCCTTCCCGCGGGGTCAATACGCCCATCAGGCTTTTCAGGGTAGTACTCTTGCCCGCACCATTGCGACCCAGCAATGCCACCACCTCATTGCGTTCCACGCGCAACGACACGTCGAACAGGATGTGTGAATCCCCATAGTAGCTGTTCAACTCCTTGACCTCGAGCAAGCTCATTCGACGACCCCGTGAATGCCGCCGAGGTAGGCATCCTGCACCTTGGCATTGCCCTTGACCTCGCTCGCTGTGCCTTCGACCAGAACCTTGCCTTCCTGAAGCACGGTGATGCGCTGCGCCAATTCGAACAGCGAGTCGACGTCGTGATCGATGATAATCATAGTGCGACCGACGCTGATCGACTTTAGAAGATTAACCGTCTCAACCCGTTCGCGCGGACTCATGCCGGCGAGCGGCTCGTCGAGCAGCAACAGGCTCGGAGAACTTGCGAGCGCAAGGCCAATCTCGAGCCGCCGCTTTTCACCGTAGGCCAGCTCCGCAACCGGCGCCGCCGTGCGCTCCATCAGATTGACCAGTTCGAGCGTGCGATCGACTTGTTCTTCCAGTCCCTTGATGCTTGCCATGCCTGACAGCAGGTCGAGTCGGAATTTTCCGCGGATTTCCGCCAGCGCCGCTATGGTAACGTTCTCGCGCACGGTCAGGCGGTTAAACAGTTGGTTGACCTGATAGCTCTTAGTCAAACCCAGCTGGCAAACATCGGTGACGCTTTTACCAGTGATGTCGCGTCCCTCGAACATGATCTTGCCCGAAGTCGGGGCAACCTCGCAGGTCAGCATTTTGAAGAACGTCGTCTTACCCGCGCCATTGGGACCGATGATGCCGCGTAACTCGCCCCGATTGACGGTGAAATCGATATCGCTGTTGGCGACCAGTCCGCCGTAACGTTTGGTCAGTCCCGTCGCCTGCAAGATCGGGCCCGTGTAGCCCTCTGGCGCGCGATGGCTCGTCGGCATCGGCACGACCGCGGGTTCGCGCGCAACCTCGGCCGCGGCGGCACGTTGCTCCTGCGCGGCGGTGAAGGCGGATGCCGGCTCCTTCGCCGCGGCGTTTCTTGCCTCGCGTCCGGTCATGAATTTCCAAACATCGGCAATGCCGCCAATAAGGCCGCGTCGCAGGAAACAAACCAGCAATACGAAGACGAGGCCGAGCACGAGCTTCCAGGCGGCGCCAAGGCCGAGCGCCGACTGCAAAAAGTCCTGCAGAAAGAGCCAGACGGCTGCTCCAAGCAGTGGGCCGAACAAAGTGCCAATGCCGCCGATGGCAGTTTGCATGACGAGTTGCCCCGACGTGTCGAACGTGAAAGCGTCAGGGGGCATGAATGCCTGCAACACGCCAAGCAGTCCACCGGCAAAGCCGGCATAAGCCGCAGCGATCACGAAAGCGGTCAGCTTGTAGCCGTGAATGTTGTGGCCGACCGCCGCCGCGCGCTGGGGATTGTCGCGGATTGCGCTCAACACCGCACCGACCGGAGAGCGCACGATGCGCAACGCAATCACGATGCCGATAAAATAGCACACGGCGAGGAACTGATAGAGTGACCATCCGGTCGTGAAATGAAGTGTCGTGAAGCCAAGATTGAAGCTCGGCGTTGGAACGCCGGGCAAACCATTCTCACCACCGGTCCAATCCGATAGCGGATTGAATTCGACGAAATAGAAAACCTCGGCGATCGCAACTGTGATCATCGCAAAATAAATGCCGGTGCGGCGCAGTGCGACCAGTCCGACCAGATAGCCAACAACAGCGGCGGCGATCATGCCGATGATTAGTGCCAGCAGCACGTTCGGAAAGCCCGCGCGCGTCAAAAGATAGGCCGCGACGAATCCGCCCGTACCGTAGAAAGCCGATTGACCAAACGACAGAAGACCGGTGAAGCCGAATAGAATGTCGAACCCGATGCCGAACAGGCCCCAGACGAGAATACGGTTCACTGTATTGGGCGCGAAGCCCAGATGCGGCAGCACGAATGGCGCGGCGATTAAACCAATTGCAGTGAGGGCTTCGACCAGAAAAGGACGTTGCTTAAGCATCAGGCGGCCACGCTCATTCGCGTCCTCGAGTCCCAAGCAGGCCTTGTGGCCGGATCATCAGGACGAGTGTCATCGCCGCGAACAGCATCACGTAGGCATAACCGGGATTGATCATCGAGGTGATACTGATGATTTCTCCGGCGATCAGGCCGCCGAGAATGGCGCCCGGAAACGATCCGACGCCGCCGATAACCACCACCACGAATGTCTGAACCAGGATGTCATCGCCAATGCCCGGAGTCAGCGACACCACCGGCGCATTCACGATGCCGGCAAAGCCTGCCGCCATCGCGCCGATACCGAACACCGCCATGAAGACTCGATAGACATCGATCCCGAGGGAATCCACCATCACCGAATCTTCAATGCCCGCGCGCACGATCATACCGATCCGAGTGCGGTAGAGAATGAGAAACAGACCCCCGAGTGCGACGGCAACAATGCCGACAACCGCAAGCCGATAGGTCGGATAGAACATGAAGCCGAGCGACGTGATGCCGGCGAACAGCGGCGGTGGCGGCACCAGCAGAGACTGGCTTGAAAAGAAAAACCGCACGATCTCGACGAGGCAGATGCCGATTCCGAACGTAACAAGAAGCTGGTCCTCGTCCGGGCGCGCGTAGAAATGGCGGATAATGACCCGCTCCATCAGGATGCCAACAGCACCGACGAACAGCGCGCCGGTGAAAACCGCAACGATGTAAGATCCCGTAAAGGTGAAGGCGACGTAGCCGGCGTAACCGCCGAGCATGAACATCGCGCCGTGCGCGAGGTTCAATACGCCGAGCGTACCGTAGATGATTGTTAGACCCGACGAGATCAGCGCCAGCAAAGCGCCGAGCGCGAGGCCGTTAAATACCTGCGAAACGAAATTAGCCCAGTTGATCATGGCGATGGATCACGCGGCAAAGAAACTGGCGTCGCGGACGGGATGGGCCGTTCGCAACGCCAGCAAGCCGTCCTCTCAGGAGTAGTCGCCGAGGTTGCAACCGAACGCGTCAGGCTTTTGCATCACACCTGCGCCGGGTACGATTTCGACCACGTCGTAGTAGTCTTCCTTGTTTTTCATGTCCTTCTGCATCTTGCCCTTCACGATAATCACGGGGCGGACGCATTGGTGATCTTCTTTGCGGTAGCTTACGTCGCCAACAAGGGAGGGAATGGTCTCGCTCTTCTCGTAGGCCTTGATCACATCCGGCGGATAGAAGGTGCCGGCTTCTTCGACCATGCGCGCCCAGTGCAGGAAGCTGACGTAGGCGTTTTCCGCGCCCCACTCCGGCTTGTAGCCGTACTTTTTCTCGAACGCCGCGTTGAACATCTTGGCGAGCGGATACTTGTCCTCGATCGTCCACCAGTAGTCGGTGGCGGCGTAGACGCCCTGCATCAGCCCGCCAGTCTCGCGGGCGAGGAACGGAACCTGATACGGAACGACGAGCTTCATCTTGTCCAGCACGCCGAATTGCTTGGCCTGCTGGATCGACAGCACCGCGTCGTGACCCCAGTTGACGTTGATGAGAACCTCGGCACCGGAGTTTGCCACGTTGAGCAGATACGACGAGAAGTCGGGTGCGCCAAGCGGCGAGACCTGGTTTGTAACCGTGGTCCAGCCCGCCGACGCGAGACCATCCTGCATCGACTTGGTGACGGTGTGGCCATAGGTATAGTCTGGCGTCATGTATGCCGCCTTCTTGTTCTTGCCAAATTCCTTGACGAGAACTGGAATGATCGCAGACGCGGCAGTCTGTCCGTAGAAATTTTGACGGAAGCCGTAACGTACGCAGTCCTTGCCGGTGGTATCGTTCGAGCCGGAAATACCGCACACGAACAGAACCTTTTCGCGCTGAGCGAGCTTGTTGAGCGCGACGGCGACGGCGCTCGACGTGCCGCCGGTGATCATCACAGCTTTGTTCTCGGTGATGAAGCGTTGCTGGGCCTGCACGGCTTCGTTCGGCTTGGCGCCGGAGTCGGCGACGACCAGTTTCACTTCCTTGCCGAGCACGCCCTTCTTGGTCTTGGGAGAGATCTTCTTGACGAGCTCGTTGCCTTCGTTGATGTGCTCGATCGCGAGCTGGTAGCCCTTGAGCTCGTCCTCACCCTGCACGGCATAAGTACCGGTGCGCGGCACTGAAGCCCCGACGAATACAGCACTGCCTTGCGATCCAGCGGGCCAGGTTCCCATCGCCGGCTGATCTGCCGCGAAGGCGCCGGTAATGAACCCACGGCTGTCGCCGCCAAAAGACAGGGCGCCGAGACCAGCCGCGGCCGCGCTGGTTCCCTTCAGAAGCGCACGTCGAGAAAAGGATTTGTCGATTAAAGTCACATTGTCCTCCCTGGATTTTTTGATCGCCACTGGGTTCCACTGTGACCTCCTTTGGTAGGGGTCGCTTTGCCGCGGATTATTAATCACAATCAATGAATGGGATCCTTTCACCCGGAACATCGAGCGAACACGTCAACCAACGCTGCATCCGAGGGGTGGCGGAATCACCCATTCATCGACCGCATTCGCCAGCACATCGAGTTGACCAGCGCAGAGTTGCACAGTCTGTGGCGATTGATTGACAGCGATGTCACTGTCAAAAAACGCTGCGATCTGGTGGTTGACGGCTACGAATATCGTAAACTGTGCTTTGTTGAGGACGGCTTTGCGGCCCGCTACAAACTGCTGCGCAACGGCAAACGGCAGATTTTGAATTTCGTGGTGCCTGGCGACGTTATCGGCGTGCCTGGAAGCTTTCTCGACAAGGCGCACTATTCGGTGGTCGCTGTGACCGATCTAAAAATGCAGTCCTGCAGCATGAACGCCTATGTGCAGCTCTGCTACGAACAGCCGCGGTTCGGGCTGTCACTGAGCTGGCTCGCGATACATGAGGCAATGATGTGTTCCGAGCACGCAATCAATACGGGCCGCCGCACGCCCGTCGAACGTCTTGCGCACTTCCTCATGGAAATGCACTCCCGGCTGAAGATGGTTGGCCGGGCCGCCGAGAATCACTTCGTCCTGCCGCTTTCGCAGGAGGTAATGAGCGACGCTTTGGGCCTCAGTGTTCCGCACTTCAATCGCACGCTGACCAAATTGCGGGTAGACGGTCTCATTGCCGTCAGTGGCCATCACATCGAATTGGTAGACCGCGAAGCGCTTGGACAGTTAGGTCATTTTCAGCCACTCAAATTATCGCGTATTCCGCAGATCACGACCTTTTTTCACGAACAGCAACTGCGTCCAGCAGCAGTGTGAAATTGCGTTCTGTCCGTCCAGGGGTCCGAACCGGCCGCCTAGCGCGTCCGTTGCTAAGTCGCCTCCGCCCACGCAATATGCTGTCAGTGACCAGCAACGACGCCGTGTCGCTGAATGCGCAACCTGCCGGAGGCAGAAACATGCTGGATAAACTGGAATTTCTGTTGGCGCTCGACCGCGAGCGGCATTTCGGCCGCGCGGCTGACAGTTGCGGTGTTGCGCAGCCGACGCTGTCGCTGGGCATTCAGTCGCTTGAGGAAATGCTCAACGTCCCGCTCGTTAAACGCACGTCGCGGTTCCAGAGTTTTACGCCTGAGGGTGAGCGCGTATTGATCTGGGCACGCCGCATTGTCGGAGACACCGACGCGATGCGTCAGGAAATTTTTGGATTGCAACGCGGCGTTAGCGCCCTCATCCGTCTTGCAGTGATTCCTCCTGCCGCGGTTGTCGCATCTTCGCTGACCATGCCATTCCAGAAGCAGCATCCGGATGCGCGTTTTACGCTGCTCATGCGGACATCGGATACGCTACTTCACATGCTGCATCAGCGCGAAATCGATGCTGGCATCACCTACCTCGACAACGATCCGATCCACGACACGACCACCGTCCCGATGTATCGCCAGCAATACTTCCTGCTAACAACTAAGAATGGCCTGCTCGGCACGGCACAAAGAACAACATGGTCCGCCGTTGCCCACCTTCCACTCTGCCTGCTCACGCGCGACCTCCAATACCGCCGGATTGTCGACGACACGATGCGCGGGCTTGGCCTCGAACCGCTGCCGCTGATCGAAACCGATTCCATCGCCGCCCTCGTTGGCCACGTGCAGACCGGAAATTGGGTCAGCATTGTGCCGAGTTCACTTGCCGATTCGATGAACTCCCCCAATTTGCATGCCGTCCCGATCGTAGCGCCGGTAATTTCCCACACCATCGGCCTCGTCGTCTCGAACCGGTTTCCGGTCCATGCGACGGTCGAAGCATTGATGAATCAGGCGCGACAAATTTGCCCGACGGAACTAATGGCGGCCGAATAGTTCAACAATTTTCTTATCGCAGGTCGAACGATTGTTAAATGCAATGGCGCAATTGCCATCGCCACCTTGATGGCCGGGCGGGTCCATCTTCTCCTTGGAATTCAAGTCCGCAGAGACTTCATTCCAGGGAGAAAACAAAAAATGGCGTTTCTGTCATTCCTCGATAGGTCACATACCGTCGCAAAACCCGGTTTCAGCCGGTGGATGGTGCCGCCGGCCGCGCTCTGCGTACATCTTTGCATCGGGCAGGCTTATGCGCTCAGCGTGTTCAACTTGCCGATGACCAAACTGGTCGGCATCTCGCAGTCTGCTCCCACCGACTGGAAACTTACCGAGCTCGGCTGGATATTCTCTCTTGCGATGTTGTTCCTCGGCGGTTCAGCCGCCGTGTTTGGCCGCTGGGTTGAGGAAGGCGGACCGCGCCGAGCCATGTTCACCGCTGGATGTCTTTGGGCCGGCGGGTTCCTCATCTCAGCATTCGGCGTCTCGATCCACAATCTCTGGCTGATCTATCTGGGCTACGGCGTGATCGGCGGCTGTGCGCTCGGCATCGGCTACATCTCGCCGGTCTCGACGCTGATCAAATGGTTCCCCGACCGTCCGGGCATGGCGACCGGCATGGCCATCATGGGCTTTGGCGGCGGCGCCTTTATCGCGTCCCCACTTTCGGTCTGGCTAATGGGAAAGTTCACAACGGCGACGCATATCGGTGTGATGGAAACCTTCGTCATCATGGGCTTGATCTACTTCTGCTTCATGATGGTCGGCGCGTGGATCGTCCGCGTTCCCGCGCCGGGCTGGCAGCCCGAAGGCTATACGCCGCCTGCAGTTGCACAGAAGCTCATCACCCGAAACGACGTATATGTATACGACACGCTCAAGACGCCGCAGTTCTGGCTGATCTGGTGCGTGCTCTGCCTCAACGTCACCGCCGGCATCGGTGTGCTCGGTCAGGCTTCGGCCATGAGTCAGGAAATGTTCCCCGGTCTCATCACGCCGGTCGCCGCGGCGGGCTTCGTCGGCCTCATGAGCTTGTTCAACATGGGCGGTCGTTTCTTCTGGGCCTCCACCTCGGATTACATCGGCCGCCGCAACACCTACTTCGTGTTTATGGTGCTCGGATTCGCGCTCTACTGCACGGTGCCTTATGCCGGCGCTACCGGCAGCGTTGGGTTGTTCGTGTGCTGCTTCCTCGTCATCATCTCGATGTACGGCGGCGGCTTCTCGACTGTGCCGGCCTATCTGAGAGACATGTTCGGCACCCGCTACGTCGGCGCCATCCACGGCTTGCTGCTCACCGCATGGTCGGCGGCGGGAATCTTCGGTCCCGTGCTCGTGAACTATATCCGGGAGTACAACGTCACCCATGGCGTGCCGAAGGCGCAGGCCTACAACACCACGATGTACATCATGGCGGGGCTGCTCGTGGTCGGCTTCATCTGCAACTACTTCGTCAAGGCAGTGAGCAGCCGATTCCACATGTCCTCGGAGCCAAGCGCGGATCGTGCAGCTGCAGGCGCGCAGACAGCTTCACCGGCACGGGCCTGATCAGCCGCAGTACCGCAAACACATAGGGAGCTATCAATGCAGAACAATGAAACCGGCACCACGACCGTCGAGCTTGTACTTGCATGGGTTTTTGTCGGCATCCCGTTGCTGGGAGGTGTGGCTCAGACGCTCGTCAACGCGATGCAGCTCTTCCATCACTGAGAGGTTTCTGTGCGGCCCCTGGGGTCGGCGCCGGCTTCCGTCGGCTGGCGCCGACCTTCTCTTTTTGGTCTCCGCGCCTACCAGGCGGTCGAGCAGTGCTGCGTCGGCCAAAAGCGCACCACTTTCGCAGGCGTGAATCATCTCTCTGTGGTCGACCACAAGACAACGGTCGGAGCTCGCGCGCGCGATCTCGAATTTTGGTCCCTTAGCCGTTCATGGATTCGGAGGAAGGACCGGTCCCTGGCGAAGCCCTGCAATGTCAAAGCCACGGCGGCACGGTGTCGGCCGCGCGCGCACTGGCCGACAAGGAAGGCAACGGCGGCGCGCTGGCGTTCTCACACCTCGCTGAGCCCCAGCTTGGCAAATTTCAGGATGCGACGGTGTTGAAGTCGTTTGGCCGGGCGTCAAAGGCTTTTTTGAAGCTCGCCGATCGGATGTTATGGAATTTCTGCCGGCCGAACGACCGCGATCGCGCCAATCTCACGGCCGTTTCTCACGCACACAGGACGGCCACCCGCGCCCCGATTGACGCATTTGACGACCTCCTAATGAGTATTTGAACGCTGCTGTCGCCCAATATCGTTGAGGCAATCTTAGATGGTCGATTTCCAGGCGCTGTTCTAAGGCAGCGTGACTCGCGTATCTGGCTTATGGAATCTTCCGAATAAACCGTCGACTGTTGATGGTTGCCGCCGGGCGATCAGTTGACGCTGGCTTCAGAATACTGCGCGTAAAAATGTGACAAGCGCTGTTGCCACATAGTGACAAAGGCAGCCGACGTGACTTTGTTCACGCTTTTAAATTCGCGCTTGATGGCTGGAAGTGTATTTCCCCAAATAGCGCGCTTGCACCACTTCTCACCCTTGCGCTTCCCCTCCTCCGTTGCGCACATTGATTTCCAAGCAAGGCGAACAGGGTACCTTAAATGCTCTGCCGCGCCATCAACCCCTTGTTGGTGAATGAGGTAGTGGTCATTAAGAGTGGACTTCCTGTGCGTGAACATCTCAAACAGAGTCGCCTCCGTCATCATCTTCAGTGCAGCGGCGACCGCATTAGCGCGTGAGTCGAGGATGTCGCCCGATCCAAATTTTCCGAATTCGTAATTGCTTATCTGAAATAGACCAATATACGACCCGGTCCGCGCCTTTGGATTAAAGCCGGACTCGATTTTTGCAACGGTCTTCATGAACGTGAAGTCGAGCCCCAAAATGTCTGCTACTCGCTTGATTTCTTCGATCGGTGTTCCGGGCGGAGTGTCCTTCAGCGCGTCAAGAATTGTATCGGCCGGTTTGGTCGCAGGAGGGAGTTCCGAATAAGCGTAGAGAGCGAGCCACGAGAGATCTGGTTTTGTTTTGCTAGGAACAGAAGATTCACGGATATTGGCATCCGGCGCTACTTCGAGAGCCGCTTGCTCCTGAACAACAGGTGGTACATTCGGTTCCACAGTTGCGCCGGACGACCGTTCCTCCTGTAAGCGCGCTTCATCCTTCTCCAGCAGCGGGTCTGAGTTTTGACGGACTGGCTGCGGTTCGGATTGATCAACCGCGATCGGCGGCGTCGGCGATGGCGACCACATGGTGAGTTGATACGTCACCGCGCACGTCAGGACCGCCACGCAAATGAAGGCCCAAACCCAACGGCGCATTCCCACGTCCCCGCATCCCCCGCGTCAGTGCCGAGTTCCGTCACCTTCTCAGCGGTGCTTGGAATTTAGCGCAGGAATCCAGTCTAGTCACCCGGCACTGTTGCGCTTGCCTTTTTCCTGCGGGAAAATCTCAAATCCCTGATAGATTTTTCGTCAGAAATCGCGAAATCATTGTATCGCGGCGAGGTCGGCAGGCATTCAACCGAGAATGGCATGCTCAATCGATTACGAAGGCGCGATCCGGCATGACGATACCTCGTTGGAACTTTCCCGCTGTTGCGGCTCTCGGGGCGGCGGTTGCACTCACATCGCTCACTGCCGAGGTACTGGCGAAACAGGAGCGCCCCGCGCAAACCAAAGCGGAGACCGCGCCACGCAATGCCGGCGAGCCGATCATGGCGATCGTTTCAATCAAGTCCCAGCAGGTCACTTTTTACGACGCCGATGGCTGGGTATTCCGCGCGCCGGTGTCGACTGGCGTTGAGGGGCGCGAGACACCCGCCGGCATCTTTGCCGTTGTCGAGAAGGACAGGGACCACCGCTCGAGCATGTATGACGACGCCTGGATGCCACACATGCAGCGCATCACTTGGAACGGAGTCGCACTGCATGGCGGTCCGCTGCCCGGATACGCGGCCTCGCACGGTTGCATACGGATGCCCTTCGGGTTTGCGGAGAAATTGTTCGACAAGACGCGCATTGGGATGCGGGTGATCATCTCGCCTCACGACGCCTCCCCGGTCGAGTTTTCCCATCCGAAACTATTGATGCCGAAGGCGGAGGCCATCGCGGTTGCTCCAGCTCGAATTGAGACGCTCGCCCGTGATGCCGCTGAGGCCGTGAAGTCGGCCGAGGCAGCGAAGAAGACTGCCACTACAGCAGCACGCGAGGCGACACCGCTCGCGGCCTCGTTGCGCAGACTAGAATCTGCAAAGGCCCGCGCTGATGCCGAGGTCGCGCTACTTGATAAGAGGCTCGCCACCGCAAAGACGGACGAAGCCCAAGCCCGGGCGAAGGAGCAGAAGCAGAAAGCTGACGCCAAGGCCGCCGAGCTGGCGAAGCAGGTCGACGCCGCGAAAACCGCTACGAAGTCGAAGCTCGATGCGGCTGCCACCGCAAAGGACGCCGCCAAGGCGGCTGAGACCGCGAAGGCCGACACCGCAAAGGCCGCGAACGACGCGAAGCTCGCACTAGAGCCTGTCTCAATCTACATCAGCCGCGCAACGCAGAAGCTTTATGTTCGGCGCAATACGCACAAGCGTTGGCCGGACGGCGGCGAGGTGTTCGATTTTAGCATCGAGGTTCCGGTGACGATACGCGATCCTGACAAACGGATCGGCACGCATGTGTTCACCGCGATGGCGCGCAGCGATGTAGGCTTGCGCTGGACCGCCGTCACGATCGACAGCGCGGACGACGCCAAGAACGCACTCGACCGCATCGTTTTTCCGAAAGATATTCTCGATCGCATCGCACCGACCACGATGCCGCGATCATCGATCATCGTCTCGGACGAGCCGTTGAGCAAAGAGACCAATTATCGCACCGAATTCGTCGCGGTGTTGAGCAATCAGCCGCAGGGTGGTTTCATAACGCGCCGTCCTACAACCGACCTCATTGCAAGCGACAGTTTCCGGCGCGACGACGGATTTCCTTTTTTCCAAAATAATTGGGGCTTTCAGGGAAGCAATGCACGCCGACGCAGCGGCAATAATCGGCCGCAAGAGTGGTGGCGGTGGGACTAGCGCACGGATCCTGTACCGCAGCGCGTGAGGCCCATTGTGGAATTTCTAAATCCGCGGAGTTCGCCGATCGGCTGTTATGGCACGCGCGCCGTAAAAACGCCCCCGCCGCGGGTCGTCGGCCGCGTCCGCCCTATCAGACCCGCACGGGCCCGTCATTTCAGCAGGTACAGCACCACGCCAACGAGCGCCGGCGACGCCGCCAGGCACAGGTACGCAAAGCTCGGCCACTTGCCGTAGAGGGTAAAGAGTTTTTCCGGATCCATTGCCGCCTCCATCATGGGAATATGATCCCATGTGATTGCGGCAGGATTATGAGGGAATTATTCCTAGTCTGCGTGAAGCGATGTTTAAGTAAAAAAAAGGCCGATGCCGTGGCATCGGCCGAGGTGTCTGCCACCGCGATCAGCCAGGGAGGAAGATGGCTGGTGACAGAATTTACGCAGATGTCGCCTAAGCTATTTGGCGATGGCGTGTGGCAACCAGAGCGCGATTTCTGGCGCCACGATCAGGATGATCAGGACGAGCAAGTCGGCCACGATGAAAGGCGCGACGCCACGATAGATGGTGCCTATTGGGATGGACGGAGCCATTCGGTGCAGCAAGAAAACCAAAATGCCGAGCGGCGGATGGATAAGTGCGAGTTCTATCTGGATCGCCATAATCACACCCCACCAGATAGGGTCGTAACCAGCACTGACAACGATCGGCAAGACGAACGGCAAAGTGATCACAACCGCTGAGAGCTCATCAAAGATTGTGCCGAGGATGAGGTACACGATCATCAAGGCAATGATGGTCATAATCGGTGATAATTTCATTCCCTCGACGACGCCGACCAGCGCTGCGGGAACGCCCGCGAGATTCATGAAATACGTAAAGACTGCCGCGCCGAACAAGATCGTGTAGACCATCGCGGTGACGCTAGCGGCTTCGAGCAGCCCTTGTGACACGAACGACCAATTCAACCGTCCACGCAGCAACGTGAAGATCAGTGCCAGCACTGCAGCAACTGAGGCAGCCTCGTTGACCGTGAATGTGCCGCTGTACAGACCGCCGAACACCGCGGCTATGAGGATAAAAGCAGGTAGAGCGCGCCGGATCGCCTGTAGCCGCTCAGCCCAGGGAACGCGCTCACTGACGGGAGCCGCGCCGACAACGAAGCGCGCATAGAGCGCGATGGTCGCGATATTGAAAAGTACCATCAGCAAAGCCGGCACAACGGCAGCTGCAAAAAGATCGAGGATGAATGTATTGGTGATAACGCAATATAGAATCATGATCAGCGATGGCGGGATCAGATTCTTGAGCGCGCCTCCTGCTGCGATACTGCCTGCTGCGAAACCAGGCTCATATCCCCGCCGTAGCATCTCGGGCAGCGATACCTTGGCGAATGTTGCCGCAGTCGCAAGCGACGAGCCGCAGACGCAGCCAAACGCTGCACATCCGCCAACACTGGCGTAAGCCAACCCGCCACGCCGATGACCGAGAAATCCTGACGCGACCGCGTAAATATCAGAGGAGAAGCCCGCGGTGCTCGCGAATGTCCCCATCAGCAAGAAGAGCGGAATTGCTGCAAGATCAACGCTGCCCAAGTAGGCGGCAGGGTCGCCCGCCAGCAAACTCAGCGCAGGGCCCCACCCCATCTGCCACGCAAAACCGCACAAGCCGACAATGATCATCGAGATACCGATCGGCACCTTCAAGATAATCAAGCCGAACAACGAAACAAAACCAAAGCAGCCGATCCACAGCGCAGAGCTCACCGCCGACCTCCCTGCGCTCTTATCGGTATTTCTACCCGACCGTCGGTCCGCGTTCGTGGGTTAAACAACATCGGCTGAAACCTGGTCTTGCTCATCCGGGTTCACCACGTTTCGACCGCGGAGAGTCTGAATGACAACGATGACCTGCGCCGCTGCGGCCAGAGCAAAATTGAATGCCACGACATACCAAAAAGGAGCCTTGGAAATGCGCAGTAGCGGGGTGGTATCGTTGCCGTTCATCAAGTCGAGCGCATGGATAAAGAATTGTCGCGCAAGAGCGGCGATGACCACGCCGGTGAAAATTGCTGCTAATGCATCGAGCAGCCAATTCGCACGGTACGACACCAGATCCTTCATAAAGGTGATGGCAACATTTCCTCGTTCCATGAGAACGAACGGAAAGCAGGCCGACAAAGCAATCGAAACGATTAGATCGCCCATGTCGCGCACAGCATCGATTGGACGCGACAGCAGTCCCCGCCCCAAACCGTCGAGGAGTGTCGCGCCCGCAAAGATCAGCAAAAGAATCAGCCCTGCCCGCGCAAAGTTGCGTGCAATTGCACCGGCGTGCTGCTCGATCTTGTCCATTGTTGCGAAATCGCTTGGTTACTTGCCTGCACGAACTTGGTTTTGGACATCCTGCAGGTTCTTATAGAGCTCCGCATAGCGTGGGCCCTGCGCCGTCCACTCGTCGATGACGACTTTGAAGGCCGCGTCGAGTTGCTGTTTTTCGGCAGGCGTCGGATAAAGAACCTTACGCTTGGGATCCGCCTCGAGCGATTTGACGACCTCATCAGACACCGCACCAAAGTTGCGATTGTACAGGTCAGCCATCCAATCGCCGCCGAACTTTACGAGGATGTCCTGTGCCGCCTTCGGCAAGCTGTCAAACTTCTTCTTGGTCATCAGTACGGTAAGCGGCGCAAAACCAATCCCCGCAAAATAATGGTTGCTTACGACTCGCGCGACACCAAAGTCGATCATCGGAACCGGCTGAATAGCAACGCCGTCAACCGTACCGCGAGCAATGGCTTCCGCCGCTTCATTGATTGGAATAAGCACCGGCACCATGTCGAGCGCTTTAAGTGTCTTTGTCTGAAGGCCGCCGCCGGCACGAATTTTTTTACCCTTCAGGTCCGCCAAACCGGAAATCGGCAAGCGCATATTGATTGGAAATGGATCTCCGCCAAGCGCGGCAATAATGTGAAAATCCTCAAAACCGCGGATCTTGCCAGCCTTCATCATGCCCCAGTAGACGCGCGTCGCGTCGCGCACATCGCGTACTGCGCCAGGCAGTTCCATCACTTCGTTCTCGGAGAAACGTCCGGGCGTCAGTGCCGGCAGCACGAAGGCGATATCGGCTACACCATCCAGCAGCAATTGCGCTTGCTGGGTCATGTTGCGCCCGAGCGCGCCATCCGGGAACGCCTGGATCTCAATGACGTCCCTGCCCTCCGCGTTCACCGCCTCGATGAACGGCTTCAGAGTGGTCGTCCAGGTTCGCTCTTTCTCGTTGGTGAAGAATGCGAACTTTAGCTTGACAGGTTCGGCGATGGCCGATGTGGCCAATAGCGCGATGCCAAGTGCTGTCACGCCAAGGGTGGTAATGAAGCGCATGTTATCCTCCCGATGATGTTGTTCTGTTAAGATTCTATATGGTGGCCGATGGATGCTGTTATCCTGTTGCCTTCAATTGCTCGCCATTTACTGCGACAGGAATTGCGTCGATGAGCACAAACGCGATGAAGCAACTCTTGTCGCCCTTGTTGACCCAATTGTGGATCGTCCCTCGCTGAACCAGCACGTCACCAGCGCGCAGGTGAACGCACTCATCGTCCAGCTGCATATCGATTTCGCCCTCAAGAACCACCGCATAGTCGATCGAATCCGTACGGTGATTGCGTGGCGTCACACCCGGCTGATATTCGATTACCCGGAAGACGGAGCCATTTTTTGTTGTGGTTCCGACGATGCGTTTGGCCCCGTCAGATTCATCTTCATTGTCGGCCGGCAGACTATTTGACGACCATATGTTGCAGATGTTCGCGCCAGGCCGAAACGACAAAAGATCCTTAGAAATCTCGTCGATCAGGACGGTCGCCTTGCCGTCCGCTTTATGCCCGGTAACCACACGTCTGATTTTCATTTTTGCTTCACTCCTCTTATTTAGCGCCAGGAGGAACAACTGGAAGCGTGAGGTATGAGGCCCGGTCACCGCCCGTAAAAATCCGATTGACCCCTTGGAATTCCGGCCGTCCGCGATCGTCCGGGTGTTGATGAAGAATGCGGCCTGCCACACCGGGAAACTCAAAATCTTTTCCCGTGATAGTGAGAACGAGTCGGTACCCTTTGGGGTAGATCATCGTCGTCGGCCAGATTTCGACATCCACTTCGTAAACTTCGTCCGGCGTCAGTTTCTCGACCTCGTCGTGCGCATGAAAGACACGGTGCACGTTTGACTTAACAGCGTTCACCTTGCGATGAGATACCCGGAGCCAGCCGCGTGACACCGGTGAAGCTTCGTGTGCGCCATTGATAATCAATTCCTTGCCGTGCTCGTCGAAAGCACGCAGCACAGCAAACAGATCCATATCTTCAGTCGACGAGGACACCCAAAGCTTCGCCGAAACGAACCCGGTGAATTCGGTATCCAGCTCGAATGGAACCGTTGAAAAGCTCACCCCAGCGCCCATCGCCTCGTATGGGGCGACGCTCTCTTTCGCAGGCCGCTCAGATTTTAGCTCACTACTTTCTGCGTCGAAGTAGAACCGCTGCATTTTAGTTTCGGGCTGCGGAAAGCTTGTCGCCGTCCGGAAACTATCTCCGCGCGGATCGCGAATGACCATTTTTACGCGCGGCTCGGTATCCCAGCCGTTATCTTCTCCGCGGAGGAAATGATTGAAGAACCGCTTCTGCATCGCCACGTATTCCGGCAGGTAAAAGCTTTCCCAATGTTTGCCGACATGCAACGACAACCACTTGTGTTTAGAAGCAACGCCGAGATAGCCCTCGATATTTCCCCGCAGATGCATGCCCGGACCACCCCAGTTGCCCGCGGAGAACAGCGGCACATCGATCTGGCTCAAAACAGGCGTACGTTCGCGCCACCAGGCGCTGTCAAGGTTATGGCGAAGGATATCGGCGATATAGTCGGTACGATTGGCTTCGAGTTTGCCTTCGCTCAGGCTTTCGTCGCCGTTGATGCGCCGTCCGGTGCCGCGCTCGCGATGGGGCGATTTCGCATTGCCATGCTGCACGGCAAGGCATTGCTTGGGCCACCAATAGTTCGCAAATCCGCTGCTTAGAATGCCGCCGTGATGGGTACTGTCCCGATAGTAATCGACGTAGCCTTCCCACGGACACATTGCGGCAAGATGCGGCGGCCGCAATGTCGCCACGCGCCACTGTGTGACGGCATAATAGGAGATTCCAAGGAGGCCAATCTTTCCATTCGACCACGGCTGCCGCGCAGCCCATTCGATTGCGTCGTAATAATCGACGATTTCGCGCGGCGATCGTGGGTCCAGATAACCTGGCGACTTACCGGCGCCTCGCGAGTCGACCTGTATGATGACGAATCCATCCGGTACCCAACGCTCGGGATCGGCCGTTTCCCAGCGCAGGTATTTGCCGGTCGAGCCATTGCTGCACAAGTCAGGATAAACGCTTATGAGTTGATCCCATTGCATCTTGAAGCCATCTTCAAAATGCAAATCTTTTCCGTAGACTCCCTGAGCCATTACGACAGGAAATCCCCCTACCGCATCCGGCCGAAAGACATTGGCCCGCAGAACGAGACCGTCACTTACCGGGATTGCAACGTCCTG
>Ga0075364_10000529_pt1 | contig 19455 bp, 24 predicted proteins | sample EndMetdeltDD1764_FD_71517 | JGI IMG/M metagenome (GOLD analysis project Ga0075364, IMG submission 71517) | Populus endosphere microbial communities from Tennessee, USA - Endosphere MetaG P. deltoides DD176-4 | ecosystem: Host-associated > Plants > Roots > Endosphere | place: USA: Tennessee...
GTCGATATGGTGTGTATCGGCCCCAGTTGGCGGCGCAGGATTTCGAGTAGCGAAGCTCGATGACTCCGCTCACGATGTCCTTCGAGGCGACCGTGATCGCGTCGCCATCGCATCGACCGCTTGGGTCGAGACCGTTGCAGCTGGCGCCGTAGCATCCGCCTGTCGCAGCCGAAGCCGTAACAGGGGTTGCCATAAGCGCCACGCATGCCAGCAGGGCGCCACTAACAAGCGCCGCAAGCGTGTGTCGGATGGACAATTTTACTCCTATTTTCGGGTAGTCGGTTCTGGAGTGCGTGTATTAATAGGATAGGTTGGGTCGGGTTGTCAATATGTTTCGTGCCCTCAATAAAAAACACAACACCCAACAGTAGTGAAAAAAGATTTACAGACTAACCCAAGGCAGGCTATCGTACACGTACGGACATATAAGCTTGTGGCTCCGAGGTCTTGTTAAATGCCTGGCAAAAACTAGCAAGGTCGAGAAAACCGCCCAACCAGGGCGGTTTTCTTTTTCAGGCATGCATGGGATGGTCTAAAGGATAATCTTCAAATATTTACAAAATATAGACATGGAGCAGCCTGGCATACTATAATTCGAGTAAATCCTGTAGGTTTTTCAAGGGATGTGTGCTTTTATAAAATATAAAAGTATGTTATAGTATTATTATGGCAAGCAAAGACAAGACTCAATCGATTGTAACCCTAACCGAGCAGGCTGCTGCTAAGTTAGCGGCTATTTTGAGTGCGCCCTCTACGCCAAAACAAAAACAGTCTTTCGAGAAATCTGTCGGCGTGTATTCTTTGTATCAAAAGAAATGGCAGAAAAAAGTTCAGTAGACCTACAGTCTATAGAGATAGTGCCCCTAGCAGAAAAGAAAATGCTGAAAGGGGCTTTTCTTATTGAGGAGCCTGCGCACGTCAATCTTATAAATTGGATAAAGACAGCGGCTTTTATGTCGCAACGTGAGAAGAAATCAAAGACATATCTTGTCTTTTTGGACGGCAGGGCGGTGGCATATATAACAGTTTCCATGGGGTTGATAGAAGAAGAGGCTTTGGGCCTGGAGGGGAATACTAGCTTTAATCCGCAGGTTTTAGTTGTTGGAAAATTTTATGTAGTTCCTGAACTGCGTGGCGCCGGTATTGGTACGAAGGTCCTTAGTTTCGTATTAGATATCGCGACCAACTTAGATGAGATGCTGGGTTGTATTGGTATTATATTGGACGCAAATAATAATAAAGAGACGCTAGAGTTTTATAGGCGTTTTGGGTTTGTCGAGATATCACAGGATGCGGAAGAGCGTACGGTAAAGATGTTCTTCAAACTACCTACTTCCGAGGGCTAGCCTTCAGGGGCTCCCAGAGGCCAACTAGTGCTACAATAGAGGTAGCAATTATGGAAGCAAAAGAAGAGATTCGCGCGAGGTTAAACATAGAGGACGTTATTGGGGAATACGTTCAGCTTAAGCGCGCCGGTCGAAACTACAAGGGGTTGAGTCCATTTAGCAGCGAAAAGACGCCGAGTTTTATAGTTAGTCCAGACAAACACATTTGGCACGATTTTAGTAGCAACAAGGGCGGTGATTTATTCGCCTTTGTTATGGAGGTAGAAGGGCTGGACTTCCGTGGCGCCATGGAGCTTTTGGCGCGCAAAGCTGGCGTGGACCTTACGCAGTTTCAAACCAAGGGCACGCAGGGTCTTAGCAAAAAGAAAGATCGGTTGTATCAAATTCTTGACCTCGCGGTGCGGTTTTATCAGCAGAGCATGGTAAGCAACAAAACGGCGCTTGAATATATCTTTAAAAAGCGCGGCTTGAGTAAAGAAGTTGTACAGAGCTTTGGCATCGGTTACTCGCCGCAATCAGATGCGGCGCTTTTGCAGGCGCTGTTAAAGCGCGGCTACAAAGAAAGTGAGCTGCGCGATGCGGGGCTGGTGGTGACTCGCCGTGGCCGCCCGGGCGACATGTTCCGTGGCCGCATGATGGTGCCTCTGGCCGATGGTCAGGGGCGGACGGTAGGATTCACGGCGCGTCTGATCGTCGACCAACCAAACGCGCCAAAGTACATTAATACACCTCAAACGCTTTTGTACGACAAGGGTCGGCAAGTTTTTGGGCTGCATTTGGCCAAAGAGGCGATTAGAAAGTCCGATTACGTGGTGATTGTTGAGGGAAACCTGGATGTGGTGTCGAGCCACCAAGCTGGCATAGGTCAAGTGGTCGCCACCGCTGGTACAGCCATGACGGAGGACCATTTGCGCAGCCTGAGCCGCCTTACTCATGATATTCGGTTGAGCTTCGACCGCGACAAAGCGGGTATTGCTGCCACAGAGCGCGCCATTGGTATTGCTAGTAAGCTTGGGCTTCGCCTCAGTATTATTACGCTGCCAGAAGGTTATAAGGATCCAGACGAAGCAATCCAGGCCGATCCGCAGATTTGGTTGCAAGCAATTCAGGCGCCGCAAGACGCCGTAGAGTGGCTGATTGACGATTACGCTACGCGGTACGATTTGGGCACGGCAGAAGGCAAGAGCCTCGTTACTACCAAGGCGCTCGAGCTTATTTCGGCCCTGACGGATCCTGTTGTGCAGGAGCATTATCTTAAGCTGCTCGCCGCTCGCACTGATACGTCATTCGCGGCTATCACTGCCAAACTTAATAACCTGCACAAGCCGGATGAACCCAAGCGCCTCAAGGAGAGTAAGGCCGCGCCCGTGTCGGTCACACCCGCTCAGCACGCTAATCAAGACAAGCTCTTGGCGCTTACCTTGGTGTATCCCGACTTTCGCGATGCGCTTTTAAAGCTCTCGGCTACCGATTTTGCCGAGACGTGGCGCCAGTCGGTTTTTGCGGTTATTAAAAAGCTTGAGGGTCGTCACCTCAGTGACGAGCTGCTCGAAAAGTTGCAATCTGACGAACTTCGTGTCAAAATAAAAGAGTTACAAATTTTGCTCGAGGATCCAAAGCGCGCCAATTTAGGCGACTGGACCTACGATGACGCATCAAAATTATCAAAACAAGTCTTGATTGAGACTAAAACAAAACAAAAAGACGCCCTTGCCCGCGAAATGGCAGAAACAACAGATCCCGACATCCAAAAAGAAAAGAATGCCGCGCACAAAGCGCTTATTCATGAAATTCAAGACCTAAAACGTTAAAGGAGTTTTAACGCATGCCACGAAAGAAAAAAGAAGACGCAGCCACCCCCGATCCAATTTTAGATGAAGCAACACTTGAAGAAACGCAAGACGATTTGACGCTCGGCGCTGCAACTGACGAAGTTGCAGAACCTATTCCAGATGAGCTCGAAGAAGAAGATTGGCAAGAAGAGGAAGACGTCACTACTAATCCAAGCTACCTCGACGACATTTCAGACGACTCCGTTCGCCTGTATTTGCGAGAAATTGGTAAAATTCCGTTGCTCAACCCAGAGGAAGAACTGAGCCTTGCCCACAAAGTAAAAGAAGGCGACAAAGACGCAAAAGACAAAATGGCCGAGGCTAACATGCGTTTGGTTGTCTCTATCGCTAAGCGTTATAGCGGTCGCGGTTTGGACTTTTTGGATTTGATCCAAGAGGGCAATACCGGTCTGCTCCGCGCGGTTGAAAAGTTCGATCCAGATAAGGGCTTTAAGTTTAGTACCTATGCTACCTGGTGGATTCGCCAGGCAATTACGCGTGCAATTGCCGACCAAGCGCGCACCATTCGTATTCCGGTACACATGGTTGAAACTATCAACAAGTTGCTCCGCACCCAGCGTCGCTTAACCCAAGAGCTTAACCGCGAGCCAACCAACGAAGAAATCGCTGCCGCCATGGAAATGGAAGTGGACAAGGTTGAATATGTGATGAAAATCAAGCAAGACATCACCAGCCTTGACGCAAATATTCGTGACGATGACGATGATTCGACCCTGAGCGACTTTATCGAAGACGACGAAGCCGTGAGTCCAGACGAAGCCGCCGCATCACAGCTGCTTAAAGAGCAAGTCAAAGACATGCTCGGCGTTCTAACTGACCGCGAGCAAAAAATCCTCAAGATGCGCTTTGGCCTGGAAGACGGCAAGAGCCACACGCTCGAGGAAGTCGGCCAAGAATTTAGCGTAACCCGCGAGCGTATTCGCCAAATCGAAGCCAAGGCTTTGAGTAAGCTGCGCAAGCACAAAGACGCCAAGAAATTGTACGAATACCTGCAATAATGGTATAGTTGCTCTGTCCCGTACGCAAAACGGAAGGACAGGGCAACGTGAAATCAACTCGAATCGCGCTGGCTGTGGCTGGCGCTTTTCTTTTGGCTGCTTGCGGTTCGAGCGGTGATTCTCCGCAGGGCGAAGCTACGCCAGTGGTCAAGGCCGAGGGGTCTGTAGCAGCGGTGGTCGACACCAGCAAGTCAGGGTGTGACCCCCACAAGTCTGGCAACTGCTGGTTGCCGCTTTACCGTGGTTCTGGCTTCAAGCACACCGCCGTCAACGTGGGTGGCAGCTGCAGCCACAGCAACGAGATCGCCTGCTGGCCTCAGCCTGGCGATCGACTGACGGTTGTCTGCAGCGAGTCGGGCGGGCAGAAGCTCTCTGACAGCACTGGCCGCGAAACAACGCTCTGGCTTGGCGTAGCCATTCCCCGGGAGCGGGTACTAACCCCGCGCTTTGACCCCGAACTCGACGGAGAGGGTCGCGCCGTGGTGTTTGTCTCGAGCCTGTGGGTCAGGCCTCTTTCGGAGGGGCAGTTCCCGGACTGCACGACCTTCTTTACGAACCTCGACCGCTCAAAGCGCTGACGGACGAGTGGGCCGGGCGCGCAAAGCGTCCGGCCCACATAAAACTGTTATTATCAAATCAAATAGCCTAAAATGGAAGTATGAATCAAAACACAAACATTATTGGCCTGGCGGGAACCTTTGCGAGCGGCAAAGACACTTTGGCGCATTATCTGGTCCAACATTACAATTATCTCCACGTCAGCACCAGCGACATGGTTAGGCAGGAAGCCCTAAAAGAGCGCGGCTCCATTGAGCGCCCGGTGCTTCACGAAGTTGCGAATAATCTGCGCCACACCCACGGCGCGGGCGTTATGGTGGAACTAGCTATTAAACTATTCGAGGCTAAGCTTGCCGAACGCGAAGATTATAAGGGATTGGTCGTGAGCGGCCTGCGCTCGCTGGGAGAGGCCAAGGCTATCAAGGAAGCGGGCGGTACGCTTGTTTTTACCGACGCGCCTATCGAAATCCGATACGAGCGCATGGTGAGTCGCCAGCGCGACGCCGAAACCAAGCTCACACTGGATGAATTTAAGGCCCAAGAGGCAAAAGAGCTAGAAACAGCAGGCGATAGCGACGAATCGTTTAATATTTTGGGTATTCGCGATATGTCTGACGTAGTACTAGGCAACGATACCGATCTTGAGGGTTATCTGCAAAACGCCGTCCAGGCTCTTCATCTTGACACCAAGTAGATAATATCCAATAATGACCAAGTCCGAGAACAGATAAGACCAGAGGATAGAGGCAAACGTGACCGACGGTGAAGCCGCCCGAGAGGCGGCATTGGCGCTGCAATCGATGTTCCTTCGAGAAGCGTCGGAGCGGGCCGCCAGCTGTCAGCCTGTGACACAGGCGGAGATCGACGATCGTGTTGGGCGCGTGGAAGCGTTCAAGCGGGAGTATCCCGACGCGCATCAGTCGATCGCCGTACTGGAGGATCAGATCGCAACTTTGCGAGCGGCATTTGCACGCACTGAGGCTGGTGCCGACGACGACCTCTGGTAGTCGAGCCGGACCATAAGCTGGATGGGCGAGCGCACACTGCTCGCCCATCCGGTTACTCCAGGGGGAAAGCTGATATACTAGGGTTATGAGTAAACGCCTTGTCGTCATCGACGGAAAATCAGTTTTTTATCGTGGCTATTATGCCATGCCCAACCTCAGCACCAAAGACGGCACGCCAACTGGCGGTGTGTACGGCTTTGCCGTGATGGCACTTGAAATTATAAAGCGACTCAAGCCAGATTACGTGGCCGTTGCGTGGGACAAACGCCACACGAACATCCGTTCGCGCTTGGCGCTATATCCACAGTACAAAGGCAATCGCAAGCCAGCGCCGCCGGATTTTTACGAGCAGGTGCCGATATTGTATGATTTGCTTGATGCGCTCGGCTGGCCTCTGTACGAAGCCGACGATTACGAAGCCGACGATCTCATGGGTGCTTTTGCTAAGCAGGCTGGCGAGAAGGGGATTGAGAGCTATTTGGTGAGTAGTGACCTCGACCTGCTCCAGCTTGTTAATTCGCACACTCATATTTATACACTCAAAAAAGGTCTGACAAATATCGAGGAATTCCATGAGGAGTCCTTTCGCGAGAAGTATGGCGTGGATGCGCATCAGTGGGTAGACGTAAAGTCGCTCAAAGGTGACTCGTCCGACAACATACCGGGCGTTGCAGGCGTGGGCGAAAAAACCGCGCTCGATTTGATTCAAAAGTACGGCACTTTGGACGGTATTTACGAGCATTTAGGTGAGCTCAAGCCAAATCTTGCCGCCAAACTGGAAAAAGATCGTGACATGGCCTACCTCAGTCGAAAGCTTATTACGCTAATGGTGGACGCACCAACCAAGATCGATTTTGACAAAGCAAAGTTGCACGATGGCGTTCGCCCGGAATTTGTAGCAATACTCCGCAAGTTGGAGTTTCGTAACTTGTTGCGCCAGGTAGAGGCCAGCCTCAGCCGCGCTGATTTGGCAAAAGCCGAAGAGGCTGTTGAGGCACGCGAAATGCCATCGATGGTGAAGCAAAAGTTTGAAGCGAGCGACTACGCCGGCACTGAGCCGCGCGTCATTGCGCTCAACCCAGAAGGCACTACGCTATGGGTAAGCCGCGACGCCCAGTACTACAGCGTGCTGCCGCTGCTTGAAGGTGGCAGCCCGGCCGAAGCCGACCTGCCGCTATTAAAAGATTTGTCGGTAGTGGCCTACGGCGAAGGCGGTATGAGCGACGAAGCCAAGGCGAGCCTGGCCACGGTTCTCGGCGGTCCGCTTATTGGTCACGACCTCAAGGGAATTTTCCGTTCGCTTTTAGCCGAAGGTGTTGAGATTCCTGAAAACGTTCTGCACGACACACGCATTGCGGCGTTTATTTTAAATTCATTGGAACGGTCGCGCGAGCTGAGCGATATTCGGGGCGTGACTATCGACATGGGTGAACCTGACCAAGTGCTAGCCAGTATTTGGGAAGCACACAAAGACCAGCAGTTGCAATTTGACGAAGCGCCAGAGCTGCTGAAGGTTGCGCGTGAACTCGATTTTCCGATGGTGAGCCTGCTGGCAACCATTGAGCATCGCGGCATTCGCCTGGACACCGAATACCTAAACGGCATGAAAGCGCAATTTGCCGAACGAATTGCCGAGTTTGAACAAAAGATTTACGAATTTGCCGGCGAGCCGTTTAATATTGGGTCGCCATCGCAGCTTGCAAACGCATTGTTCGACACCATGGGCCTGCCGACCGCTGGGATCAAAAAAGGCAAAACAGGTTATTCAACAGGGGCCAGCGAACTAGATAAGCTCCGTGGATTGCACCCGATTATCGACCTCATTACGACCTACCGTGAATACACCAAACTTTTGAACACCTACATCGAACCACTCCCCAAACTTGTGGATAAGCTGGGGAAACTGCATACAACATTTGCACTCGACGTAGCTGCGACTGGACGCCTAAGCAGTAACAATCCAAACTTGCAAAACATCCCAACCCGTACCGAAATGGGGCAGATGATCCGCAGTGCGTTTGTGCCGGCGCCCGGTAATGTGTTTGTGAGCGCCGACTATAGTCAATTTGAACTGCGCCTGGCTGCCGTAATGGCTGGCGACGCAGATTTGCTAGAGAGCTTTAACAAAGACGAAGACATCCACGCCAAGACGGCTGCCGAAACGCTCGGCATCCCGCTGGAAGAAGTGACAAAGCAGCAGCGTCGCGACGCAAAAGTGGTGAACTTTGGTATTTTGTACGGCATGAGCCCACATGGCTTGAGCGCCGCCACCAGCATGACGCGCGAGGAAGCCAAAGTGTTTATCGATAAATACTTTGAGCTGCGTGCGCCAATTCGTACCTACATGGATAAAACAGTTGAGGATGCGCTTAAAGATGGTTACGTTGCTACCATGTTTGGTCGCCGCCGCCCAACGCCAGACCTCAAGTCGAGTAACTTTATGGTTCGCGAAGGGGCTAAGCGTGCGGCAATTAATATGCCAATTCAGGGGACAGAAGCTGACCTCATGAAGCTGGCGATGCTCCGCGTAGAAGAAACCCTTGGCGACCTCGGCCAGCAACTCCTGCAGGTCCACGACTCAATTCTGGTAGAATGCCCCGCCCAAAACGCGGACAAAGTGGCAAAGATTCTGAAAGAAACAATGGAGCAGGTGCACAAGCTGCCGGTGCATTTGAAGGTGGATGTATCGACGGGTTCAAATTGGGGCGAGTTGTAATGGATAGGCGATTTGCATCGGGGATTGTTGCTAAAGACAAGTAGGCTCACGTATGTTTATCTCTGAAATCAAAGATGGTGACATGTGGCTTAAGAGGCCACTGGTCCAACGGGATGCGCCGCTAAGTGTGGAATGGCTGAAAGGCGAAGAAGGCAAGAACTCCTTGCGTTTGATGGGCGTGGCCGAAGAAGATATTGCTGAGCCAACGCTTGCGGCCGAGCAAGAGCGAATTCAGGGATTTTTAGATAAAAAAGACCAGCTGAATTGGATGATTGAATACCAGGGTAGGGTAGTGGGCGCGATTTGGGTCGACCTCGAGCCAACTGAACACGTGCCAGCACCTGCACCGCACATCATGATTGGTGACGTCTCTGCTAGAGGTAGAGGCATTGGTTCGCAAGCAATGAAGCTCGTGATTCAATACCTGTTTGCGCACGGTTACGATGCAGTGCATACTCGATGCAAGCCATCGAACACCGCAGTTGTGCGTATGAATGCCAAACTTGGCTTCAAGCCGGAGGGTGAAGAATATGTTGATTCGGATGGCATAACGTGGCAGAATGTCGTCATGCAAAAGGGTCGCCCGTGACGAAGTAATAAAACTCAGAGTAGCCGCAAAGGTATTGATTCTGCGAGAAGCTTCGACGTATAAAGACGGCATATAAAAATAGCCCCACAAGGAGGTTGTTGTCGCCAGCCCTGCCCGCGCCGTTTGTTGGCGTGGCAAAGGCTGGCGGTCGGTCGTCTCAGAGCTGCAGGGGCGCTGGGCCGAGGATGGTCATGGTGGGCCACATGTTGGTGTTGATCTCGTCTTTGAGGTTGTAGTGCACGAGATCGGTCGAGGGCACATAGCTTTCGTACCAATCGTCGCCTTCGGTGCCAAGAAGCAGTATTTTTGCGTTGGCAAGCTTGCCTCGCCAGATATCGATGCCGGCGGTCGCTCCTTGCGAGAATGCGGACAGTGCATCGTCCGGAGCGGCGGGCCGCGTTTCGTGGTGGTACTGGCTGCTGTAGTTCGCGATCAGTTCCAAGAAGCCAACCATCTCGAACTGAAGAGAATAAAGCGTTGCATTGGCCAACTGCTCGGTGTAGTCAACGTCCATCGCGTCCCAGATGTGCGTCAGATACGAGAGCGCCTGAGGCTCTAGGTACTGCTGGGGGTCAAGGGCGCCGATGTTTGTCAGGTGCGCACCGCGCGACAGCGCAAATTCGAGACAGGCGAGTTTTCGCCCCGTACCAATTTTGCCTGTCGTCAGGGATGCCGCCGCGTGGACGTCTTCTTGGCTTGCGCCAAGGCGATATGCCGCGTAGAGATACATTGCGCCCCAGGGGGGAAGTCGATGTGTGCGGAGCAGGAGTTCACTCACGGCGAACCCTTTCGTTGGCAGTATGGACAGGTGATATTCTAGTAATAATATAGATAAAAGTAAAGGTTTGAGGATGACGGAAGAGATTTACGCTGTTGGCAAAATGTTTGAGCTTGTACACCTTACGCAGCCAGATGGTCGTGTGTTTGAGGTGGCGCGCCGTGCCCCTGGTGTGCGCATAATTATTGCTGATAAAGACGCCAAAAAAATACTTTTGACGAAAGAGTTTCGTCGGGAGTTGGGTGCATATGACTTCCGACTGCCAGGTGGAAAAGTTTTTGATTCATTAACTGAATTTGAAGCATTTCGAAAATCGGGCGAGGCCATTTTGGTGTCTGCCGCCGCCAAAGCAAAGGCCGAAGCCGCAGAAGAAGCCGGCATTGCGGTGAAGGATATGGTGTTTTATAAAAAATCCACACTAGGCGCAACGGTCGAGTGGGATTTGTATGTTTTTGAGGCGTCTGATTTCGCCGAGCATGAAGCCGGTCAGGCTCTGGAGGAAGGCGAGCAAGTTGACGACGTCAGTTGGTATGATTTTGCAGAAGTCGAGCAGATGATTTTGCGCGGTGATATGCAAGAAGATCGGATTGCGCTCGTACTGTTGCGTTGGATTCACGCGCAAAAATAAAATCATTATTGGGTGCGCCCTGCCCGCGCCGCGTGTGGCGACGGGGCAGGGCTGCGAGTGTCAGAGCGGCGTGTTGCTGTAGATTTGAACGCCTGAGACGTAGTCTTCGATGTCCCCGGGTGGGCAGGTGTAGCCGCCGAGCACAGGGTCAAAGAGGCATAGCTCGGCGTCCGTCTGGCCAAACATGAGCACGTGTCGCACGTCGCCCTCACTCTCGAGTGCAACTTGTGCGATATCGCTCGGCGCAACTTCCACGAGCGTCGTGGTGTTTGCCCAGCTTTCCACTTGGCTCCACTGCCCAGGATGCGCCTGTGCATGCTGCAGAATTGCTTGCGCGCTGAGACGCATGTCGGGGTAGTCGTGGATGATCTTGTGGTTGATGACGCCTGGCTCGTAGCCTGCGGCCTCCCAAACCCTGGACGCGTATCCGCCGCCATCCTGTTGGGCTAGGCGGGGCAGGTTGAGCGGGTGAACGTACTGAACGTACACGCCGTAGCGAAGGAGCATCAGCAGCCCGGCGTGGACTACGTTGTCGCGGCGTAGGTCTGCATACTCGCGGGTGACGCGCTTGAGCTCATTCTTGTTGATTTTCTCCAACAGGTAGAGCGCCTGCACAGTGCAGATCACGTCGCTGATGTGTTGGTCGGGGTACTGAATCTCGAGGGGCGTTCTCACTGATTTCTCCTACGAGCGAAGGCATGGACTGTACTAGCTTAACTTGTAAGAAAATAAATGTAAATAAAAGTCTAGTATGTGAGCGTTTCCGATGCCCCCGGGGCCAAAGTGTGCTACGGTTAAGCGGTAAGCAAACGGGAGACAGCGGATATGGATTCGGTTGCAGATTTAGTTGAGCCAGTAAAGGTAAAAGTGCGTGCCCGACCGGCAGATTATCAAGAAGGTCAAACAATTGCTCGTGCAGGTGGGGTAGTGCTCGATGAGCTTAATCCTATACGCGCCAGCGCCACTGTTATGGCGCCTGGCATGAGTGCCCCGCAAAAGACGCATCTCGCATCTGATCCGCAAAAAGGGTTACAATGGTCGTGTACCTGTACAAAAGATTCGACATTATTCTGTAAACATTTGGTTGCGACGGCGCTTGTAGCCTGGGAAAAATCGCCTAATCGCAACCTTTAACTCAAGGGAGGGTAGATGGCAGCTCAGGAAAGTATCCGACATTTGTTAGCACACGTACCCCATATTGCTGTTGCAACGGTTGGTGCTATGGGTGAGCCGCATAACACACCGGTCCGTGGTGTCTTTAACAATGTTATGCATGTATTTTGGGCTTCGTCGCCGCAAGCCGAACATTCGCAAAACATCGCACGGGACGGTTCGGCATATATCGTTTTATTTGATTCCGAGCGCGGTGGCGCAGGGCTGTATATGGCTGGCAAGGCTCAGGCGCTCGAAGAAGGTGAGTCTCTGGAATATGCCTACGGTCTACTAAAAAGAGTGCGGGCACGCGACATGGATAGCATCGATCGTTTTCGTGGCAATGGTCCACAGCGTATTTATCGGTTTATCCCAGAAAACATGTGGATGCACCACGCTGTGAAAGACGACGATGGATATTTTATAACTGACGAGCGAGTGCCGATCACACTTGCCGATATCGAGCCATAAAAAGGGAGAACGCATGGAACACGGCAGCCACAAGGTAGATTTAGTTGATGAAAACGGCCATGTTGTAGGTGTAAAATCACGTCGCGACATAGATAAAAAGTATGATACCTACCATACCGTGTACGTGTTACTCGTTACGCCGGAAGGCGAGTTGGTCCTGTCGCGCATACCTGAACGTAAAGATTTACCGAATCTGTATGCCGGCCAGTTAGGCGCGGCTGCAGCGACTATTCGGCGTAGTGGTGAGTCGCCTATGGCTGCGGCGCGGCGCGCGGTGGCTCGGGAGCTATATATCGACGACGCCGCTGTCGTGCCTGTTGGCGGCGGTTTATTTAAAACAGATGGCCGCCAAACCTACGTCAGCGTGTATTATGTGGTCGCTCGGGCACCAGAGGTCTATAGCGCGACTGATATTGCTGGGCTAGTGACGATTTCACCTCGGGCATTTCGGGAAATTATCGAACACTCCCCAGACGATTTAGCGCCAAACTTGTATGAGCTATGGGAACGCTACGGCAAACGGTTGCCGCTTTAGCCTAACTCTGACACAATAAGCCCCATGAGTGAGGTTCAAGTAAAAATTATCAATCGCTCGCGGCATGCCTTGCCTGACTACCAGACAGAGCATGCTGCCGCAGTTGACGTGTGCGCAAATATTGACGCCCCCGTGACGTTAGCGCCCAGGTCCCGCGCGCTTATTTCGACCGGCCTATTTATTGCGTTGCCGCCAGGGTACGAAGCACAGATTCGTCCTCGGAGTGGACTCGCTTTAAAACATGGCGTAACTGTTGCAAATACGCCCGGTACCATCGATGCAGATTATCGCGGTGAGCTGGGAGTTATTTTGGTGAATCTTAGCGAGGAACCTTTTATTGTGAAAGACGGTGAGCGGATTGCCCAAATGGTTGTTGCTCGTCACGAAACAATTGCCTGGCAAGAAGTTGCCGAGCTTGACGAGACTGCTCGCGGTGCCGGTGGCTTTGGTCACACGGGGCGGTAACGTATGGCCGCCGAAAAACTGAACGAAATTTGGCGCGATCCGGCCGAAGCGGTCGGCGAAATGTTGCTTGAAAAAGGTTTAGAAAAATCTTCGCCAGCACTGGCGCAGGTGCCGCTTTTGTCGGTGGCAATTGCAGCGTATAAATCGGTCGGTGCAGTGGGCGACTATCTGCTTACGCGCAAAGTGCAGCAATTTTATACAGCTTGGGAGGCGCTTCCCCAAGCCGAGCGCCGCAGCGTGTATCAAAAATTTCAAAAGAAACCGCGCGCATTCACAGAAAAGCTACTCTTTATCCTCGAGCAACAAGAAGACCTCGACAAGTGTCGGCTGCTCGGCATACTAACTACGCAGTACTTACGCGGCAATATTAAGCGGGGAGAGTATTACGATTTTATCGAAACAGTCTCTAGATTGTCGTATGGCGATTTAGCCAGACTCGCGAAGCTTTCTGGCAAAGGTATTATCTTTGCCGAAAAGGAAGTGGGCGAGCGATATGCTGCGCTCTTTGTCACGCGTGGACTCATGACGACCGAGCCACCTTTACCCGAAGAGCAGCGGAGTGAAGAATTGCGAACGTTTTATCGCCTGACGCCGCTCGGTAGCACCTTGGCTGGCGCTTTTGGGAGTATGCATGATTAAAGCGATTATTCTGGATTGTTTTGGCGTGCTGTATGTGCCCGCACACGCCTATTTATATCAGTCACTTTTGGTCAACCCAACCGTACATCATGACGAAATCCGTGACCTCGTAAAGCAGTGCGACTACGGTATGATTACGCGAGAACAGCTGTATGAAGCTATTGCCGGCTATACCGGCCGTTCGCTCGCCGAGATCCGTCAATATTTGGCGAAAGATTTTATTCGGAACGATGATCTCCTATCATACGCGCAAAGTTTGCGACCGCAGCGAAAGGTAGCGCTTTTAAGTAATCTCGGCGCCGACTCGATAAGCGATTATTTTACAGAGGCAGAGCGCGAACAATTGTTCGATAAGACAGTTATTAGCAGCAGTATTGGCATGGTAAAACCGCAGCCAGAAATTTTTGCGTACACTTGCCGTCAACTGGGCGTGCAGCCGGCTGAGGCGGTTATGATTGATGATGTCGAAGAAAACTGCGCTGGTGCTCGCGCCGCAGGACTTTTGGCGATACGGTATGAATCACTTCCGCAAACAACCGCTGTACTGAGGTCTCTTTTGCATATATAAGTTTATGTTGTGCTGCCCACCCCTCGCCGTCCGGTATGTCGGGGCGAGGGGTGAACGAGTAGCCGCCTACACAATGGGTCTCTCGCTGTAGATGGTGAGCATCCTAGTGGTGAAGAACGCCACCATGTCGTACGTCGACGGGATAACGCCGTGCAGGTATGGGTCGAACATGAGGCACTCTGCTTGTCCGTCGCCAGGCGTAACGACGACCAGGTGGTCACCGACCTCGGTCGAATATGCGCAGATGACCTGGTTGCTGCAGAGCGCTCGCTTGATGTCCTCGGCAGTGCTTACGCGACAGTCGTGTGCGTACTGCTTTTTGTATTTCTTGGCGATTTCAAGTCGGCTACGCATCGCCAACTGTGTGCTGGGAAGGAGGGCCTGTGCGTACATGGCCTCCTGAGGAACGCGGAGCTGGCGAAGGGCGTCGATCAGGTGCTGTTCGCCGGCTTCCCCTTGTACCAGCTGGGGATGGATCGGAGTAATGGAGTGGGCGTACGCGCCGTGACGCAGGGCCACTTCGAGCATGTCGGCCTTGCTTGCTATTTGGCTGGTGACCTCGAAGAAGCTGTCTGCCTCGATCAGGCCAAGGGTGTAGAGAATCTGGAAGGTGCAGGCTGCATCGTCAGTCACGCCCCACTGAGGCGCGGTGAACGCGCGAGGTGATCTCACTGATGACTCCTTGAGTGGGAAGCTACAAGTAATTTATACAACTTTTTATTAATTCAGTCCAGGGGTATTTCGTCGCCTTTTGGGTTAGAATAGATACATATGCCAGAGTTGCCAGAGGTAGAGACCGTTCGCATCGGTCTGGACCGTTTATTGCCAGGTAAGATTATAGAACGCGTAACGTTTGATTGGCCAAAAGGGTTTCCAAACACCCCCGCCGATGTTGACGCGTTTTTAGTGGGCGCTCGTATTACCGCCGTAAAACGTCGGGCAAAAGTACTTCTTATTGAGTTAGATTCAAAATATTCTCTGGTGATTCATCTTAAAATGACTGGTCAATTGGTGTTTCGCGGGGCAGAGCAGGCATTTGGCGCCGGCCATCCAAATGCTAGCTTGGTGGGTAACTTACCAGACAAATCAACCCGCGTAACGTTTACGTTTAAAGGCGGCGACCACTTGTTTTTTAACGATCAACGAAAATTTGGGTGGGTGCGGCTGCTGCCGACAGCCGAAGTTCCGCAGATTGATTTTTTCCAAAAGGTTGGCCCAGAGCCGCTTGCCAAAGATTTTACGGCAACCGATTTCGCTAATCGCCTCCGCCGCAGAAACGGTAGCGGTATAAAAGCAGTCTTGCTAGACCAAACAGTGGTGGCCGGTATCGGTAATATTTATGCCGACGAATCCTTGTGGGGCGCCAAAATTCACCCCCTCGAAAAGGTAGGCCAGGTGAGTGACGCCAGGCTCAAAATGCTCTATCAGAAGCTCGTTGATGTTTTGCGTTTGAGTATCGAAAAGGGCGGCTCGACCGATAAAAACTACGTCGACGCTGAGGGCAAGCGCGGTAGTTACCTAACATTTGCCAACGTCTTTCGCCGCGAGGGTAAGCCCTGCCCTCGCTGTGGAACCACAATTATCAAAACACGCGTTGCTGGTCGTGGCACGCATCTTTGCCCTCATTGCCAAAAGGAGCTCGTATGATTATTTTGCTAACAGGTGCAAACGGCTTTGCCATTCGCCAAACCCTTGATACGCTTGTGGGAAATTTTTTGAACAAAAATGGTGCGCATGCGCTTGAGCGAGTGGATGGTGAATCGTTTGATGTGCTACGTTTGCCAGAACTACTCCAAGGCGCATCCCTTTTTGCGAGTGAGCGTTTGGTGCTCCTGCGTGACGCCAGCAAAAACAAACCTCTTTGGGAGGCGTTAGGGGAGTGGACCGACCGCGTGCCAAAAGAAGTTGTTTTGGTTCTTATCGAAACGGCGCCTGACAAACGCACGCGTACATACAAACAACTGCAAAAACATGGTCGTATCCAAGATTTTGCTGATATGAGCGAGCCTGAGCTGGCACGATGGGCTGTCAAAACAGCCGCCGAACAAGGCGCGACGCTGGACCCCCGCGCGGCAGCGTATCTTATCCAGCAGATTGGGACGGATCAATGGCGCTTAAGCAACGAGATTGAAAAACTCATTGCATATAACCCGGTCATCACTACCGAATCAATCAACGCCATGATTGAGCCGAGTCCTCAGGCTACCGCCTTTGAGCTGCTCGATGCGGCGCTAGGCGGCAACGTGGCAAAAACACACCAGCTCTTGGCGCGGCTGAAAGCCAGCGAAGATCCGTACAAATTGTTTGGTTTGCTTGTGAGCCAGGTGCAAACACTGGCGCTTGTTGCGAGCGCACAGGGTAAGCCGGCAGAGGCAATCGCCAAAGAGGCGGGGATTCACCCGTTTGTGGTCCGCAAAATGCAATCAGCAGCTCGGCGCATCCAAGGCCAGCGGCTCAAAGAGGTGATAGCGGCAGTTGCCCGCGTTGATACTCAGATGAAATCAACTGGCATTGATCCGTGGATTTTGCTAGCACAGTGCCTGGGCAAGATTGCGGCCTAGCATATTTACTCGCAAGTGTTAAAGTGGCATAATATATTAGTTCAAAGCAGTTCCGAGGTCACGAGGTGTGGAAGGAACTATGCGCCATGCGAGTTTTTTTGCTGAACAGCCAGGGGCCGCGCGGCCTTTCGTACAAAAGCGCACTGAGCTGTCTGAAAAGCCTGCAGCTTGTCGGTCGTAAACTGGCCGGCAGAGAGGCGGTGATGGAGCCCGACGAGAGAGGTTTTTACTTTCTGTTTGTCGAAAGCCCGTACATCGCCGACGAGTTTCTGGTGTACCTGCAGGGCTGCATTGGTGTCTTGACCGTACAGACGGACACGCTCGATGGCTCGCCACTGGATTTCGACGTCGTCACGACCAAGCCAGAGGTTTGGCAGCGGCTGCGCGATGCCATGATGTATGCCTACGGGAAGCATGTGTAGCGAACGGAGAGGTCTGGACGGGGCGCTGCAATGCGCTCTGTCCAGACACTGAATTTTGCAGATAGTAAAAACAGCCCCGTAAAGTGGGGCTGTTTTTGTGTAGAAAGGATTACTCAGCTTTTTTAGCTGGAGCCTTCTTGACTGCTGGCTTTTTGGCTGGAGCAGCTTTCTTAGCGGCGGTTGCTGGCTTCTTGGTAGCAGCTGGTTTTGCGGCGGCCTTGGCAGCTGGAGCTTTTGTAGCCTTAGCTGGCTTCGCACCGGCTTCTTTTGCTTGCTTAGCGAGCTGTGCTTTCTTGCGAGAAGCGGTGTTTTTGTCCATGACGTTCTTTTTAACGGCAACGTCGAGGGCTGATTGTGCCTTCTTAAGGTCTTCAGCACTCTTGCTGGTGAAGAAGTCCTTGAGGGCGGTGCGCAAGGTGCGCTTAGTGCTGATGTTGCGTGCGCGACGCTTTTCGGTCTGGCGCATTCGCTTGATAGCAGATTTGATGATAGGCATAACGCGTGTATGTATCCCTTAAATTTTTAACAGTTTCAAAACAAGATTATACCTCAGTTAGCTAGAGTTGTAAAGCGAAAGGGGTGCACAAAATTGTAAGATAATATTAATTATTGTATAGTTTATAAACGTGCTACTCCGCGGCGCCTTAAAAAGAAGGTGCCCGCCACGTATGTGGAGGGGTAACCCGAGTAGCGGCGAAATGAGTGAATATGACTCGGACCGCATTCTTGTACTTCAGACAGTCAGCTGCTGACGGTCTGAAGCGGCGCGTGTTCGTCCAGGGCGAACAGCAGTCCGTTCAGAGGTTGCGTGATGCTGGATCGCATCTTCGTCCTCGGACATCTGAGGGCGCAGAAACAGAGGCGCAGCTATGCGCCCAGCGCGGTTGGCTTTTTGACCGCATTCGCGGGGTCGATGGCGTGGCAGGGGTGAATCCGCTCGATTCAGGCTCTGACAGCGTCGATTTCGACGTGTACCGTTACGACACCGGCGATTGGCCGACGATCATGTCGGGAATCAGCGACGCCATCGCCAACGTACTGGGTAAGGGAGCGATTATTAGCACGTTGGAGAATCCGATCGAGTAGTTCTCATTCCGTTGAGGTCAGCCCACGCACCGTTTATGTGTGCGGGGCTGGCCTTTTCGATTTGTGACCCTTGTTGACCGCCCTTAACGCTTATGCTACAGTGAGCTTAATTGACTAAAAGATAAAAATAGAAACAAGGTTCACCTCAATGCAGGACGGTCCAAACGCTAAACAACTCATCGCCGAAAAAATAAAACAATCGGCGAATATTTTAGTGACAGTAAGCGCTAATCCATCGGTCGACGCGCTGACGGCTGCGCTGGGTCTTAGCCTGATGCTGAACAAGTTGGACAAACATGCCACTGCTGTATTTAGTGGTGTTGTGCCGCCGGCAATTAGCTTTTTGCAGCCAAATAAAACGTTTGAAAACAACGTTGATAGCTTGCGTGATTTTATTATCGCCCTTGATAAAGACAAGGCCGATCGTCTGCGCTATAAAGTAGAGGACGACGTGGTACGTATTTTTATTACACCGTACCGTACCAAAATTTCACAAAATGATCTCCAATTTAGCCAGGGCGATTTTAATGTTGACCTTATCATTGCGCTTGGGGTAGAGGACCAAAAAGATCTCGACCAAGCTATTATGGCTCACGGCCGGATTTTGCACGATGCGACTGTTGCCACCATTAACCCTAGCTCTCAAAAAAGTTCGCTTGGTTCAATTGATTGGCAAGACGGCAAAGCAAGTTCGCTCAGCGAGATGGTCGCGAGTATTGCTGACTCGCTAAAACAAGGTATTTTGGATCAACAAATTAGCACCGCGCTTTTGACGGGTATTGTGGCCTCAACCGAACGCTTTAGCAATCAGGCAACAACGCCGCATGTGATGACCGTTGCCGCCGGTCTGATGGCCGCTGGCGCCAATCAGCAACTTATTGCAACAAAACTACAAAGCATTCCTGCGCCCGTTTCGCCACGCCGCGAAAAGCCAAAGCAGCAAAACAACAAGCCGGCTGCAGCTAACAATAACGCCGCTGCCGGTGCTGATGGCGAAATGCACATCAATCACGGCGAAGAGCACGAAGAAGCGCCACAGCCACCGGTACAAGAAGAGCCAGCTCCAGCACCTCAGCCCGAGCC
>Ga0075364_10000530_pt1 | contig 19436 bp, 16 predicted proteins | sample EndMetdeltDD1764_FD_71517 | JGI IMG/M metagenome (GOLD analysis project Ga0075364, IMG submission 71517) | Populus endosphere microbial communities from Tennessee, USA - Endosphere MetaG P. deltoides DD176-4 | ecosystem: Host-associated > Plants > Roots > Endosphere | place: USA: Tennessee...
TGACAGAGCCCGGGCGAGGAATGAAAGCGGCGGAGCGGACTTGGCGGCAGAGCGCGAGATTTGCGTCGCGGCGCACCGCCTTAGCAGCGCTTTGCCCACCCTGCCACATTCGACTGACAGAACCCGTCTACCCATCAGACAGGGTGTATTATTCCGGCCTTAAAGCTCAGCAGCTTCTGGTCGCTGCTCTCAGTTCAGCGACTGGAAATGCCGCGACCGCAATCTACAACGCGGGCAAATCCAGAGTATACGGATTTGAGGTCGATGGATCGGTTCGATTTGCCTCATTTTTCCGGGTAGATGGCTCTGTAACTTATGTAAACAGCGAGCTGGTGAGGTTCGATGTCCCGACAGTCATACCCGGTTTTGACGTCATCCTACCCTCGGCGTTGACCGGAGATCCGCTGCCATTCACCCCCAAATGGGGCTTGAATGCAACGGCGGTTTTCACCCTTCCGGTTCCGGAGAATATCGGAACAATCGAGGCATCGGCGACCTATCGCTCCAGTTCCGCTTATGTGACGGCTGCGTCGTGTACTTCGAATATAAGGGCTACCGCTGTCAGACAACTAGACCTGAATCTAGATTGGCGTGGTATTCTAGGCGCGTCGTTCGACTTCGCGGTGTTCGGTTCGAACATTACCAACCAGTTCACCGCGACGACCATATCACCGCTGTTCGATAGCTTCAGCTTCGATACCCGTTATCTTGGGCACCCGCGAATGTACGGCGCGCGAGCAAAGGGGATGGTCGGTGAATGACAATAAAAAATAGAGGCTCGGAAACCCGACAGGGCGGTTTTTGCAAGCCGCCATGTCAGCGCGATAGTTTCTTATTCGAAGATCTTCCAGCACTGGCTATTGCCGCCCGATACTATCGCAAACTGAGGACAATCTATTACATTATTGAGTGAGATGTTATATTCATTCCGGGAAATTCGCCCGACTCACGCCACTGGCGCAGAATATCCCTGAACTCCAATATCGATCCCCCGAAATTACCGTTTCGAAGAATAGAATTGTCGTGCGTTCCCTCATTATTGAAATAACTTGGAGTGCAATCGCGCCAAACCTGCAACATACGTTGAGATTTTTCCTCGTGAAACCGAACCCAGTTGGCCTCCGCGTCTGCGGTAACTTCAATCTCATCGATGCGGCGTTTCGTGGCATCGCTTATGATTTGGGCAATGTGGGTCGCCACAATTTCCTGGGAGAAGGGGAAATTGTTGTCCCAAGAGGCTTGCCGTGTCCCCGACAGCATAAAGTTGGGAAAACCATGGACATGCATCCCATGCATTGTTGTGGCGCCATCCTTCCATTTCTCGGACAGCGTCATTCCCCCTCGGCCAATAACCGGGATCGGCGAACCTTGTTCGAACGGCGATAGCTCAAAGCCAGTTGCATAGATCAGGCAGTCGAGCTTGAACTCCTTACCATTCGCGAAAACCGCGTCCTCCGAAATACGTTCGACGCCCCGACCTTCGGTGTCGACCAGCGTCACGTTCGGCTCATTGAAGGCTTGGAGATATTCGTCGTGGTAGCAGGGCCGTTTGCACAACCAGTCATACCACGGCTTCAATGCTTCGGCGGTGACGTGATCCTTCACCACGGTGCTGGTGCGCGCCCTCACATCTTCCATGATGATGTAATTGGCAGTCTGGACGACTTTCTCGAAGTCCTCTGCCGTCATATCGGGTTTGCCAAGTTCCTTGACCAACTTGTTGAACTTGGTCCAGCCATCCTGGATCAAGTCTTTGTCAGCCAAGCCCCTCGTGGCGAGCACGAAATTTTCCATCCGTTCCTGGTGCCAGCCGGGCTTAAGCGATTTGAACCAATCCTGATCAGTGAGGCGATTGGCGCGAACATCCACCGAGGATGGCGTCCGCTGGAAGACATACAGGTGCTTCGACCATCTTGCCAGGTGCGGGACGCACTGTACTGCGGTCGCCCCCGTACCGATGATTCCCACGACCTTGTCTTTAAGGTTGGCCAGCGGGCTGTGCGCGTCTCCGCCGGTATAGTCATAGTCCCAGCGGCTGGTGTGGAAGCTATGCTGTTTGAACGTCTCGATGCCAGGGATGCCCGGGAGCTTGGGCTCTCGGTAGTGCCCGGAAGCGAGAATAACGAACTTCGCGCTAACCCGATCTCCGCGGTTGCTCGTTACGATCCACCGCGAAGAGGCTTCGTCGAAGCGCGCCTCCTCGATCCGGGTCTGCAAATAGGCGCGCGAGTACAGATCGTATTTTCTGGCGATTTGTCGTGAATGTTCGAGAATCTCGGGTGCAAAAACGTACTTCGCGCTGGGCATAGTGCCCATTTCTTCAAGGAGCGGCAGGTAGATATAGGATTCGACATCACAAGCCGCACCCGGATACCTGTTCCAATACCACGTTCCGCCGAAATCACCTCCCCTCTCGAAGACGCGAATATTGCCAATTCCCTGCTCGATCAACCGGACGGCAGCAAGCATTCCCGCAAAGCCGCCGCCTATTACGATAACATCGACATCCTCGGACTTCGGGTCTCGCGCCTCGAATTCAGTGTAGGGATCCTGAGCATAATGCTCGAACGCCCCCGTCATCTTGATGAATTGCGAACGCCCTTCAGGACGCAGCTTGAGCCGCTTGTCACGCTCTTCGTCATACTTTTTCCTGAGAGCCACAGGATCGAAATCAAATTTTTCTTCGTGCGGCATTATAATTTTCTCCGGTTTCCGAAGGCAGCGCCGGCCCGGCTCGCACATGCCCTGTCAAGGAACACAAGCAGCCAGCACGCTTGCATCTAATTCTGGCAAATGCGCTCGATCATGTTGAACCCCTGGTCGATCAAGGCAGCGAAATCTTTCTTTGCATCGCTGGCAACCCAATGCTCCGTTGCATCGCCGAAAACGCCCAAAGCCGTGCGAGCGACCAGCAGGCATTCCTCCAAAGCGTCCGGATCCCCGCGCCGATCGGCTAGGACACCTCCGACCACGTCGACCCAGCCCCGGCCGACATTGAAAGCGATTCCACATAGAAAGGCAGATTGCGCCACCGCCCGAGCCGTCCTTATGGTGCGAACCGGATCGATGTTTGGCACCCACGCAGCTTGCAGGGCCCTACGTACGGCCTCAAGATCTCGGACCTCGGACGGTTGGGCCAGAAGGGCAGCACACAGTTGCGGCAATTCCAAATTCTGGTCGTTCAACATTATATCCGCCTTCGTACCGAAGTAGCGGAAGAAGGTCGATACGGAGACATCGGCGCGCTGTGCGATCTGCTCCACCGATGTCGCTTCGTATCCTTGCTCGGCGAAGAGGTCCAGCGCAGCATCCTGAATCGCGAGGCGTGTCCGCGCCTTCTTGCGCGTACGCATATCGGAAATCGATTCCGGAGACGGCTGATGGAAGGTCACTTGCAACGACATCGCTATGCCAATAAGTAGGGCACTTTCCTTTGATAGTCAACTACCGAGTGAGGCGCACATCGCAAGGGTGCGGTCAGCGGTTCAGGGTGAGCACAATGAGGGTTTGGAATGCGTGCAACGACCCAGCTGAGAGGTTGAGCCATGCTGATCGACAGCAAGAGCCCTACCTAACCTTCCGACCAGAGCAAAGAACCTGATATGAGAGAATTGCGCTTCGATGGGCAAATCGCAATCGTGACCGGTGGTGGCAGGGGCTCGGCCGGCTTTAACGAGGAACAGGAACTATGAAACTTTCAGGCAAGTGCGCGCTGGTCATCGGCGGATCAGCTGGACTCGGCCGTGCCTCAGCGGAAGCCTGTGCAGCTGAGGGCGCCAGCGTGATGATTGCCGACATCAACCACGACGCCGCAAAGGCGGCGATAGCAGCCATTCGCACCGCTGGGGGAACCACCAGCTTCATCCATACCGATGGCACTGACGACACCGCCGTCAAGGCGGCCGTGGATGCGACGGTGGCGGAATTCGGCGGGGTCGATATTTTGGTGAACAGCATCGGAGGCGGCAGGACTGCGGACGATGCCGGCTGGCACCGCGCGATCGACCTTTTCCTTAAGAGCAGTTATTATGCCTGCAAGTATGCGATCGCTGAAATGGAAAAGCGCGGGGGAGGCTCCATCATCAACGTGGCGTCCATCGCCGGTGTGACGGGCAGTATCGCAACGGACGCCATGACCACGGGCTATGCCTGTGCCAAGCATGGTGTGGTTGGCCTCACCCGTACGCTTGCTCTCGCCTACGCGAAAAAGAATATTCGCGTAAACGTGATCTGTCCCGGCTACTTCAAGACCGAAATGACCGCGATGATTCACGATAGAGAGGATGGCGGCTTGTCGCATATCAACGACAACCTGCGGGTGCCGATGGGGCGTTGGGGCGAACCGCGGGAGATCGGCACGGTTGCAGCGTTCCTGGCGTCGGACGATTCCTCCTTCATCACCGGCCAACCCATCGTTGTCGATGGCGGCTTCATGGCACGCTGACGTCCGCCGCACAGGAACGACAATCGAAATTTGGCCGCCTATTCCGGGACTTTTTGTAAGGAGAGCGATGGTGCAATTCGAGGTCAAGCATGTGCTCGACATCAAAGCGGAGCTTGCGGAAGCGCCGGCCTGGTCAGTCGAGCAAGAGGCGCTCTATTGGGTCGATATCGAGAACAAGAGTTTCAACCGTTTCGACCCCGGAACGGGCCGAAACGAAAGCTGGCCTGTTCCCGCCACTCCCGGCTGTTTCAATTTCCGCGAGGGCGGAGGCGCTGTGCTGGCCACCAACGATGGATTCTTCGATTTCGACTTTGCCGCCAGCAGGTTCGAGAAGGTCTGCGATGCCCCGTTTGATCCCGCCGAATTCCGGTTCAACGATGGCAAGGCCGACCGTCAGGGGCGACTATGGGCCGGCAGCATGCGTCTTGCCTTCAAGATCGACGGTCCGCCGGAAGGAACGTTCTATCGTTATGAGGCAGGCAAGGTGACGCCCGTTATCCCGGACGTGATGGTGCCGAACGGCACCGCGTTCAGCCCCGATGGCAAAACGATGTATCGTTCCGACTGGCGTCCGGAAGGCCGGGTTGTCCTGCAATACGATTATGACTTGGTCACCGGCACTCCTTCGCACGAGCGGCTGTTCGCCGCGATGCCCGAGGGATTCGGTATTCCCGACGGTGCAGCCGTCGACACCGAAGGCTTCTATTGGAACGCCGTCCCTTATGGCGATAAGGGGCGCGTGGCACGGTTTGCTCCTGACGGCAGCCTCGATCTGCACTTTGAAATGCCGGTCCTCGGTCCGACTATGGTAGCGTTCGGCGGCAAGGATATGTCGACGCTTTTCATCACTTCCTGCCGACTCGAATCCCATATGGGTATTCCGGTATCACCGCTTGGCGGTGATATCTTCGCCGTTGAAACGCATGTGCGGGGAATGCCTGAGACCTTGTCTATCGCGGCTTGATCGTCGCGGCGCGCCTATGGCTGGCAGACATGGCGGAGCTCACACTAAGGACGAGCACCCCACCCGGTCGCTGAACACGCGCTCGACCCACTTTGGGGTCCTCATCCGAATCCTGCTCTCTCGCAACTTGCGAGAGGATATGCACGCTGCTACTCCCCGTATCGACACTCAAGTCTCATAATGGACTTTAGCCCCAAATGTGGTGGAACCTGCACTTTATTTTTTTGGTGAGGCGTTTATGGCCAGTACGCACGAGTTGGCACTTTCAATGCCGTTTCCCCGCAAGGGCGTTCTCAACATCGCAAGCTTGTACGCGCAGCTGCGCGAACAGGGACCGATCCATGCGGTGAAAACGCCTTACGGCGACCCGGCCTGGATCGTCGTGGCGTTCGACGAAGCCAAGACGGCATTCTCGGACAAGCGCTTTGGCTATTTCGTTCACCACGACCCGCAGAACGCCTCTCGGTTGACTCAAGCCGCGATGCATTCATTCCCGATGGGCGGCATGGATTTCGAGGAAGAGGCCGTGCGAATGCGCAGGCTCCTGACGCCCAGCTTTACCCCTCGCCGCCTCAGCCTGCTGACGGAATGGATTCAGCAGCTGACCGACAAATGCCTCAATGACATGCAGGTCGAGCACGACCGGCACCCTGAAAAGCCTGTGAACTTCCATGAAAAGGTTGGCTTTGGACTGCCCGTGAAGATCATCGGCGCGCTGCTTGGTTTCCCTCAGGATGATGCCGATTACGTGATCGATTTGTCGCACCGCATGAGCAGCATTTATGATGGAAAAGATGCCTTCGCCGCGGCGCGAGAGCTACAGGAATATATGGAGCGCTTGATCGAGAAGAAGCGCGGCGACCTCGGCGACGATCTCATCTCGGACTTCATCCGGGCCGAACAGCAGGACCCGAACTTCTTCTTCGTTCGCTCGATAGGCTCCTGCGCCGCTAGTTTCGTGTTTCCCGGGCACGAGACCACCGTCGTTCGGATGGATTTCGGCGTGATGTACCTGCTCAGCAATCCGAACCACCTGGAGTGGTTCCTGGCAGATCCGGAAGGTCGCATAGATCAGGTCGTGGAGGAGGTTTTGCGGCTGACCTCCGCCACCAGTCACGGCCTGCTTCGATACGCGCTCGAAGATATCGAAATGGGCGGTGTCACCATCAAGCGCGGCGATCTGGTCATTATTTCGGAATCGGCGGCGAACCGCGATCCGAGAAAGTTTGACCGCGCAGAAGAGTTCGATCCCACGCGCGATATCATCGCCCACCTTGCATTCGGACATGGCTCGCACAAGTGCCTCGGCATGAGCCTGGCGAAGCTGGAACTGAAGACCGTGTTCCTGTCGCTGTTCCGGCGATTCCCGAACCTAAAGCTGGCACAGGATCCCGCCGAACTGCAGATCGACAATACCCGCATCGGCGGCGGCGTCGATGATGTGATGGTTACCTGGTGACTTCCAGACTCAAGAATAAGCAACCAAAAGCCAAACCTAAGGGATACGCTGGTCGATGCGACCATCATCGCCTCGGCCAGCGAAGGCGATGACGATGCGCGCTGGGTCAAACACAAAGGAAAGCGGGCGGTTCACGGCTTCAAAGCCCCTGTCGGGGCAGATGCCGATACGGCCTTGGTCGAGGAATTGTCGATCACGCCTGCCAATATCAACGATGGCCGAGCAGGCCCCGACGCACTGCCTGACAATCCGGGAGAGGTATTTGCCGACAGCGCCTATCGCAGCAATCACTTCCGGGATGCCGTGCGGGCAAAGGGCGGCATCCCGCGGATTGTCGCCACCGGCATGTGGGGCCGGGACGAACAAGAAATTCTGGGCAAGCTCCACGAATGGAACCAGCTGACTCATCGGGTGCGAGGCCGGATCGAAAAGATTTTCGGCACATGGAAGCGCAGCTACGGCCTGCGCCGAATGCGATGGCGAGGGCTCGCCAGAGCCGCCGTCCAGATCACCTCACCGCCATTGCCTACAACCTCAAGCGCACCATGAACATTCTCGCGGCCCAGGCATGAAGGCTGGGACCGTCGCGACCAGAGCGGTCGCAATGTAGGCTAATGGTCTCCGCAAAAATGGAAAAACTATTCAGTTCCAGCACTCTACGCCCACCCGCGCACGGGTCTCCTAGGGGGAATCACCGATCAAATGGACGCTGAACAAGACATTTTGCCGCTATTGAGTGATCGGCTGCGGCAGTTGTTGGCTGCTGGTCGGCCACACCCACTATTCAATGCGGACTACATCGCATCCCCGGCGGGAGGGGCTTCCCGCTTCGCCTTGTTGAGGAACGGCAACATATCCGCCGGGCTTGCCTTGCCCGCACAGCGCTTGAGGAAGTCGGACGCGGTTTCGACAACGCCGATCTTCTGCGCAATGGCGACCGCGATCCACTGGTTCAGCGATACGCCGTCTTCCTTGGCAAGCCGGACAGCGGCTTCCTTCACCGATGCCGGGAGCTTGAGCGGATAAGATGCCTTGCTCATGATCGTAGCTCCTTCAACAACTCTCCGGGTCTGAAGACCCGCAATCCGAACTTTGCCGTGCCCTTGGCAAAGTCCCGCAGGTTGTGCGTGATCAGCGCATCGGCGCGGCCATTGACCGCCGTCTCCAGGACCATCTCGTCGTTCGGGTCCGTAAGCTGCGGCCGCCACTGAAAACTTACCTCCTCCGCTTCGCAGGCGCTCGCCAGGGCGGCAAGGAAGCGGTCGATATCGCGCAATCCCAATCAATGCGCGAGGCGCTGCTCGGGGCGCTTCAATACCGCCTCGTATTCGAGAAACAGCGCGGGCGTCACCAGAGGCGTTAGCCGCCCAGTGGCAACCTCACGCAATACCGCATTGCTGCCGCCAGTCACGCTCCTCATCGCCGTCACGATGATGTCGGTGTCGAGGACGACTCTTTGCATATCTTATAAGATATCACTCTCTATGCGATATTTCAATGAAACCTCCCTCATCCGCTCAACTGGTGTTGTCAGACCAATAGGGCAGGCTATTCGGGCCGCTAGGATTGGTTGCCCCCCAGGACCGAGGCGAACTTCTGTAGCGACTTCATCTGGCAAAATCGCAGCATCGCGCGCTCGCGTCGTCGAAACGGCAGATGAATTCTCGGCCCGATTGTTGAGGTGCCGCCCCATCTCACGACGGTCGAGATTACCCATTTCGCGCATTGCGGCCGGATAGGACCGCAGCCCATCGGTGACGATCTTCTCGGCCTTGCCGTGACGTTTCAGCGCCTTCTTCAAAAAGCGCAAAGCCGCCGATTTGTCGCGGGTTTCGTCACGAAGCTCTCGAGGATCTCGCCTTCGTTATCTACCGCGCGCCAGAGGTAAACCATCTCTCCGTTCACCTTCACGTACATCTCGTCGAGATGCCACTTCCAGTGACGAAAGCCCGCATCCGGCTGATCCGCTGGCGCCAGATATCCGCGGCAAACATCGGCCCGAAGCGGTTCCACCAGAGACGCACCGTCTCGTGGCAAAGGTCGATGCCGCGCTCGAACAGCAGATCCTCGACGTTGCGCAAGCTCAGCGGGAAACGGACATACATCGTCACCACCAGCCGGATCACTTCGGGTGAGGAATGAACGCGGCGGAACGGACTTGGCGGCATAGCGTGAGATTTACGTGACATCGCACGCGTTAGCAGCGCTTTACCACCCTGCCATATTCGTCTGACAAAGCCCCGTTTACTGATAGCCGACTCCCTTTTGGTGGCGAATGGCCAAGATCGCCACCGTATCGCCGTCGAGCCGATACAAGGCGACATAGCCGCTATTTCCAAAGTCGATCAGCTTTTCCCGATATTCGGGGGCCATATCGTCCACCGGACGACCGACGCGTGGCGATTGCGCGAGAATCTTGACCCCCGCCCGGATTGCCGCGACCGCGCGGCTTGCTGCGTCGGCATCCTTGGGCTTTAACTAGCGATAGAGTCGGTCAACATTAGCCAGCGCGTTCAAGCGCTTGCTATCTCTTTACTCGGCGAATGACCTCGCCGAACGGTGTATTCTTGTCCAGATTTGGCTCGCGCGGCAGGTTCATCAAACGTTCGCTGACGATATTGCGCTGGATCTCATTGCTTCCCCCGGCAATGGAACCGCCACGCACCGCCAGCCAGTGCAGGGCGGCGTCGCCGCCGCGATCGTCCGACCAGATCACCCCGTCAGCGCCGGCAATGGCAATGGCGCGTTCCGCATTTCGCGGATTGCTGATGCCCATATCGAGCTTCACCAGGGAGGCCCACTGGCCCTGCAGCTTGCCGCTGCGCATGCCGATATCGACGCGGGCCTCAAGCTGTTCGCTCACAATCGTCTCGACATAATCGTCGGCAAGGAGCGCGGCATAGGCGGGGTCGTCCAGTGCCAATCCAGAATCGCGTACGATCGGCGAAAGGTCGAGGCGCCACTGTGAAGAGCCGCCACCGCCGCCGTTGCTGCCGCCATAGCCCTGCCCGTAGCCGACGCCTGCAATACCATTACGTTCATGGAACAAAAGGCGCTGCGCAACTGTCCAGCCTTCGGTCTCGCCGCCGAGCCGGTATTCCTCGGGCACGATGACATCGTCCAAATATTCCATGCAGAAATGCGCCAAGCCACCCTGCGCGGACATAATCGGATGTATATCGACGCCGGGCGCCTTCAGGTCGACGATCAGCATGATCAGCCCCTGGTGCTTGGGCACATCCCAGTCCACGCGCGCCAGGCACAGGCCATAATCAGCGTGCTTGGCACCCGAGCTCCACATCTTCGAGCCGTTGACGCGATAGCCGCCCTCGCTCGCTTCCGCCCGGGTCAGCGCGCCGGCAAGGTCCGATCCGCCGCTGGGTTCCGACAGGAGCTGGATCCATATCTCGTCGCCGCGCAGGATCCTGGGGATATGCCGCTGCTTGACCGCCTCGGTCCCGCAATCCAGCACCGTCGGCATCATCATCCCGACCGACACCTTGAAATAATCGGGTATCGCGTAGCCGACGACTTCTTCCGCCCAGACGCGCTGATGCTCCAACGTCAGGCCCGCGCCGCCGTAGCATTTGGGAACGGCGATGCCGGCGAAACCGGCGTCGAATATTTTCGCCTGCAACACCCGCCCTATCGCTAGCTGCTCATCGCGCGTGCGCGGCTCGTTGCTGACGGGGGGCAGGTTTGCGGAAATCCAGGCTCGCGCGCGGATCGCAAAATCTTCCAGGCTTTCCATATGGGGATTTTCAGACATGAGGCTGCTCTCCGAATGAGGATATGTCACGCGCGCGCCTGGGCGAACGCCGCGATGCGATGACGCTCTGGCGTGTCGAACAAAGCGCGATTGAGCGCCGCGCGGCGACCATAGATATGCAGATCATATTCCCATGTGACGCCGATCCCGCCCGTAAGCTGGATCAGATCGCTGAGGAAATCGGTAGCATGACCGGCCACATAACCTTTGGCGATACGCGCCAGTCGCCCGGCATCGGGATCGGCCCGGTCGAAAGCGTCGAGCGCTGCATCCGTGGTCGCCTGGCTTGACTGCAGGATCACCATCAAGTCGGCCAGGCGATGCTTCAACGCTTGGAAAGATGCGATGACCCGGCCGAAAGCAACGCGTTCGCACATATACTCGATAGTGAAGTCGAAGGCGCGATCCAACACGCCATTAGTCTCGCTGCACTGCAGGAGCAGTGCGAGCTGAACCTGCCGCTCGACCTGAGCGGCGCCGCGCGCCGGGCCGGTAATGAGCGCCGAGGCTGGCAAGCACACGTCCTCGAACGTAACCTCGGCGAAACGCCGCACGAAATCGACGCTCTTGCACGGACGGATCGTGACGCCAGCCATATCCACCGGCACGGCGACCTGCACCAGTCCAGCGTCAGACAGCGCCGTTACGAGGAGGATGTCGGCCTGCGCGCCCGCCTCGACATAGGCCTTACGGCCGTCGAGGCGCAGGCGGCCTGGTTCCATTTGGACACGGGTGGTGAAATGTGACGGTGTCCAGTTTCCGCCCTCTTCTCCGAACGCCCAGGCTAGGATCGCTTCGCCCGACACAGCGCGTTCGATGAGGGATGCCGCTTCCGCCTCTTCTTCGGCATAGGCCAGCGCATCGAGGACGATGGCGGTGGAGGCAAAGGGGCCGGCGCCGACCAGGCGTCCCAACTCTTCTGCGATGATCGCGAGGTTGCGTCCCCGCAGATCCCATTCGGAAAGCCCACCATCTTGTTCCGCCAGTGCCAGCGCCGCCCAGCCAAGCTCACATTGCTGCCGCCATATGTCCCGGGAAAAACCGTCCACGGTTTCAAAGGATGCGCGTATCTCGGAAATGGGTGCCTCATTCTCCAGAAAGCGACGCGCGGCCTCCCGTATCATTTCCTGTTCTTCAGTGAGATCGAAACGCATTGTAGAAATCCTGTTCCTGGCTGGTGACACGCGGCCGAGGGTTATGCTGGCGCAGGGTGCTCAGAACGACAAGCCGGATCACTTCGGGTGAGGAATGAAAGAGGCGGAACGGACTGGGCGGTTTCGCCCTTGATTTGTGAGCCATCCTCCGCCGCTAGCAGCCGATTTCTAGCTGTGCCTCATTGCTCTGACAGCGCCCAGACTCACAGTATGGTGAAGGCCCCGTGTCAAAACTGGCTCTCCATTAACCCCCGCTTAGCTACGTTGCTATATTGAGGTGCAGCCAAAGGAATGTGGATGCTCCGGGTCTATACTTGCACAGCGCGTCAGCATGATCCGCTGCCGGTCCTTGCGACCGGCGCGGTCTGCTGGCTAGCGCCGCTTGCCGCGCTTTCGGCAACCAGATCGTGACGATCGCGGATCTGTTGATCATGGGGGTGGGCATAGGCGTGGGCCTGGGCCTTGTCCCGATCAGCCGCCGGCTCGTCGAGACACGGCCAACGCACGCACAGTATCGGACGTCACCCGCGGACGAGATCGCAGCGCGTGAGAGGCTGACCGCCGAGCTGCAGTACCAGGCGCAAATAACCGCCGCCGCGCTCGACAACATGGCGCAGGGCCTGTCGATGTGGGACGAGCACAACCGGTTAGTGGTCCACAACGACCGCTACGCCGAACTTTACGGCATTCCCCCGGAACTGCTCAGACCCGGCATCACTTTCGAAGAAATCCGTGATCTGTTCGAAACCCGCAGTGTCCTCTCCCATAGGCCCACGCACGCCTATGATCACGACCCGCACGCAGATCGTGATCATGAATTGTCTCTGCCCAACGGACGCATCGTCCTGTTCCACCGGCGGCGGCTTCCCGGCGGCGGCTCGGTGGCGACGCATGACGATGTTACCGAGGTGCGCAAGGCAAGCCGGCAGATCGCATATCTGGCGACCCATGACGTACTAACCGGCCTGCCGAACCGCGTGACCTTTGCGGCGCATCTCGACACTTGCGCGAAAAGCGGCAAGCGGTTCGCGGTCCACACGATAGATTTGGACCGGTTCAAGGAGGTAAACGATACGCTCGGCCATCCGGTGGGCGACGAGATTCTGAAGCTCGCCGCCGCGCGGCTGCGCGACCTTATGGGGCCGGAGGATGTCGTTAGCCGGTTCGGCGGTGACGAGTTTGCGGTGGTCCAGAGCGACGTCGACGGACCTGTCACACCGGCGATACTCGCCAGCCGGATCGTCGAACGGCTGAGCCAGCCCTTCGAATTCGATGGCCATACGATTGTGATCGGCGCCAGCGTCGGTATCAGCCTGGCAGTTCAGGATGGCGCCGACGGCGGCGAACTTCTGAAAATGAGCGATCTCGCGCTCTATCGCGCCAAGGACGAAAATCGGGGGACCTACCGTTTCTTCGAGACCGGCATGGATTCGCGCCTCCGCGAACGCCGCCAGCTGGAGGAAGACCTCAGGACAGCTATCCACGAAGGCCAGTTCGAGGTTCACTACCAGCCCCTGCTCGACATGACCAAGGGTACGATAGCTAGCTTCGAAGCGCTCGTGCGCTGGCGCCATCCACTACGCGGACTGATCCAGCCGACGGACTTCATCGCCACCGCCGAGGACAGCGGGCTCATTATTCCGATCGGTGAATGGGTTCTGCGTCAAGCATGCCGCGACGCCGCCGGCTGGCCCAGTAATGTGGGGGTCGCGGTGAACGTGTCGCCCGCGCAGTTCAAGCGCGGCGATCTCATTGCCATGACCATGAGCGCGCTGGCCGCGGCGGGTCTCGGTCCGACGCGTCTTGAACTCGAGATCACCGAAGCGGTGCTGCTGCGCGACGAGGCATGGGTAAAGTCGGTGCTCGATCGTCTTTCCGCGCTCGGGGTGCGGATCGCCATGGACGATTTCGGCACCGGTTATTCGAGCCTGAGCTATCTGCGCTCGTTTCCCTTCAACAAGATCAAGATCGATCGCAGCTTCATTGCTGATCTCGTTGGAACATCGGACGCGCTGTCGATCGTCCAGGCTACTATCCAGCTGTCGCAGAAGCTGGGCATGGAAATTACCGCCGAAGGCGTCGAAACGGCGGAACAACTGCAAATCCTAACCGCCGAAGGCTGCTCACAGGTGCAAGGCTATCATATCAGCCGGCCCGTTCCAGCCAGCGACGTGGGCGGATTGCTGCGCTTCTACAACACCGGCCCGAACGCTGGCGCGCGCGCCTCAGGTTAGCGCGCCGCGCGACTGGTGGCGTATATGATGCATCCCAAAGGCAGACTACGGGAATAGAGTCCAGGATGCCCCTTTTCTGGCAAGGGCGGGGTCGCCCAAGAGCTGATGCTCGCTAATGAGACCTGTGCGCGGGTGGGCGTAGATCGCTTGAAATGAACAGTTTTTCCATTTTTGCGGAGGCCATTGGCCTACATCGCGACCGCTCTGGTCGCAATGGTCCCATCCTTCATGCCTGAGCCGCGAGAATGTTCATGGTGCGCTTTAGGTTAGTGCAGCGCGCTTGATCGGAGCCCAGCTTGCCATGCTTCAGTCTATCAAATCCACGAGTGCGTTCGGCCCGACTTCAGCCAACCATACTTTGCCGGCAGCAATCATGTGCGCGCGCCAATGAGCTTCAGCACCCGCTCCGTCCCTTGCCTCGATCAAATCGATCAGTTTGGCATGGGAGCGTAAGCCAACACGCGTGCGCCTTTCGAGTTCGGTCATGTCCTGCAACGGCTCAAGCGCGCGCGCCAGCATGAGGTGCTTCCCGACCAGATCCTGCAGAGCATGTGCTACGAGCAGCATAGACTGATTGCCGGATTGCTCGATCATGATGCGGTGGAATTCACCGATTGCTCTGGATTGTGCCTGGCGATCGTGAATCATCTCATATTCCCGCTGCAAATGCTCGCGCAGCGCGATCACACCAGCTTCGCTATTGCGCTCTGCCACCAATCTAGCCGCGGGGGGTTCGATGAGAGTGCGCATCTCATATAGGTCCCCGATCGTCGTACCTTGCGCCTGCAAGGTAACCCCGGTGGCCCGCGCGACCATTTCATAGTCGGGTTTCCGTACCAAAGCTCCACCTCGCGCTCCGCGCGCCACCCGCAGCAGACCTTCGGACTCGAGTATCCGCACGGCCTCGCGAATGGTCGGTCGTGAAACTTCGAATTCGGCGATCAGGTGAGCTTCGGCGGGCAGACTGCTGCCGTTGGGTATCTGGCCGCGAATAATCGCGTTACGAATCTGCCGAGCGACAAGTTCCGCGGTCTTGGGTGTACGCACAGCGGCGGCGTTCTTCCGCTGCTGCTCGCGATCGCCGATAAATGGTGCAGACACTTGTAATTCCTTCTGGAGTACAGGCTATCGTGCGCTCCGCTCATTTTGCAACGGGCTATCTTCCAACCGTCCAGCCTGCCGATGTCTTCGTGGGAAGACCAAGGTGGCTTTCGCCGTCATCGGCTCTCAAGTGCCTTCACGGCGGCAACCGCCTTTCGCATTGGGCGAAGCCCAATCCAGAAGATCCCCACGACCAAGGGCGTAATGATCGCGAACATCAAACCCAGTGCCCAGCCCAGGCCGCATCCTGCCGGGCCATGGCCGGCCAGCCACGCGGCGACCATCGGTCCAAGTCCAAAGCCGACTAGATTGTATGCGAATAGAAAGACGGCCGATGTCAGGCCCCGACGGTTTGGTGGAGTTCCTAGCGCAAGACCCGATGCGGCTACACCAATGAATGGGGAGACAATCCCAGTCACACCGATACCGACAAGAGCAATCCACAGCGAGCCGGACCAATATGTCGCCATTCCGACCAACATGACGATCGGCAGCACGAACACATAGATACGAAAGTGTGCATCGCCATAACCGCGCTTTTGGAGGTGATCAGCAAGAATCCCTCCACCCAGCATGCCCAGTATCCCACCCACCATGTGCAGGGCGCCAAGAGCGCCACCGACCTTGCGGATGTCCCACCCAAAGCTACGCAGCATGAAAGACGGCTGCCAGGCGATGACAGCGGCAATCAGCATGCACAGCAGACTGAAGCCAGCGATATGGCATAGATAGAAGGCCCAGTTCTGGGCAAAATGCGCAGCGTCGAACCTGCCGCTCCGCTTTTCTGTGATAGGATCGGTGCGGGTAGGTTCCCTGATAGCGAGTATCAGCAACGCGGCCGGAATGCCCATGCTGCCGATGGCGAGAAAGACGACCTGCCAGGGTTTGAAATGCCCGAGCACCGGAACCGTTATCCCGCCGATATCCGCCGCATATCCGGCGATCAGTCCACCGAGTCCCAGCGCCAGGGCGCCCCCTACGGTCGCGCCGAGCGAAAAGATCGACATCGACCGACTCAACCGGCTGCGATCGACCGCGTCCCCGATCATCGAATATGCGGCGGGCAGCAGAGCGGCTTCGCCCGCCCCCACGCCGAACCGGGCGAAGAGCAGCTGATGGTAAGTCTCCGCGAAAGCCCCCGCCGCGCTCGAGCACGACCATACGACAACGCCCGCCAGAACGACCCAGCGCCGAGCGAAACGGTCTACTGCATAGCCCAACGGCAGCCCGCACAGCGTATAGAACAAGACGAAAGCCATACCCTGAAGGAAGCTGACCTCAACATCGCTGATCGACAGATCCGCCTTCAGCGGTTCGACCAGCAGCGAGATTATCTGACGGTCAAGGTATGCGAGCGCATAGATCGTCAGAAGGACGGCCAGCAACCCAGCACCGCGGCGAGGCGATGCCGCGGTGCCCACGGGTCCCGGCATCAGAAGCTCAGTCGCGCCGAAACGCCAATGCTGCGCGGCCGCGCATAGGCGACCGAATCCCCCGCCGCCGCTTCGGTAACATAGATCGAGTACTCTTCGTTGAGCAGATTGCGCCCCCAAAGCGCGACCCGAAGCTTTTCGCCGGGAAAAGTATAGGCGATTTCGCCGTTGACGAGCACATAGGCATCCTCGCGCAGACGATTGCCGGGATCCCAGTAGAACGGACCGGAATAAGAAGCGGTCGCCGACAGGTCGAGTGCGCCAGAAGCCAAATCGACATGATATTCTCCCGACAGCGAGGCGGTGAACTCGGGTGTACGGATAAGCTGGTTGCCACTAGCGCCCGTACTAGGCCGGCCTGTGCAGGGATTGACGGCACCCAGCGCGATCGAGCGATTGCCGAACGCCGGTGCGCCGATCGGGCAAAAGATCGTCGCGTTCGGGAAACTGCGGTACTCGCTATGGGTATAAGCCGCTGTTGCGCGAACTGTCAGATTGTCCACCGGGCTTGCGGCGGCCTCGATCTCGCCTCCGTAAACGCGTGCCTTCGCGGCATTGAACACTTGTGTCAGCCCGCCACCGTTGGGGTTGAACGCCTGGAACTGGATATTGTCGTAGTTGTACAGGAAGCCCGATGCACTGAGGCTGGTCCGTCCCCGTCCGTACTTGAAGCCGACTTCATAGGCGTCGACTTTCTCGGGCTGCACCGGCGTCACCACCAGCGTCGAGCCCGACAGCACCTGATCGAACAGCCCGCTTTTGAAGCCACGACTCCACGTCGCATAGACGTTCGCCGCCGGTCCGAGCGCATAGCGGGCGCCCAGTCGTGGCGTCAGGTTGTTGAAGCTTTGACTCCGCTCCTCAAGAATAGTGCCGCGCGAGGCGGTGAACCGCTTGCGTTCGTGGTTATAACGCAGCCCGGCAATCAGCGTGAGATCGCCCAGCGTCAAATTGGCCTCGCCAAACGGCGCGATCGCTTCGCTTTTGGTGCGGATAGCGGTGAAGACGGCACCGTTGTTGACGATCGTCGCCCCTTTGGCATCATCGTTGTAATAGAACGCACCCAGGAACCATTTGAGCGGGCCCGTGCCGGAGGAGACGAGGTTCAACTCCTGAGTGAAGGTCTTCTGTCCGCCAGGAAGGTCGGCCCGGCTGAGCGGAAGATTGGTGCGATCGGTGTCGGTGGACAAATAGGTTGTCGTTCGTTGATAGCTGGAGATCGACGTCAGGTCAGCGAAGCCGATCTCGATCTTGCCATTGAGGCTGACAAGGTCCGACTTCGCGCCGATCGCCGGATCGAAAGTCAGGGCGACCTCGCGCGGATCGCTGGTGGCAATGATGCCGGGGCGGGTGAGATTGTTGTTATTTCCCTTGAGCACGCCAAGCGAGAAAGCCGCGTTCGCGTCCCGTTCGTTGTGCATGCCAGAAAGCGTGAATTCGATCGCGTCCGACGGGGCGAACAGCAGCTTGCCGCGGATCATCATCGAATTCGCTTCCGAAACGTATCTGCCCGTCGCGATGTTTCGGGTGTAGCCGCGGTCGTCCGAATAGAAGAACGCAAGGCTGGCTGCGACCGTATCCGAAAGTCCGGCACTGCCGTAGGCACTGCCCCTGATTTCGTTGAAACTACCATAGCTGAGCATGAGGTTGCCCGTGGGTGTGAAACTCGGCCTGCGCGTGGTGATGCGGATTGCGCCGCCGGTGGCATTGCGGCCGAACAGCGTGCCTTGCGGCCCTTTCAGGACTTCGACCTGCTCCAAGTCCACAAGGTTCGTGAAGTTGCCGATCTGGCTGGGCTGATAAACGCCGTCGATGTAGATAGCGACGTTAGCGTCGCTGCCGGCAGCCGACACTGTAGTGCCGATGCCGCGGACAGTCGGCTGCGCGAAGGCACCGTTGGTTGCGAAGTTGAGGCCAGGTACGACCGCCGACAAATCCTCGGTGCTGCGAACTCCTGAGCCTTCGAGCGCCTTGCCGGACAGTGCGGTGATGGAAATCGGCACATCCGCCAAACGCTCTGCGCGTCGCTGAGCGGTCACGACAATCTCACCTGCGGCCTGCCCTTCCTCCGAGGCAACATCCTGCGCCCAGGCCTGCCCAGTGAACATCACAAGTGGCACCAGCCCAAAGATAACCCTCATAACCACTCTCCCCCGTCATTGTTCGCACTGATATTCATATCAATTAGATATACGATAATTTCCAAGGCTAGGCTGTCAAGCTCCCTGAAAACCGCTGGCCGCTTCTTGCGCGTGCGTCGCTCATGCGCTCGACGGATGGATACTGTCGCTCGCTCGTTGAACTTTGATTCATTTTCGAGTTTTCTTCCGACTAGGGGAAATCACTGGTCAAATGGAAGCTGAACAAGACATTTTGCCACGACTGGAAGAGCCTGAGCTAGGTGGCCCGCGCGATCACCGGCACCCGCTGGTCGGGTCCCGCCTTCTTCGGCCTCAAGCAGAAGACGAGGGTGGCGGCATGATGAGGATATGCGGCGCTGTGCAGTGCCTGCAGGGCTCCAGTCGAGCGAGCCGAAAGGGGATCATGGCGCACGAGGGCCGCAATCCCGCCACGGGCGCCGCCATGCAGATCGCCGCATCAAGGAAGCTAACGTTCGCGCCCGCCAAGGCGGTGAAGGACAAGCTTAACGGCTGACATGGTTCCGGCACCTCCCGAGCAGGGTGCCGGAGCGCCTCCAATGCACGGCCCAAGTTCTCAATCAGTTCCCCCGGGGCAGGGGTATGTGTCACGGCCAGAACTAGGCGGCGTGGACAAATTTGAGCCAGTATCTGGCCGTGGCGAGATGGACCATGCCGAGGAAGCTGTTGGCCAGTTGATCGTAGCGGGTGGCGATGGCGCGGTTGATCTTGAGGTGGCC
>Ga0075364_10000531_pt1 | contig 19427 bp, 24 predicted proteins | sample EndMetdeltDD1764_FD_71517 | JGI IMG/M metagenome (GOLD analysis project Ga0075364, IMG submission 71517) | Populus endosphere microbial communities from Tennessee, USA - Endosphere MetaG P. deltoides DD176-4 | ecosystem: Host-associated > Plants > Roots > Endosphere | place: USA: Tennessee...
GCGGTACGATCCCGTTCATGGGCATGCTCGGCGAGAAGTTCCCCGGCGCGCAGTTCATGATCACCGGCGTGCTCGGCCCGCACTCGAACGCGCATGGCCCGAACGAGTTCCTGCACATCCCGATGGGCAAGCGCGTCACCGCCTGTGTCTCACACGTGATCGCGGCGCACTGCCAGGCCAGCCTGCGCGGCGAGACGGTCGGGGTCGGCGCGGTTGCCGGCGGCGAGCAGCACGGCGACCACGGCTGCTGCTGATCGCGGCAGCCGCCCGGGGTGCCGGCGACACGCCGGCGCCCCGGCTCCAGCACGCTGCACCATCGCATGCCCGTCGCGGCGATTGCTGCTAGCCTGCCGTCCATCGCAGGGAGGGACGCAATGAACGGACTGTTCGGCAGCGACAGCTGGCTCTACATCATCCTGGTCGGCTTCGTGGTGGGCCTGCTGGCGCGCTTCATCCATCCGGGCAACAACCGGATGGGCTGCCTGCTGACGATCCTGCTGGGCATCGGCGGCGCCCTGCTCGCCGGCTGGTTCGGACGCTACATGGGCTGGTATGCGGCCGGACAGCCCGCCGGCTTCTTCGCCGCGCTGCTGGGTGCGGTGGTGGTGCTGGCGCTGACCGGTCTGTTCCGCACGCGCCGCTGAACGACGCACCCTCGCCTGCGGCGCGCCTCCCGTTTACCCTGTGCGCGCCACCTCCGGCCGAGCGCCTTCACCGCATGCCCCACGCAGTACCGAATGAACGCGCCGAGCGGCGCCTGGCCTGGACCCGAGACGCGCTCTCCGATGCCACGCTGCAGCTGCAGGTGGCCTCGGCCGATGCCAGTTTCCGCAGCTACTGGCGGGCCGCCAGCGCAGGCCGCAGCTGGATCGTGATGGATGCCCCGCCCGGCAAGGAGGACATCGTGCCGTGGCTGGACATCGGTGCGCGCCTGGCCGGCGCCGGACTGCACACGCCGCAGGTGCACGCGGTCGATCATGCGCAGGGCTTCATCCTGATGGAGGACCTGGGCGACGCGCTGTACCTGCCCGCACTGCAGCAGGGCGATGCCGACCCGCTGTATGCCGCAGCGCTGCGCACGATGCTGACGATGCATGCCCGGGTGTCGCCGGACGGCCTGCCGGCCTTCGACGAGGCCTGGATGGTGATGGAGATGGAGCTGATGCCGGAATGGTTCCTCGGCCGGCACCTGGGCACCGCCCGCGACTGCGCCGACTGGGAGACGATCGAAGTCGCGTTCCGCTCGATCCTCGATGCGGCGCAGGCGCAGCCGCAGTGCTTCATGCACCGCGACTTCCATTCGCGCAACCTGCTGGTGGTCGACGACAACTCGCCCGGCGTGATCGATTTCCAGGGCGCGATGCGCGGCCCGCTGACCTACGACCTGGCCTCGTTGCTGCGCGACTGCTACATCGCCTGGCCAGCCGCCCGCGTGACCGCCTGGCGCGAGGACTACCGCCGCCAGGCCGTGGCGCTGGGACTGACCGACGCCGATCCGGAACGCTTCGCGCGCTGGTTCGACCTGACCGGCCTGCAGCGCCACATCAAGGTGCTCGGCATCTTCTGCCGGCTGGCCTACCGCGACGGCAAGGCGGCCTATCTGGCCGAGCTGCCGCTGGTCTGGCGCTATGTGCGCGAGGTCGGCAGCGCCTATGCCGACATCCGCCCGATGATCGCCCTGCTCGAACGCTGCATCGGCGGGACGGACATCACCCGGGCACGGGCGGCCTGAACATGCGCGCCCTGATTTTCGCCGCCGGCCTGGGCGAGCGCATGCGCCCGCTGACCGACCTCACGCCCAAGCCGCTGCTGGTGGCCGGGGGGCGTCCGCTGATCGCCTGGCATCTGGAAAAACTGGCCGGCATCGGCGTGCGCGAGGTCGTGATCAACACCTCCTGGCTGGCCACGCAGTTCCCGCAGGCGCTGGGCGACGGCAGCCGCTGGGGCATGCGGATCCATTACTCCTACGAAGGCCTGACGCCGCTGGAAACCGGTGGCGGCATGCTGCATGCGCTGCCGCTGCTCGGCGATGCGCCGTTCGTCGCGGTCAACGGCGACATCTGGACCGATTACGACTTCACCGCGCTGCCGCGCGATCCGAAGGGCGACGCGCACCTGGTGCTGGTCGACAACCCCGACCACCATCCCGACGGCGACTTCGTGCTCGGCGACGGTGCCGGGCTGCGGCCCGATGGCGTGCCGCGCCTGACGTTTTCCGGCCTCGGAGTCTATCGGCCGGCGCTGTTCGCACGCTGGCCGGATGTGATCGGCGATGTCCCGGGCGTCGAGCAACTGCCGCCGCGCTTCCGGCTGGCGCCGTTGCTGCATGCGGCGATCGCGCAGGGCCGGGCGACCGGCGAGCATCACCGCGGCCGCTGGACCGATGTGGGCACCCCCGAGCGGCTGGAGCAGCTGTCCCGGTCGCTGGCCCCCGTCTGGCCTGCGCTCACCGAAACCGACCGCGCCGACGCCTGAGATCGGCCGGCCGGTTCGGCGATCGGCGGCTGCACGGGTGCACCCTGCCCCCGCACCGCGGCCCAGGTTGGGGCGTGCTGCCGGCCTGATCGCGCCACGTCCCAGGTCCGGCAGCGTCGCTCGTCGCAGAATGCGGGCGGCGGGGCATCGCAGTTGCCTCGTCCTGCCCCACCTCCGCCTCTGCGACTCGTGACCATCCGTCGCTGTCACCGCATCGGTTACGCGATATCCAGCCACGGCGCAGCAAGCGCGACGACCCCATGACGGCCGATCCGCAATGGATTGCAGCCATCGCACATCGGCAGCGATGCAGCGGGACATGGGCGGGCAACGGGCAACGATGCGGCGCCCGATGCGTCCTCGATCGCTGGGCCGTGCCGTTACGGGCACCTCCAGCACCGCGCGGCACCCGACCACGACGAGCGTCGAAGCCCGTGTACGCGTGCGGATCAACCAGCAACGGTGCGGAGCACCGGATGAGCCCGCGAGCTTCAGCCGGTCCCGAGTGCGCGCCGCAGGAACGGGACGGTGACGCGGCGCTGGGCGGCGAGCGATTCGCGGTCGATCCGCTCCAGCGCGGCCAGCAGCTGGCCGAGGTCGCGGTCGGTGCGGGTCAGCAGCCACTCGATGGCCTGGTCCTCGAGCACCAGGCCGCGACGCTGGGCGCGATCACGCAGTACCGCCCGCCGGCCATCGTCGTCCAGCGCCTGCAGGGTGATGCGGGTGCACTGGCCCAGCCGCGAGCGCAGGTCCGGCAGGGTCAACGCCAGTTCGGCCGGACCGCTGCGGTCCAGATAGAGCACGTTGCTGCCGGCGGCGCGGCTGCGGTTGTGGAAGTCGAACAGCGCGACTTCGTCGTCGCGGTCGCCGGCGATCGCCTCCAGCCCGTCGAGCGCGATCAGGTCGGCGCCTTCGAGCGCCTCCAGCGCATCGCGCAGACGCCCTGCGGCCGCGCGCAGCGGCAGATAGGCGGCACGCCGTTCCGCCTGCTCGGCCTCGGCACAGGTGGCCAGCGCCAGGTGGGTCTTGCCGGCACGTGCCGGCCCCACGACGTACAGCCAGTCCTGGCCCGGCGCGCGCGCCAGCGCCTGCAGCTGCGCGATCGCGCCGTCGGGCGGCAGCATGAAGCTGTCCAGGCGCTGGTCTGCCGGATAGCGGAGCGCCAGCGGCAGCTGCGGCGTCACCGCACCGCTGCCGGGCGGTGGCCCTGCCATGGCGGTCACGACGGATCCGACTCCCGCGGCGGCACGCGCTCGACCAGAGTCCGGTCGACATGGCCTTCCAGCAGGATCGGCACGTGTTCGCCGGTGTACAGGTCGCTGGCCTGGTAGCGCTCCTGCACGAAGCGCAGCAGCACATTGGCCACCGCGGCCACCGGCAGCGCGATCAGCATGCCGAGGAAACCGAACAGCTGGCCACCGGCCATCACCGCGAAGATCACCGCCACCGGATGCAGGCCGATCTTGTCGCCGACGATGCGCGGTGTCAGTACGTAGCTCTCCAGCAGCTGGCCGGCGGTGAAGACCACGCCGATCAGGATCAGCAGCTGCCAGTCGAAGCCCTGCGACTGCACCAGCGCGGCCAGGACCGCCAGCACGATGCCGGTGGTCGCCCCCAGGTACGGGATGAAGCTGATCAGGCCGGCGACGATGCCGATCAGCAGGCCCAGCTTGAGCCCGACCAGCGACATGCCGACCGCGTAGATCACGCCCAGCGCCAGCATCACAAGGAACTGCCCGCGCAGGAACGCGCCGAGCACGTCGCTGGATTCGCGCGCCAGGCGGGTGACCGTGCCGACGTGGTCGCGCGGGATGACGCCGGCGACACGCTCGACCAGCTTGTCCCAGTCGCGCAGGAAGTAGAACGCCAGGATCGGCAGCAGCACCAGGTTGACCACCCAGGTGACCAGGGCGAAACCGGACCGCGACAGGTAGCCGAAGAACGTCGCCGCGACACCGCCGGCCTGCTGCCAGTGACTGCGCACCCATTCGATCAGCCGCTGCGGGTCGAGCCAGCCCATCAGCTCCAGCCCGGTCCGTGCCTCGATCCACGGCAGCGCGGTCTGCATGAACCAGTCGCGGTACTCGGGCAGCGAATTGACCAGGGTGACGATCTGGCGCTCGACCATCGGCACCAGGATCAGCAGGAACAGCACCAGCAGCAGCGACATGGCGACGAACACCAGGGTAACCGCAACGGTGCGCGAGCGGCCGCGCCGCTGCAGGCGGTCGACCAGGGGATCGCCCAGCCAGCCCAGCAGCGCCGCCAGCACGAACGGCGTCAGGATCGGCGCCAGCGCCCAGATGAACCAGGCCACGGCCAGCGCCAGCGCGCCCCACTTGAGCTGGCGCAGGAAGCGGGCGATTTCCGCCTCGGAACCGACCTCGCTCATCGGATGCGGTACTCCCCGGTGGCGCCCTCGACCACGACCACGGGCGCGTCGTTGCCGAGCATGCGCTCGAACCCGGCCAGGCCGGTGAGCAGATCCAGATCGAACTCCATCCGCTCGCCGTCGACCCGCACCGGCGCGATCCGGCGCACCACCGACAGGCGCTGCAGCAGGCCCGACACGCGCAGGTAGTCGTCGGCACTGCGGACGCCGGTGAACACGACCCGGTAGGTACCCGCCGGCTGCGACGGCGGCACCTTGGCGTAGCGCTGGATCAGCGCGTCGGCGGCCACGTCGGCACCGCTGGACAGGGCCCGCCGCGCGTCGCCGTCGGAGATCGAACGCGTCGCCAGCACGCGGCCGGCGTCCACGAAGGTCCATTCGGCAGTCCAGCCGTTGCCGCTGCGGAACAGCTTGCCGATCAGCTGCATCGGCGGGCTGTAGGCGGCCGATGCGCGGGCGACGGCGGCAGGGTCGCTGCGCCAGATCGCGCCGATCGCGGCCTGTTCGGCGGCACTGCCGGCCGGCAGGCCGAGCCGGTAGCCACGCTCCTGGGCGCGGTCGAGCAGCGGCCGGGCCGCGTTCACGTGCGCGGTGCTGAGCAGGCGCGGGCCGCTGCCGTCGTCGATCGCCATCCACAGCACCGGCTTGGGCCGGGGCTGCGGCCAGACCGGCAGGCCCAGCGCGGAGACCAGCACGTCGATGTCCTCGGGGACGAAGCGCACCACCAGCATGGTCCGGAACGTCGGCGCCCCGCCCGGCGAGGTGCCCTGGTCCTGGCGGTAGTCGTACCCGTCCACGTACTGCCTGGCGTTGCGGAGCTCCTGGGTCACGCCCGGGCGGTTGACCACGCCCGCGTCGCCGGAAATCTTGGACAGCACCGCGGCCAGCGCGCGCGGATAGGCCGCCTCGCGCGCCTGGTCGGTCTGGCTGTTGACCTGCACCTCGGCCGCGTAGACGCCCTGTGCGCTGGCCACGTCGCCTTCGGTACGCAGGCCGGCCTGCGCCAGCGCTTGGCCGGCAAGCAGCCAGAGCAGCAGGGACAGGGCGAAACCGGTGCATGCACGCATGCGCGAATCCTTCGGCGTGGGACGGACAGGACCGCGATTGTTGCGCGAATGCCCTCCCGGCGCCAATCCGGCGCGGTGCAGGACCGGCCCGGCTGCTAGAATCGCCGGCTTCGTCGAACCAGAAGCCGCCCACGTGAGCCAGACCACACCGCCGACCTCCCTGACCTACCGCGACGCGGGCGTGGACATCGATGCCGGCAATGCGCTGGTCGAACGGATCAAGCCGCTGGTCAAGCGCAGCTTCCGTCCCGAGGTGATGGGCGGACTGGGCGGCTTCGGCGCGCTGTTCGACTTGTCCGGCAAGTACCGCGAGCCGGTGCTGGTCTCGGGCACCGACGGCGTCGGCACCAAGCTGAAGCTGGCCCAGCAGTTGGGCCGCCACGACACCATCGGCATCGACCTGGTCGCCATGTGCGTCAACGACGTGCTGGTGCAGGGCGCCGAACCGCTGTTCTTCCTCGACTACTTCGCCACCGGCAAGCTCGACGTGGACACCGCCGCGGCCGTGGTCGGGGGCATCGCCGAGGGCTGCACCGAGTCCGGCTGCGCCCTGATCGGCGGCGAGACCGCCGAGATGCCCGACATGTACCCGCCGGGCGAATACGACCTGGCCGGCTTCTGCGTGGCCGCGGTCGAGAAGTCCGAGATCCTCGACGGCGCGAAGGTCCGCGAAGGCGACGTGCTGATCGGCATCGCCTCCTCCGGCCCGCATTCCAACGGCTACTCGCTGGTCCGCCGCATCTACGACCGCGCCGGCCGCCCGGCCGAGCTGGAGATCGGGGGCGTGCGCCTGGTCGACGCGCTGATGGCCCCGACCCGGTTGTACGTGAAGCCGATCCTGTCGCTGCTGCGCGCCCATGGCGCGGCGATCCACGCGATGGCCCACATCACCGGCGGCGGCCTGACCGAGAACATCATCCGGGTCATCCCAGACGGCCTGGGCCTGGACATCGAGGCCTCGGCGATCGTGCTGCCGCCCGTGTTCGACTGGCTGCAGCGCGAAGGCGCGGTGGCCGACGCCGAGATGTGGCGCACCTTCAACTGCGGCGTCGGCTTCGTGCTGGTGGTCCCGCAGGATGCCGTGGCCCCGCTGGGCGCGGCGCTGGACGCGCAGGGCCTGGCGCACCGGACCATCGGCCAGGTGGTCGCCGCCAGCGGCGAAGAACGCGTCCGCATCGGCTGACCGGCAGCCGCATGTCGCCCACCTGCGGAGTGCGCCTGCCCCGCCTGGCCGTGCTCGCATCCGGGCGCGGCAGCAATCTGCAGGCCCTGCTCGACGCGATCGCCGAAGGCCGCCTCGATGCGGAGATCGTCGGCGTGTTTTCCGACCGCCCCGAGGCCGCCGCGCTGGCGCGCGTTGCCGGGCCGCTGCGCTGGAGCGCCCGGCCACGGGACTTCGCCGACCGCACCGCCTACGAGGCCAGCCTGGGCGATGCCGTCGCGGCCGCGCGACCGGACTGGGTGATCTGCGCCGGCTACATGCGCATCCTCGGCGAGGCCTTCATCGCCCGCTTCGCCGGCCGCCTGCTCAACGTGCATCCCTCGCTGCTGCCGCGGCATCGCGGCCTGCACACCCACGCGCGCGCCCTCGAGGCCGGCGACACCGAACACGGCGCCAGCCTGCACTTCGTGGTGCCGGAACTGGACGCCGGCGCGGTCATCGCCCAGGTGCGCCTGCCGGTGACCGCCGATGACACCGCCGACACCCTGGCCACGCGCCTGCTGCCGCGCGAGCACGCGCTGATGGTGGCGGTGGTGCGGCTGGCGGTGGCCGGCCGCCTGGCTGAACGCGACGGTCAGGTCTGGGTGGACACTCAGTGCATGTTTAGCCCGCTGCAACTAGATTGCGCCGGAGAACTGCAAACGGCATCACGCGCCTGACACCGACGTCTGGGCATGTTGGTCCGCCTTCTTCCCACGCGACCGCCCACTCCGATGCGCCGACCGACCACGACGATCGCCCTGCTGTGCCTGCTGTGCGTCGCCGCTGCCCCGGCACTGGCGCAGACACCCGTGCCGCCGACCGAGGCCGAGACCGCGACGGGGTCGGCCCGGGTCGCGCCGGCACTGTCGCCTTTCGTCGCGACCTATGACGCCTATTACAAGGGCCGTCAGGCGGGCGACGCCACCATGCAGGTCGTCCGCGATGGCGAGCGCTGGCGGGTGGACCTGTCCATCCGCGGCGACCGCGGCCTGGCCGGCCTGACCCGGCTCAACATCCAGCAGAGCACGGTTTTCGACGAGCACGACGGCCTGTTCCGCCCGCTGAGCCAGAGCACGGTGCGCAAGGCGATCCTGATGGGGCGCCAGGTCACCGGCAGCTACGACTGGGAACGGATGCAGGCGCACTGGGACGGCGACCTGAAGAAGAACCGCCGCCAGCCGATCCCGCTGCAGGCCGGCGACATGAGCGCGCTGCTGATCAACCTCGCGGTGATCCGCGACGCACGCCCCGGACGGTCGCTGCAGTATCGTTTCGTCGATGGTGGACGCGTCCGCGACCATGCCTACCAGGTCGCGGAAACGCCCGAAACAATCGCCGTCGGCGACATGAGCTACGCCGCACTCAAGGTCGCCCGCATCGAGGATGATGGCGACGAAACCATCCTCTGGGTCGCCGATGGCGTCCCCACCCCGGTCCGGATCCTGCAACGCAAGGACGGCCAGGACGAGATCGATCTCCGTCTTGTGGAGTACCAAGGAGCATGAGCATGACCACGCGCCCCGCCCTTCGTTTCGCTTTCGCCGTCGCGCTGACGGCCGGTGCCGCCCTGCCCGCCGCCGCACTGGAACCGTTCAACGCCCAGTACCAGGCCAGCTACATGGGCATGCAGGCCAATGCCAACATGACCCTAGCGCGCGAGGGCAATGCGCACTGGAAGTACAGCCTGCAGATCCGCAACCAGGTGGCCGACCTGCGCCAGAACACCGTGTTCGAGGAACACGAGGGCCAGCTGCGCCCGCTCAGCAGCAACGACCAGTCGGTGATGCTGATCCGCCGCAAGTCGGTGACCGCCAATTACGACTGGAAGACCGCGCAGGCCAGCTGGAGCGGCGACGTCAAGGACGACCGGCGCGGCCCGATCAAGCTGCAGGCCGGCGACATGGACGCACTGCTGATGAACCTGGCCGTCACCCGCGACGCGCAGGCGGGCCGGCCGATGGCTTACCGCCTGGTCGACGAGGGCCGTGCGCGCCCGATGCGTTACGAGGTGGCTGGCAAGGAGCAGATCACCGTGGCCGGCCAGCAGAAGCAGGCGACCAAGGTGGTGCGCCGCGACGACAAGAAGGAAACCATCGCCTGGGTGATCCCGGGCATGCCGGTGCCGGCGCGCATCCTGCAGCGCGAGAACGGCCAGGACACGATCGACCTGACCCTCAAATCGTTGAACTGACGGCATCGCACCGCTGCAAGGCGAACGGGCCGCTGCGAAGCGGCCCGTGTCGTTTCAGGTGCATCGGTCGCCCGACGCCTGATGCCACTCCGGGGCAGGCCACGCGCATCGCCCCGCCACCCGCCTTACTCGGCAGCGCCGGCCCCGTCGTCGAACACGGTCTGGCAGTCGACCCGGATCGATTCGCCGCTGCGGTACCAGGCGAAGGTGGTGCACTCGCGCTGGCCGCTGCGCTCGCGGGCCGCGGTGACGGCATAGAACGCCTGCAGGATCTCGGTCCGCGAGACCGTGCCGTCGGCGTTCCAGTCCATGTCCTTCGTCTCGACGCCCCGGGTGATCGCCATGCCCTGCCAGCTGGCCCAGCCCAGCGCCAGCAATGCCAGCGCCAGGGCGGCCAGCAGGATCTTCCGCCTCGGTGTCAGCCTGCCGCGCAGCAGCATCAGCCGGCGATCCGGCGGATGCGGGCGCCGAGCGCGCCCAGCTTCTCTTCGATGTTCTCGTAGCCGCGGTCCAGGTGGTAGATGCGGTCGATGGTGGTATCGCCGTCCGCGACCAGGCCGGCCAGGATCAGCGAGGCCGACGCGCGCAGGTCGGTCGCCATTACCGGCGCGCCGCTCAGGCGCTGCGCGCCGCGCACGATCGCGGTGTGCCCGTCGACCTGGATGTCCGCGCCCAGGCGCAGCAGCTCGTTGACGTGCATGAAGCGGTTTTCGAAGATCGTTTCGCTGATCACGCCCACGCCTTCGGCCACGCAGTTGAGCGCCATGAACTGCGCCTGCATGTCGGTCGGAAATGCCGGGTACGGCGCGGTGGTCAGGCTCACCGCCTTCGGCCGGCGCCCCTGCATGTCCAGGGTGATGGTGTCGGCGGTGGTCTCGATGACCGCGCCGGCTTCCTTGAGCTTGTCCAGCACCGCTTCCAGCGTGTCGGGACGGGCGTTGCGGGCCACGATGCGGCCGCCGGTCATCGCCGCGGCCACCAGGAAGGTGCCGGTCTCGATCCGGTCCGGCACCACCGCGTGACGCCCGCCGCCCAGCCGCTCGACGCCGTGGATGACGATGCGCGAGGTCCCGGCGCCCTCGATTTTCGCGCCCAGCGCATTGAGGCACTCGGCCAGGTCGATGACTTCCGGCTCCATCGCCGCGTTTTCCAGCACCGTGGTGCCTTCGGCCAGCACCGCCGCCGCCATCACGTTCTCGGTGCCGGTCACGGTGACCATGTCGAACACGAAGCGCGCGCCCTTCAGACGTGCAGCGCGCGCCTTGATGTAGCCGTTCTCGACGGTGATGTGCGCGCCCAGCGCCTGCAGCCCCTTGATGTGCTGGTCGACCGGGCGCGACCCGATCGCGCAGCCGCCGGGCAGCGAGACCACCGCCGCACCGTGGCGGGCGACCAGCGGGCCCAGCACCAGGATCGAGGCACGCATGGTCTTGACCAGCTCGTACGGGGCGACAAAGCGGTCCACCGTGGTCGGGTCGATGGTGATGCTGCGGCCCCTGGCCAGCGTGCCCTCGTCGATGCTGACACCGGCGCCGATCTCGCCCAGCAGCTTCACCGTGGTGACCACGTCGTGCAGGTGCGGCACGTTGGTGATCTCCACCGGCGCATCGGCCAGCAGGGTCGCGCACAGGATGGGCAGGACGGCGTTCTTGGCGCCGGAAATGGCGACTTCGCCCTGGAGCGGCGCACCGCCGCTGACAACGATCTTCTGCATCGGGATTCCGGTCTGGGGCTCGGGGACGGGCGCTCAGCGCGCCTCGTCGGGGGTCACGGTCTTCAGCGCCAGCGCGTGGATCGCGCCGCCCATCAGGTCGCCGAGGGTGGCGTAGACCATGCGGTGGCGGGCCAGCGGCAGCTTGCCGCGGAAGGCCTCGCAGACCACCGTGGCCTCGAAATGCACGCCGTCCTCGCCCTGCACCTGCGCCTGCGCGCCGGGGAGTCCGTCTTCGATCAAGCGGCGGATGGTGTCGGCGTCCATGGGTACTTGGCCTAGAATGAAGCCCCATAGTCTAGCGAATCCGGGCATCCGGAGCCGAACCGCATGTCCCTTCCCGACGCCCCCGTTCCCGCCGCTGCCGGCCTGGTCGCCAGCGGCCGCCGCGTTCTCGAGATCGAAGCGCAGGCGCTGACCGCCGTCGGCGAGCGCATCGGCGACGCCTTCGCCCAGGCCTGCCAGCGCATCCTCGCCTGCCGCGGCCGGGTCGTGGCCACCGGCATGGGCAAGTCCGGCCACATCGGCCGCAAGATCGCCGCCACCCTGGCCTCCACCGGCACCCCGGCCTTCTTCGTCCATCCCGGCGAGGCGGGCCACGGCGACCTGGGCATGATCACCGACACCGACGTGGTGCTGGCGATCTCCTACTCCGGCGAATCGGACGAGATCCTGATGCTGCTGCCGGCCCTGCGCCGCCAGGGCAACATGGTGATCGCGATGACCGGCCGCGCCCAGTCCACGCTGGCCCGCGAGGCCGATGTGCATCTGGACGTCGCCGTCCCGGCCGAGGCCTGCCCGCTGCACCTGGCGCCGACCTCCAGCACCACCGCGACGCTGGCGCTGGGCGACGCGCTGGCCGTGGCCCTGTTGGAGGCGCGCGGGTTCACTGCCGACGATTTCGCCCGCTCGCACCCGGCCGGCAGCCTGGGCCGCCGCCTGCTGCTGCACATCACCGACGTGATGCATGCCGGCGAGGCGATGCCCAAGGTGAGCGAAACGGCCAGCGTCGCCGAGGCCCTGGTCGAGATGAGCCGCAAACGCCTGGGCATGACCGCCATCGTCGATGCCGACGACCACCTGCTCGGCATCTTCACCGACGGCGATCTGCGCCGCGCACTGGACCAGGGCATCGACGTGCGCCAGGCGCGCATCGCCGAGCTGATGACCCGTGGTCCGCGCACCATCCATACCGGGCAGATGGCCACCGAGGCCGCGCACCTGATGGAGCGGCACAAGATCAACGGCCTGATCGTCGTCGATCCCGAGGGGCGCGCCGTAGGCGCGCTCAATGTTCACGACCTGTTGCGCGCACGCGTGGTTTAACCGCAGTCCCATGCCCTACGATCCCCTCGCCCTCGTCGACGCCGACATCCGCGCCCGCGCCGCACGCATCCGCCTGCTGTGCCTGGACGTGGACGGCACCCTCACCGACGGCCGCCTGTACTTCGACAGCGAAGGCAACGAACTCAAGTCCTTCAGCGTGCTCGATGGTCAGGGCCTGACCCTGCTGCGCCGCTTCGGCTTCGAGGTCGTGCTGATCACCGCCCGGATGAGCCTGGTCGCGCAGAAGCGCGGCACCGACCTGGGCCTGGAAACCCACATCGGCATCAAGGACAAGCTGGCGTGCATGGACGCGCTGTGCGCCCGCCACGGCATCGAGCGCAGCCAGACGGCCTTCGTCGGCGACGACATCCCCGACCTGGAGTGCCTGCGCGAGGTCGGCCTGGCGGTCGCTCCGGCCAATGCCCACCCGTGGATCGCCGAGATCGTGCACTGGCGGACCACCGCCCGCGCCGGCGAAGGCGCGGTGCGCGAGGTCTGCGACGTGCTGCTGGCCGCGCACGGCCATGTCGACACCATCCTGCGCGGCCACGCCGGGCGCGACGGAAGCCGCGCATGAGCTGGCGTGGATGGCTCGGCATCGCCCTGCTGCTGGCCGCCGTGTTCAGCGGCTGGTCGGCGTGGAAGATGCGCGACCGCAGCCCGCAGGAAACCGCCTCCGAGCAGCGCTCCGATTACGTGCTGCGCGATTTCGAGCTGGTGGTACTGGCCAAGGACGGCAGCGAGTCGGTCCGCCTGCGTGCGCCCGAGCTGCAGCGCAGCCGCAGCGACGAGAGCCTGGACATCGTCACCCCCGTGTTCCTGATGCCGGACCCGGAAACGCCCTGGCAGGTCACCGCCGACCGTGGCTGGGTCAGCGGCGACGGCGAGCTGGCGCGACTGGAAGGCAACGTCGCCGGCGACAGCCAGGCCGGCCCGCCGACCACCTTCCGCACCGGCCGCCTGGAACTGCTGCCCGGCCAGGACTTGGCCCGCACCGACGACCGCGTGACCTTCACCCGCCCCGGTATCATGCAGACCGGCGTCGGCTTCGAGGCCAATCTCAAGACCCAGCAGTACAAGCTCCTCTCGCAGGTCAGGACCCGCTATGAACCCACGCGCCGTTAATCCCCGCATCGCCCGCGCGGCCACCCTGCTCGTCCTGGCTGCGCTGCTGCCGGCGACCGCCGTGGCCAAGTCGTCGGACCGCAACCAGCCGATGACGCTGGATTCGGACAACTCCGACTGCACCCAGACCGGCAATGCCCGCTGCATTTTCACCGGCAACGTCGTGATCACCCAGGGCACGCTGGACATCCGTGCCGAGCGCGCCGAGATCGTGCAGCGCAACGGCGAGACCGAGCAGGTGATCCTGACCGGCAAGCAGGCGCGGATGAAGCAGGAAATGGACGATGGCAGCACCATGAATGCCGTGGCCGACCGCATCGTCTACGAGCCGCCCAAGGAGATCCTGACCCTGACCGGCAACTACAAGGTCGACTCCCCCCGCGGCAGCAACAGCGGTCAGCGCATGGTCTACAACATGGCCAGCGGCCAGATGCAGAGCGGCGGCGACGGTACCCGCGTGCGCACCGTGCTGCAGCCGAAGAAGCCGGCAGGAGGCAGCTGATGCTGGTCGCCGAAGGCCTGCGCAAGCGCTACAAGCAGCGCGAGGTGGTGAAGGAGTTCGGGCTGTCGCTCGATGCCGGCGAAGTCGTCGGCCTGCTCGGCCCCAACGGCGCCGGCAAGACCACCTGCTTCTACATGATCGTCGGCCTGGTCGGCGCCGATGCCGGTCGCATCGTGCTCGACGGCCGCGACATCACCGGCGAGCCGATGTACACCCGCGCTCGCCTCGGCGTGGGCTACCTGCCGCAGGAGCCGTCGGTGTTCCGCAAGCTCAGCGTGGCCGACAACATCCGCCTGGTGCTGGAGCTGCGCGAGGACCTCAAGGGCGAGGATGCGATCGAAGCCGAACTGTCGGCCCTGCTCGACGAGCTGCAGATCGGCCACGTCGCCGACCAGCTCGGCGCCAGCCTGTCCGGTGGCGAGCGCCGTCGCTGCGAGATCGCCCGGGCGCTGGCGGCCAAGCCGCGCCTGATGCTGCTGGACGAGCCCTTCGCCGGCGTCGACCCGATTTCGGTCGGGGAGATCCAGCGCATCGTCACCCACCTGAAGAACCGCGGCATCGGCGTGCTGATCACCGACCACAACGTGCGCGAGACCTTGGGAATCTGCGACCGGGCGTATATCCTCAACGAGGGCAGCGTGCTGGCGCAGGGGGCGCCGGACGCCCTGCTGGCCGATCCGGACGTGCGCCGGGTCTATCTGGGGGACACCTTCCGTCTCTGATTCCGCGGCCGGCGGCCCCGCTCCTCCACGTTTGGCTCGGGCATGAAGGCAAGGCTGCAGACATCGCTGGGACAGCATCTGGTCATGACGCCGCAGCTGCGTCAGGCGATCCGCTTGCTGCAGATGTCCACGCTCGAACTGCAGGCCGAGGTCGCCGAGGCGATCGAGAGCAACCCGCTGCTGGAATGGACCGACGAGGCGCAGCCGGAAGCACCGGCACAGACCGACGGGACCGAGAAGGCCGCCGAGGCGTCCGACAGCGACGCCCGTGAAGGCGAGGCCGGCGACGACTGGGCGCCGGACGAATCGGCCGCTTGGGAAAGCACCGGCAGCGGCCACCGCGACGAGGACGGCGAGGACGCCGCCGAGCGGCTGGCCGAACCGGAGAACCTCGCCGACCACCTGCTGTGGCAGCTGCACCTCTCGCCGCTGTCGCCGCGCGACCGCCGCATCGGCGCGGCGCTGATCGATGCGCTGGACGAGGACGGGTACCTGCGCGAACCGTTGTCGGCCATCGCCGAGACGCTGCTGCCGGAGACCGCGGTCGGCGAGGACGAGATCCAGACCGTGCTGCACCAGCTGCAGCGCTTCGATCCGCCCGGCATCGCCGCACGCAGCCTGGGCGAATGCCTGCGCCTGCAGCTCGATCCCCTGCCCGACTGCACCCCCGGCCGCGCGGTCGCGCTGCGGATTGTCGACGGTCCGCTCGAACGGCTGCCGCGCAGCGGCATCCAGGGCATCGCGCAGGAACTGCGCTGCACGCCGGACGAGGTCGAGCAGGCCGTGCAGCTGGTCCGTTCGCTGGATCCGCGCCCGGGCAAGCGCCTGGGCGAACTGGACCACGACAGCTACGTGATTCCCGACTGCGTGATCTGGCGCCAGCGCGGCGTCTGGAAGGTCGCCCTGTCCGGCCAGGCCATGCCGCGGGTGTCGATCCATCGCGGCTACGAGCAGATGATCCGGCGCTGTGGCGAACACGACGCCGGTTACCTGCGCGGGCACCTGCAGGAAGCGCGCTGGCTGCTCAAGAGCCTGGAAGCCCGCGGCGAGACCCTGCTCAAGGTGATGCGCTGCGTGCTGCGCCAGCAGGCGGCGTTTCTCGAGTTCGGCGAACAGGCATTGCGGCCGCTGACCCTGCGCGAGATCGCGGGCGAGATCGGCGTGCATGAATCGACCGTGTCGCGTGCGATCGCCCGCAAGTACGTGCGCACTCCGCGCGGCACCTTGCCGCTGAAGGCGTTCTTCGCCTCGGGCATCGACACCGATGGCGGAGGCGAGGCGTCCAGCACCGCGATCCAGTCGATGATCCGGCGCCTGATCGACGACGAGAATCCACGCAAGCCGCTTTCTGACGCCAAGCTGGCCGACCTGCTCAAACAGTCGGGCATTCCTGTGGCGCGCCGGACCGTTGCGAAGTATCGTGAGGCCATGAACATCTCGGCTTCGCACGAACGGGTCCGCATCGGCTGAGGTCCGGCCCCGCATCGGACGGAGCCGCTTACCGCGGCAACGACCAGGAGGTTCATGATGCGCATCGAAACGTATGGCCAGCAGCTCGAGGTCACTCCGGCCCTGCGAGAGTACGTCGAAAGCAAGCTGCAACGCCTCGACCGCCATTTCGACCAGTCCATCGAGGTCCGCGTGCAGCTCGGGTTGCGCAAGCCCGATCACCACGCCGAGGCCAACATCAACGTCCCCGGCAGGACCCTGCACGCCGACGCGAACGCCGAGAACATGTACGCGGCGATCGACCTGCTGACCGACAAGCTCGACCGCCTGGTGCTCAAGCACAAGGAAAAGCAGCACAACCACCAGCCGCGCGCGGTGCCCGACCTCACCTGAGCACCGCCCGTCCCGGTGCCGCACCGCGGCGCCGGGACCCGTACAGCATCCCCCACGTCATCACCGATGCCGGACCGGCCAGCAGGCCGGCTCGGCATGCCACATGCGTGACCGCCGGCACTGGCGCATCGCCTGCCGGTTTGGGCGACAATGCCCCCGTCATTCGCCAGACAGGGGCCTGGGCCGCATGAGGAATGCCAGCATCACCGCGCGTGAACTGTTCGACCAGCAGCAGGAGAAGCTGAGCCTGCGCTGGGTGGCCGGACAGAAGGGCGAATCGCGCGAGATCGAATCCGGGCAGACCAATGCGCGCCGGCCGTCGCTGGCCGGTTACCTCAACGCGGTCTACCCGAACAAGGTCCAGATCCTCGGCAGCGAGGAACTGGCCTGGCTGGATTCGCTCGACTCGCGCCTGCGCTGGGAGACGATCGAGAAGATCATCCAGTTCCGCCCGCTGGCGATGGTGATCAGCAAGAACCAGTCGCTGCCGGAAGATCTGCGCGCCGCCGCCGACGAAAGCAACACGCCACTGTGGATCTCGCCCAAGCGCGGCCATGAGCTGCTCAACCACCTGTCCTACCATCTGGCGCGCACGCTGGCGCCGCGGGTCACGTTGCACGGCGTGTTCATGGAGATCTACTCGATCGGCGTGCTGATCACAGGTGAGGCCGGCTCGGGCAAGAGCGAGTTGGCGCTGGAACTGCTCAGCCGCGGCCATCGCCTGGTCGCCGACGATGCGCCGGAGTTCACCCAGATCGCCCCTGACGTGCTCGACGGCACCTGCCCGGAACTGCTGCAGGACCTGCTGGAGGTGCGCGGGCTGGGCGTGCTCAACGTGCGCGAGATGTTCGGCGACACCGCGGTCAAGAAGAACAAGTACCTGCGCCTGATCGTGCACCTGACCAAGCCGATGACCGAGCCCAATCCGCACGGTTACGAGCGGTTGACCGGCGACTCGGGCACCCGCCACGTGCTGGACCTGGATGTGCCGCTGATCACCCTGCCGGTCATGCCCGGACGCAACCTGGCCGTGCTGAGCGAGGCCGCGACGCGCCTGCACATCCTGCGCACCAAGGGCATCGACCCGGCGGCGATGTTCATCGCCCGCCACAGCAACCTGCTCGAGCGACGCGGCGGATGAGCACCGTACAGCCGACTCTGGTGATCATCAGCGGCCTGTCCGGCTCGGGCAAATCGGTCGCGCTGAAGACCTTCGAGGACCTGGACTACTACTGCGTCGACAACATGCCGATCGAGCTGCTGCCGACCTTCGTGCGCAGCCTTGTGCGCGACGATGGCCTGCCCGAGCGGATGGCGGTGGGCATCGACGTGCGCAGCCGCCACAGCGACCTCAGCCAGCTGGCCGCCTGGCGCGAAGCGGCGGTACCGCTGGGCGTGGATGCCAAGCTGCTGTTCTTCGAAGCGACCGACGAAGTCCTGCTGCGCCGCTTCGCCGACACCCGCCGCCGGCACCCGCTGAGCCGGCTGGGCCTGTCGCTGCCCGAGGCGCTCGCGCGCGAACGCGAGATCACCCGGCCGCTGCGCGAGGAGGCCGATGCGGTCATCGACAGCAGCCAGCTCAACGTGCACCAGCTGCGCCGGCACGTGATCACCGAGTTCGCGCTCAGCCACGGCACCGGCCTGTCGCTGCTGTTCGAATCGTTCGCCTACCGGCGCGGCGTGCCGGCCGACGCCGACTTCGTGTTCGATGCGCGGGTCCTGCCCAACCCGCACTGGGAGCCCGACCTGCGCCCGCTGACCGGGCGCGATGCGCGGGTGCGGGACTACCTGGACGCCCAGCCCGACGTTTCCACCTACGTCGACCAGGTGGCCGGCTTCCTCGACACCTGGCTGCCGCGGCTGCGCACCGATACCCGGGCGTACGTGACCGTCGCGTTCGGCTGCACCGGCGGCAAGCACCGCTCGGTGTACCTGGCCGAACGGCTGGCCGCGCATGCCCGTTCGCAGGGCTGGGACGAGGTCGCCACCTACCACCGCGAACAGGACTGAGCGGCCGCCGCCGCGGGTGCTCCTCCAGGGCCACACTGTCCCGGAAATCGGCGCTGACGAAAGCCATGGCGCTCTGTTAACTTTCCCGGATGGCCTGTGGCATTCTCCTCATCACCCACCCCGGCATCGGCGCCTCGGTCCTGGCGGTCGCGACCGCGCTGCTGCGCAACCTGCCGCTGCGCGCGGAAGCGTTCGAGGTTCCTTTCGACGCCGATCTCGACCAGTTGCTGCCCGCCGCCTCGGCGGCGCTGCGGCGCGTCGACGGAGGCGATGGCGTGCTGGTGCTGACCGACCTGTATGGCGCCAGTCCCAGCAACCTCGCCGCCCGGGTCGCTCGCCTCGGCACGCCGGTCCGCCGCGTCGCGGCGCTGAGCCTGCCGATGCTGCTGCGGGTGATGAACTATCCGGAACAGGGACTGGACGAACTGCCCGCCACCGCGGCGGCGGGCGCGCGCAATGGAGCGATCATCGACGATGCTTGAACGTGAACTCACCGTGTCCAACCGCCTGGGCCTGCATGCCCGGGCCACCGCCAAGCTGGTCCAGGAGCTGGCGCCGTTCCGCTGCGCGGTGACGCTGGCCGCCAAGGGCCGCGAGGTCAACGCCAAGAGCATCATGGGCGTGATGCTGCTGGCCGCCGGGCCCGGCACGCCGATCACGGTGCGTACCGACGGCGAGGACGAGGCCATCGCGATGGAGGCCGTGGTGTCCCTGTTCGAACGACGCTTCGACGAGGAAGCCTGAGCATGCGCCCGGTCGCCGGCCCCTGCCCCACCGGTCGATCGGCACGACGATGAGGCGCAGTTTCGCCGCTCACGGGGCATCGCGCGGAATCGCGCTGGGACGCGCACGCGTGCGCG
>Ga0075364_10000532_pt1 | contig 19421 bp, 21 predicted proteins | sample EndMetdeltDD1764_FD_71517 | JGI IMG/M metagenome (GOLD analysis project Ga0075364, IMG submission 71517) | Populus endosphere microbial communities from Tennessee, USA - Endosphere MetaG P. deltoides DD176-4 | ecosystem: Host-associated > Plants > Roots > Endosphere | place: USA: Tennessee...
GTCCGACGGGTCCGGCGCCGCAGACCACCACGTCAACAACGGTCGACGTCCCAGCGAACCGCGAGTCAGGCACAAACCGAATGCTACGAGTGCGTCCTAACTATAGGAATAGTCGTCCTGCCTTTCAGGACACCTGGCAGCGCCGACCCTATATCCGGATATCAGCTATGGTGTCCTACATGCCAGGATCTAGGACCCGGGTTTCCTCTGGGTATCGCGATCGAAACTCCACGGCCGACCGTGCGCTGGACATCTTGTTGTTGTTCAACAAGGACAAGCTGCTGTGGAGCGGAGCCGAGATTGCCGATGAGATCGGTGTGGCGCGCTCGACGGGATACCGCTATATGCAGAGTTTGGTCAGCTCCGGTTTCGTCGAGGAGGCCCCTGGCGGCTTTCGCCTCGGCCCCCGCATCTTCGAGTTAGCGCGACTGGCACGAGCGGGAACGAACTTGACTGAGATCGCAAGGCCAGCAATGCGATCACTGGCAGGCATGGTCGGCGAAACCGTACTCCTCACCCGCCGCTCCGGCCGTTTCGTCGTATGTCTCGAGCTCGTCGAGGCACCACATCCGGTCCGCCTGTCCTACGAGCGCGGCCATGTTTTGCCGATCAATGCAGGTGCGGCGGCGGAGGTGCTGCTGGCGTGGGCTCCATTCGACGAGGTACAGGCTGTACTCAAAGCCGCTCCGCTGGAGCGCTTTACCGCTAAGACCCTGACCGACCCCGCGCAATTGCAGACCCGCCTCGCACAAATCCGCAAGCAGGGCGTGGCGGTGTCGCAGGGCGAGCTCGACGAGCAGATTCTCGGCGTGGCGGCCCCGATCCGCGATGCACGAGGAGATGTCGTTGCAGCGGTGAGTGTCGCCGCGCTCGTCTCGCGGGTAGCCCGCAGTGAGCTGAAGTCCATGAAGGAAGCGGTGAAGGACACCGCGGCGTCGATCTCGGAAAAGCAGACATTGGTGGACATCTGAATCATGAGCACGCCGATAGACACCGTGGTGAACGCCAGCGCCGCGCTCGCCTCCGCGGGACTAAGCGACATGGTGTGGGGTCATGCGTCCGTCCGGGATCCCGACGGCCGCGGCGTCTGGATGAAGGCATCCGGATGGGCCTTTGAGGAGATCGACGAGGACAAGGTAGTTCTCGTCGACAATAAGGGCACCGTCTTGTCAGGAGCGGGCAAGCGACACTTGGAGTTCCACATACATACGCAAATCATGGCCGTCCGCGGCGACGTCGGCTGCGTCGTTCACACTCACGCGCCGACGGTCAACGCGTTTGCCTCGCTCGAGCGCGACCTGCACCCTATATCGCACGATGGTGTGCCCTTCGCCTATCCGCAGCTCCCCCGCTTCACCGAAACCGGTGCACTGATCGCCACACCGGAACTCGGCCGATCACTGGCGACGGCACTCGGAAATGCCGACGCGATTCTGATTCCCAACCACGGCGCCGTCACCGTCGGTCCCGATGCGCCCACCGCGGTGATGCTGTCGGTTCTGCTTGAAAGCGCCTGTCGCACAGAATTGCTGGCTGCGGCCGCCGGTGGCCCGCGAAACTGGTCTGACGAGAAGGAAACTCGGTTCAAACGCGAGCAGGCGTGGAACTCTACGCAGATCAACGCCGGATGGGAGTACCTCGTCCGCCGGTCGAAGTGACCTTAAGCTAGCTTGAGCGCAGCCACGGGACACGCGAGCACCGCGTCCTGTACCAATGATTCATCAGTTGGCGCTACACCATCCGAGTGGACCGTCAGACTTCCATCGTCGTCGAGCGAGAAGAACTCTGGTGCGACCACTTCGCACATGCCATGGCCCTCGCAACGGTTGCGATCAACGTCAATCCTCATACAGCGTCCTTTCCTCGCAGCGATACCGAGACAAGCTGACATCACTTCCTTCTGTTACGGCTAACTACCCGGCGGAAGGAGCATCGATTGCCATGTCTGATCACCCGGTGCGCTCTGTGCCAGGTTGGCTTGGCTGTAGGTACGGCCGTCCGGGCCTACGTAACGTCCTGTGGTGGGGTCGTATTCAGCCGCGGCGATCGGTGTCGGTGTCGACGCTGGCGGTGTGCTCGATGCAGCTGTTAGCGCAGGAGGCAGTTGCGGCACGGATTGCCCGGAGAGGGTGGTGTTGGGATCGCCCTTCCAGTTGTAACCGTCGTTGAGCGGGACGTAATTCTCGTCGCTCTCGCACATCTTGACCGTGGGCGCCCGCTTTCCCGGCACGGTTAAACACGGATAGTTTCGCGCGCCGCGGACATTGAAGGGTGAGTCCTGTGGCACTCGGCAGTACAGATCGCCGGGTGCGCGGTCGGGATAATCCTGAAGGCTGGGTACGCGCTGCTGCTGCGGTGGGAGAAAACCGGTGTTGCACACCGGCGGAAGGTTGAGGTTGAGGTTGAAGTCGAGAAACAAGCCTTTGTAGTCCTGCTTGGTGTGCCGGTTGGCGGTCATCATGCCCTGCACATTGGCGACGGCCCGCGGAAACAACACCAGCAGCTGTTCAATGGCGGGCTGATAGGCGACGGCGACTTGGCCGATGCTGACCAGGTTCGCCAACAGTACCGGCAGGGTTGGCTGCAGACGCTGGATGAGTTGGCGCGCTTCACCGAGCGCCGTCGGGCCGTCTTGCAGTACGCCGGCAACGGCGTCGTTGGTGTATGCCAGTTGTTTGGTGATGGTGGAAAGGTGTGCTGCCCAGGCATTGATGGCGTCCGCGCTCTCGGCTTGTGAGTCCAACACCGGCGCGGAGCGGTCGATGAGGTTTGTCAGTGAGTCGAGGTTGTGGTCGGCATCGAGTGAGAGGTCAGTAGATCCTGTGACCAGACGGCTCAATTCCGGGCCTAATCCCCCTATCGCGGTGTAGCTTTCGTCGATCGCGGTCTTGAGGTTGGCTTGGGGAATGGCTTCCAGGCCGCGGTTGGTGGCGTCCAGAAGCGAGTCGAGTTCCGAGGGCACCGCGGTGTCGGCGGCGGAGATGACGTCACCGTTTTGCAGGGGTGCGGCGTTGGCGGAGTTGGGTTTCAAGTCGACGTACTGCTCACCGATCGCCGATACGCTGTGCACTTCGGCGCGCAACTGTGATGGGATCTTGTAGGCCGACTGCAGCGACAGAACGGCCTGCACACCCGTGTCGGTCAATTCGACACGCTCGACACGGCCGACGATGGTGCCGTGGTAGGAGACGTTCGCGCTGGGATACAGTCCGGCCGCGCGCGGTAGTTCGACGGTGACTGTGTAGCGCCCAGCGCCGAAGACCATTGCCGGAACGTCGATATAGCGGAAGGTCATCACCGCGGCGGCTGTCACCGCGATTACGGTGAAGAGCACCAACTGCGCCTTGATGCGCCGGCTGAGGTTCATGTCAGGGCCCTTGATCGCGGTGGTAGGGAATGATCAGCGGGTTGCCTGCGGTGGCGGGGCTGGGAAGTTGTCCGATGGTGCGGCCCCACTGCATCTCCAGCTCGGTCAGGTTGCCTTCCCAGCGTGTTCCGGTGAAGAACGAGGAGTCCAGGCGACTCAGTGTCATGTCGACGACCATGGTGATGTTTGTAGCGTCACCGCGGAATATTTTCGTGATGTTTTCCTTGGGCCACGGGAAGGTCGCCAGCAGACTCAATGACCGGGTCAGTGCGGGCCCGGCGTTGGCGAGTGAATCAAGCACGGGGCCAATGTCTTTGAACTCCTGAGCCAGTGCATCGTTGGTCTGGTTGGCGGCATCGGCGGCCAGCGCGCTGAACTTTCCGAGCCGGTCGAATGCCTCGGCGAGGTTGTCGCGTTGTTCTTTGAGTACTGTTAACGCGTCGGGGATGGTGCGTAACGCGTTGTCCAGTACCGGTTTTTGGGCAGCGAACTGGCCGGTGAGGCTGTTGATGCTTTCGTTGGCCGCGATGATGTCCTGTTTTTGCTCGTCGATATGTCCGATGAACTCATCGATTCGTTGAATGAGGCTGCGGAGGTCGCCTTCTCGGCCGGCAAAGGCGGTACTGAAAGCCTTGGTGATCTCTTGGACTTGGCCCAGCCCGCCGCCGTTGAGAAACATGGAAGCTACCGACAGCGTCTGTTCGGTGGTGGGGTAGGCGCCAGCATGCGACAACGGAATCAGTGAGCCTTCCCGCAGGCGGCCTGCTGGTCGCGCGTCGGTGGGCGGGGCGAGTTCGACATGCAGTGTGCCGAGAAGACTGGTCTGTCCGATCTTGGCCGTGGCGTTTGCGGGTAGGTTCACATCGCCATTGAGCCGCATGGTGATCAGGGCGTGCCAGCCTTGCCGCTCGATCTTGGTGACAGTTCCAACGGTCACATCGTTCACTCGAACCCGCGAATTCGGTTCGATATTGGTGACGTCAGGCAATTGCGCCTGGACTTGGTAGGACCCGGGACCATTTCCCTGCGTGCCGGGCAGCGGTAGCGAATTCAGGCCGCGCCAGCCGCAGCCACCCAGAGCGGTGGTAGTGATCGCCGCTAGCAGGGTAATGCCAACGCGGCGTATAACATTGGCGCTCATTGGCCTGCTCCTTCGACCCCCATCATGCCCGCCAAGCCGTCGGCTGGATTGGTCGAAACCGTTGTCCCCGCGGCAGGCGGCGTCGGCGCGGGCGCTTCGGCCGGCAGTGGCGCGCCGCCGTCGGGCGGAGCTGCCGTCGGCGCCTGGTTCGGCCGGAAGTCGGGTCGCATCCAGTCCTCGCTGTAGGTCACTTCGTTGGGTCGGGCCGCTGCGTTGACGAACGGATTGAGACCGATTGGCAGGAAGTTGTATTGGCGGTTCTTAACGATGGGCGCAAGGTATTGGACGCACAGTTTCGCCGATTGCTCGTTGTTGAGCCGGGACGCGGCCTGAATTGCTCCGCACAGAAACGAGATTGGGTTGGCGAAGTTGTTGACCGCCAGGACGCCGCTGATTGAGCCGTGGGCGGGCTCGTAGATGTTGACGAAGTTCTGCACCACGTTCGGAAGCGCGTGAAGCGTCTGTTTGACATCATCCATGCTGTCCACGAGTGCCTGGGAGATAGATGCCAGCTTGTCTGAGGTGGTGCCGAGGGCTTCGCGGTTATCAGCGACGAAACCGGTGACATCTTTTACCGCTCCATTGAGGTCGGTGATGGCGTGCGCGACTTCGTCGGGGTCGTTGGCCATCAGCGCGGTCACTGAGGCCAGGTTGTTGTTGAGTTGGGCCATCAGATCGGCGCTGTCATGCAGCGCCGACACCAGGGTCGAGAGGTTTTTTACCGTGGTGAAGATGTCATCGCTGTGATCGCCGAGCGCCGAAACTGCCTGCGACAGCTTGATGATGGTGTCGCGGATGTGCGCGCCCTGACCACGCAAGTTGTCGGCGGCGGTGTTGATGAAGGCCCCCATCGGGCTGACCCCGCCCTGTTGCGCCGGTTGCAGACTGTCGGTGAGTTTTTCCAGCTGTGCCCGGAAGTCGTCGAACTCGACGGGTACGGCGGTGCGGTTGAGCGGGATCACCGCCCGGTCAGCCAGCGTTGGGCCCTGGGTATAGGCGGGTGTGAGCTGGATGGCGCGCGAGGTGATCAGTTTTGGAGACAAGATGACTGCCTCGGCGTCTGCGGGCACTTTGTACTTCGCGTTTACCCAGAAACTGATCTTTGCGCCTTGTGGCTGCGGCTCGATCGAGTCGATCTGGCCCACTTTCACCCCGAGGATGACCACGTCGTCTCCGACGAAGATGCCGTTGCTGTTGTCGAAGTAGGCCACGACATGTGTTTTGTTGGTAGCCGGCATCGCGTGTAGGACGCCGATACCACCGAGGAAGGTGAGCAGCAGCACCACGGCGAGTGTGTTTCTGACGATGCGCGTTCTCATCGGGGCGCCTGTGCGGTTGAGGCCGGCTGTGTTTCACCCGGTGCGGGCACGTACACCGGTGACGGCGTTGGTTCGGGGGTGGATGCCAACTCCGGAGGTGCTGTGGCGGGTGGGCCTGGCGGCGGTCCGCCCGGCGGCGGCGCCGGCAGCGGCTCCCGGTAGGGATAGCGGGGGTCGCCAGGGTTTCCGGTGATCTCGTCGGGCAGTGTGAGATTGGGTTCGCCGCCCTGACCCGTGCGTGGATAGGGCACCGGCAGTGCGGGGGTACCGGGCTGACCGACTTGTGGATCTGTGCGTTGGGAAGGCAATAGCACGTTGGGATCTAGACCCAGATCGGAGAAGGCTGCATCGATGAACGGTTGAACGAATTGGCCGGGTAACAGGTTGACCACGTAGGCCTTGAAGAAGGGTCCTGAGGAGATCGACTCCCCTAGCGACATCGCGTATTCGTTGAGCAGTTTGATTGACCTCTGCACGCGTTGCTTGCGGTTGTCGACGATGGTCAGCACACCGTTGAGCTTGTCGAGTGCGGTGTGAAGTTGGCTGCGGTTGTCGGCGATGAAACCCGAGAGCTGCTTGGACAATGCGGAGATGTTGCCCGAGATATCGTCCAGTGCAGAGCTTTGCGTTTGTAGTTGGGCCAGTAGCGCATTGGTGTTGACGATCAGGTTCACCACCTGATCGCTGCGTGTCGCGAGAATGCCGGTCACCTTATTGGCGTTGGTGAGCAGGTCGCGCAGTTGGGTGTCGCGTTCGTTGAGAGTCTGGGAGAACCGGGCGATGCCTTCAACGGCGGTCTGCAATTGGGGCGGGGTGTCGCGGAAGGTTTCGGCCAGGGTCCTCAGTGACTCGTTGAGCTGGTCGGTGTCGAGGGTGTGGATCGTCTGAGCCAAATCACCGAGCGCGTCGGGTAATTGGTAAGCCGGTGTGGTGCGCTCGAGTGGGATGGGAGCCGAGAGTTGACCCTGTCCGCGTGGCGTGATCTCCAGTACTTTGGCACCCAGCAGGCTCTTGGCTTTGATTGCGGCTTCGGTGCGATCGCCCAGTGGGATCGACTTGTCGACGTTGAAGGTGATGCGGACGCGAGATCCGTCCAAGTCGACGCCGGTGACGGCACCGACCTGGAATCCCGAGACCTGTACGTGTGCTCCTGGCGCCAGCCCGCTGGACTCGGCGAAGTACGCCGAGTATTCGTTCTTCTGCGCGGTGAAGATGGGCAGCTTGTCGTATTGCAAGGCGCCCACCACGATGGCGGCGATGATCGCCATGCCGATAGTGCCGATGATGGCTAGTTGCCGGCGCGTGTGGGTCTTCACTTTGGCGCACACCGTCCGGTGGATTGGCCGGCGACTTTGACATACACCGGTTGGCCTCCTTTGCCGTTGAGCTTGAGCACCGCATCGCAGAGATAGAAGGTGAAGAAGTCGCCGTACATCCCTTGGCGTGCCAGAGCTTGATAGGCGTCGGGCAGCGTGTTGAGAAAATCATCGAAATAGTCATGGTCGGCCAGCACGATGCTGTTGGCCCGGTCAGATTGGGCCACTGTGTTTTTGAACGGAGCGCGCATTTGGCCGAGCAGATCGGCAACCGAGGCAGCCGCGGCGTTGCTGGCGGCCAGTGAGTCGCTGATGTCGGTTTTGCGTTCCGCGAGCCGGCCCATCAGGTCGGCTAGCGAGGTGAGCGCCTTGTCGAACTGCTGGCTTTGGTTTCCCAACGTCCCGAGCACGGTGTTGAGGTTGACAATGACTTGGCCGATCAGCTCGTCGCGATTGGCCAGTGTGGTGGTGACCGCGGCGGTTTGCGCGAGAAAGGAGTTGATCGCTGCACCTTGTCCTTGGAACGCTTGAACGAGTTGTCCGGTAAGGGCATTGACCTGCACAGGGTCCAGCGCCCGAAACAGTGGCTTAAAACCGCCGATCAGTGCATCCAGATCTAACGCTGGTTGTGTTTGAGCCACCGGAATGGTTTGGCCTCGGGCCAACCGTTTGAGCCCACCCACGCCTTCCTGCAGTTCCAGATAGCGGTCACCGACGACATTGTCATAACGGATGAGCGCCCTGGTTCCTTCGGTCAGAAGAACGGTGTCATCAGCGGAGAACTCGACGGTAACGATCGTGTCCGGCCGTATCGAGATGTGCTTGACCTTGCCGGCTTCGACGCCCGCGATCCGCACGAAATCTCCTTGCTTCAAGCCGCTGACGTTGGTGAAGTCGGCCTTGTACGTCGTTTCCGGTTGAAATCGCAATTGCGCGAAGATCATGAACAGCGCGAAGGTGGCCACCCCGCAGACCGCGGCGAAGACAGCGAAGCGCCATACCGCGCTTACCAGGTTGTCTCTCACTGCGGTCGCTCCTTACCCGTCGAGTCGGTCATGGTGTCGGCGCGCCCGGTGGCGGCGGGTACAACGGTGCGCCGTCGGGGCCGTACAGCGGCGCGCCGTAGGGGGGTGCACCTGGGTACGGAATTGGGCCGGGCGCAGGCGGTCCGAGATGGCGGATGCTCGGCGGCTCGGGCACTGCGCGAGTGACCGGCAAGAAGTCCACCCAGCCGGGGAAACCGATGCCAGGGTTCGGCCGGATATCCAGGCCGGTTCCCCATCCGGTGTTGGTGATCAGTTGGCGCACTGGGAAATTCTTCGACGTGTCGGGTAGCCCGCCACAACCAGGCTTGCCGCCGGGACCGCCCTTCGCGGCCACGATGGGCAGGTTGTCGGGATAGCGGTAGGGGTCGTCACCGAGCAAGAAGGCGTCGTCGAGGATCACGGTTCGTCCGTTACCGCCCGCGACGTCGTACCCGCCCTGATCGAGCCAGAGTTTGGCACCCTGCAGCAAGCAGGTGTACTCGGGGTTGTATTTCATCAGCAGGTCCGTCGTGGGTCGCAGCCTGTTGACGGCTTGGATGAGATTCTTCTCGTTGGGAGCTAGTAACTCGATACCCGCTTGGGAGAAGCCAATAATGTTGAGCAGCAATGCGTCTAGCTCGTTGGCGTGAGCGGTGATGGTGCTACTGGTGGTGCTAAACGCGTCGACGGCACCCAATATGTCGGGGGCGGCACCGCTGTACGCATCGGCGGCACCCTTCAGAGAGCGCCAATCCGCCGCAACGGTTGCCATGCGTGGGTTGATCTCGCCGAGCACATGGTTGGCGGCCGTGGTTGCCTCGCCGATGCGTTCGCCGCGGCCGCCAACCGCGTCGGCCATGGCGGTGAGCACCGCGTTGAGCTTGGCCGGCTCGATCTTGTCGAGAACGTCGACGAGGTTTTGGAAGACCGTGTTGACTTCGGTGCTGACGTTGCGGGACTGCAGTACAGCGCCAGCCGAAATGTGTTGGGCGCTGGGTTGTTCAGGGTAGATGAGATCGACGTACTTGGCTCCGAAGATGGTGGTGGCCCGAATCTGGGCTTGGGTGTTGGCGGGGATGTGGGCGATCTGGTCGGGGAAGAGTTCCAGTTTCAGCTCAACGGGGTTGCTGCCCTGTTCGATACCCGCGACGCGACCCACCGGTACCCCGCGCAGCTTGACCTTGGCGCCGGATTCCATCACCAGCCCGGCGCGATCCGAAGTCAACATGACTGGGACGGTGTGTGTGAGTGTTCCGGCGAACAGCGCCGAACACAACCACATGAAGGTGGCGATCGCGACGATCAGCGCAGTTGTCCACCACGCGGGGTGGATGCGGCTGAATCCGGTCTGCGTATCCATTTGTCAGCCCGACAAGTTGAAGCTGCCGGACTGTCCGTAGATGGCCAGTGAGATGAACACCGTCAGCACGCCCGCTGCCACAAGGGAACTCCGCACGGCACGGCCGACGGCCTCACCGACACCCGCTGGTCCGCCTGCGGCGGTGTAGCCGTAGTAGGTGTGGACGAGCATGATGACGATCGCCATCGAAACCGCTAAAAGGAACGACCAGATCAGGCTCATCGGGTAGAGGAACGTGTTGAAGTAATGGTCGTACACGCCGCTTGATTGGCCGTAGATCACGACGGTGCACACCCGTGCTGAAAAAAAGGCCGCGATGACGGCCACGCAATACAGGGGGATGACCACGATCACACCGGCGACCAGGCGAGTGGAGGAAAGATATGAGATCGAGCGGATGCCCATGACTTCCAGGGCGTCGATCTCCTCGTTGATTCGCATCGCGCCCAACTGAGCGGTGGCGCCCGCGCCGATGGTGGCCGCCAGCGCGATGCCCGATGTCAGCGGTGCGGCCAGGCGAACGTTGAAGTATGCCGACGCGAACCCGGTCAGCGCCTCCACCCCGATGTCGGCGAATTGGTTGTAGCCGATCACAGCGGCCAGCGCGCCGGTGGTGATCGTGAGGAATGCGACGATCACCACGGTGCCGCCGACGATCGCCAGCGCGCCGCTTCCCAAGCCCATTTGTGCGATCAAACGCAGCAGCTCCGCTCGGTAATACAGGAACACATCGCCGACCGAGGTGATGGTCTTGGCGTAGAACTGCGTCTGTGTGCCCACCCTGTTCCAGCCCGCGGCCCACGCTCGGGTTCGACGCGTCAACCGCGGCAGCCGTCCGGTCGCCGCGCTCACAGCGTGACCTTGACGCCGACGGCCGTTGCGATGATGTTGATGGCGAACAGCGCCACAAAGGTGTAGACGACCGTTTCGTTGACGGCGTTGCCGACGCCGGCTGGGCCGCCGCCAACAGAGGTGCCCTTGTAACACGCGATGAGCCCGGCGGCCAACCCGAACAGCGCCGCTTTGATCAGCGCCAGCAGCATGTCGGGCAGCCGCGTGAGAACCGTCATCCCTGCCACGTAGGCGCCCGGGGTGACGTGCTGAACAAATACTGAGAAGAAGAAGCCGCCCGCCAGACCAACCGTGATCACCAGCGACGACAGCATCACCGCAACCAGGGTGGCGGCCAGGACACGTGGCACAACAAGCGCCTGCACCGGGTTGACGCCCATTACCCGGAGCGCGTCAAGTTCTTCACGAATGGTGCGTGCTCCGAGGTCGGCACACATTGCGGTGGCACCCGCGCCCGCGACCACCAGCACCGTCACGATGGGTCCGACCTGCGTAACGGTGGCGAAAGCGGCGGTGGTGCCGCAGAAGTCAGCGGCTCCGAATTCCAAAAGCAAGATGTTGAACGTGAAGACGACCAAGACGGTGTAGGGCATCGCCAGCATCAGCGTCGGCAGTAGCGATACCCGCGCCACGAACCACGACTGAACCATGAACTCACGCGCCGCGAACGGTCTGCGTGGGATCAGCAGCAGCGCCTCCCACGCCAAGGCAAACAAACCACCGAGGGCGACGGCAGGTTTTGTCGCAGTCGTAAATGACACCATGATCAGCGACCTCGCCGCACGTCGCGACACATGGTGGTCGCCGCTTGCCGCTTCTCCCCATGCATCCCGCTAACCGCCTCTAATTCACCATGCTGAATTGCCTGCGTGAGAGTCTGGGGGTGACCCTGGTCACTTGTCAATAGATTCGCAATAATTGAACATGCTGAATATCGCCGGGCTCGCTTACCTGGTGAAACCGCTTCCGAGTGGAAAGATAAGTAGGAATGACATCCGATCCCCCCGCCTTGCGTCGCGTCGATTGGGAGCGCCCGTCGACCCGTGGTCAGACACGCCCGGCGCTGGCCGCGGAGCAGCTGGCAGCGATGGCAATGTCGGCCCAGCCCGGTGACCGGTTGGGAACGAAGGATGAGCTCCGCGCGACCTGTGGTGTTTCGGTCGGGACGTTCAATGAAGCGCTGAGGATGGTGCAGGCGCGCGGTCTGGTGAGTGTTCGGTCGGGCCCTGGCGGTGGCCTCTTTGCCAGCGAGCAATCTCCGATGGTGCGGTTGGGCAACTCCATGCTGGCGCTCGGCGACGAGGCGGCGTCGGTGGCAGACGCTTTCCGGCTGCGGCATGCCCTGGATCCGCTACTGATCGAGGATGCGCTCGAACACGCCTCGGCGCATGACATTGCGGCCTTGCGGGCCGAGTTGGACCAGATGAAGATCGCGGCAGGCAACGGCGACGGCATCGCCTTCGTCCGGGCGAATTGGGCTTTGCACGCAAGGATTGCCGAGATTAGCCCCACCGCGATGCTGCGATCGTTTTATCTGAACCTGCTCGAAATCACGGAGTCGCACCTTCTGGTCGTCATGCCCGAAGACGAGCAGCTGCGGGAGTACGTGCAAAGCCGCTACGAATTGCACGTGGCTCTAGTGGATGCGATCGGGGCGCGCGATCCGCAGGCACTCGAGCTGCTCAAGGAGCACAATGTCGGCGGTCCGACGATCGGCCCGTTCACCGAACCGGACAGGACGTAATGAGACCGCACGTCATCACTTGTATGACGGCTCACTCGAGTTCGACAGCGGCAAATTGGACTGCTGACCGTGCCTTGAGGTGCGGGGTGACAAGTTCGCGAATGATTCGTTGGTGCTTTGGTGATTCCATATAGGCCCGGAACGTCTGTTCATCGCTGAAGATCGCCGTGATGGCGTAGTCGGCGTTGCCGTCACGGATGTGCAGATCTCTGCCGTGATGATATGACTTCGCGTCCACCTCACCCGCCAAATCATCAAGGGCCGCCGAGAGATTCGTGATCACCGTATCGAGCTCATCGGATTGCAAGCTCAGCGTCACAACATGAACGACCGTCATCGCTGGGCGCTATCGCGCGCTGTGCGCGCCGGTCATCAGCGCGCCGAGGTCCTCCGGGGCCAGGAACGATGCCGGCGGAGGAGGACCCCAATTGAAGAGACCGCGCGCCCCCTCGAGGGCTTCGGGCGTCCATAGCTGATCGTCGATGATGCAGTCCATGTCGGAGTAATACTCGCTGAAATTGCCGGCGGGGTCCTTGAGGTACCAAAAGAAGTTCGACCCCGCGTGGTGGCGTCCGAGCCCCCAGACGTGACGGTCCGGGTCAGCTTCTAGCATCGCACTGGCGCCACGGCCCACCTCGTCGATGTCGTCGACCTGCCATGAGGTGTGATGGAGGAAACAGACCGGAGCACGGAGGACCAAGACGTTATGGTGATCGATCGAGCAGCGCAGGAACGCTCCTGCGTCCTTGATCAGGTCGCTGACCTTGAAGCCCAGCCCTTCGACGAAGAAATCTCGGGTCGCGTCGAAATCGGTTGTGCCAAGCACCGCGTGGCCCAGCTTGCGTGGTCGCACCGGCCCCTCGCGGAGCACGCCCGGGGCTCGTTGTCCTTTACGCTCGAGTCGTCCGGGCCCGTTGTAGGCGGTGGCAGGGACTGTCAGTTGAGCCACGCGGTCGGTGGCATCGACAGTGGCGCGCACACCGGTGACAGGCTCGACAGCGCTTACTCGGCGCGGCGCGAGGTCGAAAGGAATCCCGATGCTGTTGAGGCCGTCGGCGATTCGCGCGATATCGTCCTCGTCGTCGGCACCCAATTCCATCTCGACGAGCCGACGAGTCGGCGCGTGAACGATCCGAAGCTGTCGACCGCCGTCGACTGTGGTGAACCAGCCGTCCGAATCGGGCGATAGTCCGAAATCGGTGTAGTACGCCATCGTTTCGGCGACGTTGGGTACCGCAATGGTGACTGCGGAAAGACGGTGTAGCGCCATGACGGCCTCCTACGATTGTCTAGAGTTTGGGAGTAGTTCGATCAGAGGTCCTCGGCGGCAACGAATCGCTGCCGAAGCTCGCCAATACCGGTGACGTAGCTGACGAGCTCGTCGCCGGGCGCCAGGAACCGCGGTGGCGTCCGCCCCAGCCCCACCCCTGCTGGTGTACCGGTGAACAGAAGGTCACCGGGTAGCAGTGGCAGCTTGTGCGACAGCCGGGAAATCAATACCGGAACGGAGAACACGAGGTCGCTCGTGCGGCCCTTCTGCATCTCTTCACCGTTGATCGCGCACCCTAGTTCCAGACCGTCTCGATCTGGAAGTTCATCCGGTGTGACGAGCCAGGGGCCTGTCGGCCCAAAACCGGGAAGCGACTTTCCTAGGCTGAACTGTGGCGAAGGTCCACTGGTTTGAGTGATTCTCTCCGAGATGTCTTGGCCGACAGTTACTCCGGCAACACAGCTCCACGCTTTGTCGTCGGGCACACGATGAGCGAAGCTGCCGACGATGACGACCAGCTCTACTTCCCAGTCTGTGTTGCCACCCGGCGGGAGTTCAACCGTGGTCACCGGGCCTGTCAAGCACGACGGCCATTTGGTGAACATCACGGTCGGCTCATCGGGTACGTCAAATTTTGACTCCGCAGCGTGCTCGCGGTAATTCAAGCCGATCGCGAAGACCTGCCGGGGAGTCGGTGCGGGCGCTTCAAGAGCGTCGTGTGAAAACGGCTCGGCGGCCGAGAGGTCCACGTCCGATGCCCATGACGCGAACTCGCCCCACCGGTCGTAGATCCGTTGAGGATCGGAGTCGAAACGTCCGGCGCTAGCCTGGAACACGTCAAGCGCCCGGCTCCCATCGGGTGTGACCAGCACGAGTCGACCTCGCAGATTTGCAATGCGCAAGTGACCATTCCTCCTGAAAGTGCGCTGTGCCCGCTCAGACGAGCGGGGTGATGGTTTCCTCGACGCCGAGCAGCGCCTTGCCGTATACCTCGTAACCGACCATCGGGGTGGCAACGGCATGGCGTGCCGCGGTGGACGAATCACGCCAAATCCGTTGCAACGGATTGACTTCGGCGAAGGAGCCCGCGCCGTGAGCGGATAACAAAATGTCAATCGCCTTGGTGATCGATTCGGCCACGTAGCCGGTGTCAGAACGCACCCGAGCGCGGGTCAGGAAGTCGGGATACTCACCACGGGCCGCCGCCTCGTCGATATCGCTGGCGGCTCGGTAGGCGTGCAGGTGCGCGGTGTCGACGAGCCTGGCCGCTTCAGCGATCTGCAATTGGAAGGCGACCGAGTCCTGTTGCGACTCATAAAAGGTATAGGAGATGGGCTTCTTAGCCGCCTTGCTGATGACATACTCCAGCGCCGCCTTGCCCATGCCGAGCTGGGGCCCGATAAGGACCAATGCCAGAAGCGGAATGAACGCCGAGCGGTACAGCGGTTCGGTACCGGTGTGCTCGGATGGATACACGCCGTTGATCGCGTCGGGCACCCTCAGTATCCGGTGCTCGGGGACGAAGACGTCCTCGGCCATGACCGCATTGCTGCCAGTGGCCTTCATGCCGGCAACGAACCACGTGTCCTCGAGCTGCAACTCCGAACACGGGATGAGGGCAAGCGCTTGATCGACGACCTCGCCGGCATCGTCGGTGATCGGGATGCCGAGCACCGACCACGTCGAATGCAAGGAACCGGAGTTGTAGTACCACTTGCCGCTTACCCGCCAGCCATCGTCCACCTTGCGCGACTCCGCGGTCGGAGCCAGCACACCCGACACCTTGGCGTTCGGATCGGCACCGAACACCTCATCCTGGGCTTGAACCGGGAACAGGCTCGCCATCCAGTTGCACACGTTGATCAACGTGACGATCCACGCTGTCCCGCCGTCGGCCTCCCCCACCGCGGCCGAGACATCCAGGAAGGTACGCAGCGAAGTCTGGTAACCGCCATACCGTTTCGGGATTGTCAACCGGAACAGGCCAGCATCGGTCAATGCTTGAATGCTGTCTTCGGCGACTCTTCGGTCTTGCTCGCCGGCCGTGGCGTTCTTGGCCAGCCGAGGACGCAGCTCCTTGGCCCGCGCGACGAGTTCGGCGGCCTCGGGTGTGGCGCTGCCAGTCGCGAGCGATGACTCTGCGGTTGTCATATCCAATCTCCTCGGTGTTCGTCGTGCGTACAGCACTCAGCGGGCGCAGGCCGCGATGTGGTCAACGATCGGCTTGCGCGGCCGCTGCTGGAATCCGGAATGGGTACCGAATGTTCGATGCCCGTAGACGAGAGGTGGTTGTGGCGACGAGGACGCGTCGAGCACCAAGCCGAGTAACAAAAGATGGTCGCCTGCCGGGATGGTCTGGTGCAGATCACACGCGGCCCATCCGGCGGCGCCGTCCAATCGAGGCAGTCCGTCAACGCTCGACCACGGAACCTGGGTGAATCGGTCCAGTCCCCTGCTGGCGAAGAGCACGGCTTCCTCGTCTTGAGTGCAGCCGAGCACGTTCACGCCGAAGCGCCCACTGCCGAGAATGCGTGCGAGCAATTTCGAGTGACGATCAAGGGCGATCGAGATCAACGGTGGACGTAGCGAAACAGAGGCAAGTGAGCTCACCGTGGCGCCATGTGGACCGTCGTCGGCGGCGGTTGTCACTATCGCGACGGGCGCACAAACGGCCGCCATAAGGTCGCGAAAGTGCTGGTCGAGTATCACGAGGCCCTTCCGTAATTCACCATGCTGAATTAGTGCTGTTAGCAGTCTGCGGGTGACGGCGATCACTGTCAATAGGTTCGAGCATATTCATCATGCTGAATTGTCAGAACCAGTTCTGGCGGCCTCCTCAGGCAGGCCCGACGCTCCACTGACGCCGCTGGGCACGATGAATGTCGGTTGGGGGTGCCACGCGATGCGGGCATGCCGACGGCGGGTGACTCTCGTGGCTATGACGACGCAAGAAAGGTGTGCATCGGCATGATCAGCCATTGAGATACGTGCCGTCTGGCGTGATGAGGAAGCGGAACATGCCGCGGTGGCAGTAGGTGCTGCCGTCGGCCATTGTGACGCATGTCGTTTCATTCCAATTCAGATAGCTGCGGGGTGGCAGGACATTGTGTGCTTGCGCGTTGGGAAACCCGATCGCGATCGCCCTGTCGTAGTGGACACGTGTATCTCCGTTGAACCAGCCGATGTGATCGGTTCCGGGCAACGCCCCGGGAAGTGGGCCGGCACAGCCGAAGCTTCCCCGCAACCAGATTCCACAATTCAGTCCGCTGGGCGACAGGAAATACACTCCGTAAAAGCCCGGCAGAAAGTAATCGGCGGGGTCGAGACGGGTATAAGCAGTCAAGATCAGACTGTCCTTCGGATAGGGATTGGGCGCTATCGGCGTATCGACCGGATCGGCGTGTGCCTGTGGTGCGCTCATCAGCGCCAGCGCAATCGTCGAGGTCGTCGTCACGAACCGACACAACCGTCGTCGCATGGTCATGGCGGTACTCCCCTGTTGCTCCTCACGGGGCGAAAATGGCTTTGGCACACTCAATCCCCGCCCGTCTGGGGGAAGTTTCTGTGCGCAGTGCTGCCGTAGCAGGTCGCGTCGCCAACATCGAGAGTGCTTTCACAGAGCAGTTGGTCGCCGCGGTAGATGCGTACCGTCACGTACCTGTACCGCCAGCGGTAGGGCCGCCAGTCGGCGCGAATCTCGGCGCCGTCCTTGGTCGGACTCGCTGCGTCCGGCACATCGACGGTAAGTCGCCACGGCAGCGAAACCTGTTGTATGGCTTGGCGTTCAGAGCGCTCGTTGTATTCAACATTTGCCGCAGGCACATCGGTTGCGTCCGAAACAACTTCATAGGTCACGCTGTCGTCCGCGTGCGCTGGTGGGGCGGCGAGGGCGGCGGTGATCGCGGTAATGAGGCCGATCCCTAGAACGCGAATTTCGAGTCGCCGCATTAGGACCCCACCAGGACTACTGCGGTGAGGAACCAGCCATTGGTATTGCTGTACTGCAATGCGCTTGTGCCATATGCCGTGTAGGAGCAATCAGGGAGATCCTTATAGCCGGTTATCAGTATCGCCTTGATCGCATCCGTCTCGGTCTTGCCGGCACCTTGCAAGAGCTTTGCCTTGCCAGCGTTGAGGCCGAGATCCTTCAAGATAGGAAGCGGGTCTGATACAGGAACGACGCGTGCGTTGTGGTCGAGGTAGGTATCTGTTGATCGGATGGCAATTGCAGCTGTCTGGTCAGCGAGAGGCTCGGGGCGCAGAGATCCGCATGATGTACCGTCACGCACTTGCATCACCGCATCCCTGAGATGGTCTGCGAAGTCGGCTGCCGCCGAGGGGGGTCGAAAGACGCCAACGGCAGCGGCGGCCGTGATAGTAGTGAACAGGTGGAGGCCTTGGCGGACATGGTGTTTCATCATGCTCGGGGCCGCTGTGGTGCTGTTCGCCCGTAGCGCAGCAGGGTGTGTGATCGCATCGCGTCCAACCTCTCAATCGCAGACGTGCGAGCGGTTGATCTCGCTGGCCAACCGCTTCATCCGTAGATAGGAAGGCCCCGTGAACCAGTCGGGCTGGTGGGCTTTGATGCCGTTACTGACGTTCGACAGTTGCTGCCACAGGCCGTAGAAGGCTTGGCCTTCATAAAGCGGGAAGTAGGTGTCACCGGCGAAGTCTTGGTTTTGACTTAGAGCCTGTGCGCGGGGAGCAAGAAAGTCGACCGACTGGTCGATGTTGGCGGTCACGATGTCGACCTGTTGCGCTATGCCATCGACGCTGTAGTCCCAGTCTGTTCCGTTGGGGCTGATCCGATTGGACTGCAGCCGTCCTATCTGGTCGTTGAGAACCTTGTACTGAGCGGTGAACCACTGACACATCTCTCGCTCGGCGTGGATGTCGGCAGCGGTGACCTGGTTCTTAGTTTGGTCGTAGGGGAACGGGAACTTCGGCGTCCAATCTGTGGGCTGGGGGACGATTACCGGTAGGGGCGCAATCAGTTGATCGTCGGCGACCGGCTCCGATGGTTCAGAGCGCGATGCCGGCGCGTACACGATGGCTGCGGTCAATAGTGCCAGCAGGACGGCGATGAAGGCGATATGGCGCAAGTAGCGGCGGCGAGATCCGCTACCTGAGTCCGGGATATCCATGTGTGCCGCAGGGTCAGTGGTCGGCCGCATCGTCAGTCGTCTTTCCGTCCGAGGTGGGGCAACTATTTTTGACCGGTGACTGCACCGATTCCGCCCACATCGGTGATCTGCCAGCTCTTGTCGCTGTTAAGCGTGAGGCTGTATGTGGCGGTGGACTGTAACGGATCAGGCGCTTGGACGGTCTTTGTCTGAACGCTGACAAAGCAGTCGACGACGTACACTCCGTCGGCGCTCGAACGCACCTTTGCGACCAGTGGTTGCGCACTAGAGATCCATTGCAGCGGAACCAAGATCTGTTGCATGGATTCGGCTGCTTTGCTGAGCTTGTCGTTGAGCTCCGGGCTGGTGCCCGCCACCAGTTTGGCTTTCCATCCGCTGAGATCCTGGTAGTTCATTGCCGCGGCGTTGACGGCATAGTCGAGCGATACCTTCTCGGCGTGCGCGTTGTTGTCCGCGTTGCGTGCGTGCGCATCCAACTGGTTTCGCGCACCGACATAGAGCCAAACAAACGTGGTGAGTGCACCGACCAGGACGGCTATGAGGACGGCAACCGCCAGGCTGGATGCACTGATTGAGATCGAGAACCGCCTCGGTGCACGGGCTTTCGAGTCGTGGAACTCGTCACCGGCGGGATTATCGGCCGAACGGGCCGGTTCGTCACCGGCGCCACCGACGACATCATCTTTGGGCGCACCGACCCCGATGGCATCCGAGTCATTCCCGGTCTCGGCGTCGGGGTTCGGCGTTTTCCCATCTGCTGATGGTGTTGCGGCACAGCGCAGTTTGACGCCGTTGTTGTTGTCGTGTGTCATGCGATCACCTTTCTCGCCATCAGGGGGGACCGCCAGAAGTCGGTGCCGTGGGGGCTTGTGCGGCATGGGGG
>Ga0075364_10000533_pt1 | contig 19413 bp, 23 predicted proteins | sample EndMetdeltDD1764_FD_71517 | JGI IMG/M metagenome (GOLD analysis project Ga0075364, IMG submission 71517) | Populus endosphere microbial communities from Tennessee, USA - Endosphere MetaG P. deltoides DD176-4 | ecosystem: Host-associated > Plants > Roots > Endosphere | place: USA: Tennessee...
GCTTTTTTATCGGTCAAAGTTTGTGGTGCCATTAAAATTTCGCTGATTGGCGAAGCGTCCATAAGCGCACCTTGAAAATTTTGAATCATGGGAGCTAGCTCAAGCAAGCCACTACTCAGGCGCTGGAAATAAGCAATCGCAAACACAACCAGCCCTAGGCTAATGCTACCAGTGGCTGCCAGCCAAGCCGCCAGCCCAATGCCCGCAACCTGCAAAATATTAATACTGCCCACAAGTCCAATGTAGTGTCTCGAGAAAATCCCCATATTTGCCTGCGCCGCAAGTTGCCACGTTGCTTGTTTGTAGCCAAGGCCTCGACGTTCATGGTGCTCGCCAGCAAAGGCCCGAACGGCTGCATTATTGGCAATAACATCACCCACAAAGCCGCTCAGCTGGCTGCCTGCTTCTTTGCGCGCTCGCCGATAGGGCGCTCGTTTTTTAGAGTCAGATAGTGTTTTTACGCAAATTAGTACGCCAATAAACGCAAAACAACCCGCCAGTAGCGGCGACTGAAACGCAATAATAAATATACCGACCACCAGAGGCAGTATGAGGTTTGGTACTCGGTTGAGGAATGTGTCTTGAACGGCAGCATAGCTGTTGGTGTACGCAGCAACGTGGCTGGTTAGCGCACCGGTCATGGTGTTGGCGTAAAAAGTTGCACTTTCGTTCATAAGGCGGTCGAATACGGTGGCGCGAATGTCGTTTTGCGTCGGAGAATCGAGCCGTATAAAGCCTCGTAGCCCAACTGCATTGCTCACAACGGCAGCAACAGTAACACCCAGCGCAACTAGAAGAGTACTTGTTAGCTCGCTCCCCCACGCTAGGCCCTGCCGTTGGCTTACTAGATCTACGGCATGGGCCAGTGCATACGGCAAGAACGTTCCAAAGCAAATTGCCGTTACCGTAAAAGCCGTGGCGGTCGTAATGGCTGCACCTTTGTGCGCCCGCACTGCATTAAAATATTGTTGAAGCGTAAAGCGATTTATTTGCGCGTCGCTTGGACCACGTGTAATAGAAGGTGCTGCTGCACCCGATTTTTTTTGAGCCACAAAAAGGCCTCCCTTTTAAAAATATTGTTTGTTTTTTTACTCAGTCCTCACAAGACTGTTTTTAGCATAGCAGTTTGTTATTTATTTGGCTGGTGTAGTAATAACATCGCAAAAATAATGTTTTTAGATGATTTGTTGCTGGTAACTGTACGCATGCAATCAAGATTTTGGCTTGGTGCAGGTAGTTTGTGCCGTTACACTAATGCTATGACTACAGCCATTCACAAAAAGAAGCTTCTACTGCTATTTGGCGGCGAATCACAAGAGCATGATGTGTCGATTGTATCGGCGCAAAATATTTATAATGCCATAAATCTTGACCGTATTGAGCCAGTGCTCTGCTATATTGATCGCGATGGCGCCTGGTGGCACGTTGCGGCTATCGCCAAGCAGCCCAAGCAGATTGCCGCAGTCACGCCGATACTTGGTGCTGCCATGGTGCAGATTGGCGATGCAAAAATACCAATTGATGTTATCTTTCCGGTGCTGCACGGTACGCACGGCGAAGATGGTACCGTGCAGGGTTTGGCCGCACTTATGCATACGCCAATTGTTGGTTGCGGCGTGGCGGGTTCGGCAGTTTGTATAGATAAAGTGCTCACAAAACAATTGCTGGCTGCGGCCGACGTGCCAATAGTACCCTTTGCAACACATCATCAAGGCGAAAAGCTGCCTGATTTTGCGGTGGTATCGCAGCAGCTCGGCAAGGTACTGTTTGTAAAACCGGCACGGCAAGGATCTTCCGTAGGGGTAAGCAAGGTTAGCTCGCAAGCCGAGTTTGTAGCTGCGGTCGAAATGGCGCTTCGCTACGATACTGATGTTTTGATTGAGTCGGCAGTCGCGTCGGCGCGAGAACTAGAAGTTGCCGTGCTCGGAACGGCAGAAGCTCCGCGCATAAGCGGTGTGGGCGAGATTGTTCCCGACCGCGATTTTTACACCTATGAATCAAAGTACGACAATGCATCAACGTCAGAAATTGTCCTGCCGGCCGAACTCGACCCTCAACTTGCGGCGCAGGCGCGAACCATCGCTGCAAAAGCGTTCGCAGTGCTGCGCTGCCGGGGTTTGGCGCGCGTCGACTTTTTGTTGGGAGAGGACGGTATTTTGTACCTAAACGAGGTCAACACCATGCCTGGGTTTACCAACATCAGTATGTATCCTCGCCTGTGGGAAGCAGAGGGGTATTCGTACGAGAGGTTGGTCGAAACTTTAATAGCAGGCGCTGCCTAGCCGCTCGCGTTGTTTTTGCCCTTGCCAGGGGGTACTATAAAAGAACAAACAAGGGGGGAAACGCTATGAGTAAAAGCGACAATTCTTTTATAAAAGTAACAAATCAGCAGGCGCCAAGCGGTTTTGTCTTTTTTGTGGCATATCTTGGCGCGGTCGCCTACTTTTTTAACCAAGAGCCACATTTTTGGGGTTTTGTTTTGGCGCTTATTAAGGCGATTGTGTGGCCAGCGTTTTTGGTATACCATGGCCTGCACGCACTGGGGGCGTAGCTATTTTGTAGCGGCTGCGCGGAAAGTTTCGATGGCGGTTTTCATTTCGTCGGGCGTGACATGCGCGGCGTTCAGACCATCGCCGGCGTAATAGCTTTGCCCGGCTTGTGGGCCAACCATGGCCGGCAAAGCTGCCCATTCCATAGATAAATTGGTGGCAAATTGTTCGGCAGATATTTTTTTGTCTACAAATGGTTCGGCGCCACGGCGATTGATAAGAGCAATGGCAAGGCGGTCTTGCATATGCTCGTCAAATCGCTCCGACAGGTCGATGCGCTGTTCGCGAACAAGACCTCTTAGCGTCGTACCCATAAACTGATACTTCCCTACGGCGTTGCTCGCCGCTCCCTGCTCGATGTATTTTGTTTGCCAGTCTAATACTTGTTGGATGGTCATACTAGTAAAACGCATGTCGTTATTTGCCACGTTACCAAAGTATGCATTGTAATTGCCTTGGCTTTCGCCTTTGGCAATAACGTACAGTAGGGGCTGGTAGGCGGCGGTGCTAATGTGTCGTTGCATAGATGGAATAATGATGGCCGCAAGCGCCAGAACGCCCAACACGACAGCTACCTTCTTTTGATTGCGAGGGCGCTGCAGGGCGCGAATCTGTCGCCTGGCAAATCGCAGGGTCTTTTTGATCTTGGTTGATAATCGCACATAGTCCAGTGTAGCGCATTATGGGCGGTTAGTCTTTGCAGACGCTTCTGCGGCTGTTAAAAGTGCGAGCAGTTTTGTAGTGGTGTTCCAGCTGCGGATAGTCATAGATTTATACATTGGGGTGCCGATAATCTTGCCGAGTCGACTCCTAGCCCGCTCGGCGCTAAGCCGCTGCGAATACACCACACCCTTGCCCGGCCACACAACATCTATTCCTTCGCGTGGCTGAAACACAGACATAGCCTGCTTAGTATCGATATCCATCAGAAATATAGCGTCGCTATGATAGGTCTCTGGGTGGTCGCCAAATCCTTTTGGCCGATTGTCCACAATAGCTTGCAGCTGGGCGCGCGACAAAACAAGTACTTTAATGAGCTCGCTATCGAGTTTGAAACACTTTGGTAAGTCTGCTTCGATTTTGGCCTTAATGGTTGCGGCGGGCTCGTCCGACGTAAGCAATACGTTGCCGCTGGCAATGTATGTTGAAACCGCCGAAAAACCTAAATCTTCGAGGCATTTTTTAAGCTCGCTCATAGAGATTTTGTTCTTGCCGCCAACGTTGATGCCTCGTAAAAGAATGACGTAGGTGTTCATGATCTTTATTATACGATACGCTAGAGGGGCTATGTTTTATCATTATTACGACACACCCGCCGGAACGCTTCTCTTAACCAGTGACGGCACACAACTTACAGGTATGCATTGGAAAGTTTTTAAAGACGCACCGGTGCCGACAGCGGATTGGAAGCCGGATTCTGTCCGTTTTGCTGCAACAATTAGTGAATTGGACGATTATTTTGCGGGTAAGCGCCGAGATTTTTCAGTCCCTTATAAAGTACACGGTACGCCGTTTCAGCAAGCGGTTTGGGCCGAGCTTGAAAAAATCCCCTATGGCAAAACTACCACGTATCAAGCTATTGCAACGGCCATTGGCAAACCTAAGGCGGTTCGAGCTGTCGGTACGGCAATTGGCCATAACCCGATGTGTATTGCTGTGCCATGTCACCGGGTGCTAGCAACAAGTGGCGGCTTGGGCGGGTATGCAGGTGGCCTCGAAAGCAAGCAGCTGCTTTTGGGGATTGAAAAGGCTGCGGCAATCTAGCCATGAGCGACGAAATGCCTATCGTACTCTGCGAAACGCCAGCTGAATGGCGGGCTTGGCTCACGCGGCATCATGCCGATTCGCGTGGCGTATGGCTGCGTTTTTATAAAAAGGGACAGGGTGACTCTATTCATCACGCCGAGGCACTTGACGAAGCGCTCTGTTTTGGCTGGATTGATAGCCAAGCAAAAAGCTACGACGAGCGATCTTTTTTGCAAAAATTCACGCCGCGCCGCGCACGCAGTATATGGTCAAAACGAAATATCGAGCATATCGAACGTCTCACGCGCGAAGGTCGCATGACACCTGCGGGTCAGGCTGAAGTAGATGCTGCGCGTGCCGATGGCCGCTGGGATAAGGCATACGACTCCCCTGCTAACGCCGAAGTTCCGGCCGATTTTGCTGCCGCGCTGAGCAAGCTTCCAAAGGCAAAGGCTTTTTTTGAAACGCTCAACAAGACAAACCGCTATGCAATTACGTGGCGCCTGCAAACTGCCAAAAAAGAAGAAACTCGCCAGCGCCGCATGCAGCAAATTCTGGACAAGCTCGAGCGCGGCGAGAAGTTCCACTAAGCTTTTGGCTTGATTTGCTGAAGCGACCAGGTGTTGCCGTCTGGATCAGCAAAAGAGGTAAAGATGCCCCACGGCATATCTTGGATTTCGGTTGTTTTAACGCCGTTTTTGTTCAACATATCGCGCGCTGCTACCGTGTCTTTGACGACCATTTGCAGATTTTGTTGCGTGCCTGGTTTCATGCTGCTGGTTGCGTCGCCAATCACAATCGAGCAGGCCGAGCCTTTTGGCGTGAGCTGCACAAATCGCAGACTTTCGGTAACACGGTGGTCGTGGTCGAGGTTGAAGCCAACTTTGTTGACGTAAAAATCAATGGCACGATCGACGTCGGTTACTGGTACTGGCACGAGTTCTAATTTCATTTCCATGGTATGCTCCCTGGTTTATTGGTTGATAGTTTTATTTAACCAATAATCTTCTGCCAGGTTTTGTATAAAAACGACACTATTCAGATTTTATGAATGTCGTCGACGTTGGAGGGATTAACGCCCATGATTTTTTTGAGTGATTTTGCCAGGTGCGGTTGGTCGGCAAAGCCGGCATCGGCCGCAACATCCCCGGGGCTTTTGCCTTTTTGGAGCTGTCGAACCGCTTCTTGGGCGCGCTCAATTTGGGCAAAGTCTTTTGGACGCAGCCCTGTATTTTGGATATAGTGGCGCTGCTTGGAGCGGTCCGAGCTAGCTTGGGGTACGCCCCTGCTCGCGGCATACACAATTGGGTCGGCCACCAGAATACCAGCTGCCACCATGGCTTCTACGAGATTCTCGGCTGTGTCGAATGTTGGAAATGCAAACGTCAAATCCGATAGTATAAAATGCTCGGCGTCAGCATTCGGTAGCATCTCAAACGAATCAACGAGCTTTTTGCTAGAATGCGCGGGCATGTAGGCGCCCGGTGCAAACGAAATAACAACTGATCTAGTCCCCTTTTTGTATGGCACGGTCATGGGTTTAGTGGCCTGGCCCGTTAGCATCATGCTTTTACTACCGTCTGGCTGGATGAGCACGATAAGATCCCACGAGCCATCTGGCGTTGCGGTGTAGATGCCGTCTGCTTGATTTTGTGTAGCCCAAACCGTGTCAATGAGCGGATGCGACGACTGGCGCCGGCGGTGCACTTGCGTCATATTAGCGTGGCCCAAATCGCTTCAGCGCGCGGGCGTGGGCTTTGGCGGCTTCTTCTTCGCGGTTGTGCGGATGTGCTTCGGTGGTTAGCTCATGCATGAGTTTGGCGGTGGCGGCTGCAACCTCTTTGACGGCGTGGTTAAATGCTGTTTCGTTAGCCTGCGACGGTGTGTGGTAGCCTGAAATTTTGCGTATGTATTGTAGGGCTGCAGCTTCTATTTCTGTGGTTGTGGCGGGTGGATCAAAATTGTAGAGCGTTTTAATATTGCGACACATAGGGCCTCCTTCTTTATCTGGTATTATAAAAGCATGAAACCAAAGAAACTATATCGTTCGCGCAAAAATCGAATGATCGCTGGCATTTGCGGCGGTTTAGCCGAGTATTTCAACATGGATCCAACACTTATGCGTATCCTGTTTGTATTTGTAAGTTTGCTGCCTGGCCCAAGCGTTATTTTTTATATTCTTGCCTGGATTATCATTCCGGAAGATCCCAAAAAAGCGTAGGCTCTACCCCAGAAACGCGGCGACAGTATCAGCAATAAGGCTGTGGCCCTTGTCGGACGGGTGTACTTGATCGCCCGCCGCCCAGCCGCCGTACGGGTCGGTATCGGCGCCCACCATGGTGGGCCCTAGTGTCATGTCTATAACTGATACGATTGAGTTACCCGCGGGGCCGGCGGTATCACTGTTTGCGACGCTCCAGGCGGCTGCGACATATTGCGCCCACGGATACGAGTAGCTTGATTGGTTAATGCGCGGCGGAAGCATGCATAAAATAATTGAAGCGTATGGCGCAGTGCTAACGGCGCGAAGTTGTGCAATAATACTGCCAAGATTTGATTGGAACGTGGCGGGCGCTATGCCGCTAAATTGGTCGTTCACTCCAAGCGTAATGATAATTGCCGATGGGTTTAGCTGGGCAATTGCCTTGGCCGGGCTTGCGCTACCACCTGCTGTGGCCGTGACCCAGTTGCTTGTTTGCCAACCGTAGTGCGCGGCGTCATGCACCTGCAGACCAAGTGCATAGTCGCCGTTAAATTCGATAACGCCGTCGATATTAGAGCTGCCCGAAACCCACGCCAGCACAAGTGTATGTGCGCCGCTGCTACCCAAGCTGATGTGTGTTACCATGCCGTCGACAATGCCGCCGCCATTTGTTGAAACGTTGGTGGCCGAGCCGCCGTCCACCTTATAGCTAAATGTGCCGCCAAATGGTACTTGTGTCCACATAATGTCAGCCGAGTCGCCGGTAAGGCTATAGGTAATAGTGTGGCCCGAGGCGCTCAGTTGTACAAATTGGCTTTTTGGTCCGAGTGTTGAGCCTTGCGTTGGCGAACCGGCGAGCGTTGCCGGCCAGGTAAATGAAAATTCGCCGGTCGTTGCTGCGCCCAAAAACCCACGCCCTCCCCCGCTCAGCCCGGTGGTCTGATGACGAGCCCTTAGGTTGTCGCGCAGGCGAGCAATCCAGCGTCGGTCGATTTGCGTCGCGCCTTGGCCTTCAGAGATACTATCGCCAATGCACACCACATTGCAGCGTGCGTAGTGGCGATTTGCCAGTCCTGCGGACCAAGGCAAAAGCGCTGCCGCGCGCTGTGTATCGAGTTGCTGCTGGATGTATGCGCTTGGCGTAAAACCCGTGGCGGCAATAGTAACGTCAACTTTATTGTTGGCGGAATCGTCGTTAGCAGAGAGGCTGACGTTTGAGCTAGCAATAAAATTAACGCGTTTTCGTGTGCCGGCAACGGTGCCGCTGGTAGCAACTTCAAGCCGCTGCGTCGTAGAGTCGCTGGTGACGCTCAAGGTGCGATTGGTGCTTAAATCGCCGCCTCCGCTGAGCCCTGTCCCCGTAGCAATAGTACGCGTGGCCAGGGCGAACGTTCCGTCGTCTCGAAGTTTAAGCGAGCCATCTGAATTATGCTCGACAAGCAAAAAATCATTGAGGATGCTGCCCCATACACTGTTATCGCCACCCGGTGTCGGAAGTCTTGCCATTGCTCCACTCGCTTATATTGCAAGTATAGTCCGCAGCACGCATGTATGTAAGCCAAAAATATCACATCAAAGAACATGCTATGATGAGTAAAAAGGAGGGTGATTGCAATGGAGATCAAAGATATTTTTAGTGGTTTTTCGGTCCGAAGTCTTGATGCAGCGCAGGCGTTCTATGCCGACACACTCGGCCTGCGGGTATCCCGTGACAAGATGGGCATGCAGATTGCCCTCCCCCACGGTGGTGCAGTTTTTGTATACGAAAAGCCCGACCACGCGCCGGCTAGCTTTACTATTTTGAACCTGGCGGTGGCGTCGATTGATGCAACCGTAAAGGCGCTCGTAGAAAAGGGTGTTTCGTTCATTCATTACGATAATCTCCCTGCGCCGCAGGATGAGCTTGAGATTTTGCGCGGCAAAACCGCTGGCATGGGGCCGGACATCGCGTGGCTTACGGACCCGTCAGGAAACATTGTGGCGATACTTGAGCCGTAAATTATTCGGTCCGAGCAGCAAAAATAACGAGCCGTTCTTTGTATGAGGCGCTTGCCGGGTCCCATTGTCCGGTGCACGTTATAATATTGAGCCGTGCTGTTGGAGAGGCGCCAAAAATGCTGCCGAGCGGTGCCGTATCGGGTGTGTATCGTGCGGTTTGAATAACGGCAAAATGGGCTGTCGCGCCGGTGATGTCCTGCACCTCAATAGCCGTCCCTGGCTGGATGTGCTCTAATCGCCTGAATTGGCTGGGCTTATTGGGATAACCGGTGTGAACTGCTAACACTGCCTTGCCCGGATTGCCAGGCTGTGCGCTTTGGCTGTACCAGCCGGTGTCGGTGAGACTATCCGGAATATCCATGGCGCCGTCGGTCGTGGTTCCTACCGGCCGGATGGTGCTTGCAATAGAAAGCGATGGTATACGGAGCATATGCGGGGCAGCCATGACGGGATAGGCGTCGCTCGTTTGGCTGGTGGCTGGTTTAGCGCGGGCCGGTGCAGGCTGCGCCGGCGTTGCTATCGAAGCATGCCTTGTGGGTAAAAACTGTACCACAACGATACCAATTGCAAGGAGCGTCATACCTCCGATAATGCGTCGCTTCATTGTGCGCGTGGTACGCCGGCATTTGGCAGTTTTGGCGCCGTTGGCGCTGGGCTAGATGCTTCGTTCGAAGTAGATGAAGCGGGCGGCGCGGGTGTGATAATAGCAGTGCCAACCGTCTTTATAATTTCGGCAGCGTGATCTACGGGCGCGTCGTGCAAAACGCCGCTCACACGGGCTTCGGCTACGATGTCAGTGACACCGGGATTCGTGGCCACAGTGTATGTTGTGGTGCCAACCGTAGTTTGTGTAAACCCGGCAGGATAGTTTGCGCCAGTTGCAAGCGTTATAAGCGTCCCGGTGGGCGTGCCGTCGGCTGCTGGCAGCCGTACGGTAACGGTGGCGTTGTCGATATCGCAGGCTATGGCTGGTGCCGAGTCGACGTTGGTGACGGTAACAGTATACGTTATAACCTCGCCCTGCTGCACGGCGGTTTTGTCTTTAATAAGAGATAAGTTTAGTCGATTGCTATTGCAGCCCGATGGCGATTGTATGGCGCTAACTGGTGACGCAACGGACACAAGAAGTGTGAGAGCGGCTGCAATTACCGCTAGTTTTTGTTTTTTCATGAAACCCCTTTTACTTAGAAACCGTATTTTCACTATATGAAAATACTAGAAAGGGGTATGTTAGATTTTTAACTTAGCCAATTTTTAGCTAAACATACTAATAAGAAATGCCAGGCCAAATCCCAGTGTTGTCACTAGGCCAACTAGCTTGCCACTGTCTTTGTAGGCATCGGGCATCATGCTGCTCGCGAGCATTGTCAGGAGCGCACCGGCGGCAAATGCCAGTGTAAATGCTTCGCCAACGGCACCAGCGGATGCAAATAGCGAGTAGCCCACAAGTGACGCCACTCCCGACGCAAGTGCAACAGCTGTCCATAACCCGATGACTTTTATTTTTGACCAACCGCCTCGGGTAAGACCGCTCGTGGCGCTAATTGCCTCTGGGAGGTTCGAAAGAAAAACCGCAACGAACACAGTAAAGTTGATTCCCTCGCTGTGCAGCAAAGCTAAGCCGATAACAATTGACTCTGGGATGCCGTCCAAAATAGTACCAAACAAAATTGCGCCACCCGAGCCGATATCTTTGCCGCCTAGTCGATGCTTGCGGCCGCCAAGTCGATCGATAAGAGTATCACCGCCAAAAAACACCAACGCGCCCGCAGCCAGACCGGCAGAAATCGTCCAGCCTTCACGGGTGGTTTCGAACGCCTGTTCGGCCAGCTCAAATGCTACGGCGCTTATTAGCACGCCTACGCCAAAGGCCATAATCAGCCCGAGCGTCTGTTTGTTTATTTTGGTGGTCACAGCAATGATCGCGCCCACTACCAGCGAAGCCGCCGCGCCAAATCCAAGTAAAAAAGCAGTTATCATTAGGTATCCTCCCCTTTTGGCACGATAACAGTTAGCGCTGCGGGGTGTGCCGTAAAGCGCAGCGGTGTGCGAAGTAAAAAGGATTCGCCGTCACATGCCACGCGCAGTTGGGCGTGTCGGCGCGTATGAATAGTGGCACTGCGGGTGCTATGAATAGCGAAATCTCGAGTGCGACGTTTTTTGGTCAAAAAGGTATGCAGCAAGGCGTTAATAATGCCAAGCGGGCGCGTGGCCTTTACGACATAGAGCGCCAACATGCCGCCATGCAGCGAGTTGCGCTCGCCCAGGCCCGGGCCGCTGCGCTGGTATTCGTTATTGCCAACAAACACAAATGGCGTGCGTAAGCTGCGTACCGAGCCATCAGTGGTAATCTCGACTGCGTATTTTCGGGGGTGTAGTACGGCGTGCGCCAGCCCAAGCGCTGCAGCTGGCCATTTGCCGATTTTTTGCTGATATTCTTCGCGGAACCTGAGCGAGCGCGGATAAAAACCGATACTCGCGTTGTTTACAAAAATATGCGAGTTAACACTGCCGGTATCTACTTTTGTGGTACGGCCTGTTGCAATAGTGCTAACGGCTTGTGTGACATCTTGCGGAATAGCTAGTGCCCGAGCAAAGTGGTTGAGTGTGCCCGCAGGTATGATGCCTAGTTTGCATGCGCCGCCGATAATATGCGAAGCCACGCTATTGATAGTTCCATCGCCACCGGCCGCTACGATTGTCGCCTTGGGGTCGTCGCGCAGTGCAGCCAGAGTTGACTTGAGCGCGCGAGACGTAATGGGCATGTAATCCGCCCGAAGGCCGTTTTTGGCAAATGTATTCTGCAGCAATTGCAGGTCAATGCCGCCAGCTTTTTGGTTGTATATAACAAGTAGTTTGGTCATTATGGCTTAATAAAGACAATTATAAGCACAGCAAAAAATGCACCCAGTAACCATCCCGCAACAACGTCGGTCGGATAGTGCGCTCCAACCACCACTCGCGAAATACCCACCAAAAGCGCAAAAATAATCAACCCAATTGCACCAACCCAGCCCCACAGCCCCGGTACGTACTTAACCGACAAATATGCAAACAACGCGCATACAACCATTGCACTAAAAGCGTGACCACTGGGGAAACTACTCGTTTTAAAATACATCTCGCTCACATATAAGGTGTCGGGACGAGTGCGGTGAATGTAGTGTTTCAAGACGCCATTAATGCCCATTGCAACAAGCACAGCGCCAGTACTGTAGGTGATGCGCATCTGCGAATGCTGCCAGGCCCATGCGCCAACCACGACGGCCGCCAGGGCCATGACGGCGGGTTGGCCAACGTTGGTAATAATAAGCATCGGGGTTAAAATCCACGACGGCCATCCGGTCACGAATAGCGTGACCGTAGAATCAAAGCGGACAATTATGTCTTTCAGCATACGTTTTATTATACGGCATTTGACGGTGGGGCTGTATGGTATGTTACGGTAGATATGAACGAACCGACGGCAGAGGTGCGCAGTAATTCAGCTGACTTTAAGGTTCACGGGGTGTAATGGGTAAGTGCTTATCGCAGAAAAACGATCACGAATACTAACGTTGGATTTATTGAGGGGTTATCTGCTCCTAGTGATTTTAATTGATCATATGGGGTTTTTCCCGAGTGTTTTTGAGGCTTTCACCGGCCGGGGCGAAATGTGGGCTTCGGCGGCAGAGGGCTTTTTTATGATATCCGGCCTTTTAGTGGGCTATGTATACGGCCCGCGTATGCTGCGTAATGCGCTAAGTGCTACGCAAAAGATTTGGAAACGCGCTTTTTTGCTGTACGCGCTCACTGTTATTTTGACATTTGTGTTTGTATGGTGGGGCAACGCCAGTGATATTATGCATGTTAAAGAAGGGTTATGGACTCAGCCGCCTTTGGGCGAGCTACTGGCTAAGTCGCTGACACTACAGTATTACTACGGTTGGGCCGATTTTTTGCCGTACTACGCAATTTTTATGGCTTGGGCGCCGCTGGCGCTGTACGCTATTACTCGCGGCAAGGCCTGGCTCGTGCTGACGGTTAGTGTGGTGTGCTGGCTAATGCGCGGATCGAGTTTTGAAATGAGCTGGCAGCTGCTGTTTATGGGCAGTATGGTGGTTGGCTGGTACTTGCCGGCTATCGAGGCGCGCGCTCGTGCGCTCTCCCCTGCTCTGCAAAAACGGTGGCGCTTAGGATTGTACGTTAGTGCGGCGGTACTCCTGGTGATGAGTATTTTGACTATTCGGGTGGCAGAGGTAGCTGTGCATGGTTTTGCAGGCTTTGCTACCTTGCCTATCGCCGCGCAGCATGTGCTTTTGTGGCTCGACGATGTGCGGATATTTATGACGCCGCTGATTGTGAAGTGGACGCTTGAGCCAGTGCGTATTGTAACGGCGGTCGTTTGGTTTGCTGCCTTGTATCTGTGGATGCGTCAGCATGAGGCGTGGCTGCAACACCGTACGCGCGGCGTATTAAAATTATTTGGTGAGCGCTCGTTGGTGGTTTACATCATTCATGCGTTTGTGATTTTTGCGCTGCAGCTACTGATTCGCGGTGACCATGGCTTTATCGAGAATACGCTTTTGACGATAGGTATTCTGGCGATAGTATATGGCGCTGTTACCGTGCAAGCTCGTGCGGCAGCATATCTGAAATCCCGCAAGCGTACGCGTGTACCAGCGCTACAACTAAGAAACGAGGAGGCTGCATCATGACTAAACCAACCCATATTACTGATTACTTAACCGCAACCGCCACGCGCCGCGGCGACAAGCCGGCCTTTATTTGCAAAGACCGCACGCTTACCTGGAAGCAGCTCGACCAAGAGGTAGATGTCATGGCTAAAGCTATTTTGAGTATTGTGCCCGCACAGGAGCAACAAGTTATTGGCGTGCTGCTTCTAAACTCGTGGCAGTTTGTGGTGACGTATCTGGGTATTTTGCGCGCTGGCCACATGGTGCTGCCGCTGGATCCGAGTTTTAAAAAGCTCGAAAACGAAACAATTACAGAGCAAGTGAAGCCCGTTATAACTATCACAAGCGATGCCTTTGTGAGCGAATTGCCCGATGATTTTAAAGTCCTGCTTTTTAACGATACGGCGCCAACTGGTAGCGCCAACCTTGCAGATGCCGTGCGACTACCTGCTAACGAGCAGATTGCGACCCTCCTTTTTACCTCTGGCACCACTGGCAAACCCAAGGTTACGGCTTACACGCACGCTAATCATATGTGGAATATCGACGCTGTAGCCGACCTCTGGAAATGGACGGCCGATGACACTATCCTTTTGTCTTTGCCGCTCAGCCACTGGCATGGACTGGTTATGGGCGTGGCGGGCGCTATTCATCGCGGCAATACGGTGTATCTTCACGAACGATTTGATGCCAAGGCGACGGTCGAAGCCCTGACCAGCGGCGATATATCGCTGTTCATGCACGTGCCTATTGCCTACTTTAAATTGGTTGAGTATGCCGGCGAAAAGACCTTTGATATTAGTAAGGTTCGCTTGTGTATTTCTGGCTCGTCGTATTTGCCGCCAGCAATTTGGCGTGGTTTTGCGGCGTCATTTGGTCAGCAAATTTTGGAACGCTATGGCAGTTCCGAGACGGGCTTGATTGCTAGTAATACGCTCGAAGTTCGCCACCCTGGTGTGGTCGGGCGTGTATTACCTGGCGTTGAAGTGCGAGTTGAGGCTGATGGCCAGCTGGCTATGCGCTCCCCTGGCAGGTTTTTGGGGTATTTTAAAAACCCTGAAGCAACACAAAAGAATTTTACCAAGGACGGTCTGTGGTTGACCGGTGATATCGGCGAATTCAACGACCAAGGTGAGCTCCGACTGAAGGGCCGTATCCAGGAAAAGATTAAAAAACTCGGCTATACCGTATTCCCCCGCGATGTTGAATGGGCGCTTATGCAAAACCCGGTCGTGTACGATGTCGTAGTTATTGGTGTGCAAGAGCCCGACTCGCTGAGCGACACCATGGTGTATTTTGTGGTAAGCGATCTAGCCGAGGATGATATTGCCGCCTACTGCAAAAAGAACTTACCTGGCGCCTGGCGACCTGATCGTATTGTAAAACTCGACGAAATGCCAAAAACTCGCAGCGGTAAGCCAAAGCTCCGTGACCTGCGAGCCATGATTGAGCGCTAAATCTGCGCCCTAGCGCCGTCGATAATAAGTTGTAGGCCAGATGCAAATTCTGCTTCGGGTGATATCGGTGCTGCTTTTGTGTTTTGTAAGAGTTGCGCCGTGAGGGGCGCGTGTTTTAGGAAAATCCCAAGATCCATATTTTGAATTTGTTCGTTTGATGGCGAGGATTGTTCTTCGATAACGTAGCCAAATGTGTAGGTCGTAGTAGTCAGCACGATTCGTGCTGCGGTTTCCAGCGGTAGGCCGGCCGAGTGCAGCGACTCTAGCGCGGCTTCAAACGTTCGTCCGAGTGTAATTGCCGGATACGGATGTGCGCCAGCTATAACACGGGCGCCATCTGGGTAGCTTAACATGGCTTTTCGGAGGCGTAGCATGTGTGCGTTTAGCCACGATTCCCAGGTTTGGTTATCGGCGCGGGCTCGCAAATTTTTAAATTCTTTTCGGAGGATGACCTCGGCCATGTAGTCGATAAGCACTTCTTTACTTTTGAAGTGCCAATAAATGGCAGGGGCCTGCATGTGGAGCTTTTTGGCGATTTCGCGAAGCGACAGTTCGTTGAGACCCTTGTCTTGCAAAAGCTCAAGCGCGGCATCTACGATGCGCTGCTGCTTTTCGGTAATGCTACTGGCGTGGTCGAACGCAAATTCCATTTCCTTGGTAACGCGAGCAATCTCTCGTTCCATATGCTCATTGGCGCGGTCGAGTTGTTTGCCAAGGCGTTCTTGGTGTCTATTGAGCCGGTCTACCATTTGCTGGTGGCGTTTTTCGAGCCGTTCCATGTACTGGTGCTGTTGCTCTTCGTAATTCATACGCGTAGTATATCAGTTGACACAAAAATTGAACAGTGTTAAGTTGAAACTATACAGTAAATTTAACATTGTTAAGGAACACACGTATGGCATCCTCTCCGCAATCTTTTGCCATCGAAGCGCATGGGCTCGTCAAGGTTTTTGGCGATAATCGTGCCGTCGATGGCGTAGACCTGCAGGTACCAACGGGCAGTATTTATGCAGTACTTGGCCCCAACGGTGCTGGTAAAACGACCACCATTAATATGCTTGCTACGCTCATGAAGCCAGACGCAGGTACGGCCAAAGTTTTTGGCCACGATATTAACCATGAAGCGCATATTGTTCGTCAACTTATTGGTGTGACCGGTCAGTACGCATCGGTTGATGAAACTTTGTCGGCAACAGAAAATATGATTATTTTTTCGCGGCTGCTTGGGCTTAGCAAGGCCGAGGCGCGCCAAAAAACAACCCAACTCCTGGATGAATTTGGCCTGACCGAGGCCGCAAAGCGTCCCTTGGCTAAGTTTTCGGGTGGCATGCGCCGTCGTCTCGACCTGGCAGTTAGCCTGATTTCGCAACCGCCACTTATCTTTTTGGATGAGCCAACAACGGGGCTCGATCCGCGTACTCGCACACAAATGTGGAACACGATTCGCCGCTTAGTCGAAAACGGTTCGACCGTTCTTTTGACTACACAGTATCTGGATGAAGCCGACCAATTGGCTGACCGAATTGCCGTTATTGACCGCGGTAAAGTTGTGGCAGAAGGTACAAGCGAAGAGCTCAAGGCGTCTATCGGTAGTGCAACATTGCAGCTCAAACTCGAAAACGAGCGCGACATGAAACAAGCAATTCGTCAGGTCGAAAAAGTATTGGGCGTCAAAGCGGCCCAGGTTTCCGACGTGCGTATAACGGCACCAATGGCCCATCCCGACCTCATAACTGATTTGCTTGTAGCGCTTCGGAATGAGTCTATTAAGCTGGCGGCGGTGAATGTCCAAGACCCTACGCTCGATGAAGTGTTTATGGCGATCACTGGCAAGCCAACCGCCACAGAAAAGAAAGGAACAAGTAATGAGTAGTGCTACCGCAGCCCAGATAACACCTGGCGTTGATCGTCAGCTCAAGAACCACACCAGTTTACGCGCCACCGTGCGTCATTCGCTCACGATGGCGTATCGGGGTTTGCTTAAAATTCGCAGAACACCGGAGCAATTGTTTGATGTTACCTTTCAGCCAATCTTGTTTACCCTGATGTTTAGCTATTTGTTTGGTGGTGCGATTTCGGGCAACGTGGCGGCTTATTTGCCGCTGATTATCCCGGGTATTTTGGTGCAGACCGTTATAACCACCTCGGTTGTCACTGGCGTACAGCTGCGCGAAGATATGGAAAAAGGTGTCTTTAACCGATTTCGCTCTTTGCCAATTGCACGAATTGCACCGCTCGCGGGTGCGCTTTTGGCAGATACCTTGCGGTATGGCATTGCTACGCTCCTTACCTTTTTGACTGGCTACCTGATGGGTTATCGCCCAGGTGCTGGTTTGGGCGGCGTATTGGCTGGCGGGCTGTTGGTTATGCTGTTTGCTTGGGGTATGAGCTGGATTTTTGCCTTCTTTGGGGTGATTGCTCGGACGGCATCGAGCGTACAGGGTATCTCGTTAATTATCCTGTTCCCACTCACATTCCTTTCGAACGCGTTTGTTCCAACAAACACACTGCCCAACTGGCTGCGTGTGCTAGCCGAGTGGAACCCGGTATCGCACCTTATTACGGCTGTGCGTGAGCTCGCCAATAATGGCGTGTTTGGCGTTGATGCCTGGTGGACGCTTTTGGGCGCGTTGGTGATTGCGCTTGTTTTTGCGCCGCTAACGGTCAAGGCTTATATGCGCCGCGCATAAATAAAATCAATATAAAGTGTGCAGGCCCGGGCGATTCGTGAGAATCACCCGGGCTTTTGTTCGTGGCCTTACTCGGCGGGACGTTCCAGCTTGTTGCTGTGGCCGAGCGCGAGCAGTGAGATCAGCATCTGGCGCGACGGCGTGACGAAGGGGTCGAGTGCCATGGCGATCATGTTGTGGCCGGCGGGCCTGAAGCTCAGGAGCGCCTCGTCGTTCGGGACGCTAAGCCTCCTGACGTCGTCGATGTCCTCGATTTCTGTGGCCCTGCGCCATGAGCTCCTGGGGAGCGGTGTTCCCAACCCGGCCGAGAAATCAGCGTCCATCACTGCCGTCCACTCGGTGACGAAGGTGACGTCGTGGTCGTCGAGGACGATCTCAGCGAGTGGACCGCGGACGATGGTGTTCGGGGTCCGGCGGATCTCGATGTCGCCGCCGATATAGCGGGCGCCGATACCGTTGATCCATGCCTGGTCGATAGCGCGGCGTTCAGTGGGCACGGTGTACTCCTGTCGTTGACGGTCAGAACTTGATTATAATACCATCTTTTGTAGTTATTGTGGGGTGTGGGCAGATAAATGCCCACACCCCACGCCAGTCATCTATCGTCGCAACCACATTGCTGCGTTGTCGCGCGGCGGTGCGGTCATGGCGTAGCGGCTGTGTTCTCCGCTGTTGCGCCGCGGGCGCTTGATGGCGCTGAATTCTCGCAGCAACAAGTACAGCACAATCGCGCCCGTGCGCATGGCAAAATCTTCGCCGGGGCACTTGCGACGGCCAGCGCCAAATGGCTTGTGGGCCTCGCGCTGTACAGCCGTGAGCCCTTGGGCGTCAGCCTCAAGAAACTCGTTGAATGTTGCAGCGAATCCTTCAAGCCGATGCAGGCCGTAAAGCGACACCACAACTTGATCGTCTGCGGCGAGGCGATGCCCGAGTAGCGTTGTTGCTTGGGCTACGTTGCGCGGAAACATAGGGAATGCCGGGTGCTCGTGACTGGCTGCGCGAATGACATGCATGATCGATTCTGGCATCACCGCCTCGTTGTTGCGTGCGTCATCCCTGAGGCGCTCGTACAACAACGGGTCTTCACTGAGCCTGATCAGCGCCCAGGCAAGTACCGTTGCAGTACTGTCGTGCCCCGCCATTAGCATGGTCACGACTTGGTCGCGGATTTGCTCATTGGTGAACTGATGCTCGGCACGGAGGAGACCGTCCAGGAGCGTGCCCTGCGGGAGGCTTGCTCGACGCATTGCGATAATCGCGTCGATCTCGGCCATGAGCTCTCGAGTGACCCGGGCATAACGCCGCCCACCCGGAAATCCAGCCGGCAGAAAAACCCTGCCAGCCATGCCCGCAAAGACGGCGTGCGTCAGTCGAGCCAGCTTGCGGCTGTCCACGTCGGCGCCGAACAGATACGCCGCGAGCAGTTCAATGCTGAGCTCTTTGAACTCAGTAAAGAGCTCGATTGGCGCTTTGGTGTTCCAGGCTGTCATGCGCCGCGTCATGAGATCACTCGTGAGCGCGTCGATGTTTGTTTGTGCTAGTTCGTGCGCGCGCAGCGCTGGCCACATGGCGTCGTGCAGGCGTCGCCATAGCCACTGGTCGTTGGTCGTAAAAAGCCCAGATGGACCCAGTGCGCGGGCAATGATTTGGTAGAACGGTCCGCCCTTGTCGTACCTCAGGCGGTCGTTCAGCACGATGGTGATGGCTTCGGGGTTGCTGACAACCCAAAAGCTTCGACGGCCAGGAAGCCGCAGGCGGCCCATGCCGTTGTGGCGATGGGCAAACTCGGCACACCACTGCGCTGGTTCGCCCTGCAGGAGCGGTGTGAAGTGCGATGCTTTCACGAGATTCCTCTCTGAGATGCGGAAGCGTCTGCTCGTAGTATACCTCTGATGCAGCACCTTTGCTTTAATGCGTATTTTATGGTATTATTTTTCTGTTCCGTATCCCGCACGTTCACATCTGGAGGCGTGATGCCCAAGCACAAGGCAAGTAACAGAAGCGCTGCGAAGCGCCGATTGGCCGGCAGAATTGCGGAGCTGTCACCCATCGACGTCCATGACCCTGACGCATGGCGGCGCCTCAAGGACGAGG
>Ga0075364_10000535_pt1 | contig 19353 bp, 16 predicted proteins | sample EndMetdeltDD1764_FD_71517 | JGI IMG/M metagenome (GOLD analysis project Ga0075364, IMG submission 71517) | Populus endosphere microbial communities from Tennessee, USA - Endosphere MetaG P. deltoides DD176-4 | ecosystem: Host-associated > Plants > Roots > Endosphere | place: USA: Tennessee...
GACAAGACAGTCGACGGATCGACCGCGACGGTCAGCGTCGACCGCGAGGCGCTCTTGGACTTTGGGCGATGGACGATCATCGAGGAGGTCGATCCGGCGAGCGTCGCTTCGCAGGGAAGCGGGCGTGCCGGCAACCTCGGCGACGGGGCCTGGTTCTCCGACGTCGCCTCCGACGACCCGGTGACCGCGCAACCGTTCATCGTCCTGTTGTCGTCGCATGGAGACACACGGTGGTACCGGCTCGGCCCGTGGGCGATCAACTCTGTCGACTCGGGGCCGATCGTGCTCAGCCGCACCACAGCGGCCGGTCTGGAGATCGCCGTGATCGAGGTGCCGCAGTAGGCCGGACGCGACTGCGTTGCAGTGCCGTCAGGACCCGTCCCTGCAGGCGGCTCCGAGCGTGCACCACATCACAGCGCCCTGCGATGTCGTGACGCTGAGCGGGCGTACCTCAAGTTGCGATTCCCCCGGCCGCCATGTGACGAGGGCCGGCCCGACGCGGTCGAAATCGCCGAAGATCGCGAACCGACCGTCGGCGAGCCATTGGTAGGCCGTCGCCTTCAACGCCGCGGCGACGGGCATCGACGGCAGATGACTCCATGTGAGCGAGTCGAGGTCCAGGACCCACACGTCGAGGCGCTGCCGCGGCCCCGGCCACGCTGGATGGCCGAATGCAACGGCAACGAGCGTGCCGTCCGGGCTGAGCTGCCCGGCTGATGGCGTACCGATCGATGTCGGCGCGTCGAACTCCACGTTCTCGCCGGTCAGCGGATCGATCAACCCGAACTGCTTGCCACCCTTGGTCAGAACACGGTCGCCGACGACGGCGTTGAAGCCCTCCAGATCTGCGATCGGCGCGAGGTCGACGGGATTCAGCAACGCGTGCGTTGGTTCGATGTCGCTGCGCCGCATCACCAATCCGATGTCGGCCTCGCCGCGGATCGCGTCGTCACAGTCGATCGGCGTCGCCCGCCGGATGATCGATCCGTCGAAGGCGACCTTTGACACGGTGCACGACGATGACGACTCGTAGTTCGTCAACCACACGCCATCGGGGGCCGCTGCCGGGAAGCCGGCTCCGATCGGAACTGCGGCTTCCGATCGTCGATCGAACACGAACACATCGGAGTTCGTGCAACCGGTGCACAGCGCGCTGATCACCGTTCGATCGCCGGCTTCCATCGCCCAGAAGTTGAGCTCGTCGAGATCTGGAAGACCGTCGATGTGCTGAACCGTCCCGGAGTCGACGTCGATCAGCGACGCCCCGGACACGATCTGCACGCCGGTGGGCTCGCTCGACGATGCTCCGTGCAGGTACTCGATCGGATACCGCACCGATCCGTAGGCGTCGGTCTGCTCTGGTTGCTCGGTGGGCGCAGGGGCGATCTCGGTCACCCTTGGCGTTGGCGTTGGCGTTGGCGTTGGCGTTGGCGTCGGCACCGGCGCCGACGTCTGGTCGACGGCGTCACCGTCGACGCTGGTGCAGCCGACCAGCGCGATCACGAGGAGAGCCCGAATGACACGCACCGAAGACAGACACTGCCAGGTTCCGAATGGTTCCCGGTTTCGAGCGGCAACACGAGCGCCGCGGGCTACCGGAGGATTCGCTCGTACAGCTCGGTGTGTTGGATGAGGTGACGGTCGTCGAGGAACTGGTCGAGCACTCGCGCGTGGCCGGCGGAGCCGAGCTGCTCGGCAAGATCGTGGTCGAGCAACAGGCGCCGCATCGATGTCGACAGTGCGTCGAGGTCGGTCGGGTCGTCGAGCAGCAGGCCATCCTGTTCGTCGGTGATCTGATCCTGGATGCCGCCGACACGGCTCGCGATCACCGGACGGGCCTTCCACATCGCCTCGGTGACGGTCAACCCGAAGCCCTCGGCGAGGCTCTTCTGCACGATCAGATAGGCCTGACGCTGGATCGCGTTCACCATCAGCGCGTTCTCGTCGAGGTCGTCCATCGGCAACGTGACGAGATGGATCCGGCTGCGAACAGCGAGCGGTTGCTCGTGCGCCAAAGCCACGCACGATGCGTACACCTCAGCGCCCTCGGGGTCGTCGGTGACACCGCGCACGTCGGGCCCAACCAGCAGCAGGTGCACGTCATCCAGCCCACCGGGCGCGACCATGCGTGCGAACGCGACGAGCACGCCGGCCATGTCCTTCAACCGATCCCACCGGCTGACCTGCACGACCAGCCGCGCATCGTCCGGCGGCGGAGCGCTGCCGCCGTCGGCACCGGCGACCAACCCGACCTGGCCACGCACCGACGCGGCCGTGCCGTCGCGGCGCGAGAACGGCACGGGCTCGACGACGTCTGCACTCTGCACCAACCCAGCGGTGACGAGCACGGCGTGCACGAGACCGACGTCGAGCACACGGTTCTTCAGCGAGAGCGGGTCGATCGACGGTGGCATCACGAAGAGCTGCTCGCCGGCCACCCACTCCGGGCAGTACTCCTTGCGTGAGAACACGATCGCCTCGGCTCGCTCCACGTACGGCCGCAGGAACGCCCACGCCTCGTCGGTCTGCGCGCTCGTCGTCTCCAGGCCGATGTGCGAGCGCCAGATCACCTTCGCACCGGCGGCGTGCAAGCCCGGAACGAGGCCGGCGGTCTGCGGATCGTGCAGCATCACCACGTCTCCGGGCGCGATCAGCGACATCATCGACGCGAGGTTGCCGGCGAGCACGCGCTCGTACACGGTTCGTTCGCTGGAGCCGAGACGACCCCCGTCGCCGAGGTTGCCGTGCAGCAGGTTGTGGATGCGCTTGGTGATCTCGAAGAAGTCGGGGTCACCATCGAGCACGAGCCAGCGATTGCTGATGCCGGCGCTTCGTGCGTAGCCGAGCAGGGTCGGCAACATCTCCGCGACTCCGCCTCCCCGCGCCGTCGCATTGACATGCCAGACAGTGCGATCGCCCAGACACGCGCGGGCGCGGCTCATCGCGTCACCAACGGCGCGGGCCCGATCGGGGGCGAGCAATCGACACAGGCTGTCGATCGCGATGTCGTCAACCTCGACTTCGTTCATCGCGGTTGGGTCGTACCCGGGGGACACCGTTGCCACACATCCGTATTCTGGTCGATGTCCCGCTACGTTCCTGCACGCCTGTGCCGCCACGACATCCCTACGCATTGCGCTACACGACGGGACTCGATCGTCGTGGGTGACGGTCAGCCCTTGACGTACGAGTCGGCCATCTCGCGCAGTTTGTTCTTGGCGACCTTGTCGAGCGTGGCGCGCGGGAAGTCGTCGACGAAGTACACGGCCTTGGGGCACTTGAAGTCGGCCAGGCGCGAGGAGCACATCGCCATCAGCTGCTCGGCGAGATCGTCGGGGGCGTTGGCGCCCTTCACGACGAAGGCGACGGCGACCATGCTCAAGAACTCGTGGTCCTGCCCGACCACCGCGACATCGGCGACGCCCGGCACCATCCGGCACACGTCCTCGACCTCCTTGGCGGACACGTTCTCGCCGCCGACCTTGAGCGCATCCTTGTCGCGGTCGCGGAAGAAGAAGTACCCGTCGTCCGACTGCACGACGCGGTCGCCGGTGCGGAACCAGCCATCGGCGGTGAACGCCTTGGCGTTGGCTTCGTCGTTGTCGAAGTACTCGAGGAACAGCTGGATGCCCCGCGTGCCGCGCACGAACAGCTCTCCGTTCTCACCGGGCGCGCAGATGCGGTCGCCGTTCTCCGTGTCGACGACGAGGAACTGGTAGCCAGGCGTCGGCCGCCCCATCGTCCCCTGCGGGTACACCTGATCGAACTGGTTGCGGGTCGCATGGGTGACGGTCTCGGTCATGCCCCAGTTGGAGGTGATGCGGATGCCGCCCATCATCTGCTCGACCTGCGGCGAGATCAGCCCGAACACGCCGACTTTGAGCTTGTTCGGCGGCACCGGGCCGCCCATCGCGGCCTTCATCACGAACGGCATCATCGAGATGTGGGTGACGTCGTGCTTGGTGACGACCTCCCAGAAGCGCGAAGCCGACCACTTCGGCATCAACACGACCGTTCCGCCGACGCCGAGCGTGGTCCATGTCGACCAGCTCAACGCGTTCACGTGGAAGAACGGGAGGTAGATCAGGTAGCGGTCGTCGCCCGTCATCTTGACGTTGTCGGGGCCCACGCGCGACGCCCAGATCGCGTTGGCGTGGGTGTGCACGACGGCCTTCGGGCGCGACGTCGTGCCGGACGTGAACATGATCCCGACGGGCAGCATCGGCTCGGCCGGGCGCGGCGCGAGGGATGCGCCGTCGCCGAACAGATCGCTGAACGCGATCGTCGTCGGCCCGGCTGTGGGAACGGTGTACGAGTCGGCCGCCGGCTCGCCGCTGTTGTCGGCGGTGATCGCGAGGAACTTCAGCTGCGGCGCGTTGTCGGCGACCAGGTTCGCGTACTGCGGCTGGGTGATGCCGGCCACGCAGTGAGTGTGCGCCGCGAAGTACTCGACCTCGGGTCCGGCGCTCTTGGTGTTGGTCGAGACCGCGACCGCGCCGATCAGCGCGCACGCGAACCAGCTGATCACTTGCTCGGGGCAGTTGTCGCAGTGCAGCAGGACCTTGTCGTTCCTGCCGACTCCGCGCTCGGTGAGCCCGGCAGCGAGATTGCTGACCTCGCCGAGGAACTCGGAGTACGTCCACGTGCGGGCATTGCCGTCGCGCGGCTCCCAGATGAGGAACGGATGCTCGGGCTTGTTCGCGGCCCAGTGGCGCAGCAGCCACGGCACGTCTTGGCCGCGCATCTGGAACGCGTCGACTGCGTCGATCGGGAACGTTGGGGATGACGTTGAGGATGACGTTGGGGATTCGGACACGGGCACTCCCAGCGCGTCGGAGGTCGGATCCTCGGATCGAGGGCGGAGAGGACCGTACCGCGGGGCCGTCGCGGCATGCCAAGTTGGCAAGCACACCTACCGGCAATCGGCAGGTTGTCCTGAGCACTCTGTGATTGGTGCAAGACTTTCCGCGTCCGGTCGGGTCGGCGCACCGTGCGTGGAAGCGAATGCGGACATCACCAACGATGTCAAAGGAGTACACATGCAAAGAAGGCTCATTCACATCGGGATAGCTGGAGCGGTCGCCGCGACAGCAATCGGGACATTTGTCATGACACAAGTTGGCGCCGTGCCGGTTTCGGCGCCGTCGTCATTCATTTCAATCACACCATGTCGTTTGTTGGACACCCGTGCGTCGAGCACGGTGGGCACTCGCAACACACCGCTCAACGCCGGCGAGTCCGCCACGTTCGCGGTTTGGGGCAGCAACGGCAACTGCACGATTCCGAACACCGCAACAGGCATTGCGACCAACACCACGGTCGTGAACCCCACGGCAGACAGCTTCCTCACGCTGTGGCCTGCGGACGATCCGAAGCCGTTGGCCTCGAACCTCAACTGGACTCCGTCGAGCCCACCGACACCGAACCAGGTGACGGTCGGTCTCTCCGCAGCGGGTGCGGTGTCCGTCTACAACAACGGTGGCACGATCAACGTCATCATCGACATCGTCGGCTACTACCTCCCGGCCTCCGCCGGGCCTGCCGGCCCTCCCGGTCCGCAAGGAGACCGTGGCTACTCGTCGTGGGACACCGTGCCATACGGTCAGGCGATGACGGGTGAGCTGTTGTTCTTCGGTTCCGTCGGTGCAGGCCTCGCGGAGCGCTACAGCGTGACGCTTCCGGCCCTGACACGGGCAGATCTCACCGACGCCAAGGTGCAGTTCAAGGCCAACGCCGCGCTCGACGCTGGCGAAACCGACGCCGACTGCAACGGAACCGTGGCTGCGCCGACAGCACCGGCTGGCATGGTGTGCATCTACATCGACAACGCGCCGAACATCACCAACGTGTATGGCGAGAACCTCGACAGCTTCAAGCGGTCCGGCTTCAAGATCGGCTGGACCACGGTTGCGGCGGGGTCGGGAGGCATCAATGCGACGTGGGCGTACCAGGCACCGAGTCTCATCGCCGCCCCGTTCCCAGTCGATGAAGCCGTGGCGCCTGAGGACGGAGGCGACGGCGGCTGATCCGATCGCGGTCGCGAACCGCGCACTGTGAACCGTCCGGGGCATCCCGGAGCGAGTGCCCAGCCGGCGTTGGCTGGGCACTCGCGCGTTCCGGTGTCAGTGACTCGCCGATGTTTCACTTCGGCGGGCGATGGGTAGCCACGAGCGTCGAACAGATCGTGTCGGCAGATCGAGGGGGGATCCCAGTGGCATCGGTACACCTGCCGGCTGAGCCACGAAGTGTCCGTGCCGCTCGGGTGTTCGTCGCGCGAGAGCTGGGTGCCGTCGGACTGTCGTCCTCGTTGGCGTTGCTGCTGACGAGCGAGCTGGCGTCGAACGTCGTCCAGCATGCGCGGACCGGCTTCGATCTCGTCGTCGATCTCGTCGTCGATCCGACGCCGGCGCGCGTGCGCGTCGAGATCCACGACGGGGTCGGCGCGACGATCGCGCTGCGCGAGCTGATCGAGCGGCATCCCGGCTTGCCGGCGTTCAACTCGGTGCACGGCCGCGGCCTGCTGTTGCTGACGTCGACCGCCGCGGCCTGCGGCGTGATCGACAAAGGGCAGCAGGGCAAGGTCGTCTGGTTCGAGGTCGTCCCCGAGGCCGACTGACCGCCGGAACGCGCAGCGCCGCCACACCGAGGTGCGGCGGCGCTGCTGGTCGACTGTTCTCGCGAAGCGCCGTCGTCTACAGGAAGTAGCCGATGCGGTCGATCACGACGTGGGTGTTGGCACCACCGCCACCGCGGATCTTGATCTTGCCGGTCGGGTCGAGGGCAACGGTGACGCCGTTGGCGAGGTCGGAGTTGGGTTCGTACCAGTTGATGCTGGAGTTGCCTGGCCAGGTGATGTTGGCCGGGAACACCGCGACGTACCCGGCATTGCCGGTTTGGGTCACCGTCAGGTTGATCACCGCCGTCTTCGCGCCCGTGATGCCGAGGTCGACGGTCCGCTCCTCGTTCGGGCCGAGCTTGCCGGTGAGCGGCCCCGCTTCGCGCGTGTCGAGCACGCGCGGGGTGGGCCCGGTGAAGGGGAAGAAGGCCTGCTGCACGGGCGCCGCTGGCGGCGTGTAGCCGACCTCGGCGTTGTAGATGGTGTTGCCGGTGGAGGCATCGAGGTAGAAGGCGAGGACGTAGCTGTAGCCCTTCTCGATCTCGACTCCGGAGAAGTTGACCGACGCGGCAGCCGGATTGGCGGCGTCGAGCGGCAGGTTGGTGCCGATGATCTTCGGTGTGCTGATGTCGGCCGGATCGCCGGGTCCGGGCGTGTTGAGCGAGCGCCGTTGGATCTGCAGGATCGGCTGCTTGTGGTAGCCGACGTTCACCTGCATGATCTTCGAACCGACAGGCAGGTTCAGTGGGCAGTAGACGAAGCCGGGCGGCGTCATCAGGCCGACACCCGTGACGGTGTCGTAGTAGCGAGACTGCGCGCCGGAGGAGTCCCTGCCGTAGAACTGCAGGCAGTCGTAGGAGACGTATGTCAGGCCCGCGATCGGTGCCGCGACGGCTTCCGGCCGCAGCGAGGTGCTGATACGTGGCACGGCTGACGCCGCGTGGGTCTCGCCGGAGATGAGCCCTGCGCCGGCGACGGCTCCGGCGGCGGCCCCGATCCCGAGCAACATCCCGCGGCGGGAGACGCCCTCCGGTGCGGTGTCGATGGAGTCGACGGTCTCCGGTGCGGTTTCGATCTGATCAGTCATGTGGTTCACCTTTCGAAGGTTTGAATCACGGGCGACCCTAACAAAGCGCCCAAGACGGGTTGGGTCGGCTCACCCGCTGCAGCGCTGACGGACAACCGCCCGGCGAGGCCTCATACACTGGTCCGATGCACAAACTGCGGGGTGTGATGGTGTGTGCCGCGATCGCCGGGGCAGTGCTTGCCGCGTGCGCCAGCGACGACTCGGGAAGGACCGCCTCGCCGCCCGCGCCGACCCTGGCCGTGAGCACGACAGCGGCCTCGTCATCTACGAGCAGCGATGCGACATCGGCGCGCGATACCGATCCGGAGACGTCGGCGGCGACCACTGATCCAGCGACCACCGATTCCGCAACCACGGCCGGTGAGACCACCGACCCGCCCGCCACCGACTCGAAGGCGACCGAGGTGTCGGCGAGCATCGACGACCCGACCGGCTCCACGGTTGCCGATCGACCGATGGCCGACGGGGCGACGCGCATGCATTTCGAGATCGGCCCGATCGACATCGAGCCGGGGCAGAACAACATCGCGTACAGCCGAGCCGACATCCCCAAGCCCGACGCCGATGGCTTCATCGTTCGCATCGCACCGAACCTGCGCTTCGCCGACGGCTCGATCCCCGGCGTCGACGTCGTTCACCTCCATCACGGCGTGTGGCTCAACGCCTCGGCCAGCGATGTCACGACCCCAGGCCTCCCCGAGCGGTTCTTCGCCGCCGGCGAGGAGAAGACGACGATGGCGCTGCCGGCCGGTTACGGCTACGCGTTCCACACCACCGACAACTGGATCGTGAACTACATGATCCACAACCTGTACCCGATCGAACGTCAGGTGTGGATCACCTACGACATCGACTTCATCCCCGGCACCAACCCGGCCGCGGCCGGGATGGTGCCGGCGCGCCCGGTGTGGACCGACGTGCAGAACGGCAGCGTCTACCCGGTCTTCGACGTCATCAGGGGCACCGGTACCGGCGGCACGTACACGTATCCAGATCAGGCCGACAACCCCTATGGCACAGGCCCGGTGCTGAACTCGTGGACGGTCGATCGCGACGGCGTGCTGTTGGCGACCGCGGGCCATCTCCATCCTGGCGGCCTGCACACCGACTTGTGGCTGACTCGCGGCGGCGACACGGTCCACCTGTTCCAGTCCGTCGCCAACTACTACGAGCCGGCCGGTGCGGTGTCGTGGGACGTGTCGATGACCGCGACGCCGGAGGACTGGCGGGTGCAGGTCAAAGCCGGCGACGTGCTGTCGACCAACGCGACCTACGACAGTGGCCGCGCGTCGTGGTACGAGTCGATGGGCATCATGGTCGTGTGGATGGCCGACACTGAGATCGCGGGCGACGTGCCGGCCGCCGATCCGTTCACGACGGCGGTCGATGTCGAGGGTCAACCGACGCACGGCCACCTCGCCGAGAACGACAACCATGGCGGCGCCGCGGATCCGAGCTACCTCGATCTCCTTGTCGCACCGTCCGAGCCGGCGCAACCGTCGATCGGCATCTCCGGCTACGTGTACGCGCAGGGCGACATGCTCGCCGGAACCGCCGTGCCGACCATCGCCCCCGGCGGCACGATCGAGTTCGACAACATCGACGCTCCATTGAACAACGGCGTGTGGCACACGATCACCGCGTGCAAGGCGCCGTGCAACCAGTCGACGGGCATCGCCTACCCGCTGGCCGACGCCGACATCCCGTTCGACTCGGGCGAGCTGGGTGTGGCCGGACCCCCGACCGCGGGCCGCGTCACGTGGAGCACGCCAACCGATCTTCCCGAGGGCACGTACACGTACTTCTGCCGCATCCACCCGTCGATGCGCGGCGCGTTCCGCGTGGAAGACCAGTAGTCGCAGCACCCGTCTCCGCTCGTCCACACACCGATATTCACGTCAGGGGCGCCGGCTCCGACGGCCTACCGTCGGGCGATGTCCATCGACATCGAGCTCGAACGTTCCCTCACGCCCGGCACCGGCCACGTCAACCACCTCAACAACGCCGGCGCATCGCTCGCCACCCAACCGGTGCTCGACGCGATCGCGGCGCATCTGCTGCGGGAGGCGACGATCGGCGGGTACGAGGCCGAGCACGAGGCGCAGGCCACGCTCGAGTCCGTCTACGCCGGCGTGGCAACGATCATCGGCGCCGCGCGCGATGAGATCGCCCTCGTCGAGAGCTCGACTGCGGCATGGACCGCGGCCTTCACCTCGATCCGGTTCACGCCCGGCGACCGCATCCTCACCGGCCGCACCGAGTACGTGAGCAACGCCCTCAACCTGCTGCTCGCGGCCGAGCGCGACGGTGTCGAGGTCGTGGTCGTGCCCGACGACGAGCACGGCCAGATCTCGGTCGATGCACTCCGCGACGCCATCGACGAACGCACCAAGCTGATCGCGATCACCCACGTGCCAACGAGCGGCGGGCTGGTGAATCCCGCTGCCGCGGTCGGACGCGTCGCCAACGAGGCCGGGGTGCTCTACCTCCTCGACGCGTGCCAGTCGGTCGGTCAGCGTCCCATCGACGTCGACGCGCTCGGCTGCGACATGCTGTGCGCGACGGGCCGCAAGTTCCTGCGCGCACCCCGCGGCACCGGGTTCCTGTACGTCCGCAGCACGGCGCTCGACCGACTGCAACCGATGCTGCTCGACTCGCATTCGGGACGATGGACCGGGCCGCGGACCTACGAGATGGAGGCGGGCGCGCGGCGCTTCGAGGAGTTCGAATCGAGCCGGGCGACGAGGATCGGTTTGGGGGTCGCGGTCGATCACGCGTTGGCGCTCGGGCTCGACGCGATCGCAGCGCGGACGAGCGGCCTGGCCGAGCAACTGCGGCAGATGCTCGTCGCCATCCCGGACGTCGAGGTGCACGACAAGGGCCAGGACCGGTGTGGCATCGTCACCTTCTCGGTGGCGGGTGTCGGGGCCGGCGATGTCCAACGTGCTCTTGCCGCGCGCTCGATCAACACGTCGGTCACCGGCCCCCACTTCTCGCAGTTCGACCTCCCCGCGAGAGGGTTGGGCCTGCTCGTGCGCGCCTCGCCGCACTACTACAACACCGAGGACGAGCTGGCGCAGCTGGTCGATGTCGTGTCCGCACTCGGCTGAGCGCGTGGCCGACATCGGGCGGGTGCGGGGGCCCTGACATCATGTGAGCCGTGAGCACCTTGCGCGACTCCGATCCGATGGCCTGGTTGATCGCCTGTGAGGAGATCCGGCAGCTGGCGTCTCGATACGCCGTCGCCCTGGGGCACCGCGACCTCGACGCCTTGGCGGAGCTGTTCGTCGACGACGTGCGCATCGGGCGCGAGTTGCGCGGCCGCGACGCACTGCGCGCCAACATGGCCGCCCAGCTGGCCGACAACCACCGCACGATCCTGCAGGTGACGAACCACGTCATCGATGTCGTCGATGCCGACAACGCAACCGGCGTCGTCGGTACGCGCGGCGAGATCGAAGGCGACGGCGAGTGGGTGATCCAGGTCATCGAGTACCACGACACGTACGCGAGGCGCGATGGGCGCTGGTACTTCGTCCGCCGCCGCCACTACCTGTGGTACGGGGCCGACATGCTCACCCGCCCGAACGTGCTGCCCGACGCCAATTGGCCCGAGCACCAGACCGGAAAGGGTGTGCTGCCGGAGATCATGCCGAGCTGGCAGGCGTGGACGTCCGCTCGCGCATCACAGCAGCAGCAACAACAGCAGCAGTAGAAGCAGTAGAAGCAGTAGCTACTCGGCCGGCCGCGCCGGCAGCAGCGCGAACGCGATCGCCGCGGCGTGCCCGACGTTGAGCGAATCGCTGTCGGCCCGGAGCGGGATGCGCACCGGCTCGGCCCGGCGCAGCGTGGCCTCGCTGAGCCCCGGCCCCTCGGCACCGAGCAGCAGCGCGATGCGGTCGCCGGGCGAGCGGGTGATGTTGTGGATCGACGTCGCAGCCGGCGACGGTGTGAGGGCGAGCAGCCGGAAGCCACTCGCCGCGATGCGGTCGAGGTCGTCGCGCCAGTTGGCCGATCGCACCGTCGGCAGGAAGAGGATCTCGCCCATCGAGACCCGCACCGCGCGCCGGTAGAACGGGTCGGCGCACGTCGGGTCGAGCACGAGTCCGTCGACGCCGAGGGCGCGAGCCGAGCGGGCGATCGCGCCCAGGTTCTCCGGGTCGTTGAGGCCCTCGAGCACGGCGAGTGTGCGGCCGGAGTTCAGCAACGTGTCGAGGCCGAGCGGCGTGCCCCGGTTCGCCGCTGCGACGGCCCCACGGTGCAGGTCGAAGCCGGCGACCAGGGCGAGCACGGCACGGTCCGCGACGTACACGGGGCATTCGACCGTTTCGAGGATCGGTCGCATCCGCTCGAACCGACTCGGTGTCAGCAACACCGAACGCAGGCCGAACCCGGACGCGAGCAGCCGCTCGATCACGTTGATGCCCTCGGCGATGAAGAACTCGTCGCCCTCGATCCGCCGCCTGCGCTCGGGATCGCGCAAGTCGATGTAGTCGGCGACGCGGGGGTCCTCGGCCGAGACGATCGGGATCGGTTCGATGGAGATTGCCGCAGGGTATCCGGCCCGATGAGCACGAGCTCGCCCGCCGACCGAGCCCGCCGGTTCGCACAGCGATCACGTGGGCCAGAATGACCGGAGATGAGCGAGCCATTGAGCGAGTCGTTGAGCGAGTCATTGAGTCCTCCGGTTGCTCCGGCTCGCGACGTCCGCACGGCTGCGATCACGCTCGTTCTCGCCGCGGTCGCCGGTGTTGCCGGAGCGCTGTGCGACGTGTCGCCGACCGGCTCGCGCGGCCCCGACGTCACGGTGACGTTCGTCGTCGCCGCGTTCGTTGCCTGGGCGGGTGCGTCGGCGCCGTGGTGGTCGATCACGGCCGCCGGAGTGATCGCCACGATCGGTACCGCGATCGGGCCGTGGATGGTGCCGGCCGTGTTGGCAACGGGGATCGGTGTCGCGGTGAGCTTCGCGCCGGAGGATCCCGAACGCCTGCCGCTGTCATGGGCGCGCGTGGTCGCGGTCGGTCTCGTGACGGTCGGCGTCTTCAACCTCCGCATCGATCACTTCCTCGGCGCGTCGGCGATCGTCGCCGGCGTGGTGCTGCTCGCCCTCGCGATCATCGGGATCGTGTGCCGTCCCAGCCCCGTGCGCGGCCGCGCCGCGTGGGTGATGGTGGGCTCGCTCGTGCTCGTCGTCCTCGCGGCCGCCGGCATGGCGTTCGGCGCGCTGCAGGCCCAGGACAAGCTCAAGCTCGGCAATCGCTTGCTGACTGACGGCTTCGACCAACTCCGCCGCGGTGAGACCGACCTGGCGGCTGAGACGCTCGCGCAGGCGGCGTCCGATCTGCACGGTGCCGCGGCCGAGCTCGGTTCGCGATGGACGGCAGGTGCCCGGTTCCTACCCGTCGTGGCCCAGCACCGTGCCCTCGCGACCGAGATCGTCGGCAAGGCGTCGGTCTCGGCTGCCGCTGCCGCGGCGGCCCTCACCGCGGCCGACGTCGATCAGCTGCGGCTGGTGAACGGCACGCTCGACGTCGCCGCCCTCGGCGCGCTCGCCGAGCCTTTCGCGGAGCTCGACCGAGCCGTGCAGGATCTCTCCGCGGCGTTCGACACCGGCGGTTCGCCGTGGCTGGTCGGTGCCCTGCGCACCGAGCTGGCCAAGGCCCAGCCCGACATCGATGCCGCCCGCGTGCAGACCACTGCGATCGCCGCCCTCGCCGCCCGCGGTCCGGCGATGCTGGGGACGCAAGGACAGCGGCGCTACCTCGTCGCGTTCACGTCGCCCGGGACGGCGCGGGGTCAGGGTGGTCTCGTCGACGAATATGCCGAGATCACGGTCACCGACGGCAAGGTCGAGCAAACCGAGTCCGGCCGCAGCGATGAGATCATCACCGAGCTCACGGCGGCCGCGCCGGTGCAGCTGCACGCTCCGGACGAATACTTCGAGCGGTACGGCGCGCTCGGTGCGGGCAGCGCGACCAAGCCGATCGATCCCGAGTTCTGGAGCCGGGTCACGATGGACCCGGACACGCCGACTGCCGCTGATGTGCTCGCCCAGCTGTACGCGGCGGCGGGGCACGGCACAGTCGACGGTGTGATCATCATCGACCCCGTCGGGTTGGCCGGGTTGCTCGAGGTTGCCGGTCCGGTCGACGTCACCTTTGGCGATCCCCCGCAGACGGAGCACATCGACGCCGACCGGCTGCTCCAGTTCCTGCTGTTCGATCAGTTCACGTTGCCCGACGCGGAGCGCCGCGTCGTCGATGAAGCTGCGGCGGGTGCGGCGCTTCATCAGTTCCTGACGACATCGCTCCCGGGGCCTCAGCAGCTCGGTGAGGCGCTCGGCCCACCTGCGACGGAGGGCCACATCGCCTGGTGGGCGCGCGACGCCGACGAGCAGGCCGTCATCCAGTTGATCGGCATGTCCGCGCGGCTGCCGGCCCCCGACGGCAGGGACGGGCTCGCAATCGTCTCCAACAACATCGCCGGCAACACCATCGACGCCTTCTTGCACCGCACGGTCACCTACACCGCCGATCGCGACCCTGCGACCGGCGAAATGAACGGCGATCTCGTCGTCACCCTGCGGAACACCGCGCCCGTGACGGGCTATGGCGCCTACGTGATCGGCAATTCGCTCGGACTACCGACGGGTACCAACCGAACGTCGCTGAGCATCTACAGCCCGCTCAGTGCCGGTGCGGTGTCACTCGACGGCACGGCGGTCACCACGCGGGCATCGACGGAGTTGGGTTGGAACGTCACCACGATCCAGGTCGACCTGGCTCCCGGTCAGACCCGTTCGATCCACATGACGTTGGAGGGTGAGGTCGCCGGCGCGGACGGTTACCAGTTCCTGTGGCGGCCGCAACCACTGACGAACGCCGACACGTTCGACCTCGCAGTCACCGACGGAGATGCCGAGATCACCTTCACCGGCGAGCTCGCTCGTACCAGTGTGATCGACTCGGACGGCATTCGGGCCGAGCGATAGCGCGGCGTTACGCTCGCGACCCGTGGATCACGTTGTCGTCGTCGGTGGCTCGCTGGCCGGAATCCGTGCCTGCGGTGGCTTGCGCGCCAACGGCTTCGAGGGTCGGATCACCCTGGTCGGCAACGAGCTGCATCAGCCGTACGACCGTCCGCCACTGTCGAAGAAAGTGCTCGCGGGCGAGTGGGAGCCCGACCGCATCGCGTTGATGCGCGACGGTGAGCTCGACGGTCTGCAGCTGCAGCTACGGCTCGGCGTGGCCGCGACCGGACTCGACCTCGCGGCTCGGTCGCTGGCATTGGCCGACGGGACGTCGCTCGGCTTCGACGGCCTGCTGATCGCCACGGGCGCGGCGACGCGCCGCCTGCCCGGCCAGCCCGAGCACGAGTCGTTGTTCGAGCTGCGCACGCTCGACGACTCGCTCGCGCTGCGCGAGCGCTTGCGCCCAGGCGGCGGGCGGGTGACGATCATCGGTGCCGGGTTCATCGGCCTCGAGGTTGCCGCCACGGCACGCACGCTCGGTAACGACGTGGTCGTCCTCGAGGGTTTGCCCGCACCGTTGATCCGTGGCCTCGGCGCCGACATGGGCATGGCGGTCACGACGCTGCACGCCGACAACGGCGTCGACATCCGTTGCAGCGTTGCCGTGACCGCGATCGAACCGAGCGAGGATGGTTCGGTCACCGTTCGCCTCGGCGACGGGACGAGCATCGTGAGCGACATCGTCGTCGTCGGCATCGGTGTCGCACCGGTCACGGGATGGTTGGCCGGCAGCGGCCTGGAGCTGCGCGACGGCATCGTCTGCGACGCCACGCTCAACGCCGGCGCGCCGGGCGTGTATGCCGCCGGCGACGTCGCGCGCTGGCCGAACCCGCAGTTCGACGACGAGGAGATGCGTGTCGAGCACTGGACCAACGCCTCCGAGCAAGGCCTCCATGCGGCGAAGAACATGGTCGCCGTCGCGGCCGGCGAGCAGCCCGAGCCGTACGGCGCGGTGCCGTTCTTCTGGAGCGAGCAGTACGGCAAGCGGATCCAATTCATCGGCCGCGCTGCGGGCGACGACGAGGTGCGGATCGTCAAGGGTTCGGTCGAGGATCGTGCCTTCCTCGCCCTCTACGGCAAGCACGGTCGCCTGCGCGGCGCACTGGGTCTCGCCCTGCCGAAGCCGTTGATGCAATGCCGCAAGATGCTCGTCGATCGGATGTCGTTCGACGAAGCGGTGGCGGCGGCCGGAGCGCTGTAGACGCAGCATTACTTTCGTTTGCAACTATCGACCCGACACCACGTGCGGCTGTGCGAATGCACGGCCGCCGCTGACGTAGCATCCCGAGCATGAGTACACATCTCTCCGATGTCTGGTTCTCTGTGACACCACTGCAGGTTGCGAGCGGACGAGGTTGTTGGGTCACCACGACATCAGGCGACGAGTACCTCGATTTCGCCGCGGGGATCGCGGTGAACTCGACCGGCCACGCGCACCCGAAGGTTGTGGAGGCGATCGCGACTCAAGCAGGTCGGTTCATCCACGCGCAGGTGAACGTGTTCAAGCACGATCTGCTCGAACCGCTCGCGGCCAAGCTGGCCGAGATCACCCCCGCCGGCATCGAGAAGTTCTTCTACGCCAACTCAGGTGCCGAGATCACAGAAGCCGCGGTGAAGCTCGCCAAGCAGGCAACCAAGCGGCCGAACATCATCGTCTTCAGCGGCAGCTTCCATGGGCGCACCCACATGGCGATGGCGATGACGACCTCGAAGACCGGTTACCGCGCCGGCCACGCGCCACTGCCCAGCGGTGTCTACATGGCCCCATTCCCGGATCCGCTCGCCCCCGATCAGGACGCAGAGGTCGCGGCCGCGTTGCACGGACTCGACCATCTGCTCAAATCGATGACCGCACCCGACGAGACGGCGGCGATGATCCTCGAGCCCGTGCTCGGCGAGGGTGGCTACATGCCCGCGCCGCCGGCGTTCCTCGCAGGGCTCGTCGAGCGTTGCCGCGCGCACGGAATCCTCTTCATCGCCGACGAGGTGCAGAGTGGCTTCGGACGCACCGGGGAGATGTTCGCCGTCGATCACTACGGCATCGAGCCCGACATCATCTGCATGGCCAAGGGCATCGCGTCAGGATTCCCGTTCGCCGCGCTCGGCACGACGGAGGAGCTCGACGCGAAGTGGCCCAAGGGCAGCCACGGCGGAACCTACGGCGGCAACGCGATGGGATGCGCGGCCGCGCTGGCGACCATCGAGATCATGAGCGACCCGGCGTTCCTGCAGAACGTGCGCGATCGCGGCGAGCAGTTGCGCGCCGGGTTGCGTGAGCTGCAGCAGCACGACCCCGCCATCGTGCAGGTGCGCGGCCTCGGCCTGATGGTCGGCACCGAGCTCGGCAGCGCCGCCCGCCTCGCCGCGATCCAGGCCCACTGCCTCACCGAGGGGCGCGTCATCCTGATGAACGCCGGCACGTACGCGACGACGCTGCGGTGGATGCCGCCGCTGATCGTCGACGCCCACGAGATCGAGGTCGGGCTCGCCGCGTTCGCCGCCGCGCTCAAGGCGACGAGCTCGATGGAAGTCGCGGGCTGATGGCCGCACCCGATCCCGAGCGGCTCGCGGTCTGGCGATCGTTCCTCACCGCGCACTCGCTGCTCGACCGGGCGCTCAACCACGCGCTGCTCGACGAGCGCGACATCCCCCTCGCCTGGTTCGAGGTGCTCAACGCATTGCAGCTCGCCGGCGGGAAGGTGCGCGTCATGGATCTCGCCGACAACCTCGTGCGCAGCCCGTCGAGCCTCTCGCGACAGCTCAATCGGATGGAGGAGGAAGAGCTGTTGCGCCGCGATCGCGGCCGCCCGGACGATCAGCGCGTCGTCGTCATCGTCCTCACCCGCGAGGGACGCGACCTGTGGCGGCGGGCCAACACCACCTACCTGCGCGTGCTCAAGCGCAACTTCCTCAGCAAGCTCACCGACACCGACGTCGCCGGCGTCCAACGCGCCCTGAGCAAAGTCATCGACGCGATAGACTGAGATACCTCGCTGGGCGTCTCCGGCGCCAGGGCGCCTTTGACGCCCGCTCGCGGATGGCCCGCTCGTCGGGGCTTCGCCGCCTCCGTCGCTACTCGCGATGTCACTGATCAACCCGTCAATTAGCGCAACGCAATCGGCGGGGTGCAGACTCGCTCATGGCTTCCGCCGTCATCGTCGATGCAATCCGCACTCCTCTCGGTCGCCGCAACGGGCGGCTCAAGGACTGGCATCCCGTCGACCTCGCCGCGGTCACCCTGCAGGCGTTGGTCGATCGCGCGGGCATCGATCCGGCGTCGATCGACGATGTCGTCATGGGCTGCGTGATGCAGGTCGGCGAGCAGGCCGCGAACATCGGTCGCAACGCCGTGCTCGCCGCCGGCTGGCCGGAGTCGGTGCCCGGCACCACGATCGACCGGCAGTGCGGTTCGTCGCAACAGGCCGTCCACTTCGCGGCCCAGGGCGTGATCGCCGGCGCGTACGACATCGTCGTCGCGGCCGGCGTCGAGGCGATGACCCGAGTGCCGATGGGCGCATCGTTCATGGACGCCAAGTTCGGCTTCCCGTTCGGACCGACGATCGCCGACCGCTACCAGTCGCAGGGCGGGCTGGTGCCCCAAGGCATCTCCGCCGAGCTGATCGCCGACAAATGGGACCTCAGCCGCGAGGACCTCGACGCGTTCGGTGTGCGCAGCCAGACGCGTGCCGCGCAGGCCACCAAGGAGGGTCGGTTCGAGCGCGAGATCCTGCCGTTGCCCGACTTCGAGGGCAAGCTGATGACCACCGACGAGGGGATCCGCGAGACCACGATGGAGTCGCTGGCCATGTTGAAGCCGGCGTTCCGCTCGGTCGAGGACGGTGGCCGCTGCACAGCGGGGAACTCGTCGCAGATCACCGACGGCGCGGCGGCGATCCTGATCATGAGCGAGGAACGGGCCGCGCAGCTCGGCCTCAAGCCGAGGGCGAGGTTCGTCAACTTCGCCATCGCCGGTGCAGACCCGCGGTTCATGTTGAGTGCCCCGATCCCGGCCACGCACAAGGTGCTCGACCGGGCCGGGCTCACCATCGACGAGATCGACGTGATCGAGGTCAACGAGGCGTTCGCCTCGGCCGTGCTCGCCTGGGAGAAGGAGCTGCACCCGGACATGAGCCGGGTCAACGTCAACGGTGGGGCGATCGCGCTCGGCCACCCGCTCGGGTGCTCGGGGGCGCGCCTGATGACGACCCTGCTCAACGAGATGGAGCGTTCGGGGGGTCGCTACGGGCTGCAGACGATGTGCGAGGGCGGCGGGATGGCCAACGCCACGGTTCTGGAGCGCTTGGGGTGACGCCGGCCGTGATCGGGGCGAGACCACACCGGTAGCCTGGCCACGTGCCGGCTCTGACCACCATCTTGTGGGTGCTGCTCGGGCTCGCGTTGGCGTGGTTCCTGTGGAAAACCGGGATTGGCATGCTGCGCAGCATGACAACGCCGTTGCCGCCGCCGCCACCCGCCGGGGAGATGCGCCGGATCAACGTCAAGTACCGCTGTGGCGTCTGTGGCCTGGAGTTGAAGATGACGTTGGCACCTGACGAGGACCCGCCACCGCCCCGCCATTGCCTCGAGGACATGGACCTCGTGGCCCCCATCGAGTGACGG
>Ga0075364_10000537_pt1 | contig 19348 bp, 19 predicted proteins | sample EndMetdeltDD1764_FD_71517 | JGI IMG/M metagenome (GOLD analysis project Ga0075364, IMG submission 71517) | Populus endosphere microbial communities from Tennessee, USA - Endosphere MetaG P. deltoides DD176-4 | ecosystem: Host-associated > Plants > Roots > Endosphere | place: USA: Tennessee...
GACCGCACGATCGTGTAGCCGAGCTTGCGCAGCACGAGCTCGGGGATGGCCTTGTGGGCCAGCAGCACCGGGCTCTGGTCGAGGCCGCGCTCGTAGAAGTCCTCGGGTGGACGGTTGAACGCCGAGCCTCGGGTCAACGTCAGGAGCTGGCCCTCCGGGTCGGTGAGGCTGCTGTGGTGCAGCGAGGTGATGTCGGTGCACGGACCGGCGGTCAGGATCCCGGCCCAGATGCGCGACATGTCCCAGATGCCGCCTCCGGTGAAGGTGACGCCGTTGGCGATCGCGAGGGACTCGATCTCGGCGGCGAGCTCCGGGTCGTTGGTCTCCGGCCAGTACGACTGGCCGCCGTGGCAGGCGATGTTGAGCCCGGCGCCGATGAACCGCCGATAGGCGTCCATGTTGAAGCGGAGCAGATCGGTGTTCGTGACGACGCCGATGTCAGCGTCGAGACCGTCGTAGTCGCCGGCCTCGATGTCCTGGACGACGACGCCGAGGTCGAGATCGAGCCCCGCCACTCGTCCCAGATCCCGGCCGACCTTCGGCCCGGCGCGGTTGTAGGCGGCGACGACCGGCCACCCCTTGGCCGTCGCCATGCGGGTGATGATCGACCCGTACTGCCCGACCCCGTAGATGGCGAGGCGCGGTGGTGCGCTCGACGTCATGCGAAGCGCTCCCCCACGAGCTCCTCGCTCATGGTCCACCGCGCGGCGGCGCGCTCGGCGTCGATGGCGTCGGGCCGCATCCCGTCGCTGCCTCCCTCGGTGACCTCGGCGATGATGACCACCTGCGTTCCCGAGCGATCGATGTCCTCGAGCACATCGTCGACGGTGGAGCGAACCCCCAGTTGCTTCACGACTCGGACAGTACCCTACGATGACACTGAGTGTCACCGGTCGGTGGCCCGACCGAGGGGACGAGAGATGAGCACGCTGCGCTTCGATGGGGACGTCGTGATCGTGACCGGGGCCGGCGGGGGCATGGGCCGGTGCCACGCGCTCGAGCTGGCTCGCAGGGGTGCCCGGGTCGTGGTCAACGACCTCGGTGGTCACCCCTTCGGTGGGGGCGAGGACAAGGGCCTGGCCGAAGCCGTCGTCGACGAGATCCGCGGCGAAGGCGGTGAAGCCGTCGCCAACACCGCATCGGTCGCCGACGTCGCCGGCGCCGCCAGCCTCACCGAGCAGGCGCTCGACACCTGGGGTCGCGTCGACGCCGTCGTCGCCAACGCCGCCATCGTCCGCGACCGACCGTTCGCCGAGATGACGATGGCTGACTTCGACGAGCTCATCGACGTCAACCTGCGCGGCACGATGCGCACCGTGCAACCGGCGTACAAGGCCATGGTGGCGAGCGGCGGCGGTCGCATCGTCACGGTCACGTCGAGCTCGGGCATGCTCGGTGCCAACTTCCAGGCCAACTACGCCACCTCGAAGGCGGCCATGGTCGGATTCACCCGGGCGATCGCGCTCGAAGGCGCCGACCACGGCATCAAGGCCAACGCCGTCGCGCCGGGCGCGCTGGGCACGCGCATGCACCTGGCCATGGTCGAAGCCGGCGGCCTCAACGCCGAGTCCGGCGCCGACCTGGTCCAGAACGAGGCCGCCACGCAGTTGATGAAGCCCGAGCGGGTCAGCCCGCTCATCACCGTCCTCACCCATCCCACCTGCCCGGTCACCGGCGAGATCCTCTGCTCGTGGGGCGGCTACTACGGTCGCTTCGGCATCACGACCAACCGGGGGTGGAGCGAGCGGCGCGAGGTGGCGACCGCCGAGCAGCTCATCGAGCACTGGGACGCCGTCATGGACGAGACCTCGGCGCGCGTCGCTGCGCTCGACAGCTTCGCCGGCGGCGCCAAGGACGCAAACAAGGGCGCTTCGGCCTCGTCGTGACCGCTCCGCTCCGCCAGCTCCCGCTCGAAGTCGCGCCCGACACCTACCTCGTCCGAGCCACCCAGCTCTCCCTCGGCGGCTCGGTCTCGACGAGCATGAACGCGCTGGTGATCCGGGCCGCGGAGCCGGTCATCGTCGACACCGGGATGGTCACCGATCGCGCCATCTTCTTCGAGGACGTCTTCTCCCTCGTCGAGCCCGATGACGTGCGCTGGATCTACCTCACCCACGACGACGATGACCACTCGGGGAACCTCATGGAGGCGCTCGACCGCTGCCCCAACGCGGCGGTGGTCATGAGCTGGGGGGCGCGAGGACGCACCTGCGCCGCCTTCGGGATCCCCCATCGCCGCGTTCGCACCGTCGATCACGGCGAGGCCCTGGACGTCGGCGACCGCAGCCTGCAGGCCGTCCGTCCACCGGTCTTCGACAACGCGTACACCCGTGGGGTGTTCGACCCGACCACGCAGGTGTACTTCGCAGCAGATGCGTTCTGCGCGCCGATGCCGGCGGAACCCGTGGACCTCGCCGAGGACATGCCCGAGCAGATGTACGCCGAGGGATTCGCGTTCTTCCACCACAACTCGCTGTGCCCGTGGATCACCATGGTCGACCCGACCAAGTACGAGGCCGAGGTCGCCAACCTGGCCTCCATGGGCGCCGAGGTGATCACGAGCGCCCACGGGCCGACCATCACGCCCACATCCATGGATCGTGCGTTCGAGCTCCTCACCGCCTTGCCGACGGCCCTCACCCAACCGCTGTCCAACGCAGGCGGCGAGGTCGTCGCCCGCCACACGGCGTCGGGTCCGGAGGCGTCGGGTTCCGAGGGGCCGAGGGGATCGTCGTGACCACCGTGCGGGGAACCGGCATCTGGACCTCGGCGTCCATGTCGGGCGATCCAGGCGAGTCCAGCGAGGTCGCGGCCGAGCTCGAGGAGCTCGACGCGGGGGCGGGCGTTCCTGCCCGTTCGTCGCCGAGCTGATGATGTCCGCGCTCGACGGCTCGACTATCGTTGACACTGGGTGCCAGCGAGACCGTCGCGGTGGCGGTGAGGGGAGCGAACGTGTCGACGACGATGACCGATGGTGAGATCCGGTACGACCCCTACGATCCCGAGCTCCAGCTCGACCCGTACCCGATGTTCCGGCGGATGCGCGAAGAGGCACCGCTCTACTACAACGACCAGTACGACTTCTACGCCTTGAGCCGCTTCGACGACGTCGAAGCCGCGTTCAAGGACCACCAGTCGTTCAGCTCGGCCAAGAGCGACATCCTCGAGCTCATCAAGACGCCCATGGAGCTCCCGCCCGGCGTCTTCATCTTCGAGGACCCCCCGCAGCACACGGCCCATCGCGGCATCCTCTCCCGCGTCTTCACGCCGAAGAAGATGCTGGCCCTCGAACCGCAGATCCGGGAGTACTGCGCCCGGGTGCTCGACCCGCTCGTCGGCACCGACCGGCTCGACTTCGTGGCCGACCTGGGCGCCACGATGCCGATGAAGGTGATCGGCATGCTCCTGGGGATCCCCGAGGAGGAGCAAGAGGAGATCCGCGTCCACCAGGACAACAAGCTGCGCCGCGAAGAGGGCCAGCCCGGCACGTTCGACGACGATCAGTTCGCCGACGGCACCTTCTTCGAAGAGCTCGTCGACCGACGGACCGCCCACCCGGCCGACGATCTGATGACGGCGCTGATCCAGGCCGAGTTCGAGGACGAGACCGGCACCGTCCGCCGCCTCACCCGCGACGAGCTGCTGATCTTCCTCAACATCTTGGCCACGGCCGGCAACGAGACCACCAACCGCGTGATCGGGTGGAGCGGCAAGATCCTCGGGGACCACCCCGATCAGCGTCGGCGCCTCGCCGACGATCCGTCGCTGATCACCAACGCCGTCGAGGAGATCCTCCGCTACCAGCCCCCGGCCCTCCAGTCGTGTCGCTACGTGACGCGTGACGTCGAGCTCCACGGCCAGACCGTGCCCGAGGGGAGCGCGCTGATGCTCATCATGGCGTCGGCCAACCGCGACGACCGGGTGTTCCCGCCCGACGGTGACGCGTTCGACGTCACCCGCAAGATCAACCACCACCTGACCTTCGGGTACGGGATCCACTTCTGCCTCGGCGCCGCGCTCGCCCGCTTGGAAGCTCGCATCGCCGTCGACGAGATCCTGCAGCGGTTCCCCGAGTGGGAGGTCGACATGAGCGCAGCCAAGCTCGACAACTCGCAGGTGCGCGGCTGGGCCTCGCTCCCCGTGCACCTGCCGACCGCCTGACCACGGTCGAACTCCGTGGCGCTCCGACCCGGCGAGCGCCCCCTCACCCGGGAGACACCACGTTGACTGCGTACATCGTCATGGACACCCAGATGCCCGAGCGTCTGGTCGACTTCTACACCGAGCTCCAGGGCGTCGAGGTGCTGCTCGCCTACGACGATGGCCGCTATCACGCGCTCGCGCCCAACCGCGAGGGGCTCATCATCGTGCTGCAGCGCGTGCCCGAGGCGAAGCAGGGCAAGAACCGCGCGCACTTCGACATCGTCGTCGACGACCTCGAAGGCCCGACGCAGCGCGTGCTCGACCTCGGCGGCGTGTGGCTCGAGCCGGGCAAGACACACGAGCTGGAAGGGTTCCAGTGGCGGTGCATGGCCGACCCCGAGGGCAACGAGTTCTGCCTCTACCTCATGGCACCAGGGATGAGCAACGACGCCGAGCCCGCCCCGGCATGAGGCCGGAGGGGCCGCCTCAGTGTCGTGCGGCCGCCTTGCGAGGGCGACGCCGAGGCGCAGGGCGCTTGTCGGCGGTCGCCACCTCGGGCTCGAACTGGACCATCGCGAACGCCCGGTTGACGACGGTGACGAGATCGCTCTTCTCGTCACGCAGCCACTCGCTGTAGGCGGCGCTGGAGGCGCCCACCGACATCTGCGCGACGAGCTGGGGACCGAGCGATTCCGCGGGCTGGTCGAGTCGCCGCGCGGCGTAGCCGGCGAAGACGGCCGAGTAGTCGGCCTGGCGGAGGGCGGCGTTGGCCACCAGGGCCGGCGTCCGCATGATGAGCGTCATGCGCTGGCGATGCGCGTCCGGGCCCTCCGCGTGCACCCGGTTGAAGCGCAGCACCCCTTCGGCGATCACGTCGAGCATCCGCTTGTCGTCGGGCGCCGACGCGAACCACGCCTCCATGTTGCGGAGGAGCAGCTCGAAGTTGCCCCACGGGATGTCGGCCTTGGTCGCGAAGTAGCGGAAGAAGGTCCGCCGCGAGATGCCGGCGGCCGCTGCGATCTCCTCGACGGTCGGATCGTCGAAGCCGCGCTCGGCGAAGATCTCGAGTGCGGCGCGCTCGATCTCCTCGATGGTGGTCAGGGGAAGCGTCGGGTTCCTCATGGGATCCGCCGCCGTCGGGTCATGGCGTGCGTTCCTCCTTCGGGCCCTCGACGCGCGTCCCTGTGCATCCCGCACGATACCGCGGCTCCGACCGGTGACCGGTCAGCCACGGTGCCGGCCTCATGTCTGCACCGACGACGCTGCGTCGATCGCGTCGAGGATCGTCGCCGGCGACAACGGGAGGCGCGTGAGCTGCACGCCCAACGGGGCGAGCGCGTCGTTGACGGCGTTCACGACGGCGGGCGGCGCGCCGATCGCACCGCCTTCGCCCACACCCTTGTAGCCCCCGGGCAGCGGCCCGGGAGTCTCGACGTGCCCGTACTCGATGATGGGCACGTCGGTCGATGTCGGCAGCAGGTAGTCCACGAAGGTGCTCGTGAGCGGGTTGCCGTGTTCGTCATAGGCGAGGTGCTCGAGGAGCGCACCGCCGATGCCCTGCACCGTCCCGCCGGCGATCTGACCTTCCACCACGTTCGGGTTGATCATCGGACCGCAGTCCTCACCGACGATGTAGCGCAGCAAGGTCACCGCGCCCGTCCCCACGTCGACCTCGCACGTGCAGATGTGCGTGGCGTTGGTCCAGTTCGTCGAGGCGTTGGGCTTGAAGCGACCGCTCGCCTCGAGCCCGGGCGGCACACCGTCGGGCAACTCGTTGGGGCTCAGGTACGACAGCGCCGCGATCTCGGCCACCGACACCCGAGCGGTCGGGGTGCCGCGCACGTGGGCCCACCCCTGGGCGACCTCGATGTCCTCGACGGCGGCCTCGAGGCGGTGCGCGGCGATGGCTTCGATGCGGGCCCGCAGCCCCGTCGCGGTCTCCTTGATGGCACCGGCCAGCATGGCCCCGCTGCGGCTCCCGCCCGTCCCGCCACCGAAGCCGGTGAGGGCGGTGTCGCCCTGGATGGTGTTCACGTCGTCGATGTCGACACCGAGCGCGTCGGCGGCGAGCTGGACGACGGCGGTCTCCAGGCTGTTGCCGGACGAGCCCCCGGCCACGTACACGTTGACCTTCCCGCTGGGCTCGATGCGGATGGTCGCCCCCTCGGTCGAGAAGACCCCGAAGGCCGGTGTGGTCTGCTCGCAGAAGTTCGAGAACCCGACGCCGAGGTGACGTCCCCGGGTCAGTGCGTCGGCCTGCTCAGCACGGAACGCGTCGTAGTCGAGCAGCGAGAGCGCCTCCTCGAACGTCTCGAGTGGGCTGATGCACTTGTAGCGCATCCCGTTGGGGTTCTTGTAGGGCAGGTCCTCGATGCGCAGGAGGTTCCGGCGGCGCAGCTCGACGGGATCGATCCCCATCTGCCGGGCGGCGATCTCGAGCATGACCTCACGGGCGAGCGTCTCGTACTGCCAGGGTCCGCGGTAGCCAGAGCGACCCGCGGTGTTCGTGTACACGGACCGCAGTCGGAACCCGGCCTCGGGGACGCGGTACGGACCGGGGAACAGGGCGCCGACCGACATGGCCGGCATCGCCGGCCACGGCGTGGGGTACGCCCCCGCGTCGGACACGAAGTCGAGGTGCACCGCTCGGATCAGGCCCTCCTCGTCGAACCCCATCCGGATGTCGGCGTGCTCGTGGCGCGACCATCCCGCCGCCATCAGGTTCTCCTGGCGGTCCTCGACCCACTTGATGGCCACGGGCAACTTCGTCGCCGCGAGCATGACGGCCATCTCCTCGCGCTGGACGAAGATCTTCTGCCCGAAGCCCCCACCGGTGTCGCGGGCGATCGCCCGGACCCGGTGCTCGGAGATGCCCAGCAGCCGGGCACAGAACGCCCGGTGCTCGTGGGGTGCCTGCGTCGCCACCCACAGCGTGACCTCGCCGGTGCCCGGATCGCGCTCGACGACGAGCCCGCGGGTCTCGAGCGGCACCGCGGCGTACGCCTGCTGGTGCACCGAGCCCACCACCAGGTGCGCCGCGTCGGCGAACGCGGCGTCGAACATCTCGATCGGCCCGCCGTCGTCGTGGATCACGTTCGACCCGAACGCCTCGTGGACGAGCTCGTCGGCGTCGATCGCCGCCTCGTAGTCCACCACCGGCGCACGAGGCTCGTAGTCGACGACGACGAGCTCGCACGCGTCCTCGGCGGTGTAGCGGTCGCAGGCGAGGACGAGCACGACCGGGTCGCCCACGAAGCGGACCTCGTCCTCGGCCAACGGTGGGCGGGGCGTCTCCGGTGATCGCGGACCCAGCTGCGAGTGCCACTGCTCGTGCACCCCGGGATTGAGGTCAGCGGCGACGAACACCGCACGAACGCCGGGCAGCGACCGTGCTGCCTCGGTGTCGATCGACACGATCCGACCGCGCGCGATCGGGCTGCGCACGAAGCACGCGTGGAGCATGCCGGGACGCACGACGTCGTCGACGTAGGTGCCCCGTCCCTGCAGCAGGCGCCCGTCCTCGACGCGGTGGACACGGCGGCCCGTGTAGCGGGTGAACCCCGCCTCGACCGACGTCACGACCGTCCCCGCTCGCGTGGACCGGGGTCGCGCCGTCGCGCACCACGACCCATCCGCAGCCGGCCTTCGCGGCACGCGCTCGCTCTGCTCATCGCGCTCCCCTGCCTCGCGTCGGGCCGAAGCGTATCGCGACGTTGGCACTCGGTGCCAGCACGCAGTAGGGTGGCCGCGTGATCGAGGGGGACACGCTGACGGGACCACCGTTGGACGGCGCACGGGACATCGGCCCGTTGACGCTGGGCGGCCTCCTCGCCGATCGGAGCTCCCGCTTCGCCGACCACGAAGCCCTGGTGTTCGACGATCCGCTCCTCGATGGACGCACGGTGCGCTGGTCGTACGGGGAGCTCTTCCAGCACTCGCGCGCGGTCGCCAAGGCGCTGCTCGCAGTCGGACTCGGCAAGGGCGCCCGGGTCGGCATCCTGATGGGCAACCGGCCCGAGGCCGTCGCCTCCATCTTCGGTGCCGCACTGGCGGGCGCCGTCGCGGTGCCCCTGTCGACGTTCTCGCCGCCGCCGGAGCTCTCCTACCTCATGTCCCACGCCGACCTCAGCGTCCTGCTGCTGCAGACGACGATGGGCACCCGGCGCTTCGCCGAGGACGTGGCGGGTCTGTGTCCCACTGCCACGGGGCTCGCGCCGTTCGGTGATCGCCACTACCCCTACCTGTGCCACGCCGCCGTCCTCGGCTCGCCGATCGATGCCGCCGAGCTCGGCTCGTGGGAGCGCTTCCTCGCGCGCGGCCGGGCGGTCATCACGGACGAGGTCCTCGACGCCGCCACGGAGCACGTGCACCCATCCGACCTCGCGCTCTCGATCTACAGCTCGGGGACGACCGACCGACCCAAGGGCGTGCTGCACAACCACCAGGCCGTCGCCCTGCAGTGCTGGGTGCAAGCCCGGCTCTTCGGTCGCGACGAGTCGACACGCGTGTGGTGCGCGCTCCCGCTGTTCTGGACGGCCGGGATCACCACGGCCTTGGGAGCCACGCTGGCGGCGGGTGCGACGTGGGTGATGCAGGAGCGGTTCGACGCCGGGGCCGCGCTCTCGCTCATCGAACGCGAGCAGGTCACCGAACCACACACGCTCGCCCACCAGTCGCGAGCGCTCGAGGAGCATCCGACCTGGGCGACCACCGACCTCTCGTCGTGCACCAAGGTCTACGGCAAGTCCGTCTTCAGCCGGCACCCGACGGTCACCGCGGATCCCGGCTGGAACATGCCCGTCGGCTACGGGCTGTCCGAGACGTCCTCGTTCTTCACCGCGTCACCGAGCGACGCTCCCCGCGAGGTGGTGCGCAACGGGAGCTACGGCCGGCTGCTTCCCGGCAACGAGCTGCGGGTGATCGACCCGGATACGGGGCGGACGCTGGGAGCGAACGAGCAGGGGGAGCTCGCCGTGCGGGGCCCGACCCTCATGGAGCACCACCTCAAGCGCACGAGGACCGAGTGCTTCGACGCTGACGGCTTCTTCCCCACCGGCGACATCGGCTCGTTCGACGACGAGGGGTTCGTCTACTTCGGCGGGCGGCGCACCGAGATGATCAGGACCGCCGGAGCCAACGTGTCCCCCGCCGAGATCGAGGTGCAGTTGCAGGCCCACGCCGCGGTGAAGCTCGCTCGTGCGGTCGGCGTCCCCGACGACGTCCGGGATGAGATCGTGGTCCTGTGCGTCGAGCTCCAAGCGGGAGGGTCGGCGACGGCGGACGAGCTCACGTCCTTCCTCGCTGAGCGGATCGCCGGCTACAAGGTGCCCCGCCACGTGCTGTTCTTCGGACCGCACGAGATCCCGCTCAACCCGAGCGGCACCAAGGTGAGAGACGACGCGCTGATCGCGCTGGCCAAGGAGCGACTAGCCCGATGACCGAGACGAGCGCGCACGGCGTGGTGCGCCACGACGACCTGTTCCACACCGGGATCGTGGTGGACGACCTCGAGGCCGCCAAGGAGGAGCTGGGCCGATCGCTCGGGCTGACGTGGCGTGACGGTGGCGCCGACGTGCGCCTGACCGACGCCGACGGGGTCCGGACGGTCCACACGGCGTACGTGCTCTCGATCGAGGGCCCCCACCACGTCGAGCTGGTGCAGGCGATCAAAGGAACGCTCTGGACCGCTCCGGCGCCCGGGCACGCGCACCACGTCGGCTACTGGGTCGACGACGTGCCTGCGGCGGCCGCCGAGCTCGTCCGCCTGGGCTCCGAGCAGGTCGCCAGCATCGCCATCAAGGACGGCCGGCCGCCCATGTGCACGTACCACCGGTCCCGCACCGGGCTGTACCTGGAGGTCGTCGACCGAGCGCTGCGCCCTGTGCTCCTCCCCGACACCTGACGACTGCGATCCGCTCCCCATCGGAGGTGCGACATGACCACAACCGAGACCGGCGCTGGAGCCGACGAGGTCACGCGAGGTGAGCGCTTCTACCAGGGCTTGCTCGACGAGGAGACCCGAGCGGTCCCGGTGAGCCTGCGGGCCACGTCCGCGGGGTACCTCGAACCCCGCGGCATCGAGCCGTCGCGCTACTTCGACCGCGCCTTCCACGAGCGCGAGGTCGAGCACATGTGGGGCCACGTCTGGCAGATGGCGTGTCGCGAGGAGCAGATCCCCGAGGTCGGCGATTCGGTGCTCTACGAGATCGCCGACTGGTCGCTCATCGTGGTGCGCACGGCGCCCGACACCATCTCGGCGTACCACAACTCGTGCTTGCACCGCGGCACCCAGCTGCGCACGCGGTCGGGGCGGATCAACACGTTCCGCTGCCCGTACCACGGGTTCAGCTGGAACCTCGACGGCAGCCTCCACGAGATCCCGTCCCCGTGGGACTTCGCCCACGTCGACGAGGCCACGTTCTGCCTCCCTCAGGCCCAGGTCGGAACCTGGGGTGGGTTCGTGTTCGTCAACGTCGACCCCGAAGCGCCCCCGCTCCTCGACTACCTCGAGGCGCTGCCCGCGCACTTCGCCCAGTGGCCGCTGGAAGATCGCTACCTCAGCGCCCACGTCGTGCGCACGATGCCGTGCAACTGGAAGGTCGCCCTCGAGGCGTTCATCGAGGCCTACCACACCATGGCCGTCCACCCGCAGCTCCTGCCGACGGCCGCCGACTCGCTGACCGAGTACGACGTCTACGGTCCCCACGTCAGCCGCATGATCACCGCCGTGGGCGTGAGCAGCGAGCACCTCGACCGCCAGCTCGACGACGTCGAGATCGTACGGGCGATGCTCGGCTCCAGGGACGCCGAGGTGGTCGTCGAGCCCGGATCGACCGCCCGCGAAGCGCTCGGCGGTCGCATCCGCGCCTCGTTGCACAAGCGCACCGGTCGTGACTACTCCGACGTCACCGACGCCGAGCTCCTCGACGGCATCGAGTACTTCCTGTTCCCCAACTTCATGCCCTGGGCCGGCTTCCTGACGTCGTTCGCCTACCGGTTCCGCCCCGATGGCCACGACCCCGACTCGTGCGTCATCGACATCATGCTCCTCGAGCCGATCCCCGACGGCGCCGAACGTCCGCCCGCCGCGGCGACCAGGGTCATCGGCGCGGGCGAGAGCTGGGCCGACGTCCCCGAGCTCGGCGTCTTCGGACGCGTCTTCAACCAGGACGGTTCGACGTTCGGACGCGTCCAGCGCGGCCTCCGGGCGTCCGTGCGGCCGACGACGACCCTGGCCAGCTACCAGGAGAGTCGGATCCGGCACTTCCACGCCACCCTCGACGCCTACCTCGTTGGCGATCGCTGATGGACTTCCGAGACTCCGCCGAGGAGGCGACGTTCCGCGCCCGTCTGCGAGCGTGGCTCGTCGACAACAACCCGCACCTCCCGCCGTCGTCGACGTCGGACGAGTACTGGGAGCGCCAGCCCGACTGGCACCGGGCGCTGCACCAGGGTGGCTTCTTCGGGCTGTCGTGGCCCAAGGAGTACGGCGGACACGACGCGCCGACCGTCTACGACGTCATCGTCGACGAGGAGCTCGCCCGGGCCGGCGCGCCGCCACGACCCAGCCTCGGCTACCTCGTGCAGGCGATCCTGCACCACGCCGACGACGACGTGAAGCACCGGTTCCTCCCGGGCCTCATCGATGGGACCGTTCGGTGGTGCCAGGGCTTCAGTGAGCCCGACGCCGGCTCCGACCTCGCGTCCCTGCGGACCCGTGCCGTGCGCGACGGAGACGAGTTCGTCGTCACCGGCCACAAGGTGTGGACGAGCTACTCGGACCTCGCCGACTGGTGCTTCCTGTTGGCCCGCACCGACCCCGACGCTCCGAAGCACAAGGGGCTTTCGGCGTTCGCCGTCCGCATGGACCAACCCGGCATCGAGCAGCGACCGCTGAAGATGATCAACGGCATCACCCGCGAGTTCGGCGAGGTGACCTTCGACGAGGCCCGGGTAGCGGCCACCGACATGATCGGCGAGCCCGGTGAGGGCTGGCGCATCGCCATGACCGTGCTCAGCCACGAGCGTGAGCCCCAGGAGCTCGGCAACGCCAGCCGCTACGCCAAGACGGTGGATCACCTGGTCGAGCTGGCCGAGGACCAGGCTGATCTCGATGACGAGCAGCGGCAGGCGCTGGCGTGGGCGATCGTCGAGGCCAACATGCTCCAACACCTCGTGAGCATCCGGCTCTCGGATCGACTCGACGGCGTCAAGCACGGACCCGAGGGGTCGGTCGACAAGCTGCTCATGACCCAGGTCGAGCAAGCCGTGGGCCACGCGGCCCTCGCCATCGCAGGCAGCGCCTTCGACGGCGGTGACCCGAGCATGCTCAGCACCTACCTCTACAGCCGGGCTCAGAGCGTGATGGGCGGGACCGCCCAGATCCAGAAGAACCTCATCGCGACGCGGATCCTCGGTCTCCCGTCCTGAGCTTCGCCGCAACGGCGTCCGACCGCGCGCGACCGCTACGACGACGGCCGCTCACCAGGCAGTGGCCGACGGGGGTCGTGCGGGTTGCCGGAGTCGACGTCACCGCTGCGGCGCAGGAACGACATCGTGCGCGTGGCCAGGCGCCAACCGTCGGCGGTCCGGCGGTAGGTGTCGCTGTACCACCCCATGCGCATCCGGTGGTTCGTCTGGTCGATGAAGAGCAGCGGCACCTCGCCGGTGCCCTCGTCACCGTCGAGCTGGAGCGAAGGCTCTCCGCACAGGAACAGGCCCTTCGGCGCCGCTTCGACGAGCGCCGGCCAGTCCTCGAGGCTGTAGGTCTCCCCGAACGCGCTGTAGGTCCCGTCCTCGGTGCACAGGTTCTCGATCACGTAGTGGATGTCGCCCTGGGTCAGCTTCACGGCGTAGGTCGCGGACAGCTGGCCGAGCTCGACCACGTCCTCGATCGGAAGATCCATCGGTGTTGTCCTCTCGTTGCTTCGTGAACGTCAGTGGTTCGGCCGCGCCAGCGGTGGGTCGCGTCGCAGCGTGCTCATCACGCGGCTCCCGGGGGTCGCGTCGCGGCGCGCTCGTCAGGCGCCCGCGGCCCCGTCCACGGCGATCGTCTCGCCGGTCAGGTAGCCGGGGGCCTCGTCGCACAACCAGACGGCCACGGCCGCGATCTCGCTGGCGTCGGCCAGTCGTTGCGTCGGGTTGGTCTTGGCCAACCGCTCCGCCATCGAGCCCAGCGAGTGCCGGAACATCGGCGTGTCCACCGTCCCGGGGCAGATCGCGTTCACCCGCACGCCCAAGGCTGCGTACTCGCGCGCGCCGGCCTTGGTCAGTCCGACCACTCCGTGCTTCGCCGCGGTGTACGCGGACACGGTGGGCGCGGCGCGCAGCCCCGCCACCGAGGCGCAGTTCACGATCGCTCCCCCACCCGCCCTGACCAGTTCGGGGATCTCATGGCGCATGCACGAGAACGTGCCGGTGAGATCGACCGCGATCACCCGGTTCCAGTTCTCCATCGAGGCGTCGGCCAACGGCCCGTAGTCGCCATCGATGCCCGCAGCGTTGAACGCCGCATCGAGCCGGCCGTAGGTGCGCACGGCGCGGGCGACGGCGCCACGGACGGATTTGTCGTCGGCCACGTCACACGGCACGAACGTGCACTCGCCCCTCGTGCCGAGCTCGGCCTCGACGTCCCGTCCGGCTTCGGCGTTCCGGTCGGCGAGGACGGTGGCGTAGCCGCGCTGCACGAACGCTTCGGCCGCGGCGAGGCCGATGCCTGACGCGCCGCCGGTGATGAACACGACCTTCTGCTGCTCGGCGGTTCCCATGTGCTCCTCGGTTGTGTGGCGGTTCCCCGGCGTCCGACCGACATCGATGCGCGCTGCGCCATGGGACGGGTCACTCGGCATCACGGCCGCGTCGGCTCAGGCGCCACTCGGGCGGGAAGCGCTCGTCGTTGTCGCGCACCGAGTTGGTCAGCCCGTTGTCGAGCATCTCGCGGTTGAGCTCGAACGAGGTCGGATCGGGCTTCATCTGCCGGCCCATCGACTCGAGCATCCCGGCGAGGATGCTGCCCATGTACTCGCCCTGGTGCTGCTTGTAGATCTCGAAGAACGCCTTCTGGGCGAAGACGGTGTCGGTCGACCGCGACCGTGAGCACGCGAGCGCGTACTTCTCGGTCATCGCCTCGAGCTCGTCGAACGGCACCACGGCGTTCACGAAGCCGCAGTCCGCCATCTCCGCCGCGGTGAACGGACGTCCCGTGAACACCATCTCCATGAACTTGCGGAGCCCCATCATCGTGCACCACTGCCACTGCCGTGCCGCCCAGCCCGCGTAGCGGAAGGCCGCGTGCCCGAACAGCGACTCCTCGGACGCGATCACGAGGTCAGCGTCGGCCGCTTGGTAGAACTGCCAGCCGTAGCAGTACCCACGCACCTCCAAGATGCTGACCTTCTTGAAGTCCTGCAGGCTGCGCATCCCGGCCGCCGGATCCGTGTAGAACTGCACGTTCGACGCGCCGTATCGGTACGAACCGCCGGGCGGGTACACGACATCGGCGTCCTCGGGGATCCGGACGATGTGCTTCATCGTCACGTCGCTCTTGCCCGCCATGATGTCCATCAGCTCAGGCAGATCGGCGCCGGTGCCGAGGTTCGGACCGTTGGCCCGGATCACGAGCACCTTCACGTCGTCATCGATGTTCGCCTGGCGGACGAGGTCCGCGTACCGGTGCTGCGCGTCGATGGTCATCGCGTTGAGATCGGCTGCTCGATCCAAGGTGATCGTGGCGATCTTCGTCTCGGGATCCTTGTCGTAGAGGACGATCTCCTCGGCCGACGGGCGGTCCTGGGTCCCTGCCATCGCGTCACGCTCCTTCGATCGCGGCGAGGGGCCGTCGAGGTTCCCTCCGCATCGACGCGATGGCGGACACAGCCCCTCCCCTGCTCGCCGCAACCGTACCCGACGGTGACACTGCGTGCCATCGCCACGCGACCTCATCCGCCCGAACGTGGACGGTCGTCAACCGTCCAGCTCGCTCCAGTAGCGGAGCGAGTGGCCACCGTCTTGGTCGAGGAAGTGGTCGTTGAGCGTCGAGGCGAGGATGTCGTGCTCGGTTGGGGTGGCGGCGCGGCCTCCATCGAGCAAGGCCTCGATGTCGTGGCGGGTGAAGTGGCCGCCGGTCCCGAGCGCCGCGCGCCACAGGTCGATCGGTTCCCACTGTGCCAGCGCGAGGCCTCGTCGCAGTGCCGCGCTGCTGGCGGACAAGACGGCCTCAGCTCTCGTCTTCGGGTCGACGCGCGCGGGTCACGGCGGCGTCGACGATGCGTTGGGCGATGTCGCGCAGCTTGACGTTCTCGCGTTGGGATGCGCGTATGAGCAGGTCGAACGCTGCCTCCTCGTCGATGCCTTCAGCGGCCATCAACATCCCTTTGGCCTGCTCGATGATGGCGCGGTGATGCATCGACTCGGCCAAGCGGGTGCTGAGCTGGTGGGCATCCCAATAGGCCTGGGCGTTGGCCAGCACGATCGCTGCCTGTGCCGCGAACATCTCGGCGTTCGCTCGATCGACGTCTCCGAACGCGGCCTCTCGCCGCGAGTAGAGGTTCATGGCTCCCACGGAGCGCTTCTCGACGACCAGGGGCATCGAGATCGTGCTGAGGATGCCGTGGTCGGCGGCGGCTCGCCGGAACTCGAGCCACGGGCCCGGTTCTCTGGTGGACGTGATCTCGGTGACCCGTTGATCCCGGAAGGCGTCGAGGCACGGACCGCTCCCCGAGTCGTACTGGGCCTGATCGATCTCCGGAGCGAGCTCGTCGGTGAACACCGCGGTGCGCTGACGACCCTCGACGATCATCGTGATACCGACCAGGTCGGCCGGTGCCACTGCGGCGACGGTGAGGTTGACGACCCGAGTCAGGGCCTCCTCGATCGTGCCGTCACCGACGAAGAACCGGGACAGCTCGGCAAGGCTCTCGGACAACGGCGAGTCGGCCACGCATCTCCCAGGCCGTCGGGGCAAGAACCAGCCGCCGGCCCTGTCAGATCAAGGGGCGGCCACTTCCGGCAACAGTGCCGCCACGTTACACGCCGTCTTCGTGGCCGAGCCTGCCCAAGCTGTGCGTCGCGTCCGGTGTTTGGGGAAGGATCTTCGATGTGAGTGCTCTCGAGGAGATGCTCAAGCGACTCGCTGACGTGCTGCAGCGTCACCGCACGCTCGGCTCCGTCCTGGCGAGCATCGCCGAAGCCGTCACCGTCTCGGTTCCCGGCTGCGATGCCGCGAGCATCGCCATCTCGGTCCAGGGCCGCCCCATCACCGCGGCGATGACCGCCCGCGTCGCCCTCGAGCTCGACATGGTCCAATACGACACCCACGACGGACCGTGCCTCACCACCTTCCGGACCATGAGGGCGCTGCGGGTGGACCTGGTCGAACCCCAGGAGAGCTTCCCCCACTTCGCCGTCGTGGCCCGCCGACGCGGCATCCGCAGCGTCCTGTCGATGCCGGCCACCTGGGGCGGCGCGATCGTCGGCACCTTGAACCTCTACAGCCGCAAGCAACCGTTCGACCACGCCGCGGAGACGACCGCCGACGTCTTCGCCGCGCAGGTGGCCATCGCAGTGAGCCGCTCACCGGAGTTCGCCGCCGCCCGCGACGTCGTCGAGCAGGCCCAACGCGATGCCGACGACGATGCCGATGTCAACATCGCCACCGGACTGCTGATGGTCAACGAAGCTTGCACCGCCGAACAAGCGGAAGGCTTGCTGCGCCATGCTGCCGACGAGGACGAGAAGACCATCCTCGAGATCGCCCAACGCATCATCCGTCAACACCAGCGCACCGTCTGACGCACGCCGGGCGTCCGCGAGAGACATCCCTGCGTCGCACCACGCCGATCGTCCTCCTCACGATTCGGGTCACCGGAGCCTTGGCAGATTCGGTCGCTCCCGCTAGCGTGTGGACCGCTGGCCTTGACCCAACAGGGACGGCACATCCGGAGCTCGAACCGGAGTGTCATGTCTGTTTCCCGACCTGTTCCCGGCCGCCCCTCGATCGACGGGTCCACGCCCGCTGAGGTGCGCAGGCCCGATTCGGGCAAGATTCGCACCCGCCTGCAACGCCACAGCGTGTACGTGCGGGCGCCAGCCGAGATCGATCTCGCGACGCTCGATCAACTGCGCGCACCGCTCGAACGGATCGGTCCCAACGAGGAGGTCATCGTCGATCTTCGCTGCCTCGACTTCTGCGGGTCGGCCGGCTTGGCGCTGCTCCTCGAGGCCGACCGCCGGGCCCGGTCGCTCGGCAGCTCCTTGACGTTGAGCCATCCGCCGCCGCACTTCGACCGCCTCCTCACCATCACCGGCCTCAGCGAGGTGTTCACCATCCGCCGGACGCCGGCGGCCCGCCGTCGGCGACTGGGCGGCACCGATGCCGATCGACGCTGACCGCTGTCCGCCGTTGACGGTGCGCGTCCGCCCGACCCAGTTCATGCCGGGGAGGGGAAGCAGTGGCACCCGCGACGAGGTCGGAGGGGCGCCACCCACACCCGGGGCGGGGGCATCGCGCCCCCGCCCCGGCACCCCGCGCGATCGGCGCGATCGGGCACGCCCGCGGTGGCGCTCGCCGGCGCACGGGAGCGGTCCGAGACGTCGCGGCGGACCCGTCGTCGGTACCGACCGGGGCGAAGGTTCGTCGGAGGGCGGACGGTTCGGTCGGGAACCCCGCGTTGGGGAGCGTTCCCCGGCGATCAGGAGGTTCGGTCGGCGGGGCGGACGATCTCATCGCCGTGGCGGTTGATGGCCAACTCGCGGCATCGATCGATCGGGGCGTCGGCGTTCGACGAGCGGTCGCGTGCGATGCGATCGGCCACCGACGTGAGGTGCTTCGCCAGGGCGGCGCCGTCGTCCATGACGACGTGTGCGCTCAGGGGCGTGTGCCGACTGGCGGTCTCGAGCAGGTCCGACCATTCGCCCGGGGAGGGCCACGAGGACCGGACGACCGCCCAGTCGAGGCGATCGAGCTGGCGGGAGGTCGTGACCTGCTCGTCGAAAGGTCGGGGCTGTGGGAGGCAGATGAACGGGCGCCCTGAACGGGCCGCCGCGGCGATGGTGCCGTTGCCCGCCGCCCCCACCACGACATCGGCGCCGACCAGCTGTGCGTCGACATCGGTCACCCATCCGACGATCCGCAGGTTGGGTCGCGGACAGCAGGGGGTGTGGTCGGGCCCGACGAACGTCCACGACCAGTCAGGGGTCGCGTCGGCCGCCGCGGTCAACGCATCGACGCTCGGTGCCGGCCCCCCGCGGCCCCAGAGCACGGCGCAAGACCTTGCGCCGGTGTCGGCGTCCGTCGGTGTGAGGTCCATCCGCGGCGAGCCGCGTGAGATGACACCGGCGTAGAAGGTGCGCCGAACGAGCTCGGGATCGATCCCGGGGTCGTCGAGCTCGGCGGGGAACGGCGCCACGATCGTCGACGCGCAATCGAAGGCGAGCCGGTGAGGGCGGTCGCGACGGTCGCCTTGGAGCCTGATCACCGCGGTTGGCACGCCGAGCAGGCGGGCGAGCACCGCGACCTCGACCGACACGTCGACCACCAGCAGATCGGGGCGGTGGTCGTCGATCCACTCGGCGATGGCTCGAACTCGCGGCGCCGCGGTGTCGACGTCGAGCGGCGCCCAGTGCAGCGAGCCACCAGCTTCGACGTCGCTGGTGCGAGCAGGCGCGTCCGGAGGGAGGTGCACGACGTCGATCCCCGGGCCGAGCCCACCGCTGTCGATCGGAAGCTGGCTCAGCACCGCCGTCGGGGAAGGGAGGTGGCCGAGCACCGCTCGAGCCCGTTCGAGGTGTCCTGCGCCGTGGTGGTGGACGTAGTAGGCGATCATGGTGTGGCGCGACCTCGTGCCAGGTCGTACTCGTCGAGGTAGCGGTCGACCATCACCTCGGCGTCGAACCATCGTTCGGCGTGCCGGCGGCACCGGCTCCGGTCGAGGTCACGTGCCTCGGTGATGCATCGGGCCAGGCCGGCGACGTCACCGGGCGGGGCCAGGCGACCGGTGTCGCCGTCGACGAGCCCTGGCAGCGCGCCCGTGCCGAACGCGGCGACCGGAGTGCCGCAGGCCGTGGCCTCGGCCACGACCAGCCCGAACGGTTCGTCCCACATCGGCGTCGCGAGCGCGACTCGAGCCCGGCCGACGAGTGCAGCGGTGCTCGCGCCATCGAGGTGGCCGGCGTAGACGACGTCGTGCCCGAGCTCGGGGGCGATGCA
>Ga0075364_10000540_pt1 | contig 19326 bp, 18 predicted proteins | sample EndMetdeltDD1764_FD_71517 | JGI IMG/M metagenome (GOLD analysis project Ga0075364, IMG submission 71517) | Populus endosphere microbial communities from Tennessee, USA - Endosphere MetaG P. deltoides DD176-4 | ecosystem: Host-associated > Plants > Roots > Endosphere | place: USA: Tennessee...
GCCGGCGGCACGGATGGCGGCAACGCCGAGGTCGTCCGGCATAACGCCGAACGGTTGGCAGTCTCGCCGCTGACCTGTCCGATCGTCGTCGCCTGCAATCGCGACATTGCCGAGGATACCGCCACGGCGCTGCAGGCCGCCGGCAAGTCGGCCATCCGCACCGACAACGTCATGCCGGAGTTCGGCGTTCTCAATATCGATCCGGCGCGCGCCGCTATCCGCGAAGTGTTCATCGACCGCATCGTGCACGCCAAGGGCATCGACCGCGCCGCCGAGCGGTTCGATGCGGTCCTGATGCCCACCCCCGCCGCGGTGATGGAGGGCGCCCGCCTGCTGTCCGAGGGCGCCTCCCGGCACGATGGCCTCGGCGACCTGCTGGTGGTCGACATCGGCGGTGCCACCACCGACGTGCACTCGGTCGGCACCGGAACGCCGATGCGCGATGGCGTCGTGCAGTACGGACTGCCCGAGCCGTTCGTGAAGCGCACGGTCGAAGGAGACCTCGGTATGCGCCACAACGCCCGCACCATCGCCGAGGCGGGCGGCTTCGCGGCCTTTGCGGACCGGCTCGGCCTGTCCGAAGCCCGATTGAATGCGAAGCTCGATGAGATCGCCGCCGACGTCGAGCGCCTGCCTGTGAACGCGGAGGACGAAGCCCTCGACGAGGCGCTGGCCTGGACGGCCGTGCGCATTGCCGTCGCCCGTCATGCCGGCACGACCGAGATCGTGCAGACCGTGCACGGGCCGGTCACCATGCAGCGCGGCAAGGATCTGACCGGCGTGAAATACGTGATCGGCACCGGCGGGCCGCTGGCCCACGGCGCCACGCCGGCATCGGTCCTGAGGGCCGCCCTGGCCGATGCGTCGGACCCGTTCTCGTTGCGGCCGACCGATCCCGCCCTGTTTATCGATGCCGATTATCTGCTCTATGCGAGCGGTCTGCTCGCGGCCGTCGATCGCGAGGCTGCACTGGCCCTCGCGCTCGGTTCCTTGCGCCCGTTGCAAGAAAGGGATGCGCATGAACATCGCAGTCAGATCGCGTAGCGCCGAGACGCCGTTCTCTCAACGTGAGATTCCGGCCGATGTCTTCGCAAGAATGCGCCAGGAGAACCTGGCGCGCTGGCCGACCGGTGCGCTCGTCGACTTCGACGCCGCCGTCGCACGTCACAAGGGGCTGCCTCGGCACAAGAACCTGGCCCATGCCTTCCGCGAGGCCGAGATCAGCGGGCGCTGCCTCACTCAACCACGCGGCGGCTTCGGCACGCTCGAACTGCAGCTCAAGCTGATGACAACGCTGGACAAGGTCGGCCTCGCCGACATCGTGCCGACCACCACCGACAGCTACACCCGCAACGAGCAGTGGGCGAAGGCGCAGATCGGCGTCGAGGAAAGCCGCAAGGCCGGACGGTCGATGCTGAACGGCTTCCCGATGGTCAACTACGGCCCGGTCGAAACGGCCAAGCTCATCGACGCCATCGACAAACCGGCCATCGTCTTGTCCGGTACCTCGTTCCCGAGGCTGACGTCCGAGGTCGGCTATGCCGCGGGCTTCACCGGCTACCTCGGCTCGGGCCTCGCCTACACGGTGTCGTACACCAAGGAAACGTCCCTCGAAGAGGGCATCCGCAATTACCAGTATCTCGATCGCCTCGCGGCTCTTTATCTCGAGCACGGTGTGGAGTTGCACCGGCGCCAGCCGGGCTTCCTGACCGGCACCAACATCCCACCCTGTATTGCCATCATCACCTGCATCATCGACGCGCTGCTGGCCGCCAACCAGGGCGTGCGCCACTATGGGCTGGAACTCGGACAGACCCTGCACCTGGTGCAGGACGCCGCCGCCATCCGCATGTGCCGCGTGCTGGTCCAGGAATATCTGCGGCGGTTCGGATTCAACGACGTCTTCACGCCCGTAACCTCGCTGCACTGGATGGGCGCCTGGCCGCACGACGAGGCGCAGGCGGCCTCTCTGATCGTCTACGGCGGCACGCTGGCGGCCGTCGGTGGTGCCAACTCCATCACCACCAAGACCACGCATGAGGCGTTCGGCATCCCGACGCCGAAGGCCAACGCCGAGGGGCTGCGCATGACGCGCATGGCCATCTATCTGGCGCGCAACCTCAAGCTCGACTCCATGCCTGAGTTCCAGGCCGAGTGCGACCTGATCCGCCGCGAGGTGGTGCCGGTCATGGACAAGATCCTGGAGATGGGGGAGGGCGACGCCGCGCTTGCTACGATCCGCAGCGCAGCTGCAGGCGTGCTCGACATTCCCTGGTCTCCTAACAAGCACGTGAAGAGCCGCGTCATGCCCGCTCGCGACGCGGATGGCTATCTCCGTATCCTCGACGCCGGCAATATGCCGTTCCCGCGCGATGTCCTCGAGGTCCACGAAGCCGGGCTGCGGCGCCGCGCCGAGCGCGAGGGTGTTCCCTTCGGCCACGACCTTGCGATCTCGAGCGTCTACGAGATCAGCGAAACCCTCGAGAAGCTCGCACCATAGATGCGGGCGGCTAGCGCGACGCAGCGGACTTCCAGCTCTTGCCCGTAGCAGGATCGAAGCGCCCGCCGCCGAGCCGCTTGTGTCCCCACGCCATGATTTGCAGCAAGACGGGCTCCAGCGCCTTGCCCATTTCGGTCAGATGATATTCAAAGCGGACGGGCCTCTGCTGGTACGGTTCGCGCCTAACCAGGCCCCATTCCACAAGCCGCTTCAGCCGATCCGACAAGATGTTGGTCGGGACATGCTCTGCGCTCTCCTGCAGCGCGTGAAACGTATGCTTCCCGTGCCACATCAGGTCGCGAACGATAAGCAATGTCCACTTGTCGCCAACGATTTCCAGCGTGCGCGCAATCGAGCATGTCGAGCGGAAGTCATCTTTTCCCATGGCGAAGCGCCTGCTCCTCCGACATCCGGACGATCCGTCTCATAGTAGACGCGGCAGCATAGACCAGTCACTTGCATTTTGAAAGTGTGTCGCATACAGTTACTTGCAATGCAAGTCATGGGAGCCTCGTTCAACGGCGAGCTCGAGACGACATGAACAAGATCCTCTTGGCCCATGCCGCGGCGGCGGCCGCCGCCTTGTGCGCGGGCACGGCCGTGGTGGCGACGCGCTTCGTGATCGGCGAAACGGACCCGATCTCGCTGGTGTTCTATCGGTACCTGATCTCGATCATCTGCTTTGCACCTGCTCTGCCGGTGCTATGGCCACGAGACGGGCTCGACGCAATCGAGTTTGGCAAGATCGCCATGTCCGGAATTCTATTTTTTGTCCTGTTTCCATGGGCCTTCAATGCCGCGCTCCAGTACAACCCCGCGGCCCGCGGCGCGGTAGGCCTCGCTACTATTCCCATCCAGACGTTGCTTGTCGCAACTATATTCGGCCGTGAAAGACTGACTGCGGGCAAGGTCGCGGGAGTCGCCCTGGCCTTCACCGGGATCGCGGTCGCGTTTGGTGCCGCGGCAGCAGGACACGGTAATGCGAGCTATTTCTATGGCGACTGCCTCATGCTCCTCAGCGCCTTCTGTGCCGCTGTCTACTCAGTCTTCAGCCGTCCGACCTTGATGCGCCACGGACCGCTGTTCGTCACGGCGCTTGCAATGATCTTCGCGGTTGCAGCCTTGTTGCCGGTTGTCATTTTCAAGAGCGGCGGAATCGCACTTCCGACGTTCACCCTCGAGGGTTGGGGAGCTGTTCTATTCCTCGGCACCGTTGCCGGGGTATTGCAATTCTCGCTGTTCATGTGGGCCTTGCGTTGGTTGCCGCCGACTACAACCGTCCTCTACCTGACGCTCAACCCCATCACCGCCATGGCCCTCGGCATTGCGCTTTTGGGGGAGAAACTGACAGCCGAGCTCGTTGCCGGAATGATCTTGGTACTTATTGGCATCGTGACCGGCAGCGGGGTCTACTCGGCTCGACGAACTACCGCCTCTGCATCCACATGATGCTGTGACTACTAAGGCAGCTCGCCGAGTACCGAGATCCGCTTTGGGTCGGAAGCTGACGCAACATCGACGCGCGAACAATGTTCGGAAACCGTCCGGCAGCGTCACTGGGCCAGGAAGCCGCCATCCACGGGGAGCGTGTGGCCGGTGACCATCGCGGAGGCGGAACTCGCCAGATAGAGGATCGCGGCCGCGACATCTTCCGGCTCGGCCAGCCGACGAAGGGGCGTCATGGCCTCGATCTTCTGCATAAGTTCAGGCTGCCCCAGCAAAGCAGCGATGAAGGGGGTGCGAACGTAAGTCGGCGCGACCGCGTTGACGCGGATGCCAGCCGACGCCCACTCCACGGCCAGCGCTCGCGTCATGTTGACGATGGCGCCTTTGGTCGTCTGGTAGGAGATGTTCGGGTACAGGCCTCCGCCGGACAGCCCCATGATCGAGGCGACATTGACAATCGATCCGCCCCGTCCGCGCTCGATCATGCAGCGCGCCGCCTCGCGCGCGCACAGGAAGGTGCCCGTCATGTTGACCGCAACCACTCGGTCCCAGTCCTCGGGCGTGACCTCCAGGGCCGGGCGGCGGATGGCGACGCCGGCACTGTTGACCACCACGTCGATTCTACCGTTCTGGGCGACGATCGCACTGAAGACGTCGCGGACGGCAGCGGGGTCGGCAACGTCGGCTTGCACCTCGCTCACCTTGCCGGACGCGACCTCCGGGAGCGCCGTGCGATCGATCACGACCACCGACGCACCGGCGCCCAGGAAGAGCCGCGTCGTCGCCAGTCCGATTCCCGACGCGCCGCCGGTAACCACGGCGACAGCCCCGTCGAGGCGGAACAAGGCATCGAAATCCGTCGCAGCCATCCGCATTCTCCCATGAGGCTCGGCTTCAACCGGATCAATGCATGCGCAGCGTCAAGGCCGGCACGTAACTCATCATCGCCAAGACGATCAATCCCACCACATAGAACGGCAGCAACTCCTTGACGACCTGGCCGATGCCGGATTTCGACAGCATGCTGCCGATGAACAGCGTGGTGCCGACCGGCGGCGAGTAGAGCCCGATCGCCAGATTGACGACCATGATGATACCAAGCTGCACGAGGTCGATGCCGTAGGTGTTGGCGAGCGGGATGAAGAGGGGAGTCAGCAGCAAGATGGCCGCAGGCAGATCGATGAACATGCCGGCGACGAGCATCATGAAGTTCATCAGCAGCAGCACGGAGAACTGCGAGTTGAAGTGCGAGCCGGCCCAGGCGAGGAACTGCTCGGGAATCTGGTCTAGGGTCAGTATCCAGCCGGCGGCCGTCGAGGCCATGATCAGCAGCATGACGACGCCGGTCGCAATGCCCGCCGTGTAGATCGAATGCTTGACGCGCGTCCAGGTCAGGTCGCGATATAGGAAGGCTGATACCAGCATCGCGTACACCACGGCGCTGGTGCTGATCTCGGTCGGGGTCAGCACGCCGAAGCGCAAGGCGATCAGAACCAGCACGGGCATCAGGAGCGCCGGCATGGCGTACAGGCCGCGCTTAGCCATCTGCCCCCACGCCACGGGCGCTTTCTCGTATGGGAATCCGCGCAAGCGCGCGCTGATGTTGCATACGGCGCAGAAGCCCACGGCCAGCAGCAGGCCGGGCAGGATGCCGGCGAAGAACAGGGCGCCGATGGAGGCGTTGGAGACCAGCGAATAGAGGATCAGCGGGATCGAGGGCGGAATGAGGATGTCGATGGTGGAGGCCGCCGCAATGGTGGCGCCGCAGAAGGCCGGCGGATAGCCCGCCCTCACTTGCCATGGGATCAGCATGCCCCCCAGTGCCGTCGCATCGGCGACTGCCGAGCCCGACACCCCGCCAAACAGCGTCGAACCCAGCACGCTGACCTGCGCATGCCCTCCCCGGAAGCGCCCGACCAGGTCTGTCGCGAAATCGATCAAGTTGCGACCGAGCGTGCCGTTCATCATCAGCTCCGCCGCCATCACGAAGAACGGGATCGCAATGAGGGGGAAACTCTGCGTCGGCAGGAAGAGCTGCTGGACGATGCCGTAGAGCGAAAAGTGGTCCGACGTCATGACGCCGAGCGTCGCGCCGATGATCAAGGCGTGCGACACGGGAAACGACAGCACCAGCATCAAGAAAAAGACCGCGATCAGGATCGTGCTCATGTGACGGCGGCTCCAGGATCGGCGAGATCGACGTGAACCTGTTCGCCGCCCAACGTGTGCCGGACGATGGCCAAGAGGCTGCATAGGGCCACCAACGCGAGGCCAACTGTCAGGCATCCATAGCCGACACTCCACGGAATCCCGAGCACCGGCGTGCGCTGGTCGTGGGCGATGATCGCATTCAAGGCCGCGTACCAGGCGAGGTGCGCGTAGGTGGCGGCGATGACGACATTGATCAGCACCGCCAGCCGCGTGCGCCACTTGCCTTCGAGAACATGCAGCAGCAGCTGGGTGGCCACGTGCACGCCCAAGCGGGCCGCCTGCACGACGCCGGCCATGACGAAGATGGCGAACATCAGTTCGGTCAGCTCCGGCGCGGTGCTCAGGCCCGAGGCAAAGGCATACCGCATCACCACCACCACGGTCAGCAGGGCGAGGAGCCCAAGCCCGGTGACCAGCATGAGCAGCTTGCACACCGCGTCGACCGCCCGATCCGCGGCGTCAGCCACCGCCAGCACGCCCAATTTCAACGTCATTCAATGAGCCCCGATCCATGGGCGAAGCGGGAGCCGACGGGCGGTTCCCAGCCTCGCTCTGACGAAACGTCCGGCGTCTGCGCTACTTGCGGATGGCGCGCAACTGCTTGACGAAATCGCCGAAGGGCTTGCTTTCCCACTGATCCCAGACCACCTCGGTCGCCTTCTTGAAGGGCGCCGTGTCGACTGTGTTGATCTGCAGCGCAGACATGGCCTTGAACTCGCCGACCAGCTTGTCCTCCGCTTCGGCCATGATCTTGCGCTGATAGGCCCCGGCCTCCATGGCCGCCTGCTTCACGAGCTTGCGGTTGTCCTCCGACAGCCGGCCCCAGGCCGCCGTGCTCATGATGAGCGCGGTCACCTCGTACTTGTGGTTGGTGAAGGTCAGAAATTTCTGAACCTCGTAGAACTTGGCGGTGTAGATGTTGGCGAGCGGGTTCTCCTGGCCGTCCACAACGCCGCTCTGCAGCGCCAGATAGACTTCGCCGTAGCTGATCTGCTGCGGGGTCGCGCCCAGGGCGGAGAACGTGTCGACGGTCGCGGCGTCGAGCGGCGTGCGGATCTTGAGGCCCGCGAAGTCCGCCGGCTTGGTGATCGCCCGTTTGCTGTTGGTGGTCTGGCGGATGCCGTTGCACCACCAGGACAGGAACACGAGGTTCTTCGATTCGAGGCGCTTGGCGAGCTCCTGGCCGACGGGGCCGTCGAGCACCGCCCAGGCATCCGGCAGACTGGAGAACAGGAAGGGCAATCCGATCGCTGCCACCTCGGGCACCACGGACAGCAGCGCGCCCTGACCGAGGGCACCGAAATCGAGGGTGCTGGTGCGTAGCGCCGCCATGTTGGTGTTCTCGTTGCCGAGCTGCTCGGACGGCGCGACGTGCACGGTGATCTTGCCGCCGCTCTGCGCGGCCACGAGCTCGGCGAACTTGGTGGCGCCCATGCCCTTGGGGCTCGACGGCGGTGAGTTGTGGGCCAGGGTGAACTTGAGCGGCGCCTGCGCCAGCACGCCCGGAATGCCGGTCACCAGACCGGATGTGGCGAGGCCCAATGTCATGCTGCGGCGAGTGATCTTCATGGTTTCCTCCTGTGTGGTGTTGGTTTTCTTGAATGCAGGGCGTTGTCAGCCCGTGATGCTCAGGCTAGGCGCCTTCTGGCACGGGAGCCTCCCTGCGCAGAAGCTTGCTCTCTTTCAGCTCCTCCCAGAATGCAGCCGGTATCGGATGCGTGACCCATTTGACGTTGGCTCTCACCTGATCGGCGCTGCTCGGCCCTGGAATGACCGAGACGACGGCTGGATGCGCCAGCGGAAACTGAATGGCGGCGGCCCCGAGCGGTACGCGGTGGCGCTCGCAGATGCCAGCGATCCGTCGCGTCTTGTCGACCATGGCATCGGGTGCCCGCTGATAGGCATAGGTCGCCGTCGGTACCGCCCCGCTAGCAAGGATGCCCGAGGCAAACGGGGCCCCGATGACGACCGACACGCCGCGCGCAACGCATGCCGGCAGCTCCTCCTCGAGGGCGTCCTGACTGAGCAGCGTATAAGGCATCGCTACGAGGAAGAAATCGAGATCGAAGCGCTCGAGGAATTTGGGGATCATGCCGATGCGATTGACGCCAGCGCCGATCGCGGCAATCTCGCCCGCGGCCTTCAGACGACAGAGTGCCTCGTAGCCGCCGCCCTCGCCAAGCTCGCCGAGCCGCTTCTCAACGCCGGCCGCTCCGCCTTGATGCCCCTCGTCGATGTCGTGGATCAGCAGGGCATCGACCGAACGCAGCCCGAGACGAAGAAGGCTCTGCTCGTAGGACCGGATGACGCCGTCGCGCGTGTAGTCGAACCTCGGGCTGAACGGCAAGCCACCGCGCCAGCGCGCCTGGCTCGGATGATTGGGGTCGGTGCACCGGGCATAGACGCGCCCGACCTTTGTGCTCAGGATGAACGAGGCGCGCGGCTTGCTGCGCAGCACGGCGCCGAAGCGCAGTTCGCTTTTGCCGTTGCCGTACCAGGGCGAGGTGTCAAAATAATCGATGCTCGCCGCATAGCCGGCCTCGATGGTGGCCAGCGCCTGATGCTCGTCGATGGCTCCATGAGCGTCGCCCAGCGTGGCTCCGCCAAATCCCAGCACCGGCACATCGAGTGCAGTCCGAGCGATGCGGCGGCGGGCCATATGGTTCACCGACCGCGCTCCGTTTTCTCGGGCGTGCCATGCTCCGACGAGGGCAACTCGTCGGCGAGGCGATAAACGGCCCTAGCGGTGCCGGAGAACAGCGCCGCGCGCTCGCGCTCGGATGCCCCGGCTACGATCCGCTTGAAAGCGTTCCACAGCACCCGGTAGCTGCACGTCCCCTTGTCGACGGGAAAGTTGCTCCCGAACATGCACCGGTCGGCGCCGAAGATCTCGATGCACGTCTGGACGTAGGGCGCCCATGCCGTCGCGAGGTCGGACGAGGATGGCGGCTGCGGGAGATCGCCAAATCCGAAACCGAACACCCGCATGCCGAGCCCACTTAGCTTCACGCGCACATTGGGACAGCGGCCGAGTTCCACCATGCCGGCGCGCCAGTCGGAGAAGGTCTCCTCGCGCCGGCCCGCGTAGGGGCCGATGCCGATCACGCCGCCCACGTGGTTGAGAACGATGGTCAGGCCCGGATGCCGACGTGCCACCTCCGCCACCTCGCCGAGTTGCGTGTGATAGGCGTAGACATCGAACGACAGGCCGGCCCGCTCGATGGCGGCCAGCCCGCGGCCAGCCACCGGCTCGAGAAGCAGGCCCGGCGGGGGATTGGCCATCGAGCCGCGTGCCGCCGGATCGCGATGCCAGGCCGCGATCTGCCTCACGCCGCGCAGGCGGCCACCCGTCGCGCTTGCGTAGCGTTCCAGGATGGGGGCAAGGTCATCGCCAAGGCGGAGGTCGCCGGAGCCGATGATCCCCGCGCACGCCGCGCAGTCGCCATAGCCCCCGCTGTCGCTCATTGCCGCGGCGCCCGCCGCAAACTCCATCTCGCCGATGGCGCGCTCGGCCTCGGGGCCGTGCTTGCGATACATTGCCCCGCATTCCATGAACACGGTGGCGCGGATATTGTGGCCGGCGCTCAGATCGCTCAGGAAATCCAGAAACAGGTAGCGATTCTCGGGCCGGTCCCAGAGGTGATGATGCGGATCGACGATGGGGCGTTCCGGTTCCAGGACCGGCTCGTCGTGAATCGCCAGCCATGCGGGGCGCACGGCGTAGTGTGGGCTCTTATCCTTTGTGTAGATGCTCATCGCATCGACCCGTCGAACCCCTTCGGCAGCGTCGGCTAGGACCGGCCCAGCGCGTCGATGACCAGCTCGGTTACGCCCCTGGTCGTCGCCTTGCCGCCCAGATCCCGCGTCAATCCTTCCGGGGATTGCATCGCCACCTCGACCCCCTTCTCGATCTGGTCCGCCGCGGCCGTGAGGCGCTTGTCAGCATGACGCTCGCCAAGCCACTGCAGCATCGAGGCCGCTGAGAGGATCGTGCCGTAGGGATTGGCGATGTTCTGGCCGGCGATGGTCGGCGCGGAGCCGTGCGCTGCCTGGAAGAAACCATGCGTCTCCCCCAGCTCGGAGGACGGCGACATGCCCATGCTTCCGACCGTCGCCGCGGCCAGGTCCGACATGATGTCTCCGAACATGTTCTCCATCACGATCACGTCGTAGTGGTCGGGACGGTCTAGGAGGTAAACGGTCATCGCGTCGGCGTAAGCATAGTCGCGCTCGATGTCCGGATACTGATCCGCCACCTCGTTGAAAACCTTACGGAAGAACGCGTAGGTCCGCAGCACATTGGCCTTGTCGCAGACGGTCACGCGCCTCTTGCCGTCGCGAGGAGCGCCGTTGCGCTTGCGGGCGAGCTCGAAGGCGGCTCGGCAGATCCGCTCGATACCCTTGCGCGTGACGACCAGGGAATCGACGGCGATCTCATCGCGCAGATTGACGCCGTTGCCGCGGGCCGCATAGAGACCCTCGGTGTTCTCGCGCAGGATGACGTAGTCGATATCGCCAGCCTTGCGTCCGCGCAGACACGAGGTGATGCCAGGGCGCAGCTTGATTGGTCTGACGTTGGCGAACAGATCGAGACGAAAGCGGAGCTGCAGGCCGAACTCGATGCCGGTCTCAGTCCCGTCCGGATAGGTGACACCCGGCAGACCGGCAGCGCCGTGCAGGATCGCATCCGCCTTCTTGCAGCCGTGGTAGGTCTCGTCCGGAAACGCGGTGCCACTTTTCAAATACTGGTTGGCGCCAGCCTGGTACTCGATGAACTTAAGCGCGTTGGAGAGCGACGTTGCCTTCAAGACGTCGATGGCCGCTTGGCAGACCTCAGGACCGATCCCGTCGCCGTGGACCACGGCTATCTCGTACGTCTTCATCGTCACCTTCCATGGCGCGGTTACGCTGCGCGGGCCAACTCGCGCGCGGAAATCTATGCGGAGATCCAAGATATATCAACAGATATATTTAAGAACTAAAGACTCGCCAGATTGAATTTCTCGACGATGCCGACGAGGGCGTCTTCGCCGCGCTGGCGCTGCTCGAGATGGCGCGCCGCTGCACCCTGGTCGTCGCCGGTCAAGATCGCCTTGATGAGCACCTTGTGATTGGCGGTTGAGCGGGAGCGGTAGGTGTCGGTCTGCAGGCGCACCGCCACCATATGGGCGCGCTTGGCTAGATCCCTGAGATGGTTGCCCACCGCATTCAGCTTGGGATTACCGGCCAGCCGCATAAGCTCGCGATGGAAGCGCTCGTCCGCCTCGCCCCACAGATCAATCTTGCCGTCGCGGGCCGCTTTCTCCATCTCGCTCGTCGCCTCGGTCAGCGAGCGCAAGTCCTTTTGAGACGGCCGACGGCGTGCCAGCAAGGATACTGCCACCACCTCCAGGCCCGAGATCACCTGGTAGATGTGGCGCATGTCGCTGGCGGACAGCGGTAAGACGCGGATGCCCTTGCCGCGCCCGATCTCGATGAAGCCTTCAGATTGCAGTCGAAGCAACGCCTCGCGTACGGGCGTGCGGCTCATGGATAACCGCTTGGCCGCGTCGACCTCATCGATCAGCCCACCGGGTGGAACCTGGGCGGACTGGATCCAGCTCTTGATCGCTTCGTAGGCGGCGTCGGAGGCGCGTTCCATCAAGGAATCCAGAAGTTGATCTTGGTCGTCGATCTGTGTGTTGCACGTACGGCGCGAGCGCCTTCCGCCCACCACGGAAGGAAAACCACATCCTATGCATATCGACGTTTGCAGCCGAGGTCATTCACGCGATTTCGGAGCCGTGGAAGCCAAGCGGTGGCGTAATTCCGGGTACCAAGGTCAGCCAAGTCAGGCCCGCGGATTACTTGCTTCAAGCGGCTGGTCATCGGTCCGAGCTTGTGGGTCGTGGTGGTGTCGCAATCCTGGGAAGCCAACTGCGCCGGGTACTTGCGACGCACGGAATGTCGGCGGACGAGGCCGCAACCCAATCCGAGCTGTCTCCAACAGTTTCACGAGCAGTTCGGCAGATCGGGAGCCTTGGCGCAACTTGTCGCAGTCGCCTGCCAGAGGCTCACTGGAGCGTGGTTTGGCCTGCCGATGCGGTTGCTTACTTATTTGCCGCAGCCACACCGTCCCCCGGTGCTCCTACATCACCGCCCGTTTGGCATTGGACACGACCGGGCGGACCACAACCAAGATGCTCTCGATCCTAATGGTACTCCTGGCTGTGACCAGCGTTGGAATACTCGCAACTCTTCTCGTCCGTGAATGGCCGGAGGAGAAGACCCGAGCAGGTGATCCAGAGAGTACCAACTGAGGCGATCCGCCAAGGCTGATTGGCTTGTCTGGCGTTGGATGTTGCGCTCGCGGATCGCCAGATCACCACGGTCATCTGCACCGACGGATAACAGTGGCTGCGCTCGACTATTCTCCTGACGATCGCGGCGCGATCATGGTTGTTTGCGGTCGCTGGCCGACGAGTGCGCTTGTCTTCGTCTAGTTCGTCCCTGGATCGTCCGCCGCCGGTGCTTGTTCTGCCGGTTAAATCGCCCGAGAGATCGTCGCTATCCTTTGGCGGATAGATTTTGTCTCCCGTATTTGGTTCTTGGGATTAACGGCAGCGGCAATGGGCGAGGCGGTAGTCTCTGGCTTCGCGAATCATTATTCAGTGTTCGCCGCTCTCTTCCCAAGCGGCGCGTCTGTTGGCTGGGCGGCCCCCGGCCGCAACACAAGCGAGGGCGCGCCCCCGCGCTCTCGCTTGTTAGGCATGAGTGGCCGTTCGCGGACGTGTTCGGCACGCCGATAGTGCGTAGCTCGTGCGCGAGCCTGTGCCGCTCGATACAAAGCCAAACTTCCCAAACAGGAACATGTTATGCCAGAAACCTTCGGCATGAAGCCTGGTCAGGCGGAACCGCAAATCCGTTCGCCATATTCCCAGAGCCAATCGAGATTCTATCTGCACGTCGCAGTGACCATTACTGCCCTCGTCGTTGCCGGCTATGCTTTGGGGTTCTGATGTCGTGAGCCACAGCCGCCAGCACGCCGTCACCTGGAGCCCATCGGCACTTTCGCATGCCGCGATGGTGTGTCAGCCCATAACGTGATAGCCGCCGTCGATCTAGAGTGTCTCACCCGCGATCAGCTTGGCCCCCTCCACGCCAAGGAATTTGCTCCGACCAGGGACCGGGGCTCATCGGCAATTGAGGCCATGAGGACGGCGAGCGAACGGTGATAGGGCCCTCCCGGTACCCATCCAGCGGCAAATCCAGGGTTACCAAGCCCGCACGTCTGTGCTAAGTGCCTGCGCTGCCTAGGAGGAGACGTGGCCGAGTGGCTGAAGGCGGCGGTTTGCTAAACCGTTATACGCTGTAAAGGCGTATCGAGGGTTCGAATCCCTCCGTCTCCGCCAATCGAAATTCTCCACGCGCTGACAACTATGCCATGCGTTGCCGTGGCCCGCCGCATGGGTCGGCAAATTCTCGCGTTATCAAAGACCTACCCTCTTTTCTCTGTCACGCTTCAGCCTGACGTCGGATTGTTCTCTTACCACCGCAAACGGCAGCTTGGCGCCCCGGCATTTTCGCGCGTCATGTCAACCGCTGAACAAGGTACCCGTTTAGCTCAGCGGAAGGGCCATTCCCATGCCGCAGCCTTCAGATCGGCGATCCGCTCCTGCAAAAGCTTGACCGCGCGCGACTGCATGTCGGCATATGGCGACTGCCCGTGCTGCTTCTGGTGGTGCTGAGCTTGCACCGAACCGGCGACCAGAACCATCGCTGCGGCGATTGACAATCTATTGACAATCTCATGGTGCGCTCCCCAACCTTCCGGCATTCTTGCAGCATGACACCACCGAGCGCGACCGCCCAATCTGGCAACCGCTTCGACCGCATGGAGATCGCGGGCGCCTTTGGCGATCTCGGAACTCTGATTCCGTTCGTGGTTGCCTATTTGGCAGTGCTCAAGATGGACCCGTTCGGTGTCTTGTTCGCCTTCGGTGTGTCGATGGTGGTCTGCGGGCTAGTCTACCGCACACCGATCCCTGTCCAGCCCATGAAGGCAGCCGGTGCCATCGCGACCACCCAGGCAGCCCAGACGCTCGTTCTCACGCCCGCCATGGTCTATGGCGCCAGCCTCGTGACCGGCTTGGTCTGGCTCGTGCTCGGTCTGACCGGTACCGCGAACCGAGTGGCCAATCTGGTGAAGCGCCCAATCGTGATCGGCATCGTGCTCGGTCTGGGCTTCGGTTTCATGATCGAAGGCGCCAAGATGATGTCGCACAATTGGTGGGTCGGAGGCGTGGCGCTCTTTGGCACCGCAATCCTGCTCTCCAACCGCGTCATACCGGCGATGTTCCTGTTGCTGGCGTTCGGCGCCGCTTACGGGATGCTCGCTGATCCCACGTTGCTGGACGCGTTCCGCGCCATTCAGGTCGAGCCCCGATGGCCAACCTTCGCGCTGACGGACCTGAGCTGGAATGATGTGCTGATTGGCGCCGTCTTCCTTGCCCTCCCGCAGGTTCCGCTGACTCTCGGCAATGCGGTGATAGCCATCACCGAAGAGAACAACCGCCTGTTTCCTGACCGACCTGTTAGCGAGGACAAGATCGCGACTTCGACCGGACTCATGAACCTCCTGAGTGGCAGTGTCGGCGGCGTACCAATGTGCCACGGGGCCGGTGGCATGGCCGGTCATGTGCAGTTCGGCGCCCGCACGGGTGGTGCCGTGGTGATCCTGGGCGTGGTGCTACTAGCGACCGCGTTATTCTTCAGCGGCTCAGTCGGCACGTTTCTGCGCCTGTTCCCTACGCCGGTTCTTGGCGTAGTCCTGTTCTTGACCGGCGCTCAGCTCGCGCTTGGCTCCTGCGACATGAGCAAGGATAAGGGCGAGCGCTTCGTGACCGTGGTCACGGCTGCGCTCGCCGTTTGGAATGTTGGCATCGCGTTTGTGGTGGGAATTGCGGCCTACACGCTCAACAAGCGCGGGTGGCTGCGAATTTGAGCGGTCCGTTGCCGAATGCGCAAAAAACCGCGCGACCTGTGTGACCGTCAACAGATCGGGAAACACAGCCAGCCTCGCTGCGCGCAACTTCGCTCTGCGTCGGCGGGACCGGGCGCGCTGCCGCCTTGGGGCACAACGACCTTGCTAGATACGTACGCCCTGCGTGCTGAAGACAGTGGAGGACGAATTCGGAATGTAACTGCTGTTGAGCACGACTGCAGCGCCTGCAGCGAGCAACACTGCCGCTAGGCACGCAACCAGGAAAGTGCGCATCGTCCATCCTCCCGAGTTTCTGGTCGCATCCTAGCAAGAAAGGATGCACTCAGGAAGCGGCGCGAGGCCTTCTGGGACGAGTCGCAGCTAGCCTTCCAGGACTCCGACCACCAGATTGTTGTCGAGATCGACGATGAGCATTTTGCCGTCGGAGGGCATAAACCCGCTGCCTCTCAATTCGGGGTATTTTTCCGTCATCGTCTGCGGCACGGGCGTCAATGCCTGCATGGCGATTGCCGCGGGCAGTTCCATCCCCAGGGTCGCGTAACCCTTTAGATCGGCTGGGCTGAGGGCGTAGCCGCTCGGCACGGAGAGCTGCCGCGCGATGTCGCGCCGCTGATCGGCAGAAAGGTGCTTGAGCCGATAGCCCACGATGGGCAGCCGATCGTCGGCCGCCGTACGTTCGGAGAACTTGGACGGCGCGGTATCCACGTCCGTGGGTGCGCCCGGGACCGTCAAAACACCGTTAACAAAGATATCCTCGTCCGTGCCGCTTTTGACTTTCGAACTTGGTTCGGTGGTGCCGGCCTGCTCCGACAGATTCCGACCCGTTGCCGCGGGCACCGAATCTTCTTTCTTGAGCTCCTTTGTGGCCTTGCCGCTGACGGCATCTTGGCTCCAAGCAGGATTGGCTACGGCGAGACAAATCGCAGCTAAGGCCACGACGGAAAGCCGATTGTTCATGATAGCGCCTCATCCAGAAGCGCCCGCTCGAGGGGCGCACATCCATCTGGAGTGAGAACGCCGTCGGAACGGCAACGTTCCCGATCGAGAAAACGCCAAGGGCGAGCCGGAGACGCTCGCCCTTGGCAATCTATTCGGTTCTTGCGCTATTCGGCGGGAGCCACGCCGCCGCCTCGGACATGGCCCTTCTGCACTTCCTTGTCCAGCCACAGGCTGTGGTGCTGCTGGGCCCAGTTGACGTCCACCTCGCCTTTGCCCATCGCCTCGAAGGCGCCCTGCATGCCGATGGTGCCGATGTAGATGTGAGCCAGCATGATGGCGATGAACAATACGCCGACAATACCGTGCACCATCTGCGCCGTCTGCATGCCGCTCACGTCGGTGGCATAGAATGGGAACATCAGCAGGTAGCCGGTGACAGCGGCTGCGCCGCCGCCCAGCACGACGACCCAGTAGATCATCTTCTGCCCGGCGTTGAAGCGCCGGGCGGGTGGATGCTTGCTGCCGACGATGCCGCCACCCTCACGAATCCATTTCGCATCGACGCCCGACGGGAAATTCCAGGCAATCCACATAAGGAACATCAGCACGACACCGAGCGTGAAGGGGAAGCTCAGGTAATTGTGCGCATACTTGGCCAGCTGCGCCCAGTTCGCGAAGGTCTCCGGCCCTATCCAGGGGGTCAGCAACTCCCTGCCGAAGGTGATGTTGAGGCCCGACAGGGCGAGCACGATGAAGCACGACGCCGTCATCCAGTGCACGAAACGCTCGAAGGCATTGAAGCGCACCAGCGTGCGGCCGGACCGTCCCGCTTCGATGCGCACCATCCCGCGGATCAGATAGAACAGCAGCAGGGTTGCGAGCATGCCGAGGATGGCAATCATGCCAATCCAGCGCAGCGTCACCTGCTGGAACTGGCGCCAATTACGGCCTTCTGGCTGCTCGAGTACCTGCGCTCGGGCATCGGGGAGGGAGCTGCGCCCTTGAATTTTCTGCAGCTCCTTGAGCAGCTGCTGCTCGTTGACCGACTGCTCCCTCGGATTGACCGAGTTCGGCTGCTGCGCATTGGCCGGCACGGTGAAGGCCAGGCCCAAGCCAAGCATCAATGCGGCGAAGAAAAATCGGAGCGGTGTGCTCGTCGCCATTCTCTTGTCTCCCCTAGTCACATGCTGCCGTTCGGCATTGGCGATCGAGGCGACGGGTTGGCTCCCATCGCCTCGCCTGATTTTCCTAGGACGCGATGCGCTCGCGATAGGCCGTCTGCCAGCCCCACGCGCCCGAGCTGTATCCGCGCCGGACCACGCGCTCCTTAAAGATCTGCGCAATGATCTCGCCGTCGCCGGCCAGCAGCGACTTGGTCGAACACATCTCCGCGCACAGGGGCAGCTTGCCCTCGGCCAGGCGATTCGAGCCGTAGCCGGTGAACTGGCCGTTCTCTCGGCTGCCGAACTCGGCCGGCGTCAGGTCGGCCTCGGGACCGCCCGCGCAGTAGGTGCACTTGTCCATCTTGCCGCGCGATCCGAAGTTGCCGACCTTGGGATACTGCGGAGCACCGAACGGACAGGCGTAGAAGCAGTAGCCGCAGCCGATGCACAGATCCTTCGAGTGGAGCACCACGCCGTCCGCCGTCGTGTAGAAGCAGTTGACAGGGCAGACGGCCGCACACGGCGCGTCCGTGCAGTGCATGCAGGCCATCGACACGGACCGCTCGCCCGGTTTGCCGTCATTGATGGTGACGACACGCCGGCGGTTGATGCCCCACGGCACGTCATTCTCGTTCTTGCAGGCGGTGACGCAGGCGTTGCATTCGATGCAGCGGTCGGCGTCGCAGAGAAACTTCATTCTAGCCATGGTCGTTCCTCCTTACGCCGCTCTGACTTGGCAGAGGGTCGCTTTGGGTTCTTGCATGCCGGTAACGGGATCAAAGCCGTAGGTCGTGACCGTGTTCACGCTTTCGCCGAGCACGACCGGGTCCGCGCCCTTCGGATACTTGGAGCGCTGATCCTCGCCCTGATACCAACCGCCGAAGTGGAACGGACACCACGTCACACCCTTGCCGACCCGTTCGGTCACAAGAGCTTTCATGCGCGCGCGCGGCTTCGCGTCGGACGCACCGTAGACCCACACCCAGCCTCCATCCTTGATGCCGCGCTCGGTGGCATCGGACGGATTGATCTCGATGAACATGTCCTGCTGCAGCTCGGCGAGCCACTTGTTGGCGCGCGTTTCCTCGCCGCCACCTTCGTATTCGACCAAGCGGCCGGACGTCAGGATGAGCGGGAACTCCTTGGCGATGCCTTTCTCCACCGCTGCCTTCTGCACGTCGAAGCCCACGTTGGGCATGCGGAACTGCCGTGCGTTGGGTAGCGTCGGATACTTGGCAACCAGCTCCGGCCGTGGCGTATAGATCGGCTCGCGATGTACGGGAATTGCATCCGGCAAACCGAACGCGTTCGCCCTCGCCTTGCCGTTGCCGTAGTGGATGCAGCCGTGCTTCATGGTCACGCGCTGGATGCCGCCCGACAGGTCGATCGCCCAGGAGACACCATCCGGATTGGCGCCGCCGACACGCTCGATGGTGGCACGCTCGGCGTCGGTGAGATCGGTATCCCAGCCGAGCTTCTTGAGCACGCCGTAGGTGAACTCCGGATATCCGTCCTGGATCTCGGAGCCCAGCGAGTAGGAGCCTTCGGCGAGAAGGTTATGCTTCACCTCCTGCTCGACCTCCTGCCCATCGACCGTGGCCTTGGTCTTGATGACCCGCTCGACGCCGAAACGGGCGCGGAACGTGCCGCCACCGTCCATGACATGCAGGTTGGTGTTGTAGAGGGTGTGCGTGCCGGGATGCTTGAGCTCCGGCGTACCCCAGCACGGCCAGGGCAGGCCGTAGTAGTCGCCCTTGCACGGCCCGTCGCTGGCCCTGAGCGAGACCAGATCGAAATCCTTCTGGTTGGCCATGTGCAGCTTCAGCCGCTCCGGCGACTGGCCGCAATAGCCCGTCGACCATCCACCGCGGTTGATCTCGCGCAGGATGTCCTCGGCGACCGGCACATTGTTCTCGACCTTGATGTTCTTGAACATCTGGTCGGCGAAGCCGAGCTTGGCCGCCAGCCGGTACATGATCTCGTTGTCGTCCTTCGACTCGAAGATCGGCTTGACGATCTGCTCACCCCACTGGAGCGAGCGGTTTGAGGCCGTGCGGGAACCGGCCACCTCGTAGCTGGTGGCA
>Ga0075364_10000541_pt1 | contig 19324 bp, 16 predicted proteins | sample EndMetdeltDD1764_FD_71517 | JGI IMG/M metagenome (GOLD analysis project Ga0075364, IMG submission 71517) | Populus endosphere microbial communities from Tennessee, USA - Endosphere MetaG P. deltoides DD176-4 | ecosystem: Host-associated > Plants > Roots > Endosphere | place: USA: Tennessee...
GAGGAGGACGAGGACCACGATGTCTGGCGGATCGACGCCTTCCCCACCGCCGAACCGGAGCGGGCCGCGCTGGTCGACCTGCTCTCCGGCCATGGCGCCCTGCGCGTGACCGTGGAGAAGCTGGCCGACGCCGACTGGCTGGCGATGGCGCTCTCGGGCCTGCCGCCGGTCAGGGCGGGACGCTTCTTCGTCTACGGCGCCCACGACCGCGGCCTGGCGCCCCCCTCCACCGTCAACCTGAGGATCGAGGCGGGCGCGGCTTTCGGCACCGGCCACCACGGCACCACGGTCGGCTGCCTGCTGGCCTTCGACCGCCTGCTGAAGGCCGAGCCCTTCGGCAAGGTGCTGGACGTGGGCTGCGGCACGGGTGTGCTGGCCATCGCCGCCGCGCGCACGGGCTCGCGGCTGGCGGTTGGCACCGACATCGACCGGGTGTCCGTGCGGATCGCCAACGAGAACGCCGCGCTCAACCATGCCCGCGCCCGTTTCGTCCACGCCGCCGGCCTGGACCATCCCCGCATCCGCGCCGGCGCGCCCTATGACCTGGCCTTCGCCAACATCCTCGCCCCGCCCCTGGTGGCGCTGGCGCAGGACATCCGGGGCGCCTTGCGGCCGGGGGGAACGGTGATCCTCTCGGGCCTGTTGCGCACCCAGGCGCGACGGGTGCTCGCCGCCTACCTCTCCCGCGGATTCCGGATCCGGCGGCGGCTCAATCGCGACGCCTGGACGACCCTGGTGCTGCGGCGCGGCTAAGGCGCCGGAACCCATCTTCGCGGCCTGGCGTTCCGCTGCAAAGCCAAGCTGGCTCAAGCAGATAGGGATGCGCCATGAGTGAATATGAACGCAGCCGGGTGAGCGAGACGCCGGACGGTCCGGTGCGCGAGACCTATCGAGAGGTGGAGGTTCGCCGCGGCGGAGCCGCCGGCTGGTGGATCGCCGCGGTGGTGGCCATGGTGGCGGTGATCGGCCTCGTCTTCCTGCTTTCCAACCAGAATCGCCAGGACCAGCTTGTGGCCGCCCGCGACCAGGGCGCGGCCCAGGCGCGCCTCGAAGGCGCGGCGTCGGACGCGCAGCGCGCCGCGATGCAGGCGACGCAGTCCGCCCAGCTGGCCACCGACTCCAGCGCCCGCGCCACCCAGCGCGCCGCCGAAGCCGCGCAGATCGCCGCCAACCAGACGGCCCAGACCGTCCGCCAATCGGCCGAAAGCGCGGGCGATGCGGGTGGCGACGCCAGCACCGTCGCGCCGCAGCAGTAGGCGGGCTCAGCGCCCGCCCCGGAACTCCCTCATGAGGGCGTCATAGGCGCTCATCGGCGGGAATTCGGAATAGCTGTGCTTGGCCGGCGTCGACGCCCAGGGAAGCTTTTCGCGCGTGAAGGTCTCGATGAAGGGCGGGAAGCTGGCGGGCTCGTCCAGCATCGTGGTTCGGACATTGACCAGCGAGTCGATCCCCTCGGGGCGCGTGAACAGCCAGCTCATGCACCAGCCGCAGAAATAGTGGTGGGTGGAGCCGTGCAGGCCCGCGATGACGGGTTCTCCCGCGAGAACCTCGAAGGCGTCGGCCGGCTCGGCCACGCTGAGCGAGAAGGGTCCGCCGGTCATGCGCTGGCAGCCTCTGCAGTGGCACGCCATCGTCAGGAGCGGCGGGGCGTTCAGCCGGAAGCGCACCTTCCCGCAGCGGCATCCCCCCTCCCACGGCGGTTGGTCGCTGGACATCTCCATCTCCTTCAAGCGGCCCGCGTCGGTCCGCGGTTTGGAGTAACACACGCCCTTTGCCGTGACGCCAAGGAGGCCTAAATCCATAGGATGCGCCAGACCTTCGATGAGAGCACCGACCCCTCCTTTGGCCCCCGGCACCTGCCGCGGATTCGCGAGGCGATGGCCGAGCAGGGCCTGGACGCCCTGCTCGTGCCGCACGAGGACGAGCACCAGAACGAATACCTGCCCCCGGCCAACGACCGCCTGGGATGGGCGACCGGCTTCACCGGCTCCGCCGGGGCGGCGGTGATCTTCCAGGACAAGGCGGCGATCTTCGTCGACGGCCGCTACACCCTACAGGTCCGCGACCAGGTGGACGCCGCGACCTTCGAGATCCGCGACCTGGTGGACGGCGGCGTCACCGCCTACATCGAGCAGGCGGCCCGCCCCGGCCAGTCGATCGGCTACGACCCGCGCCTGCACAGCCCCGACGCCCTGGAGCGGCTGCGCCACGCCGCGGCCCGGGCGGGCGCGATCCTCAAGGCCGCGCCGCAGAACCCGCTGGACGTGGCCTGGGGGGCGGAGCGTCCGGCCCAGCCCATGGCGCCGGTGGCGCCCCACCCGCTGGAGTTCGCCGGCGAGGCTTCCTCCGACAAGCGCCGCAGGATCGGCGAGGCCCTGGCCCAGCAGGGCGCGGCGGCGAGCGTCCTGACCGCGCCGGCGTCGCTGGCCTGGCTGTTCAATATCCGAGGGGGCGACGTGATCCGCTCGCCCCTGCCGCTGGGCCAGGCGATCCTGAACGCCGATGGGACCGCGCGCCTCTTCCTCGACCCCCGCAAGGTGACCGCCGAGCTCCCGGCCTGGCTTGGCAACGAAGTGCGGCTGGAGCGGCCGGAAGACCTGCCGGGCGCACTCGCCGAGCTTTCGGGCCAGACCGTGCTGGTGGACGCCGCCCAATCCTCCGCCTGGTACTTCGAGGCGCTGGGGGCCGCCGGCGCCCACGTCCTGCGCGGAGACGATCCCACCGCCTTGCCCCGGGCCTGCAAGAACGCGGTGGAGATCGAGGGCTCCCGGCGCGCCCATTTGCGCGATGGCGCCGCCCTCACCCGCTTCCTGCACTGGATGGCGACCGAGGGCCAGGCGAGCCCGCCCGACGAGATCACCGCGGTGCGCAAGCTGGAGGCCTTCCGCGAAGCCACCGGCGCGCTCAAGGACCTCTCCTTCGACACCATCGCCGGTGCGGCCGGCAATGGGGCGGTGGTCCACTACCGGCCCACCGAGCGGCTCAACAAGCGCGCCCAATCCGGCTCGCTGATGCTGATCGACTCCGGCGCCCAGTACCTGGACGGCACCACCGACGTCACCCGCACGGTGGCCGTGGGCGAGCCGACGGCGGAGATGAAGGCGCGCTTCACCCTGGTGCTGCAGGGCAACCTGGCGCTGGCGCGCGCACGCTTTCCGGCGGGCACCACCGGCTCGGCCCTGGACGCCCTGGCCCGCACCCCGCTGTGGGCCCACGGCCTCGACTACGACCACGGCACCGGCCATGGCGTGGGCTCCTACCTCGGCGTCCACGAGGGCCCGCACCGGATCTCCAAGGCGGCGAGCCTGGTGGCGCTGCAGCCGGGCATGGTCGTTTCCAACGAGCCTGGCTACTACAAGGCCGGCGAGTATGGCATCCGCATCGAGAACCTGCAGGTGGTCACCGCGCCGGCCCCGATCGAGGGTGGCGAGCGGCCGATGCTGGGCTTCGAGACCTTGACGCTGGCGCCGATCGACCGTCGCTGCATCGCCCGCGAGATGCTGTCGGACGCCGAGCGCGCCCAGCTCGACGCCTATCACGCCCGGGTGCGCGAGCTGGTCGGCCCGCAGCTGGAGGGCGAGGCCCGCGCCTGGCTGGAGGCGGCGACAGCGCCGCTCTGAGCCGCCGCCATGCGGGTCCTGATCATCTTCGCCCACCCGACCCACGACAGCTTCGTGGGCTCGATCCTCGCCGCGCTGACCGAGCGGCTGGAGGGCCAAGGTCACGAGGTCCAGGTCATCGACCTCTACGCTGAGGGGTTCGATCCGGCCCTGCGCCTTGAGGCGTGGCGCGCGCACCGCGCGGGCGAGGCCCATGCCGGCGGCGAGCTCGACGCGCATGTGGCGGCCCTGCGGGGCGCCCAGGGCCTGGTGTTCGTCTATCCCACCTGGTGGTACGGCCTGCCGGCCATGCTGAAGGGCTGGGTCGACCGGGTCTTCCAGCCGAAGGTCGCCTTCGATGTGAAGGACGGCGCCTTCAAGCTGCACTACCTGCCGGGTCTCACGCACTTCGCAGCGGTGACCAGCTATGGCTCGCCGCGGCTCCTGATCGAGTGGATCGTCGGCGACCCGGTGCGCCGCCAGCTCATGCGCGGGCTTTCCCTGCAGTTCGCCCATCGCCTCCGCAAGGCCTGGGTGCCGATCTACAACGTCGATGGGCGCTCGCGCGGCGACCTGGAACGGGCGCGGACGAAGGCGGTGGAGACGGTCGCCAGGATTTTCGCCGGCTAGGCGGCGCCTCAGCCGCCCACCAGGGCCAGCCACTCGTCCTCGGTCATCACCTGGATCCCCAGGTCCGCGGCGGTCTTCAGCTTCGAGCCCGCCCCCGGCCCCGCCACCACGATGTCGGTCTTCTTCGAGACCGAGCCGGAGACCTTGGCGCCCAGGCGCTCGGCCTGCGCCTTGGCCTCGTCCCGGGTCATCCGCTCCAGAGCGCCGGTGAAGACCACCGTCTTGCCGGCCACGGCGGTGTCGCTCTTGGGCTTCTGCGCGCCCTCGATCGTCAGGGCGCCGCGCAGGTCCTCGACGAGCCGGCGGTTGTGCTCCTCGGCGAAGAACTCGGCGATCATGCGGGCGGCGACGAGGCCCACATTGTCCACCGAGGCGATGTCCAGAAAGTCCTCGCCCGGCCGCTCGCCGAGCGCCTGACGGGCCCGGGCTTCGAAAGCCGCCCAGTCGCCGAAGTGCGCCGCCAGGGCCGCGCGCGCCGTGCGGTTGAGCTTGGGGATAGCCAGGCGCAGCCGCTCGTCCAGGCTCGCCTCGGCGGGGATCAGCAGGTCGCGCGGGTGCGCGGCGAAGTCCAGAACAGCCTCCCGCGCGGTGGGCCCCACGCCGTCCATCTGGCCGAACTCCAGATAGGCCGGCCCCGGACGGCCCAAGGCCGCCCCGTTGGCGCCGGCGATGAAGGCCTCGGCGGTCTCGAAGTGCCGGGCGAGCGCGGTCGAGGTGGTCTCGCCGATGTGGCGGATGCCCAGGCCATAGATGAACCGCTCCAGCGCGATCGTCCGCCTGGCTTCGATCCCGGCTATCAGGTTGTTCACGCTGGTCTCGCCATAGCCCTCGGTGGCCAGCAGCTCCTCGGCGTGCTCGTGCAGGCGGAAGATGTCGGCGGGCGAGTTCAGCCAGCCGCGGGCGACGAAGGCGGTGAGCTGCTTCTCGCCCAGGCCCTCGATGTCGAAGGCCCGGCGGCTGACGAAATGGCGCAGGTGGGCGAGCTTCTGGAAAGGACAGGCGAATTCGCCCGAGCAGCGGCGCACCACCGTCTCGGCGCCGCTCGCCGTGGTCTCGCGCACCACCGGGGTTTCCAGCGGGCACGGGCACTGGTGCGGAAATTCGAAGGGCGTCGCGTCGGCCGGCCGCTCCTGCGGGATCACGCCCAGGATCTGCGGGATCACATCGCCCGCCCGCTGCAGCATCACCGTATCGCCAATCCTAACGTCCAGGCGGGCGATCTCGTCGGCGTTGTGCAGGGTGGCGTTGGTCACCACCACGCCCCCCACCGTCACCGGCGTCAGGCGGGCGACCGGCGTCAGGGCGCCGGTGCGGCCCACCTGGATGTCGATGGCCTCCAGCACCGTGCGCGCCTGCTGGGCGGGAAACTTGCGCGCGATCCCCCAGCGCGGGGCGCGGCTGACGAATCCCAGGCGGCTCTGCCAGTCCAGCCGGTCCACCTTGTAGACCACCCCGTCGATGTCGAAGCCCAGGTGCGGCCGCAGGGCCTCCATGTCGCGGTAGGCCGCCAGCAGGCCCTCCACGCCCTCGACGCGCCGGCTCTGGGGGGTGATCTGCAACCCCCAGGCCTTCAGCGCTTCCAGCGCCCGCCACTGGGTGTCGGCGAAGGGCGCGCTGATCTCGCCCCAGGCGTAGGCGAAGAAGCGCAGCGGCCGCTGGGCGGTGATGCTCGGGTCGATCTGGCGCAGCGATCCGGCCGCGGCGTTGCGCGGGTTGGCGTAGGTCTTCTGGCCCGCCGCCTCGGCCGCGGCGTTGAGGGCGGCGAACTCGGCATGGCCCAGGTAGATCTCGCCGCGCACCTCGATGAGGTCGGGCCAGCCCTCGCCGCCAAGGCGGTGGGGGATCTCGCCGATGGTGCGCACATTGGCGGTGACGTCCTCGCCCACGCGGCCGTCGCCCCGGGTGGCGGCGCGGACCAGTAGCCCCTTCTCGTAGCGAATGGAGCACGAGAGGCCGTCGATCTTCGGCTCGGCGGTGTAGGCGACCTCTCCATCGAGCTTGAGGAACCGCTTCACCCGGGCGTCGAACTCGGCCGCATCCTCGTCGGAGAAGGCGTTGTCCAGGCTGAGCATGGGCGCGCCGTGTTCCACCGGAGCGAACTGCTCGGAGCGCGTGGCCCCCACCCGAAGCGAAGGGGAGTTGTCGCGCACCAGATGCGGGAAGCGGGCCTCGATGGCGCTGTTGCGCTGCTTGAGCGCGTCATAGTCGGCGTCCGAGATCGCCGGGGCGTCCTCGCGATAGTAGCGGATGTCGTGGGCGGCGATCTCGTCGGCGAGCGCCGTGAGCTCGGCGAGCGCCTCCTCTTCGGTGAGCTGGTCGACGGGCTTCATGGCTTACGCCCCGATCAGGGCGCGCGCGGCGGCCCGGGCGGCGTCGGTGATCTGGGCGCCGGCGAGCATGCGGGCGATCTCCTCCTCGCGATCGGCGGGCGAGAGCACCTCGACGGCGGTGCGGATCCGCTCGGCCTCGCCGGCCTTGGCGATCCGCCAGTGGGCGTCGGCGCGGGCCGCCACCTGGGGCGAATGGGTCACCACCAGCACCTGGGCGCTCGCCGCCAGGCGCTTGAGCCGAAGGCCCACCGCGTCGGCCACCGCCCCGCCCACGCCCTGGTCGACCTCGTCGAAGATCATCAGCGGCTGGAAGCCGCCGCCGCGCCCGGCCAGGGCCGCCTTCAGCGCCAGCGCGAACCGCGCCAGCTCGCCGCCAGAGGCGATGGCGGCCAGGTCGCCGAAGGGGGCGCCGGGGTTGGTGGAGATCTCGAAGGCGACGCGGTCGAGGCCGCCTGGTCCCGCCTTGGCCTCGTCCAGCGCATCCACCGCGACGCGGAAGCGCGCCTTGTCGAGCTTCAAGGGCCCAAGCTCGGCCATCACCGCGGCCGCCAGCCGATCGCCCGCCTCGCGCCGCGCGGCGCCGAGGGCCTTGGCCTCGTCGAGATAGGCCGCCCATGTGGCCGCCACCTGCGCCTTCGCCGCGGCCAGGGCCTCGCCGGAGGTCTCGGCCGCGCGCAGCCGCTCGGCGAAGCGGACGCGGATGATTGGGAGCTCCTCGACGCTGACGCCGAGCTTGCGGGCCAGGCCGCGCAGATCGAACAGCCGCTCCTCGGCCTTCTCCAGGCGGTCGGGCTCGAAGTCGAAGGCGCCGGCCGCGGCGTCCACGGCGGCTTCTGCCTCCTGGGCCTCGATCAGCACCCGGTCGATGGCCTCGCCCGCCGCGGCCAGGCGCCTGACGGCCGGGGTCTCGGCGTGCGCTCCGGCGGCCACCGCGCGCTCGCGGGCGCGCTCCAGGGTGCGGGCCGCGGCGGCGAGTCGGCTGGAGAGGCCATCGAAGGCGCTCCGGGCCTGGGCGATGTCGGCCAGCGATTTCTCCGCCGCCCCCAGCACCGCGCGCTCCTCGGCCAGGGCCGTCTCCTCGCCCTCGCGGGGGTCCAGACGGTCGAGCTCGGCCAGGCGCAGGGAAAGCTCCTCGGTCTCCGCCGCCGCGCGCTCGGCCGCTTCCCGCAGGGTCTCGGCCTGGGCCTGGGCGGCGCGCCAGTCGCGATATCGGCCGGCCACCGCCTGCGCCTTCGCGCCAAGCTCGCCGAAGGCGTCCAGCATCGGCCGATGGGTGCGAGCATCCAGCAGTCCCACCGTCTCGTGCTGGCCGTGCACCTCCAGCAGGAGCTCGCCCACCTCCTTCAGCACCCCGACCCCGGTAGCCTGGTCGTTGACGAAGGCGCGGCTGCGGCCATCGGCCGAGAGGGTGCGGCGCAGGACCAGGTCCTCGTCCCGGGCGTAGGCCAGGCCCTTGTCTTCCAAAAGGTCCCAGACCGGGTGGTCGGCGGCGGGGGCGAAGACGGCGGAGGCCGCCGCCTGGCGCGCGCCGCGGCGGACCAGGCCGGCGTCGGCGCGGGCGCCGGTGGCCAGGCCCAGCGCATCCAGGATGATCGACTTGCCCGCGCCCGTCTCGCCGGTGAGCGCGGTCAGACCCGGCCCGATGGACAGGTCCAGGGCCTCGATCAGGACGACATCGCGGATCCACAGGCCGATCAGCATCGCAGCGCAGGATCGCCTGGAATCACTACGCGGGCCAAGGCCGGCGTGCCCTTCGGCTCAGTTCGCCGGCGGGGCGTCGTCGCGGTGCAGGAACGGGATGTGCATCCGGCTGCGGCGCTTGGGCTTGGCCTCGGTCGTCTCCGCCGCGGGCGCCGCCTCGGCGGCCGGGGGCGCGACCGTGTCGGCCTTCCGGTGGATGAAGGGGATGTGCATCAGGCCACGCTTGGAGCCCGCCTTGGGCTCCACCGCCGGACGATAGCCCTTGGCGGTGAGCAGCTTGTAGGCGTCGGCGTACCAGGGATCGCCCGGATAGTTGTAACCCAGCACCGAGCCGTTTCGCTTGGCTTCCTCGACCAGGCCGATGGTCAGGTAGGCCTCCACCAGCCGGTAGAGCGCCTCGGGCGCGTGGCTGGTGGTCTGGTAGCGGTCGATCACCGTGCGGAAGCGGCCGATGGCGGCGAGGGTGTCGCCCTGGTTGAGGTAGTAGCGGCCGACGGTCATCTCCTTGCCGGCCAGCTGGTCGTTGACCATGTCGATCTTAAGCCGCGCGTCGGCGGCGTACTCGGTGGTCGGGTAGCGCTGGACCACGTCCTTCAGCGCATCCAGCGCCAGGGCGGTCATGGCCTGGTCGCGGCCCACGTCGGCGATCTGCTCGAAGTCGCAGATGGCTTTCAGGTAGCGCGCGTAGGCGGCCGAGGGATTGCCCGGATAGAGCTGCAGGAAGCGGTCCGCGTCGGCGATCGCCTCCTCGTAGTTGTTGCCCTCGTAGTGGGCGAAGGCCTGCATCAGGATCGCCCGCCGGGCCCAGGCCGAATAGGGGTGCTGGCGCTCCACTTCCTGGAAGTAGTCGACGGCCTGCCCCCACTGGCGGCGGTCGAGCCGCTCGGCGCCCGCGTTGTAGAGCAGCTCCACCGGCCGCTCTTCATAGGCGAGCTGTGGACGCTTCTTGCGGCCCGCGCAGCCCGCCAGCGCAAGCGCGCAGCAGCCGACGAGCAGAATGTGGTGAGCCGTCGAAGCCCGACCAGTCGACGTGTTGCGAAGCAAGGACACCTTCACCTCAGTCCCGGAGAACCCATGCGCGCCCCCGCGCCGCGTCGTGTGCTTCTACACGAGCCCCCGCCGGGCGCAAACGGACGGATGTGCGCGGACCCATGCGGCGGAACCATGACCGCCGTGCAGGATCACCCGGCGCGGGCGATCTCGTCGACGAAGGTGACCAGGCAAGCCGCCTGCGGGCGGTCCAGCAGGGCCCGCACCAGACGGTTGTTCAGGGCATGCCCGGCGCGCTCGCCCTCGTAGCGGCCGATCAGCGGCGCGCCCAGGACATAGAGGTCGCCGATGGCGTCCAGCGCCTTGTGGCGGACGAATTCGTCGGGCCGGCGCAGGCCGTCGGGATTTAGTATCCGGTCGCCCTCGATCACCACGGCGTTGTCGAGACTGCCGCCGCGGGCCAGGCCCAGCTTGCGCAGGGCGTCGACCTCGTGGGCGAACCCAAAGGTGCGGCAGTCGGAAAGACCCCGGCGGAAGGCGTATTCGTCCATCGCCAGGTCGATCCGCTGGCGGCCGATCGCCGCCGTCGGGAAGGTGATCTCGAAGGAAGCCTCGAAGCGGTCGCACGGCAGCAGGGCGGCGCGCTTGTCGCCATCGACCACTTCAACCGGCTCCAGCACCTTGAGGAACCGCCGGGCGGCGCCTTGCGCGCGCTTGCCGGCGCGGTCGAGCAACCGAACGAAGGGCTCGGCCGAGCCGTCCATGACGGGCATTTCCGGGCCGTCCAGCTCGACGACCGCGTTGTCGAAGCCCAGCATGGCGAGCGCCGCCATCAGGTGCTCGATGGTGGAGACCGTGACGCCATCGGGGTTGCCGATCATGGTGCCGAGCTGAGTCTTGCAGACCGCCTCGCCCGTCGCGGGCACGCGATTGTCGCGGTCGGTCACATCGGTGCGCACGAAGACGATCCCGGCGTCTACCGGCGCCGGGCGGATCGCCACCCGCACATATTCACCCGTGTGGACGCCGACGCCGGCGAACAGCGCAGGGGTCCTGAGCGTGTGCTGAAAGGCGCCGTGCTGAAACGCGTCTGCGGCCACGCTGCCACCTTCCGATCAACTTGAATGGGTCGGCCAACTCCGGCCGAACCAGCGCCCCGCCTGCTGGGTATGACCGATGCCGCGCCGCAGCAAAACAACTGCTGTTTCGCTATGTTTCGTCGCGATAAGGTGAACCACCGCTTAACGCGATCCCTTGGGTCCGCGCTTCAAGACGCGATAAAACTTCTTATCTTTCAGATGGTTGTTCCACGCACAGGGCAGTGTTGCCAAAAAGCCTCGCCCTAGACGCGAATTCGCGGGCGCGGCATTTCTCTACCCCAGGTCGCGGCTAGCCGGTGGCGGCGAAGGCCAGGGATTGGGCGGCGTAGCGCGCAAGACCGACCACCACGCAGGCGCGGTCGCGCACGATGAGTTCGACATCATCGCCCGCTTCGCTGAGCCGGGTGGCCAGCGCCCGGGCGTGCGCCTCGGCGCGCGCGCCGGAGAGGAACAGCATCGGAGCCTGGATCGCGTCGCAGTCGAGGGCCCAGCCGCCTTCGACCGGCCCGACGACGATGGAATACTGATGAGTCATATCCAGCCCCTCCCAGTCAGGTGCGGGCGAGCGGACAAACTTAAGGCGAACGCCGCGGGAGCGGCATTCGCCTTTGTTAAGATTCGACGGCTTGGCGCCTGCTAATTGGCCAGGCGGCGCAGGAAGGAGGGGATTTCCAGATCCTCGCCGGCCTCGGGCTCGGTTTCGGCCACCTCCAGCGGCAAGGCGCCGCCGCGGCTGCCGCCCGCGCTGGCGCGCGGCGCGGAGGCCTGGGAGGCCGCCGGGGCCTGATCGTAGCGCGGACGCCCGCCGAACAGGCTCAGGAAACCGCCGCGCGGCTTGCGCGTCTCGTAGGCCGGCTCGGCGAACAGCGGCTCGTCGTCTTCCTCTTCCATCTCCTCGACAGCCGGATCGACGATGCGGGTGATGACCGCCGGGGCGGGCTCGGCCGCCACAGGCGCGGCGTAGAGATCGGGTTGCTCTTCCTCCAGCGCGGCGACCGGGGCGGCCTCCGCTTCCGCGGCGAGCGCCGGCTCGGCCTCTTCCGTCGCGACGGCCGGGCGCGAGACGTCGGCGCGCAGGGGCTGGGCGGTGGTGTTGGCGCGACGCTCGATCTTCGGCTCGATGGCGGCGATCGAGGCGCCGTCCATGCCGGTGGCGACCACCGAGACGCGGACCTTGCCTTCCAGCATCGGGTCGAAGGCCGCGCCGAAGATGATGTTGGCCTCGGGATCGACCTGTTCGGCGATGCAGTTGGCGGCCTCGTCGACCTCCAAGAGGGTCATGTCCAGGCCGCCGGTGACGTTCACCAGCACGGCCTTCGCGCCCTTGAGCGAGACCTCGTCGAGCAGCGGGTTCTGGATGGCGTTCTGCGCCGCCATCAGGGCGCGGTCGTCGCCCGTGGCCTCGCCGGTGCCCATCATCGCCTTGCCCATCTCGGTCATCACCGTGCGGACGTCGGCGAAGTCGAGGTTGATCAGGCCGGGCAGCACCATCAGGTCGGTGATCGACCGGACGCCCGAATGCAGGACCTGGTCGGCCATGCCGAAGGCTTCGGCGAAGGTGGTGCGCTCGTTGGCGACGCGGAACAGGTTCTGGTTCGGGATGACGATCAGGGTGTCGACGTAGCGCTGCAGCTCGTTGATGCCGGCGTCGGCGAGCCGCATGCGGTGGCGGCCCTCGAAGTGGAACGGCTTGGTCACCACGCCCACGGTCAGGATGCCGCGCTCGCGGGCGCACTTGGCGATGATCGGCGCGGCCCCGGTGCCGGTGCCCCCGCCCATGCCGGCGGTGATGAACACCATGTGCGCGCCGTCGAGATGCTCGCCGATCTCGGGGATGGATTCCTCGGCGGCGCTCATGCCCACTTCCGGGTGCGCTCCGGCGCCCAGCCCCTGCGTCACCTGGACGCCGAGCTGGATGCGGCGCTCGGTCTTGGCGAACTGGAGCTGCTGGGCGTCGGTGTTGCCGACGACGAACTCAACACCCTCGAGGCCAGCCTCGATCATGTTGTTGACCGCGTTGCCGCCTGCCCCGCCGATGCCGAACACAACGATGCGCGGTTTCAGTTCAGTCGCGCGCGGCGCGGAAAGCGAAATAGCCATGGGACCCCTGCATCCTTCCCAGATAACGGCTCCGGGCGTCCGGGACCCGCTCCGAACACCCCTTGCTTAAGGATGGGTTACTAGGCGACCGACATCCTTAAGCGAGGGTTAAGCGCATACCTTGAGTCGGACTTGCGTCGACCGCGGCAGGGGATTTTTCAGCGCACTTTCCACAGAGTCTGGCCCGCCATGCGGCCAGGTGTCCGCTCCGCGCGGCGCGACGCCCCAGGGCGGCTCGCAACCCCTGCGATTGCTAAGGCCGGGCGGCCAAAACCTGGCGTGGAATTCAGAGGTTCTCGCGCAGCCAGGCGGCGGCCTTGGCGACGGGGTTGGCGCGGGGATCCAGCGGCTCGCGGCGCAGGCGGGCCGAGGCGAGCGCGCGGGCCGAAACCGCCTCGCGGGGGCCGAAGGCCGCACGGTGCAGAACGCCCGCCGCGGCGGTGAAGGCCGGGCCGGAGGCGGCGTCGGCCAGGTGCGGCACGCGGCGCGGCCGTCCCAGGCGCACCGGGCGGTCGAAGACGCGGACGGCGACTTCGCGCACGCCGGCCAGCTGGCTGGCGCCGCCGGTCAGCACCAGGCCCGCGCCCGCTTCGAGCGGGGCGCCGGAGGCCTTCAGCCGATCGCGCAGCAGCTCCAGGGTCTCCTCGACCCTCGGCGCGATGATGCCCTTGAGCAGCGAGCGGGGCGCCACCACCGGGCCCGCGCCGGGATCGTCGCCGCGCGGCGGGGCCTCGATCATCTCGCGGTCCTCGTTGGCCGAGGCGATGGCCGAGCCGTGCAAGGTCTTGATGCGCTCGGCTCCGGCGATGGAGGTCGAGAGGCCGCGGGCGATGTCCTGGGTGACGTGCTGGCCGCCGACGGGCACGGTTTCCACGTGCACCAGGGAGCCGGCGTTGAACACCGCGGCGGACGTCGAGCCGCCGCCCATGTCGATGCAGACCGAGCCCAGGTCCATCTCGTCCTCTTCCAGCGCCGCCAGGGCGGAGACGAAGGGGGCGGCCACCAGGCCTTCGAACTGCAGGTGGGCGCGCTCGACGCAGGCGCCCAGCGTCTGCCAGACGCTCTCGGAGACCGAGACCACCAACAGCTCCACGCTGAGCGTGCGGCCGAACATGGCCCGGGGATCGCGCACCCCGCCCTGCCCGTCCACCGCCCAGGCGATGGGGAGGATGTGCACGGCGCGGCGGCCGGGCAGCTTGATCTGGGCCAGGGCGTGCTGGATGGCGCGCACCAGGTCGGTGTCGCCGATGGGGCGGGCGCCCAGGGAGACGCGACCGGCCACGCGGTTGGAGGCGAGCTGGCCCCCGGCGGTGGCCACGGTCACGCCCTGGACGTTGACGCCCGCCAGGTTCTCGGCCCGCTCCACGGCCTGGGCGATGGCCTCAGAGGCCTCGTCGAGGTTGACGATGGCCCCGCCGCGCACGCCCCGGGACTGGACATAGCCGACCCCGGCGGTGGTGAGGGTCCTGTCGCCGCGCCGGACGCCCTCGGGCTTCATGATGAAGCAGGTGACCTTGGATGCGCCGAGGTCCACGGCGGCGGTGACGGTCGGCCTGTGCAGGGCGGCCTTGAGGCCGTCCTTCTTGTCTCGGGCCTCGGGGGGGCGGGGGGCGAGCTTGAGCATACGCTTAGGATTTCTTCCTCAGGCGCCGGCCACCGGCGCCGGAGCGCCAGGGCCCAACTGTCGTGGCCGGACGGCCACCAGTTCGGGATTTCTCAGATCGATGCGGTCGAAGCCGAGCTGCAGGATGTGCGAGCGCTCGTCGAGCTTCTCGAGCCGCATCAAGGCGTCTTCTTCGCCGGTGGCGGGGAGTTGGATCAGCGACCCGTCCTTGAGCCGCAGGTCCCAGCGGCGATCGTCGACGCGCACGATGGCGTCGGCGCGGCTCATGAGCTGGGGACGCTGGGCGAGCATGGGCAGGATGGCGGGCGCGGCCGCGTCGGCCCCCTCGCCCACCACCAGCGGCAGGTTGGCGAAACGGGCGGGATCGGCCTCGGCGATCACCTGGCCCTGGTCGTCGATGACGGCGGTGCGGCCGGCGTGCTGCCAGACCGCCAGTTGGCGACGCTCCTGCACCGCCACGACCAGGGTGTCGGGCAGAAGGCGCACGACCTTGACGTCCTTCACCCAGCCGACGCTCTCGACCCGCCGGCGCACCTCGGCAAGGTCCAGGCCGACCATGGGCTGGTCCTTGTAGAGGCCCGTGGCGCGGACGATGTCGGCGGTGGCGAGCGGGGATGCGCCCTGGACGTGGACGCTGCGCAGCCTGAACCCGGCCTTGGCGAAACGCGCATCGACGCCATGGCCGGCGGCGGCCAGCATGTGTTCGCCGCGGTGGTCGATCGCCAGGGCGAACCCCAGCGCCAGCGCGAGCACGGCGCCAGCAGCGATCAGGACTGTCTTGGGAGAGAGCCCCGGACCTGGGCCGCCACGCGCGGGAGGGGCGGCCGGCCGGGGTGACGGCGGACGCTTACCTCTCGGACTGGCGGGCGCTTTGGCCCGAGGATTCGCCTGAACTCGCGATCCCCCCCGCACCGCCGCGGGCATACGCGTCCTCCGTGATCCACAACACTAGATCGTCGAATCCCACTCCCTGCTTCGCCGCCTGCTCTGGGATGAGCGAAGTTGGGGTCATGCCGGGCTGGGTGTTGACCTCCAAAAGGACCAGCATGTCCTTAACATCGTCATAACGAAGGTCGGACCGACTCACCCCTTGGCAACCTAAGGCGGCGTGCGCGAGCTCTGCGAGTTTCAGAGATCTTTCAATCACTTGAGGCGGGATTTCGGCTGGGCAGACGTGCGCCGAGCCGCCTTCGCCATACTTCGCCTCGTAATCATAAAAACCTGTGCGCGGAATGATCTCGGTGACGGTCATGCCCTTGCCGTCCATGACGCCGGCGGCCAGCTCGCGCCCGGCGATGTAGGGCTCGACCATCACCTCCTCGCCAAATGTCCAGGATGGCGCCACCACCTCCTGCGGCGGGGCGTTGGCGCCTTCGAACACGAGGAACACGCCGACCGAGGATCCCTCGGCGTTCGGCTTGACCACATAGGGTGGCGGCAGGACGTGGCGCCGGGCCACCTCGAAGCGGTTGAAGAGCCCGCCGCCCGGCACGGTGACGCCGGCCGCCGCCAGCACCGCCTTGGCCTTGGCCTTGTCCATGGCCAGCGCCGAGGCCAGCACCCCCGAGTGGGTGTAGGGAATGGCGAGCGTCTCCAGCACGCCCTGGACGCAGCCATCCTCGCCCCAGGCGCCGTGCAGGGCGTTGAAGCAGACGTCGGGCTTAAGCGCGCTCAGCACCTGCGCCAGGTCGCGGCCAGCGTCGACGCGGCTCACCTTGGCGCCCAGCCGCTCCAGCGCGTCTGCGCACTCGCGGCCCGACACCAGGCTGACCTCCCGCTCGGAGGAAAGCCCGCCCAGCAGGACGGCGACGTGGTGTCCGGAAAGGGGGCCTGGCATGGCGCGACTCTCTGAAGGAAATGAGCCTACCCGCGGTGCCCCCTCGCCCGGCCGGGGTCAAGCGGACGTTACGGCCTGGCCTTCAGCGTCCGGAAATCCACGTCGCTGTTGGCGGTCGCATAGAGGAAGCTCGCCCACACCGCGACCGCCTGCGACATCTCGGCCGGGTCGATCTTGTCCAGGGTGTCGTCGGCCGAATGGTGCAGGTCGAAGTAGCGGCTGGCGTCCTGGCGGAACTCGATGACCGGCGCGCCGGCGGCGATCATACCCTCCACGTCGGAGCCGCCGAACCGGGCGGCGTCGCGGCTGACGTCCACCTTCAGCGGAACCACGGCGCGGGCGAAGGCCTGCATGGCGGGGTGCTCGCGGGCGCCCGCCGGCAGGGCCGCGCGCCAGATGCGGCCGGCCCCCAGGTCGCTTTCGCCCACCACGATCATATCGGCGATCTCCCCGGCGTGGGCGTGGGCGTAGGCCTCGCCCGAGCCGCCCTGCTCCTCCGAGCCCCACATGATCACCCGGATCGTCCGCCTGGGCCGGCCGGCCGATCCCGCCAGGCGGGCCGCGGCGGTGGTGATGGCCACGCCCGCCCCGTCGTCGATGGCCCCCGTGCCCGGGTCCCAAGAGTCCAGGTGTCCGCCGACCACCAGCACCTCGCCCGGCCGCTCGGACCCGCGGATCTCGCCCACCACGTTCCAGGCCTGGGCCTGGGGAATGACGCGGGAGGCCATGGAGAGGCGCACCACCACCGGCTGGCCCCGGGCGGCCATGCGCTCCAGCAGCTCGGCGTCGGGCGTCGAGAGCGCCGCGGCCGGGATGCCGGGCTCGCCGCCGGCGCCGGTGTGCGGCAGGCGGGTGTCGGCGGTGGAGACCGAGCGGACCAGGAAGGCCACGGCCCCACGCTTGGCCGCCTCCCCCGCGCCGAGGAACCGCATGGGCGAGATGGCGCCGTAGCTCGATCCGTCCTGGGTGCGGCTCATCCGCTGGGTCAGCACCGCGATCTTGCCGGTCAGTCCGCCGGGGGGAACGTCGAGCAGGGCCTGGTAGCTGGGGAAGATCACGATAGGGGCTTCGAGGCCGCCCCGGGGCGTGGGGGCCGAGCCGCCCAGGCCCAGGATGGCCAGCGGCTGGGCGAAGGGGGCCACCACCTCCGCGCGCTCCTCGCCCCGCGCCCAGGCCCTGGTGGTGAAGGGCTCGAGGTGGACGTTCTCGAAGCCCAGGCGCGTGAGGGTCGCCACGCCCCAGTCCCGCGCCCGGGTCATGGCGGGCGATCCCACCATGCGAGGCCCCACTTCGGTGGTCAGGCTCTCCACCACGTCCCAGGCGGTGGTGTCGGAAATCGCCTTGTCGCGCACCGCCGCCGTTCCGGCGATGAGGTCCTGGGCGGCGGCCGGCCGGGCGGCGGCGAGCAGGGCGAGGGCGGCGGCGAGCAGGGCGGCATGTCTCATGTGACACGGCTGACGCCAGGCGCGGCGACAGTCAAGTTGCCGGTCGCCGATCACGCCCTTCTGCGGCGCAGGCGCCGTGATAAGAGAGCCCGGATGCCGACCAATCACCCCCTGAAACAGGCCCTCGACGAGTGGCTTCCCGACTGCGATTTCGCGGTGCTCAGTCACGGCTTCGCCCCGCATGGCCGCGACTACGTCATGGTCGTCCAGGCGGATGGAACCTATGAGCTGACCCTCACCCACGTCACCGACCTTCGCTACGAGACCCGCGTGGGGGACGAGGTTTGGCCGGAGTCCTGGGACGACCACTTCACCGACTACCAGGCCTGGCTGGCCGCCGACGAGCCGGACGGATACGTCTGGGGCACCAACTGGTCGCTGGCCTATCCGGGCCTTCGGCTGCTCGAGGGCGACGCGGGCGCGGCGGTTTGGTCGGAGCGCCTGGGCCGGCCGATGCATGCGCTGGCCCTCGAGACCGAGCGCTTCGCCCTGCGGCTGGTGTTCCACGAAGCCCGGGCCAAGCGCCTCTCGGACGACCGGTCGATCATCGAGCGGGCGCTCAGGCCGGTGGAGCCTTAAAGGCTCAGCCCGCCCGGCCGATCCGCTTGATCTCCCACTCCAGGTCCACGCCGAACCTGGCCTTCACCTCGGCGCGGACGGTCTCGCCCAGCCCCTCCAGGTCAGCGGCGGTGGCCTGGCCGGTGTTGATCAGGAAGTTGGCGTGCAGGGGCGAGAACATCGCGCCACCGAAAGGCTTGCCGCGCCAGCCAGCGGCGTCCACCAGCTCCCAGGAGGAGCGGCCCGGCGGGTTCTTGAAGGTCGAGCCGCCGGTCTTCTCTCGGATCGGCTGGGACGCCTCACGCCTGGCGGTGATCTCGTCCATGCGCGCTTCAATTGCGGCGGGATCGTCCGGCGTCCCCTCGAAGAGGCCGCCCAGGAAGATCAGCGGCTCGGCCGCCGCGCGGGCCGACCGGCGGTAGCTGTAGCCCAGCTCGACGTTGGAAAGCGTCAGCCGCTCCCCCGCGCGGGTCAGCGCGACCGCCTCGACCAGCACGTCCTTGGTCTCGCTGCCGTAGCAGCCGGCGTTCATCACCAGCGCCCCGCCCACCGAGCCGGGCACCCCGCGGAAGAACTCCAGGCCGGCGATCCCGGCCTTGGCCGCCTCGCGGGCCAGGGTGGCGTCCAGCGCCGCCGCGCCCGCCCAGATGCGCGAGCCGCCCCGGGGCTCGACCCCGGCGAAGGCCTTGCCCAGGCGGACCACCACGCCCTCGACCCCGCCGTCGCGCACCAGGGTGTTGGAGCCTACGCCCAACGGCGTCACCGGCACGGCCGGGTCGAGCGCCTTGAGGAAGGCCGCCAGGTCCTCCTCGTCGGCCGGCAGGAACAGGAGGTCGGCCGGGCCGCCGACCCGGAACCAGGTGAGCGGCCCCAGCGGCTCGTCCGCCAGCAGGCGCCCGCGCACGGCCGGCAGCCGGTCCCGCCAGCTCATGAAGCGGCCTTCGCCAGCGCCTCGAGCTCGCCCGGCAGGGCGTAGGACCAGTTGGTGATGTCGCCCGCGCCCAGCAGGACAACGACGTCGCCCGGCTGGGCCTCCTGGCTCACCACCTGGGCCAGCTCTTGGGGACCGTCGAGCGGGATCACGCGGCGGTGGCCGAAGCGGCGCAGGCCTTCCGCCAGGGAGGCCTTGTCGACCCGGGGAATGGGCGCCTCGCCGGCCGGATAGACGTCGGCGACGATCACCGTGTCGGCGTCGTTGAAGCAGTGGCAGAAGTCGTTGAAGAGATCGCGCAGGCGGCTGTAGCGGTGCGGCTGGACCACCGCGATCACCCGCCCCTGGGTCACCGCCCGGGCGGCGGTCAGCACCGAGGCGATCTCCACCGGGTGGTGGCCGTAGTCGTCGATGATCCGCACGCCATTGGCCACGCCCGTGGTGGTGAAGCGCCGCTTCACCCCGCCGAAGCCCGCCAG
>Ga0075364_10000542_pt1 | contig 19294 bp, 18 predicted proteins | sample EndMetdeltDD1764_FD_71517 | JGI IMG/M metagenome (GOLD analysis project Ga0075364, IMG submission 71517) | Populus endosphere microbial communities from Tennessee, USA - Endosphere MetaG P. deltoides DD176-4 | ecosystem: Host-associated > Plants > Roots > Endosphere | place: USA: Tennessee...
CTAATAAAAGAGAAATTGCCGCTGGTGTTATGCCGGGAATACGTGACGCCTGACCTAAGGTCAACGGTTTATGTTGAATTAATTTTTCCCGCACTTCATTAGAAAGCCCTTTAACAGCGTGGTAATCTAAATCTCTGGGTAATGAAATTGCTTCATAACGTGCTTGCCGTTGCACTTCGCTGCGTTGCCGCTCGATATAACCTTGATATTTCGCTTGAATTTCAATTTGTTCACTCACAGCAGCATCTAAAACACCAGGGCCTAAACCTTCTATTTTCATTAAAGCACTATAATTTAATTCAGGCCGTATCAGTAATTCAGAAACACGATAGTCTCGAGCTAAAGGCTGCTGCAAATACTTTTCTATCTCTATACTAACTGATGTTTCGGGTTTAACAGACAGTTTCTGTAGACGTTGTTGCTCTTGCTCTATGCTATCTCGCTTATGACAAACAATTTTCCAGCGATGTTCGTCAATTAAGCCTAAATGATACGCCGATTCGCTTAAGCGTAGATCCGCGTTATCTTCTCGAAGCAGTAAACGGTATTCTGCACGACTGGTAAACATACGATAAGGTTCTAACGTGCCTTGCGTAATTAAATCGTCAATTAAAACCCCAATATAGGCTTCGTCACGCCGTGGTGACCATGCTGATTTTTCTTGCGCTTTTCGCGCCGCATTTAAGCCTGCAATTAACCCCTGCGCGGCCGCTTCTTCGTAACCAGTAGTTCCATTAATTTGACCTGCAAAAAATAAATTTTCTAGGATGCGCGATTCTAATGAAGGAAATAAATCACGCGGATCAAAAAAATCATATTCGATGGCATAACCTGGACGGGTTATGTGTACTTGTTCTAAGCCTTTAATACTACGTACTAATTCGACTTGAACTTCAAAAGGTAAACTCGTTGAGATACCATTCGGATACACTTCATGCGTATTAAGCCCTTCCGGCTCAAGAAAAATTTGATGCGCTGTTTTATCAGCAAATCTCACGACTTTATCTTCTATCGATGGACAATAACGCGGCCCTATTCCATCGATCACGCCACTATAAATAGGCGAACGATCTAAGCCTGAACGAATAATTGCATGCGTTGTTTCATTGGTATGCGTAATAAAACAACTAATCTGCGTAGGGTGCTGTTCCACCTTTCCTGAATAAGAAAATACCGGTAAAGGATAGTCACTGGGCTGTTCTAATAGTTGCTTATAATCAATGGTTCGACCATCGAGACGCGGCGGGGTACCTGTTTTTAAGCGATTAATTCGTAAAGGTAATTGACGCAACCGCTCTGCTAAATGCATCGCAGCCGGGTCTCCAGCACGCCCACCTTGTGATTGTTGCAACCCAATATGAATTTTACCGGCTAAAAAAGTCCCCGCCGTTAATACCACCGTCTTTGCATGAAAATGAATCCCTGATTGTGTGACAACGCCTTTAATACAACTTCCTTCCCACAGCAGATCATCCACTGCCTGTTGGAAAATAAGTAGGTTTGCTTGGTTTTCTAATGTCGCACGAATGGCTTGTTTATAGAGATTACGATCCATCTGCGCACGTGTTGCCCGTACAGCAGGACCTTTACTTGCATTTAAGATGCGCCATTGTATTCCGGCGTGATCGGCAGCACTTGCCATCACACCGCCTAGTGCATCAATTTCCTTGACCAAATGACTCTTACCAATCCCACCTATAGAAGGATTGCAGGAAAGTTGGCCTAGTGTTTCGATGTTATGTGTCAATAACAGGGTTGCTGCACCCAAACGCGCTGCCGCTAAGGCCGCTTCAGTCCCGGCATGGCCACCACCCACTACAATGACATCAAATTTTTGAGAAAGTTGCATAGTTTATTTTTAGTTATCGCTTGTTTTCCCGCCATGCCATTTAAGCGGCGAAGAGTATGGGATTGCATCTTGCTATACGGGCCGTATAAAGGCAATATAACGTTCTTTTAATGCTATTCCCAAGAGGAAGAACCCAATGACAAGATTATCCGTCCTTTCTACCCTAACGGCTAGTTTAATCGTTAGTTCATCGGCACTGGCTGCACAGACTACCCCTCCCTCCGCGGTTAATCAACTCGGCGCAACAAGCCAGCATATCAGCGCCACATCGAAGCCGAGCAAAGCGCAAATCAGTTACAGTATTGGCGCTGACCTGGGTGAAAACTTTAAGGAACAAGGGATCGATATCGACCCGACTGAACTCGCCCATGGCTTAAAAGATGCAACCCTAGGAAAAACCTCATTATCACAAGCACAAATGGTGGATATTTTGAAAAACTTTCAACAACAACTGATTGCTAAAAAAGAAACTGAATTTAAAGCCGTCAGCGATAAAAACAAACAACAAGGCGATACTTTCTTAGCTGCCAATAAAGCAAAGCCCGGCATCATCACAACAAAAAGCGGCATTCAATATAAAATTATTAATGCCGGTAATGGTGAAGCACCTAGCGATAATTCAATGGTAAAAGTGATGTATACCGGTAAATTTATTGATGGCACTATTTTTGATAAATCGAAAGATCCCGTTACTTTCCCCATTAACAATGTCATTCCTGGCTGGACGGAAGTTTTAAAACTGATGAAACCAGGCGCTGAATTTGAAGTCGCTATTCCTCCACAACTCGCTTACGGTGAACACGGTGTGGATAAAGCCATTGGACCCAATCAAACGCTGTTATTTACTATCCATCTCTTGGAAGTAAAAAAAGGCGAAAGTAAATCCGCTTAAATCAGTTAGTTAATTCATGATCATTATTCCCGCTTTTGCGGGAATATACTCATAAACTTGTATCTGAATAGACTTCCGCTATACTCGAACAGATAAAATTATCCAGTTTTTTTGTTTATACCTCTGCAAAGAGTATACATAAGGAGATAGCAATGAATGCAGATGAACTAAAAGGGAAATGGCAACAACTAGTCGGTAAATTACGCGAACAATGGTCTAAACTTACTCACGATGACTGGCAGCAAGTCAAAGGCAATAAAGATCAACTGGTAGGAAAGATTCAAGAGCGATATGGCGTCCAGAAAGAAGAAGCGGAAAAACAACTTCACGACTTTTTTAACAAAAACAAAGACGACGACCACCACCAATAAAATGGCAGACCTCATTGTGCGTCATAGGCGCGCAGTGAGGTGAACTTTCTACTCAGATTTTAAACGAATGATATACCCTTGCTCATGAGGCTTAGCCAAATAGCTTGGATTAACGCCATAACCCGCTACTGCAATCAGCTGCTCCTGGTAATAAATCAAAGGAATTTTTTTGCGTTGCCAAGGCGGAACACCCCATTCTTGAAAAAGTTTTTTTAATGGATGAGAGCCGAGACGTCCTTGCACATGAAACCGCTCTCCGCCTTGTCGAAAATTAATCGTTACCGACTCTGTCTTAATACGTTCACAAGAAATTCCCTGACCTTGTGTTCGTTCCGCCATTAAAAAACCTAACGGTGGTAGTGGTAACACTGTTTGTTGCAGGTCCCAGGCAATAGGCAAATGAGGTAGTTTATTTTCTTTTAAGATCAACGGATATAAAAAATCACGGTAACGACGCACTTGAACGCCTCCCCAATTAACCTGGGGATTTGCATCGCCTTTACTTTCTAACAAAAGCTCAATTTGTTGTAATTGCATTTGAGTCGGTAACGGAAAGTGCAGTTGCTTTAGCCAGTAGCGTAAGCAATTCCGCCGACGCGCGGGCGTTAAATCAAGTAAATGGGAAACGAGTATATTATTGGATTGTGGATCCCGAACTTTTATCCAATCCTCGTAGGCCAGCTCTTCAAGTAGTTTATGTGCTTCTGCCGCATTTTCAGCAACACGTGCTAAGGTTTTACTTGCCTCAGGCCAACGTTGCTGGATGAGTGGTAATACCTGATGGCGTATAAAATTACGATTAAATCGCAAATCCGTATTACTACTATCTTCTATCCAGGTAAGTTGTTGCGTTTTAGCATAAGCCTGTAATTCTGCACGCGTAAATTGCAGCAAAGGCCGAACAAGAAATCCATTTGCAAACGGTATGGCCTCAGACATACTGGCAAGCCCTCGAAGGCCCGCTCCACGCAATGACTGTAACAGTAAGGTTTCAGCCTGATCATCACGATGATGTGCTGTTAATAAACAATCTCCTTTCCCTAATCGTTCAGCCATAACCGCATAGCGTACTTGTCGTGCATAGGCTTCTGGACTTTCACCCTGCTTTGGTTGAGCATCAACTGCAATTACTTCGCTATGAATGCCCAGCTGGGTGCAGGTTTGTTGACACTTATCTGCCCATTGCGCCGCCTCGCTATGCCAACCATGATTAATATGAATAGCGCGCAAACGTGAAGGGGGCACTAGCTGAGAAAGTGCATGTAACAATACCTGTGAATCCAAACCGCCACTATAAGCGACCCAAAAAATGGACTGTGGATATTGCTCCAATAAAATAAGGAGTTTTTTAGGATTAAACATGAGCTGACAATACAAAGCCTGACGTGGCTTGTAAAGCTTCATATAGCTTATTAGCTATGTTCCTATTGCTAATAGCTTTTTATAGCGCTGATCCAGTAATTTATCTGTAGAATAGCCGCGTAATTGCTCGCACTGTTGGATGAGCACTCTTTTTAGGCTATCGATCATACTATCCGGATCTCTATGCGCCCCACCCAGTGGCTCTTCAATCACTTGGTCAACTAAGCCTAACTCTAACAAACGTTCTGCCGTCATTGCCATCGCAGCAGCGGCTTCAGGTGCTTTCTCAGCACTTTTCCAAAGAATAGAAGCACAACCTTCCGGGGAGATAACCGAGTACACACTATATTGAAGCATTAACACGCGATCACTAACGCCGATAGCCAGTGCACCCCCAGAACCACCTTCACCAATGACGGTAGAGATAATAGGCACTTTAAGCTGAGACATCGCTTGTAAATTAATCGCAATTGCGCCGCTCTGGTTACGCTCTTCCGCATCAATACCAGGATAAGCACCGGGCGTATCAACAAATGTCAAAACAGGTAATTTAAATCGCTCTGCTAGTTCCATTAATCGCAGTGCTTTGCGATAACCTTCGGGTCTAGGCATTCCAAAGTTACGCCGTACTTTTTCTTTTGTACCGCGACCTTTTTGATGTCCTATCAGCATAACCGGTTGATCGGCTAAACGCGCTAAGCCCCCTATAATCGCCTCATCATCTGCAAATTGTCTATCGCCATGTAATTCATCGAACTCTGTAAAAATCTTATCGACATAATCAAGGAAATAAGGTCGTAGCGGATGACGGGCTAACTGAACGACCTGCCAAGCATTGAGCGAACTAAAAATAGATTGAATCTCTTCAACCCTTCTTTGTTCTAAACGTTTGATCTCCCCACTCACATTGACTTCGGCATCATTACCCAATTTACGCAGTTCTTCTATTTTCGCTTCAAGCTCTGCAATGGGCTGTTCAAAATCCAAAAACTTACCGTGCATAATTACTCGCTCTTCGTCACATCATTATTTTCCGATGCTTCCGAATCAAATTCATAGTCGAACTCTTCGCGTAATCGCCGTTGCTCTAAATAATCTTCGATAGCTCGTCGCTTTTCTAAAGAAAATCGCACGGGGGAAATCTTAGACTTTTTATTTAATGCATCTAACGCTAATTCTTCTGGCCATGTATCTAGTTCGTCATCTTCGATCTCTAAGATATCTGGTGATAATTCGGCTTCATCATGCCCATCACCGCTATCTTCTTCTACTAACACATCTGATTCTTTATACTCCATAGATCCTACCTGTAAGCAACCTATTTTAGGGCTTACTTTAGTGGGTGTAGGGCCCCTTTGGCAAGCAGAACTTCTACCTAGCTATGAATAAACTACCATTACTACTTGAACAAATTCGTCAATGCCAACATTGTGCCGCGCATTTACCCCTTAAACCCAACCCCATATTACGGGCACAATCACAAAGTCGTTTACTCATTGTAGGGCAAGCGCCTGGAATCCGTGTGCATCAAACAGGCATCCCATGGAATGATCCCAGTGGCGATCGCTTACGTCAGTGGTTAAACTGCGATAAAAAAACATTCTATGATGAATCAAGAATTGCCATCATCCCAATGGGATTTTGTTATCCGGGAACAGGCCCGTCGGGTGATCTTCCTCCTAGAAAAGAATGTGCTCGACATTGGTTAACGCCTCTCCTAGCCGCTCTTCCGCATATTCAATTAACCCTACTCATAGGTCAATATGCTCAACAGCATTATCTGAAAGATCGCCGAAAAAAAACCCTAACTGATAATGTAGCCTTTTTTTCAGAATACTTACCTCAGTATTTTCCACTCCCTCATCCATCGCCGCGTAATAATATTTGGTTAAAACGAAATCCGTGGTTTGAAAAAACGGTTGTACCAGCTTTACAAACTATCTGTAGTAACCTACTAGAAAATTAGTCTCTTTTCATCGCTACTTTAATTTTTTTAGACTTCATCTTCTCACGTTTAGGAATAATAACTTCTAATACCCCATGCTTACCTTCAGCGGTTACCCTATCTGGGTCAGCCGTGTCTGGCAAAGCAAAGCGACGATAAAAAGACCCTGTTGAACGCTCTATGCGTGTATAACCGCTTCTTTCTTCTTTCTTCGCACTTGTACGCTCACCCTTGATAGTTAATACGCCATTTTCCATGGCGATTTCTATATCATGAGGATCAACACCCGGAATATCCGCATAAAGTATAAACCTCTCAGGCTCCTCTTTGATATCAACACAGGGTGCCCAATGGCTTGTCTCCACTAATGAATTATCCTCAGGATAGTTTGGCTCAAATAATTGATCCCATTCCTGAGACAAACGATGCAATTGATGAAGTAAAGAAGGTCTATAGCGAGTCGTATTTGTCACGGTAGTTCTCCTCCTTGAAGTACGCACTACTAGTTTAACCGAAAAAAAGCATATAATCAGCAAGGTTGAACTTAACTTGCTAACACGATGACCGCTTATGTCCTACTACCAACAGCATATTTTTCTTTGCATCAACGAACGCGATAATAATAAGGACTGCTGTGCTAAGCGGGGCTCTAAACCCTTGTTAGACTATTTAAAAGCCAAAATAAAACAACTTGATGATAAAGGGGAAAAGAAAATACGCGTGAGTGGTGCTGGTTGTTTAGGGCGTTGCAAACTGGGGCCCGTGTTAGTTATTTACCCCGAAGCTATCTGGTATCATTGTAAAAGCCCGCAGGATATCGATGAAATCATCGCGCAGCATATAATAAACAAACAAACCGTCGCTCGATTATTACTATCTAATGAAAACCGAACACTTTAATCTGCTACATCCCCGTTACTGGCTCACTTGGCTGGGATTGGGCATTTTATATGGAATAAGTAAATTCCCCTATAAAGCGCAATTAACGATAGGAAAATATTTAGGTCGTACCGCATTTTATCTGCTCAAACGCTTTAGACGTATTGCCCGTATTAATCTTGCGCTTTGTTTTCCAGAGCTATCCGCGCCAGAACGAGAACAGCTGCTGCATAAACATTTTGAGTCGCTCGGCATGGGCCTCATTGAATCAGCCATGGCATGGTGGGTAGCACCTCACAAACTAGCACCGCTACTGCATGTAGAAGGTTTAGAACATTTACACGACGCCATTGCAAAAAAACAAGGCGTCATCATTCTAAGCGGTCATTTTACGTCATTAGATATTTGCGGACGTTTATTTTCGGCTATTTTTCCTATGTCGGTCGTTTACCGTGAACAAAAAAATCAAGTCATTGACATGCTACTAAAACGACATAGAAATTTTAAATTGATGCAGCCTATTCATCGACATGCCGTGCGTCAAATCATTAAAGCACTCAAGAAAAACAATGCTATTTGGTATGCGGCCGATCAAGACTATGGCGCGGCGCACAGTATTTTCTCCCCTTTCTTTAATATAGAAACGGCCACCATTACCACGCCTAGCCGCTATGCTAAGCAAACCCATGCGCAAGCCGTCACTTTATTTTATCATCGTCTTACCAATGGAAAAGGCTATCAAATTACGATTAAACCTATTTTAAAAAGTTTTGCTGAACTTGATCCCATAGAGGCAACACTTTATTTTAATAAAACATTAGAAGAAGCGGTTCGTGCCCATCCAGAACAATACCTATGGATTCATCGCCGTTTTAAAACAAGACCCCCTGGCCAAGCCTCTTTTTACTAAAAGTTTAAGTTATGAATAATAAATTGCTCGGTGGCGTTCTACTCATTATTGGTACCAGCATCGGTGGTGGAATGCTTGCTTTACCCATTGCCACCGCACAGTTAGGCTTTATCAACGCCCTTATATTCCTAGTTATTTGCTGGGCCGTTATGACCGCCAGTGCTTTACTCCTTTTAGAAGTTAACCTCTGGCATCCGGTAAACAGTAATTTAATTACTATGGCCAAAACAACCTTAGGTCGTTTTGGCCAAGTGATCGCTTGGGTCAGTTATTTATTATTACTGTACGCCTTATTGGCCGCTTATGTTTCTGGCGGAGGTGATTTTTTACAGCATTTTTTAAATGGGTTTCATATAAAACTGAGCAGTAAAATTGCTACGGGTTTATTTGCTTTTTTATTAAGTATCGTCGTTTATAAAGGTATTCGATCCGTTGATTATGTAAACAGAGGATTAATGTTTAGTAAACTAGCCGCCACGGGTTTATTAGTTCTGTGTATTTTTCCCTTTGTTTCGATTGACTATCTTTTAACGCCTGGAAAACTCCATCATCTTCCGGGTGTTATCGCGAGCATCACCGTTATCATCACCTCTTTTGGGTTTGCGGTCATCGTCCCTAGCCTACGCAGCTATTTTAAAAATAATGCGTCACAATTACGTAAAGCTATTCTCATTGGCAGTTTCATTCCATTGGTTTGTTACATTCTGTGGGAATTAGTCATTATGGGTGTTGTACCCTCACAAGGGCCAATTAGTTTAACCGTCATGGCTCACTCAAGCCATTCAAGCAGCGACTTAATTAATGCCTTAAGTCAATTACTCCATAAACCACTTATTAACTTTTTAGCAAAAACATTTACCGCCATTTGCCTAGCTACCTCTTTTTTAGGCGTCGCTTTAAGTCTTTTTGATTTTTTAAGTGATGGGTTCGCTATAAAAAAAACCAGCTTAAATAAATTAATAATTTATGCACTTACCTTTACACCTCCCTTAATTATTGCTTATCACTACCCTAATGCATTTATTAAAGCCCTATCCTATGCGGGCGTACTTTGCGCCATACTATTAATAGCACTCCCCGCTATGATGGCCTGGAGCGGACGCTATATAAAAAAATGTGCCTCGGGTTATCAGGTAAGTGGTGGTAAATATTTATTAACTATTTTATTAATGACTTCCTTTTTTCTTATTGCTTTAAGCCTAATTTAACCTGTTATTAACTGGAAAAAAATGAATACTAAACAAATCGGCGGCATTCTCATGATTACCGGCAACGCCATCGGCGGTGGCATGCTGGCATTACCTCTGGCTACGGCACAATCTGGCTTTATTAACTCCACATTATTTTTAATCGCCTGCTGGGCCATTATGCTCGCGGGTGGTTTGCTGATATTAGAAGTCAATCTTTGGTTTCCTGCTAATAGTCATTTAGTCTCTATGGCACGTGCTACCTTAGGACGAACCGGTGAAATAGTGACGTGGTTATGTTATTTATTATTATTGTATTCTTTGCTCGCCGCTTATATCGCGGGCGGTTCAGATTTCTTACAGGGTTTATTTCAAAAAGCAAACCTACATTTTTCACTCAAGTCGATGGCCATTTTATTTGTTCTCGCTTTGGGCTTCATTGTCTATAAAGGGATACGATCCGTCGATACCTTCAATCGTGCATTAATGGGTGGCAAACTACTTATTTATATCCTGCTGATTGTATTAATTTTTCCTTTTCTTTCATCAAAGCAGTTACATCAAGGACAATTTCATTACTTACCAAGCAGCCTTACCATTATGATCACTTCGTTTGGTTTTGCCGCAATCATTCCCAGCTTACGAAGTTATTTTCACAGTGATGTGCAACAACTACGTCGCGTCATCATTTTTGGTAGTCTCATCCCGCTCATTTGTTATATTTTATGGAATGCGGCCATTATGGGCATCATACCGCTTGGTGGTGATTTAGGCCTTGTGCACATTGCACAAACTAAACAACCTACCAGTGAATTAACAAATACACTCAGCACATTACTCGGTAAAAATCTCATTACCGGACTCGCCTGGGGATTTACATCCATTTGCCTTGCCACTTCTTTTTTAGGCGTAGGGCTCAGCCTAGCTGATTTTTTAAAAGACGGCTTTGCATTAAACAAAACAGAAAAAGGTAAAAGCATAACAACACTACTTACATTTCTTCCGCCCTTAATCATTGTTTTATTCTTCCCTGGCGCATTTATGACAGCATTAAATTATGCTGGTATTTGGTGTGCTAGTTTGTTAGCTTTACTTCCAGCACTCATGGCTTGGTCAGGGCGTTATCGTCAACAGAATACTTTTCCTTATCAAGTAGCGGGTGGAAAAATTTTATTAAGTTTGGTAATCCTCGCGGCTACTATTATTATAGTGCATGCGGTTATCGTTGATGTTTTCTAAAATTTATTTAATTGACTGAGCTTCTGGTATTAAAACATGCCTTATCAAAAAAAATGTGCCGATGCCATTCGCGTATTGAGCATGGACGCCGTACAAAAAGCCAATTCAGGTCACCCAGGTATGCCGATGGGAATGGCCGATATTGCGACTGTTTTATGGCAAGATTTTTTAAAGCATAATCCCAATAATCCGCAATGGCCTGATCGCGATCGTTTTATATTATCAAATGGGCATGGCTCCATGCTGCACTATGCCCTACTTCATCTGACTGGTTACGATCTTACGTTAGAAGATATTAAGCAATTTCGACAACTACATTCAAAAACACCCGGTCATCCTGAAGTTGGCGTAACACCGGGTATCGAAACCACCACCGGCCCCTTAGGACAAGGATTTGCTAATGCGGTGGGCATGGCATTAGCCGAGCGAAGTTTAGCGGCACAGTTTAATCGTCCTCATCATGAAATAGTCGATCATTTTACCTATGTTTTTATGGGTGATGGTTGTTTAATGGAAGGTATTTCTCATGAAGCTGCTTCATTAGCCGGTTGCTTAGGCCTCGGAAAATTAATTGCTTTTTGGGATGATAATAACATCTCCATTGATGGTGATGTCTCAGGCTGGTTTAAAGACAACACGCCGCAACGCTTCGAGGCCTATCACTGGCATGTTATTCCCGATGTCGATGGCCATAATCCTGAGCAACTAAAACAAGCCATTCAACAGGCACGCGCCGTAACCGATAAACCCAGCTTAATTTGCTGTAAAACACATATCGCTTTTGGTGCACCTAACTTAGCCGGTAGTCACGAAGCACATGGGGCACCTTTAGGCGACGAAGAAATAGCCGCCACTAAACAGGGATTGCAATGGAATTATTCCGCTTTTGAAATCCCTGACGATATTTATCAATGCTGGGATGCTCGCGAAAAAGGCGCTGCATTAGAAAATAGCTGGAAAGAAAAATGGAAAAGCTACCAACAAACGCATCCCGAGCTAAGTAAAGAGTTTCAACGCCGAATTAAGCATGCACTTCCTGAAGACTGGTCGGAAAAATCCAGAAAAATCATTTTAGAAATCATTAAAAAATCTGAAAAAATCGCTACACGTAAAGCATCGCAGAACAGCTTAAATGATTTTAGTCCTCTATTACCTGAATTATTAGGTGGTTCAGCAGATTTAACCGAATCTAATTTAACCTTTAGCAAAACCTCTGATGTATTAAACCGAGAAAATCCTGCTGGAAATTACATCCATTATGGTGTTCGAGAATTTGGTATGTCGGCGATGATGAATGGTATCGCACTACACGCTGGATTTATTCCCTATGGTGGTACTTTTTTAGTATTCAGTGACTATGCTCGCAATGCGATTCGCCTCTCCGCATTAATGAAACAGCGTGTTATTTTCGTTTACACACATGATTCGATCGGATTAGGTGAGGATGGCCCTACGCATCAACCTATAGAGCATATCAACAGTTTACGTATGATCCCTGGCCTTTCTGTATGGCGACCTTGTGATGCCGTTGAAACAGCCATCGCGTGGCAGCAAGCCATAGAACATCAAGGGCCTACTTGTTTATTACTCACACGACAAGCTTTAGCGCCACAAAGCCATTCAGAAACAAGCTTGTCCGCTATCAATCGCGGTGCTTACATCCTTCTTGATAGTGAATCTACACCGGAGGCCATTATTATCGCCACGGGTTCTGAAGTAAGCCTCGCTATGAGTGTCGCACAATCGCTAACTCAACAAGGCAAAAAAATTCGTGTGGTATCGATGCCATGTAGTGATCGTTTTGCCGCACAAGATATCACTTATCAACACGCTGTTTTACCGCCTACGATCACGAAGCGGCTTGCTATCGAGGCGGGTAATACTGATTTTTGGTATCGCTATGTAGGCTGTGAAGGGAAAGTCATTGGCTTGGATAGATTTGGTGAATCCGCGCCAGGTGCTACTGTATTTGCAGCATTAGGTCTCACCACTGAACATGCCATTAAAACACTCAATAAATTATTAGCAGCTTAAAAAATAAGGGGAAAATAACGATGAAGACAAAAATTGCTATCAATGGTTATGGACGCATTGGGCGTAATATCCTAAGAGCGCTCTTTGAATCACCTAAAAAACACAATATAGAAATTGTAGCGATCAATGATTTAGCTGATATCAACATGAATGCCCACCTAACCCGCTACGATACAACACATGGAAAATTTCCAGGAACCGTGGTAGTTGAAGGCGATCATTTAATTATTAACGACCATCGTATAAAAATGGTTTCAGAGCGTGACCCAGAAAAACTCCCCTGGAAAGCACTCAATATCGATGTAGTACACGAATGCACAGGCTTATTTACTAGCCCTGATAAAGCGGCTAAGCACCTCACTGCCGGCGCAAAAAAAGTGCTTATTTCAGCCCCTGCCGGCAAAGATGTGGACGCCACCATTGTTTATGGCGTTAATCACCACACTCTAAAAGCCGAGCATAAAATTATTTCTAATGCCTCGTGTACTACCAACTGCCTAGCGCCCATCGTAAAACCCCTGCACGAAAAACTAGGTATCATTCAAGGTTTAATGACCACCATTCACGCCTATACTAACGACCAAGTATTATTAGATACGCATCATAGCGATATGCATCGTGCGCGCTCTGCCACCTCATCCATGATCCCTACAAAAACCGGGGCAGCTAGCGCTGTAGGTCTTGTACTCCCAGAATTAGCCGGCAAATTAGATGGTCTTGCTATCCGTGTCCCAACGATCAATGTTTCTCTGGTTGATTTAAGTTTTCAAGCAAAACGGGCAACGACCGTCGCAGAACTGAATCAAATATTGAAACAGGCCTCCCAAGAAGCGTCTCTTAAAGGCATATTGAACTACAGTGAAGAGCCTTTGGTCTCCATTGACTATAACCATAACCCGGCTTCTTCTACTGTAGATGCGACTCAAACCCGTGTAATGGGTGATTTTGTGAAGGTATTAGCCTGGTACGACAATGAGTGGGGATTTTCCAATCGAATGCTCGATGTCACTACAGCCCTCATGCAGGCCAGTTAATATCCCTACAGGGTACAGGGCACAGAGTATGGTATAAAATAAGCCAAATAATGATATAGTATAGCTTATAGATTGAACATTACCTCAGGAAACACAGGGTCTATACCGCTCATAAATGGGTATAGTAGCAAGAAATTTACTGACGATAGAGAAAAGAATATGGCACGTATTACGGTTGAAGATTGCTTACAAAAAGTTGAAAACCATTTTGAGCTAGTCATTATAGCATCAAAACGCGCAAGACAAATTGCAAAAGGCGGCATGGCGATGGTTGAGCCTGAAAATGATAAGCCGACTGTCATCGCGCTTAGAGAAATTGCCAGCGGACGACTTAATGAAACGGAAGGAAAATCTGAACTAGAAAGTGGTGAACAAACCACGACTTCATAATAGCTTGGCGGGGATCCTGCATGCATCTGTTTAGTGAACTCAAACAAGAAGCGCAAGAATATTTACCACCCGATCAAGTCGAACGTATCTACCACGCTTATCAATTTGCCGCTAAAGCGCATGCTGGCCAACAGCGGCATAGTGGTGATCCTTATATCACCCATCCACTTGCTGTCGCTAAAATCTTAGCGAAAATGCATATGGATACACAAACCCTTATCGTTGCACTCCTGCATGACGTTATTGAAGATACCGCTATCGGAAAAAATAGCTTAGCCAACACCTTTGGCCCTGAAATTGCAGAGCTCGTCGATGGCATGAGCAAACTTACCCAAATTCAATTTCAAAGCCGTGCCGAAGCACAAGCAGAAAATTTCCGCAAAATGCTGCTCGCTATGGCAAAAGATATACGTATCATTCTCATTAAGCTGGCAGATCGTTTACATAATATGCGTACCTTATCCGTTGTCCCACCGGAAAAACGTCAACGCATTGCCAGAGAAACTCTAGATATTTACGCGCCGATTGCCCAACGCCTAGGAATGCATGCGCTACGCGTTGAACTCGAAGATCTGTGCTTATTGAATCTTCATCCTTGGCGTCATCGTATTTTAGAAGCCGCATTACAGAAAACTAGACGAAAACGTAAGGCATTGATAAGCAAGATCGAGACTGAAATAAAAACTGCTTTTCAAAAAAATCACTTACATCCCACTGCCATTTGGCATAAAAAAAAGCATCTTTACCCTATTTATAAAAAAATGCGCGAAAATCATTTAGGATTTAATGAAATTATTGATATTCCGATTTTCTGCATTCTTGTAGACAACATTGACAGTTGTTATCGCGTTTTGGGTACCGTTCATAATCTCTATAAGCCATTACCCGATCATTTTCATGATTATATAGCCCTACCCAAAGCCAATGGCTATCAAGCATTACACACCACCTTATTTGGACCCAGCACTTCTATACACATTCAAATCCGCACTACCAGCATGGATAAGTGTGCTGAACATGGCATCGTGAGTTATTGGTTAGATCAAAACAAGGAAAGCGAACTTAGACCGCATTTACGCGCTCGTGAATGGCTAAAACGCTTACTTGATATTCAAAAAACAACCTCAAGTTCATTAGAGTTTATAGAAAGCGTCAAAATCGATCTGTTTCCTTCTGATATTTATATTTTTACGCCTAAAGGCGATATCATTGAGCTACCCCAAAAAGCCACACCTATCGATTTTGCCTATGCGATCCACTCGGACATAGGAAACCATTGTGTTACGGTTAAAATTGATCAACAACCTGTCCCCTTAAGTACGGCATTGCAAAGCGGCCAAACCGTGGAAATTACGACCGATCCACAAGCCCTACCAGACTCACGTTGGTTAAATTTTGTAACCACTGGACGTGCGCGTAGCCATATCCGCCAATTTTTTAAAGCCAAACAACATAACGAAGCTGTTCAACTAGGACAACGTTTACTTGACAACACATTAAGTCCCCTAGGAAAAGAGAGCATACATCTATCGCCCAAACACAGCACTAAAACATTGAGTAAATTTCATTATGCATCCTTTGAAGATTTACTCGAAGCGATTGGATTAGGCTATGTTCACCCATTAATAATTGCCAGCTCACTGACAAATTTAAAAACAACTGCAAAAAAAGATAGTCTAAGCCCATTACCCTTATTCATTAAGAACACAGAGAATAGTTTAATTACGTTTTCTGAATGCTGCCGTCCTATTCCAGACGATGAAATCATAGGCTTACTCAACGCAGGTCATGGCCTTACAGTACACTTACAACGTTGTAAATATGCGGTACGGTTATTGAAAAAAAACAAAGATCGCGCTATCCCCGTACAATGGGAAAAAATTACCGAAGGCTTTTATAAAACTGACCTCTATATTGAAATCTTAAACCAACGCGGCGCTCTTGCGCTTTTAACGCATCGCATTGCTAAAGCAAACACTAACATCGATAACCTCCGAGTTGAAAACCATGATAGAGAACATAGTGTTATTCACTTCACACTATCCGTCAGAAATCGAAAGCATCTTGCTAAAATTATTCGCTTACTCCGTACTATTAAAGCTATCGTAAAAATTACACGTCACCGAGCACTTTCGGCGTAGTGTATATTATCAATCAATCTTACATCCCCTAACCAAACTGCCGCTAAACGCCGATCCCATTGATCAGCAACATAATCGACCTTAAATCCTAAATTTTCTAATTGTTTAGCCATCGATGCTGAATTTTGCCCTTTTTTTAACATCTCTGCAAAATGGCCCGCTTTTTCACGTTGTTTTGCTGTTAAACGTGAATTTCTGGAACTCAATGCTAATCCATCTTCCGCACGTACCGTTAAACAAGCAACAATTTCTGTTTCTAAAAAGAGTGCCTGTGCCATTTTTTTTATGAGTAATAATTGCTGATAATCTTTTTCACCATAATACGCACGTGTCGGTTTAACTATATTTAAGTATTTCAACACCACCGTTAACATGCCGTTAAAATGACCTGGACGAAATTTTCCTTCCAGTATTTGGCTTAATTCAGTGGTTTCACTAATCTGTATCTGATAATCATCCGGATAAATAGCTTGTTTATCTAGCAAGAGTAGATAATCAACTTTTTGTGTAGATAATAAGCTTTTGTCTTTTTCTAAGGTGCGTGGATAACTGACAAAATCTTCATCGCGATTAAATTGTGTGGGATTAATAAAAATAGCCGCGATAGTCACGTCATTTTCTTGTTGGGAACGTGCACACAAACTTAAGTGACCTTCATGCAAATGACCCATGGTATGCACAAAACCAATACTTTTACCGTGTATTTTTTTTCTTAAAACTTGCCATTCAGCAATACTAGTAACAATGTTCATAGCTTGGAAATTCTCTTTGTTTAACGGATTGAACATATTGATTAACACTTTCACTTAGTAACTGACTACCACTTAAAAAGTGCTTGACAAATTTAGCCTTGAAATCTAGGTTTAACCCTAAAAGATCTTGCAATACTAAAACTTGGCCGTCAGTATCTGAACCAGCACCAATTCCGATAGTGGCAATATTTAAAAGCTGTGTCATCTCTTTTGCTAAGGGTGCTGGAATACATTCCAATACCAATGCAAAACAGCCTGCTTCTTGTAAAGCTAAAGCATCTTGTTTTAAGCGCTCAGCAGCAGCCACGGTTTTTCCTTGAACTTTATACCCACCTAACACATGGACAAATTGTGGTGTTAAGCCTAAATGTCCCATTACAGGAATGCCAGATTCAACTAAATGAGAAATTAAGGTGAGATTACCGGCGGCACCTTCTAGCTTAAGTGCATGTGCACCTGCGCGCATTAATGTTTCAGCCGCAGAAACACTTTGAGACAGTGATTTACGGTAACTTAAAAAAGGCAGATCGCTGATAATAAACTTATCTTTTGCGCCACGACTCACTGCTGCCGTATGCAGCTCCATCATCGTCAATGTGGCCATCACGGTATCCTTAAAACCATGCATGGTCATGGCTAGGCTATCACCTACCAGCAACGCATCAAGCGTAGAATCATTGAGAATTTTTGCCGTGGTATAGTCATAGCAGGTCAATACAGCAGTTTTTTCCTGCGCTTGTTTTTTTTGGGTAAAAAGCTGGCTGCTCATTGATCGCCACCCTGTAAAATACAGACGTGGTAATGCATAACACTAGGTACCTGTCGCATGATCAAGTCCTCATCATTAGATTATTTAAATGGAATAGTCTCACTTGTCTTTGCCTGATTGGTCAAAGCAAGCTCAATTCAGTCTAATGCAACATTTCTCTCTTCGCAAGCAAGCACACTTTATGCTAGCTTAATGGTCTTTATCTGAACTATGCTTATTTCATGCGTGTATTAATCGTAAAAATGTCTTCTATGGGTGATATTATCCATACCTTGCCCGCTATCAATGATGCTTGTACCGCATTGCCTGACATCCAATTTGATTGGGTGGCTGAAGAAGCCTTTACCGAAATTCCGATGTGGCATAAAAATGTGCGGCACGTCATTCCCATTGCGCTACGCCGATGGCGCCGACAAATCTACCAAAGTTTACGACAACATGAAGTACAGCGATTTTATAAACAACTGCGATTGCAACACTATGATAAAGTGCTTGATGCACAAGGCTCCATCAAAAGTGCCGTAACAACGCGTTTAAGCCGTGGTTATCGTGTAGGCTTCGATAAAAATTCAGTCAGAGAGCTTTTTGCTAATCTAGCTTACCAAAAAACATTTTCCGTACCCTGGAAACAGCATGCCATAGCTCGTAGCCGCCAATTATTTGCCAAAGCGTTTGGGTATACTTTAGCTAACACACCGCCTTGCTATGGCATCGATAAAACACGTTTACACCTAACAAAATTTACTTTACCCGAAAATTATCTAGTATTTGTGCCCAATGCTAGCTGGTCTGCTAAATGCTGGCCTGAAACCTCTTGGTATGATCTTGCAGAAAAAACAGCACAAGAAAAAATACCTGTTTTTATTCCCTGGGGTAACGAAGAAGAAAAAAAACGCGCTCTGCGAATTTGCGCCAACCACTCCAATGTAACGGTATTACCCGCATTAAGCTTAAATGAACTAGCCAGCGTACTGTTACACGCCAAAGCAGCGGTATGTGTGGATACCGGGTTAAGCCATTTAGTCGCTGCTTTAGAAGTCCCCAGCATTACTTTGTACGGTCCTACCAATCCACAATTCATAGGAACAATGGGAGCATCGCAAATCCACCAACCCTTAGACGCAAGCGTAGAAACGGTATGGAAATCGCTGAGCACCCTCTTATAAGTTTTTCTTACCTCGAAAGACTAAACTTTAGATCCTCTTTTATAGGGCGAGGAAGGGGTAGCTTATCAATCTTTTCAGCTTGGGCCATTTTCTTTAAAGGCATCTTACTGAACAAGCTAGATTTCGCTAAGTCATAGAGGGATGAAGGATTATAAACAGAATATTTAAGGGAATACTCCTCTGATATTTTTTTATCTTCGTAAAGCATCTTTAAAATAGCGGGCTTATCCACACCTTTAATAGCATTCTGCCAACACACAAATTGTTCTTGGGAAAGAAACTCTGGATCATGATTGATATAATGTCGATATTTCTCGTGTAAAAATAAAATATCTGTTATTTTTTCATTATATTGAACACCATAAGTATAAATG
>Ga0075364_10000543_pt1 | contig 19244 bp, 12 predicted proteins | sample EndMetdeltDD1764_FD_71517 | JGI IMG/M metagenome (GOLD analysis project Ga0075364, IMG submission 71517) | Populus endosphere microbial communities from Tennessee, USA - Endosphere MetaG P. deltoides DD176-4 | ecosystem: Host-associated > Plants > Roots > Endosphere | place: USA: Tennessee...
GTTTATACACCAGGTAAAATTGCCGTCACCCTTTCAGTTGGTCCTGATCCAACGAAATCCATTCAAACAACAACAAAAGCTGCAACGATTACGCTTAAAGCCTTAGCTGGTACACCACAAGGGACACCAACGCTTGTCACGTACGGAGCAACAACACAAGTGCTTTCTCTCGGATCCAATGACCAAGCAAGTGAGAATGTTCTTTCAAGTGCGACCCCTGCGACGATTGTTATTGGCGGAGGAGCAGTAAGTGAGACGCCAGCACCAACAACAGCAGATGAACCAACCAGCACACCAGAAGCAAGTGCAACACCAACAACCGAACCAACAGTTACTACAGCGCCAACAGACGCTCCTACTACGGCACCGGGTGAACCAACCGCAACACCACCAGAACCAACCGAAGGTGGAGGCAGTCCTACGAGTAATGAATCTCCTACGTGTAGCAGTCTTGTTGTCGATCGAGAGACATCTGGTAATGCACCATTCTCACTGACCTTTACCGCAAATGGAACAGACACTGATGGAACAATTAGTAAAGTCAGCTTTAACTTTGGTGATGGACAAGTAAGTGATGTTACCGACGCTGGTGGCATTGGAACTAACTCAGTCAATGCACAAGTCTCTCATACGTATAACAACCCTGGCACATTCCAAGCGTTCGCTACCCTTACCGATAGTAGTAGTTCAGTCAGCCAACAAGGCAATTGCCAGCAAACAATTACCGTAACAGCAAGTGGCAGTGCAACAACAGCACCTGTCCAAAATAATCCAACCATCGCACCAACAGGAACAACAGAAGTACTGATCGGTGTTGGCATCGCCGCCATGACATTGATCCTCGGAGGAGCCTTCCTCTTCTTCTTCCTCTAAACGAAATTTTATCTATGGCAAAAGGAGACAAACCAATAAGAGGACGAAAACTTTCACCTCAAGAAGTAGTAATAAGACAACAAGAGTTCCTCGCAGAACAAGAACGAATACAGAGAGAGATGGAGGAAACCGCAAATCTCAGAGCAGCAAACGTAGATACTGTTGAGATAAAGATTAAGGGAGAAGGAGGGAAACCGCTCCTCTAGGTAATATGTCCACTTATTTCCCGTCACTAATCATTGAAAAAAGAGCGTCTTGAGAAAGTTCCACTTTTCCTGTTTGAACCATTCGTTTCTTTCCTTTTTTCTGTGCTTCAAGAAGTTTGTCTTTTCGGGTTCGGTCTCCTCCACTCATTTTTGCCAAGACATCTTTTCGGTAAGGAGGAATTTCTTCACGAGCAACGACATTATTATTGACTGTTGCTTGGATAATCTGACGAAATTGTTGTCGATCAAGCGACTCTTTCAATTTATGTGCTTTCTCACGAGCAATGTAAGGTGCTTCGTCCTTATAAACAAGCTCAGATAGAACATCAACGACATTAGTATTGACTACGATATCAAGTTGTACAAGATCAGCTTTTTTGTACTCCGTTAATTCATAATCAATACTCCCAAATCCCGAGGTCGCGGATTTAATTTCGCCAGACAATCCTCTGATAAACATTGAATACGGCATTTCGTAAGACATAACGGCATAGGCTTCATGATATTGCATATCCAGGAGATGGCCTTTCCTTTTTTGAGAGATAGTCATGACATTGCCAACATATTCTACTGGCGTGTAAATATTGAGTAACATAAAAGGCTCAAAGATCTCCTCATCTTTTCGTTCATAAAGAACTTGCGGCATAGTAAGTAAGAGGTCCAAACCAAATTCTTGCATGAGTCGTTCTTTCACAATATCTGCATGAAGCAATCCTAAGAATCCCACGCGAAAACCACTGCCAAGATAGGCAGAATATTCTTCGGTGTAAGTTAATGCCGTATCATTGAGTGTTAACTTGCCAAGAGAATCACGAAGCACAGCAAAGTCGTTTGGATCTTTGGGATACAAACCAAAGAAAACCATCGACTGGGGTAATTGATAACCATCCAGCGGTTCAAAAGTTGGATCTACTGCTTTGACATTGGCAATCGTAATCGTATCACCGACACGACATTGGCGTATATCTTTTATCCCGCCGACAATATAGCCAATTTGTCCGGTTGCCAGACCATCTGTTTCTTTGAGAAACGGTGTGAACATCCCAACTTCGGTGACATCAGTGAGAACATTGTTTTGATAGAATTGCACCTTATCGCCTTTTTTGACTGCTCCATCCATGATACGAACATAGGCAATTACGCCTCGATATTCGTCATACACAGCATCGAAGATAAGTGCGCGAAGTGGTTTTTCTGGGTCGCCCTGAGGTACAGGAAACTTTTCAATAATTCTTTCCAGCAATATATCGACATTTTCTCCTGTCTTGGCCGAGATACAAATGATATCCTCTTTGGCAAAACCAAAATCAATTAACTCTTTTGTCACTACTTCTGTTTGGGCATTGGGAAGATCAATTTTGTTTAAGACAGGAATCATCGTCAGACCTAATTTCTTAGCAACTTGATAATGAGCTACCGTTTGGGCTTGAATCCCCTGTGTCGCATCGACCAAAAGAACAGCACCTTCGCAAGCAGCAAGCGTTCGTGAGACTTCATAAGAGAAATCAACGTGTCCTGGGGTATCAATTAAGTTGAGTTTATAAGTGGTATCACCTTGAGTATAGTTCATACGAACCGGCGCTAACTTAATCGTAATTCCTCTTTTGCGACTAATAACATTTTGATCCAAAAACTGTTCTTGCAGCTTATCTTTGGCAATTGTTTTGGTTACTTCAAGCATTCGATCGGACAACGTCGATTTACCATGGTCGATGTGGGCAATGATGGCGAAATTTCGAATATACTGTTGGTCTTGCATTCCCACATTCTAACCTATTCAGCCTCAAAGTGCAAAATTCATCTCCTAGAGATGGTGAGAAGAAATTACTTTATCTCCAATTGTTTTATTACTTATGCCTTCATTTTTAAGTGACATCATATTATTAGCGAATGAATAGACACTTTTTGTAAAATCTGATCCGTTCTGAGGCAAGACATTGAACACCGTTTGAAATGCAGCTGGAACCTCATGAGAAACAAAGTCCAATTTGCGTGGTACTAAGTTTTTTACTAAGAATCTTCCGAAACCTTTCCCTGACGAAGGTGCGGGGTTGATGTCTGTAACATTATTACTTCGTAAAAATGTTTCTATACCTTTCATAATCTCTGGCATTGCGACACTCATATAAGGACTAAGTGGCTTTTTTCGATATTGCATTGCATCAACAAGCAAAGGATAGTTTTCTGGAGTAATGCTGCTGACAAGAGGATCGTTTGGCACCCAATCAGAATTTCGTTTTAAGTCATTTAACCGGACGAATGCGGAATACATACTCCGCTGTGGAGACTTACTTTCAGTGATGCCTTGATATAATTTGGTTAATTCAGTGATAAACTCCTTCTTTGGGTCATGAATACCTGCTAACATATCCAGAGAATTGGCAATTTTATTGCCAATCACATCTACTTTTTTTGTCGCTTTTTCCTCAACAGAACTTTTAAACCAGGTGGCAAGGGTTGCTGAGAAAAAATGAAGAAATGAATAGACCCACCCTATCCAACGCTTCATATCAAAAATTTCCTCAGCTTTGGGAGAAAGAATAGAAATTGACGAATCGTGTCTGTTAGCAACAATACTACCGACAATTGGCAGAGCAAAAGAGGGAACTCTTTCAATCGGCAATTTTCTTTTTTTGAGAAAGTGAGAATCTGATTGAGCAAGTTCTTTTTGGATTTTGGTAATTTCATCTCGAATAAATGAAAGTGATGGTTCGGTGTCTGGAGGCAAGATAGTTTGAGAAATTTCAGAGAGAGGAGCATTTTTTTGAGTACGATGATTAAGAGTATCTTCTTTTCTCTCGCTACGTGGTATTTCTCCTGCTAATTCATTTTCCATTACCTCAAGTATACCATGCACTTTTGACAAAACGACGGGACATGCTACAATAAAAAATACTTTGGTATGAACAAATTCCACGTCATAACCTTTCTGGGTATTTTAGCTATCTTTGCCGGTATTCTTTCTGTCACACAAAAAGATTCCGTAGCAAGTATCTTTGGAACAACCGCGAAAAAACCCGTCCTCCCTCCGGATGCCGATACATTCCAAGTAATGCCTACCGGGCAACAAAATGTACAAAAGCAGCAGCAACAACAAGAGCAAGCAGGGGTACAAGGAGCACAATCACCTATTGCTCCCACGTATGGCGTTGAAGGAGGCCTTCAAGCGTCGTATGCGGCAACTATTAAAACAACTAAAGGCAACATTACGGTGGTGCTCTTTGGTGATATAGCACCTCGAACGGTTAAGAATTTTCTTGAGAAAGCTGAGAAAGGCTTTTATAAAAACCTTACCTTTCATCGAGTCGAAGAATGGGTTGTCCAAGGAGGAGATCCCAAAGGAGATGGCACAGGTGGAGGGCTTCTCCAAACAGAACTGAGCAGACAACCATTTGTCGCCGGATCTCTCGGTGTGGCGAGAGGCGGCAATATTCAAGTCTCAAACGATTCACAATTCTTCATCACCAAAAGCCAAGCATCATGGCTTGATCAACAATACACCAACTTTGGTATCGTAACCGAAGGGATGGATGTCGTTACTAGTATGACAAAAGGAGATAAAATCTTAGGGATTACTGAGGTAAAGCAAGGTAACTAGGATCTCTTCTAAAGACCGTGTGTAAAACATTATTACCATCTGCCTCCCCTAGCTGGATATCATCAACCAACCACTCTTTTGGAGTAAAATGTTCCTGCAGAGGAGACGTTATGAGTTCAGTAACATTTGGTTTCTTTGTACGCACATAAAGATCGATTGCCTTAGAAACAGGAAATGGGGCATCGCGTTCAGCTAAAACTAATCCACGACCAGAAGGTGCATTAGCAAGCGTAACGCTCATTTTTGATTCTTTGCCTCCTCTTACGACAATGCCTTCTACTTTTAAGGTTAACTTTTTCTCTCTTCTTGATTTCCTCTCGGCAAATTTAGCGGTAAGACTAGTAATACTCACCTCTCCGATTATAGGAACATTAAATGGACCATTGCTTGCTATCGCTGCAACAGATTCATCAAACAGCATACCGAGATCTCCTTCTACTAAATCGTAATATTCATTCGCTTGTCCTGGTGGTGTTATCCTAAGTCGATCGCTCAATTGTCTTCGAAAAGCGTTTCCATAGGGGCCAAGGGGGAATTGAGAAGCAGTTCGTGGTAATTCTTGCGTTGCTGCCATTGTTACACTACAACATATCATACGCTTTATTTTAAATTTTACAAGGGATTGTTAGAGTTTACCAGCGGAAGTGGCCGAAGGCTTTGTTGGCCTCTGCTTGTTTGAGGGCGATGTCTCGCTTTCGGATTGCATCTCCAAGATTTTGGGTTGCATCTAAAATTTCAGCTGCTAATTTTTCACCAAAGGTGTGGAATTCTTTGTTCTGTCTTTTACGTGCTGCTTCGATAATCCAACGAAGAGCTAAAGAAATCTTTCGTTCGTATTTTACTTCAACAGGAACTTGATAATTAGCTCCACCAATACGTCGAGCTTTTACTTCGACTTTTGGACCAACGTTTGCCATTGCCTTTTCAAAGGTTTTTAACGCACCTTCTTCACCTTTTTTATCAAGGATAAGGAAAGCATTGTATACCTGTTTTTGCGCGACAGTCTTTTTTCCATCTTGCATGACGTAATTGATCAGTTTCGCGACAATAACACTATTGTAAATAGTATCTGGTGCAATTTTTCTTTTTACTACTTTTGCGTGTCTCATAGGTTTTTATTATTTAGCTGCTGCTTTTTGTCTCTTTGTTCCGTAAATACTTCGTGATGTCATTCGGTTTTGTACTCCTTGTAAATCAAACTTACCACGAACTGCGTGATACTTAACACCTGGCAAATCTCGAACACGACCACCTCGGATAAGAACGATACCGTGTTCTGAGAGTGTATGACCAACACCTTGGATGTAAGCCGTAACTTCCATCTTGTTTGAAAGCTTCACACGAGCGACCTTTCGGAGCGCTGAGTTAGGTTTCTTAGGCGTCATTGTTTTAACCAACGTAACCACACCACGTTTTTGTGGAGAATTTGCATTGGTGTATTCTCGATCCTTTGCATTAAAAAGTCGCTTCAACGCTGTTGAACGAGTCTTTTTGATCTTTTTGTTTCTTCCTCTTTTTGCTAACTGTGATAGTGTTGGCATAATTTTGCTATTATAACATATCCGCTGCAAAAGGGTTATTAGGAGGTATAAAAATACTAAGTATATCAATGAATTACTTCAGTATACTTACTTACTTCTTAATACTTTATACTTCTGCAGTTTGGTTCTCTACTACTGGTTGTTCTTCGTCTGGTGTTGGAACTTCAGCAACTGGTGCTTCGGTTGCTTCTACTTTAGCTTCTTTTTCTTCACCAGAGCCTGGTTCTGGATCAGTGTCCCCTGCCATACCGGCAACTGGGATAAGTCGTCCGATAATGACGTTCTCTTTAAGACCTAAGAGTTTGTCTTCTCGACCTTCAAGTGCTGCTTCTGTCAAAACCTTTGTTGTTTCTTGGAATGATGCAGCTGAGAGCCATGAGTCTGAGAACAGAGCTGCTTTGGTAATACCAAGGATCATTTGTCGACCGGTTGCTGGTTCTCCACCTTCTGAGAGAATTTCAGCATTAATTTCTTCGAATCGAGCTTTGGTTACGAAGTCTCCAGGAATTGAGATTGTGTCTCCGACACTCTCGACGATAATCTTGTCAGACATCTTTCGGATGGTTACTTCAAAATGTTTGTCGTTAATACCAATACCTTGTGATTCGTATACTTTCTGCACTTCGGTAATCAGGTATCTCTGAACCATTTGTAATCCACCGATCTTCAAAACCTCTTTTGGATCCAAGTCACCTTCTGCGAGTTGTGTACCAGCAGTAATTTCATCACCATCTGCGACAGCGAGTGTTGCTGATGCAGGGACAAAGTACTCTTGTGTTTCAATTGGCTTAATGCGTGTGTTCTTAACATGGATAACATGTCCTTCTTCATTTGATTCAATCTTTACCTTTCCGGTAATTTCAGAGATTGCTGCTAAGTTCTTTGGTGTTCGCATTTCAAACAATTCTTCCACACGTGGCAAACCTTGAGTAACGTCAGACATAACAACTCCTCCAAAATGTCTAACACGCATAGTGAGCTGAGTACCTGGTTCTCCGATACTTTGTGCAGCCATAACACCGACAGGTACACCCATACCGATTCGTTCTTTCGTTGAGAAGTCCCAACCATAACATGCGGCACAGAGACCAGTTGCGAGTTTACAGGTTAATGGTGATCTGACGAATACTTCTTGTACTTCATGCTCTTCAAGTGCTTTTGCTTCTTCTTCAGTAATTTCTTGACCAGCTTTGAATAATACTTTCTTTGTTTTCTTTGAAATAGCATTTGCAGCTAAGATACGTCCAATTGCTCGGTCTCCCAAAATTGCTGTTCGGTCTTTTTCATCTCGGACGATCATAATGCCATCAGTTGTTCCACAATCATCTTCACGGATGATGACTTCATGAGCAACGTCAACGAGTCTTCGGGTTAAGTATCCTGCGTTTGCTGTCTTAAGAGCTGAGTCAGTAAGACCTTTTCGTGAACCTCTCGCAGAAGCAACATATTCAAAGATTGAGAGACCTTCACGGAAGTTTGACTTAACAGGAAGTTCAACGATTTTACCAAGTGGATCAACGATAAGACCACGAATTGCTGAAAGCTGTTTGATCTGTTCGAGTCCTGCACGAGATCCTCCTGAATCAATACTAATCTTAATTGGATTATTTGGTTCAATTCTCTTCCAAGAGAGATCGGCAACTGCATCAGTTACTTTCATCCAAACTTCGTTTGCGAGTCTTTTCTTTTCAAGAAGGGTAATCAAACCGTTCTGGTATTCACTATCAATTTGTGCAACTTTCTTTTCTGCTTCGCCAACCATTGCTGCTTTTTCAGGAGCAATAACGTTATCAAAAACTGAGACACTAACACCTGAGATGGTTGCTCCGTAGAATCCAAGACCTTTAATTCGGTCAATCAGTTTTGCTACTTCTTCTGATGGATAAATCTTCATTGAACGCGTAATGATCTTTTTAATGTTTGATGCATTAATACTTTCGTTTACGTAGCCATACCCTTGTGGTAATAATTCATTGAACTTAAGTCTTCCAATACTTGTTTCAATAATTTCAGCTTCTTTATCGGACTGTGTCTGGATACGAACCTGGATTGGCTCTCTCATTCGTACTTTTCCAAGATCAAACGCGAGAAGTGCGGAAGTGAGATCACTAAAGTCTGTTTGCTCTTCTTTATCTTTTCGAAGTGACTCATCAAGAGAGGTCAGGTAATAGGTACCAAGCGCCATTTCCTTGTTTGGAAGTGTGATTGGGTCACCGTTTGCTGGTTTGAGCAAGTTGTGATTTGGCATCATCAACTCAATAGCTTCTTCTTGTGCTTTCTTAGACAAAGGAATATGAACAGCCATTTGGTCTCCATCAAAGTCAGCGTTATAACCTGCACACACACAAGGGTGAAGTTGAATAGCAGCTCCTTCAATAAGAACAGGGAAGAATGCTTGGATACCGAGTTTGTGCAAGGTAGGAGCACGGTTCAAAAGAACTGGATGGTTCTTGGTGATTTCTTCAAGAATATCAAACACCTCTGGTGGTCGTTTTTCGATGTATCGTTTTGCTGATTTAATGTTTGTTGCAAGTCCTCGAACGATAACTTCACGAAGGATGAATGGTTTGAACATCTCAAGCGCCATCTCTTTTGGCAATCCACATTGATTTAATCGGAGTTCAGGTCCAACGACGATAACAGAACGTCCTGAGTAATCGACACGTTTACCAAGCAAGTTTTGTCGGAATCGGCCTTGTTTTCCTCGAAGCATGTCTGAGAGTGATCGAAGATTTGATGTAACGGTTTGACTACTTCGTTGTGATGAGTCGATAAGTGCGTCAACTGATTCTTGAAGCATTCTCTTCTCGTTTCTAAGAATAATCTCAGGTGCACCGAGTGACAAAAGATGTTTCAAACGGTTGTTTCGGTTAATAACTCTTCGATAAAGATCGTTCAAATCACTGGTTGCAAATCGTCCACCTGAAAGTTGTACCATAGGTCGAAGATCTGGTGGGATAACTGGCAAGATTGTCATAACCATAGCTGCTGGTGAGACACCTGCTTTTCGCATTGATTCGATAAGTCTGAGTCTCTTGACGAGTTTCAGGTAGCGTTGGCCACTTGTTTTCTCAGCTTCTTGTCGAAGGTTTGCAATCAATTGTGAGAGATCAAGATTTTTGACAACTTCTGAAAGTGCTTCTGATCCGGTTTTGATCGTGAAGAAGATTGGTGTATCGTATTCAAGAAGTTTGAAGTACTCATCTTCAGATAAGACACTACCAACTCTAAGACTCTTTAAGAGTTTGGTGAAAGTATCTGAGATCTCATCTAATTTCTTGAGTTCTGATTCCATCGTCTCACCAATTCTAATTAATTTTTGTCGTGAGGTAAGTTCAACTTCTTCATGAATGAGCTGTTGTTGCTCTTTTGCCATTTTACTATCACTTACTTCTTTTTTCTTTGCTTCAGCTTCGTTGGTAATCTTATCTTCTTCCTCTTTCATTCTCTTGGTCAAACTTTCTTTTCGAGAATCCATGGTTTTACTGAAGACTTCAAGTGCTTCTTTTTTCTTGTCTTCATCAATATGAGTAATGAAGTAAGATGCATAGTAGATGATAGATTCAAGACTCTTTTGTCCGACATCAAGCAAGAGTGACAATGCACTTGATGCGCCTTTGAAGAACCAAACGTGTGCGACAGGTGATGCGAGATCAATATGACCAAGTCTTTCTCGACGTACTCGTGAAAGAGTTACTTCAACACCACATTTGTCACAAATAATTCCACGATATCGAATTCTCTTGTATTTCCCACAATAGCATTCCCAATCTTTCGTTGGACCAAAGATTCTTTCATCGAATAATCCATCTTTCTCAGGTCGAAGGGTTCGGTAGTTGATGGTTTCAGGTTTGGTTACTTGACCATATGACCAGTTTTTAATATCTTCGTGTTTGGCCAAGAGTAATTTCAGTGATTTAAAGTCTGAAATGTTTAAGTCTTTTAAGATGTTTTTGTTTTTACTATTCATATTATTATTGTGTTGCTTCTACTGCTGCTTTGTCTGCATCAGCGTCTGCTTCGGCTACTTCAATCTCTTTTTCATCAGCAACCTCTGTTGCTTCAAGTGTTTCTTCCAACTCTTTAACTTCTGCTTTAACTTCTTCTGATGCCTTTTCTTCTTTTGCTTCAACTTCGCTATCAGCAACAACTGCTCCAGTTGGAACAACATTGAGTCCTAATGACTGTAATTCTTTAATAAGCACTTTGAATGATTCTGGAACCTTTGGTGTTGGGATATCAGTTCCCTTAACAATCGCTTCAAACGCTTTTGCACGGCCGACAACATCATCAGATTTAATTGTCAACATTTCTTGTAAGATGTATCGTGCTCGATGTGATTCAAGAGCCCAAACTTCCATTTCTCCAAGTCGCTGTCCACCCATTTGTGCTTTTCCTCCCAATGGTTGTTGTGTAACCAATGAGTAAGGTCCAGTTGAACGAGCATGTGTCTTATCCTCAACCATGTGGATAAGTTTCATAATGTATTCAATTCCGACAACAACTGGATTCTCATATGCTTGACCTGTTCGGCCATCATAGAGTTGTGATTTACCATTAACTGGCAATCCTGCTTGCTTGAGAAGGTCGACGATGTGTGCTTCGTCAATCTTTTCAAACGCTGGAACTCCAACTTTAATACCAAGCTTTTGTGCTGCAAATCCAAGATGAGCTTCAAAGATCTGTCCAAGGTTCATACGAGCCAAGATAGAAACCGGTGAGATAATAATATCTACTGGTGTACCATCAGCCAAGTAAGGCATATCAGCAACAGGAAGGATTCGTGAAATAATACCTTTGTTTCCGTGTCGTCCTGCTAATTTGTCTCCAACTGATACGTGTCTAAACTGAGCAACTTCAACAATGATCTTTCGCATTGTTCCAGGCTCTAACTCATCGCCTTCTTTTCGATCAAGAATTTGAACAGAAATAACTGTTCCCCGTTCTCCATGTGGGATACGAAGACTGGTGTCTCGAACTTCTCGTGCTTGTTCTCCAAAGATAGCTCGCAAAAGTCTTTCTTCTGCTGTCAGCTCTGTCTCACCTTTTGGAGCAATCTTACCGACTAAGATATCTCCAGGACCGATCTCACTTCCAAGCGTTATAATACCATCTTCGTCGAGATTTGCCAAATCTTCTTCTGATACGTTTGGAATATCTCGGGTTGTTTCCTCAGGGCCAAGCTTTGTTTCAACAACTGCAGCCTCATATTTCTCAATATGAATTGATGATAAGACGTTTTCTTTTGCCAATTTGTCTGAGATAACGATAGCATCTTCATAACCCAAACCATCAAGTGATGCATAAGCAATAAGGAGGTTTCGACCAAGTGCGAGTTCTCCCTTCTCACTTGAAGGACCGTCAATTAAGAGATCACCCTTTTTGACAACTTGTCCATGAGTAACCATAGGTCGTTGTGTGTATGCTGTTGCTTGTGATGTTCGCTCAAATGTTTCAAGGGTATATACTTTCTTTTCTCCTGTTTTACTTTCGACAACTAATCGATCTGAATCAACTGAAGTAACGATTCCGTCAAATGGTGAATACGCAACTCTTCCCATAACTGCTGAAACTGCTGCTTCCATACCGGTTCCGACAACTGGACTTTGTGGATTAACCAATGGAACAGCCTGACATTGCATGTGGGTTCCCATCAGTGCACGGTTAGCTTCGTCATGAGCGATGAAAGGAATCAGTGATGCTGATGTTCCAACAACTTGGCGAGGTGCTACGTCGATATAATCAATCAGCTCTCGATCAACTTCGATAAATTCTCCTTTGTGTCGAGCTGGGACTCTTTCATCAACAAATTGTCCATCTTCTGTGATTTCAAGACTTGCATGCGTGATGTATTTCTCTCGTTCGTCATCTGCTGTCAGATAAACAACTTCATCAGTAATTCTTGCGACAGTTTTTCCGCCCTTTTCTTCTTTAACAACTTTTTTGTATGGAGCTTCTAAGAAACCATAGTCGTTGACTCGTGAATACAGGGCCATATAGGTAACCAAACCAATGTTTGGACCTTCAGGACTTCGAATAGGATCAATTCTTCCGTACTGTGAACTGTTGATATCACGAATTGAGAAAGCTGCGCGCTCTCGTGAGATACCACCGGTTCCCATAACGGTCAAACGGTTAAGGTTGTCAATTTCAGAGAGTGGGTTTGTTTGGTCAAGAATGGTTGAAAGCTGTGAAGTTCGGAAGAATTCGTTGATTGCAGCCATAATTGGACGAGCGTTAATAAGATTACCAACGGTAATTGGCACGTCTGCTTGAATAAGACTCATTCGCTCTTTAATACTTCTCTCAACACGAAGCACACCGACTCGGAAAGCGTTAACAGAAACGAGTTCTCCAACACTTCGGATTCTTCGGTTTGAAAGACTATCAATATCATCAATATCGCCTTTGCCTTTTTCAAGCATACAAAGGTAAGTGATTGTGGCAATAATGTCCTCGATTGTTAAGACATGATCTTCTGAAGGTTTGTATCCAGGAATTGATTTCAATCGTTTGTTTGTTTTGTATCGTCCAACAACACCGAGATCATATCGTCGGTTGTTGAAGAATAAATTGGTGAAGTATTCACGGACTTTATCAAGCACAACTGGCTCTCCAGGATGCATTTTCTTAAAGATCTCAACGAGTGCTTCTGTTTCTGTTGTTGTTTCGTCTTTTTGTAAGGTTGTTTCGATCAATGATGGTTTGCCGTCTTCCATAACTGAAGCAAATTTCTCTTTAATTGCATCATTATCTGAAATACCAAGTGCTCTCAGGAATGTTGTTGCGAGGAATTTTCGTCGTCGGTCAATTTTAACCGTAATCGTACCGTATCGAGTAACTGCGAATTCAAGCCATGAACCATGAACTGGACGAATTTCGGTTGAGTGAAGTGTTTTTCCAGTAATTGGATCTTGTGTTCCAGTGAAGAAAACACCAGGTGATCGAACGAGCTGATTAACAACTGCTCTTTCAATACCATTAACAATAAACGTACCTCGCACTGTCATTTGAGGGATATCACCCAAAAAGACTTCTGCGTTGTATGTTTCTTCTGTTTTTTTGTTGGTAAGAGTTACTTTTGCGGTAAGTGGTGAATTATAGGTAAGACCTTTCACGAGCGCGAGATCAGGATCAATTGTTGGTTTGCCAATTTTGTGCTCGTGGAATTCCAGACTCCAATTTTTACCAGTGAAATCTTCTACAGGGGTTACTTCTCTCAGGATTTCTGCTATGCCTTTTTCTTGAAACCAGTCGTAAGACTTTCTTTGTATGGCTAAAAGATCCAATTCTGGTAAGACTGAATATGTTTTTCCCCAATTCTGGCGAATGAGATCCTTATTGTCTTTGGTTTCTGAATATTTCGGCATCGTTTGAGTATTCTAGGCAGGAAACTCTTAACATACAAAAAAGATACTCGGGTCAACTACCCTCGTACCTTAGATTGAAAGTGAGCAAGAATATGTATATCATAGCCCCCATAATTCTGTCAAGGGTTAAATGAGGATTTCCCCCTATTTTCCTCATTTTGCTCGCTTTACTGCTGAGTTTTTCTTCAGTGCGCTAATATGCTATTATTGTATAAATTTATTGACTTGTTATGAAATCCCTCATAACCACTTACGCTCTGCCAGTCCTTTCCGTCCTCGGAGCATTTTTCCTGCAATGGTATTTAGGAACTATAATAGGTAAAGAAGCGTACTTCTTACTTTTCTTTCCAGCTGTCGTAGCAAGTACTTGGTATGGAGGATTTAGATCAGGACTCGCAGCAACGGCACTCAGTGCAATTTTGATCAGCTATTTCTTCCTTCCTTATAATGGCGGCTTTACTCCAGCACTGCTTGCCTCTTTAATTCAGATTTGTCTCTTTATTATTGAAGGCTTGCTCAGTAGTTATGCAATTGACTTCCTGAAGAAACACGACGCGATTGCCCAATTTATGCAGCGAGAGAAAGAACATGAGCAAGCATATGAAGCACTACATAAAAAGTATTTAATCGCTCAAGAAGAAATTAAAGCTCGTGATGAATTCCTCTCCATTGCCTCTCATGAATTAAAAACACCACTCACATCAATGCTGCTACAACTACAATCAGCCCTTCATAACATCCGAAACGTTTCTCTCGCAAATTTCTCTGTTGAGAAGCTACTTAAGATGCTTGAGAGCGCACAGCAACAAACAAACCGTTTGTCCAAAATGATCAATGATCTGCTTAATGTCTCACTGATCACCACCAAGAAGTTGGATCTTGAATTTGAAGAGGTTGATCTGGCAAAAGTAACGAAAGAAGTCGCTGAAAGTTTTTCAGAGAAATTGCAACGAGAAGGATATATTCTCTATTTAGACAATCCACAAGCAGTTGTGGGACATTGGGATAAAGTCCGAATCGAGCAAGCCGTTACCAATCTTGTTTCAAACGCTATAAAGTATGGAAGTAAAAAACCAATCGAGATTCGTGTGACGAATTCTGATGGTACAGGAAAAATCTTTGTCCGAGATCAAGGTATCGGCATCCCGGTTGCGCAACGAGAGAAAATTTTTGCGCTGTTTGAGAGAGCTGCTCCTGCAGGAAAGTATCAAGGACTTGGCGTTGGACTCTATATCACCAACCAAATTGTGAAAGCACATCAAGGAACAATTAAAGTAGATAGTCGAGAAGAAGTCGGATCAACCTTTATGATAGAGCTGCCGCTGAGACCAATTCTGCATAATTAACTATCCGAATAGGCTTTCCTAATCATGCTATAATAAATACATATGACAGCTGGGCAAATTATCACGAAATATCTCGCTTTTTTTGAGAAGCACGGACATAAAAAAATTGCTAATGCTCCTCTTGTGCCGCAAAACGATCCGACGACGCTTTTTACCTCAAGCGGCATGCAACCACTCGTACCTTATTTATTAGGAGAGACACATCCACAAGGGACACGTTTGGTAAACGTACAAAATACATTCAGAGCAGTTGATATTGAAGAGATTGGAGACAACCGGCACACAACCTTCTTCCGAATGCTTGGGAATTGGAGTCTTGGTGATTATTACAAGGATGAGCAGATCCCTTGGGTATTCTCATTTCTGATCAATGATTTAAAACTTCCGATTGAGAATTTGTTTGTGACAGTTTTTGCAGGATATGAAAGTGTTCCAAAAGATACTGAAGCGATTGATCTGTGGACAGAGTTGTTCAAAAAAGCAGGAGCAAACCCAGAAGAAAAACTCTATTACTATAGTGTTCCTGAAAATTGGTGGTCTCGCTCAGGCCCTCCGGACAAGATGCCAGCTGGCGAACCAGGTGGTCCATGTACTGAGCTCTTTTATGACTTTGGTGCAGACTTACAGATTCATGAAAACTCAGCATTCAAAAAAGAAGCATGCCACCCAAATTGTGATTGTGGACGATATATTGAAATTGGGAATAGTGTCTTCATGGCATATAAAAAACAACAAGATGGCTCACTCAAACCATTGCCAAAGCCGAATGTTGATTTTGGCGGAGGGCTTGAGCGGCTCTTAATTGCTTCTGAACATCAACCAGATATCTTTCAATCAAGTTTATTAGCCCCCGTTATCACGGCTCTTGAAAAGAATACCGACAAAACATATAAGGACAACGAACTGAGTATGAGAATCGTTACTGATCACCTCACCTCAGCAAGCTTTATTATTTTGGCAGGAGTCCATCCATCGAATACTGAACAAGGGTATGTCTTGCGAAGACTCATTAGAAGAAGCTGGGATCACTTCGCAAAGCTTGGAGGAAAAGACGTCGCTCCTATTATTGAAGCAATTGCGGAGCAATATAAAGAGACGGATCCAGATATCGCAACCCATCATGAGAAAGTAAAGGATACGATTCTTGAAGAAGTACAAAAGTATGCTACGGCATTGCACAAAGCCAAAGCGTATATCCTGAAGAAATATAAACCACAAGGAGACGAGCTCATGGGTGGAGCTGAGATTTCACCGGAAGATGTCTTTTATCTCTATGCATCTCATGGGCTTTCACCAACACAGATTGAAAACCTTGGTTATCGTTTTGATCGACAAAAGTTTGCCGAGAAAATGGAAGCACATCAAAAACTTTCAAAAGCAGGCGCTGGACAAAAATTCAGAGGAGGACTCGCTGACCATCAAGAAAAGACAGTCATGGGGCACACAGCAACGCATCTTATGCATCAAGCGCTGCGAGATATGTTTGGCAAACAATTACATCAATCGGGATCAAACATCACGGCAGAACGAGTACGGTTCGATTTTAACTTTGATCGCAAGCTGACTGAGGAAGAAGTGAAACAACTTGAAGACGTAGTGAATGGCAAAATTAAAGAAAACTTGCCGGTGCATTTTGAGATGATCCCAACTGCTGATGCCAAGAAGATGGGAGCAATTGGTTTGTTTGAAGACACCTATCAAGACGTCTCAAAGATTTATTTCATTGGTGGTGATGCCAAAAATCCTGAGCAAGCATATTCGATCGAATTTTGCGGAGGACCACATGTGGAATTTACAGAGAAGGTAAAATCGTTTAAGATAATAAAACAAGAAAACCTTGGCAATAAGCTGCGAAGGTTGTATGCTAAAGTCGGAGATGAAAGCTGAACAGTTATCAGCGTTACCATCTCATGTAAGATATGAAACTGCCTATACCATTTCTTAGCAATAAAAAAACAGAATCTGCGTATTATCTTGCGCTCTTGCTTACTGATGAAAAAGCAAGTGCAGTTGTGCTCCATGAATCAGATGGAAAGATCAAGATTATTAATTCTCACGAAGAATTCTTCCCCGCATCCGTCGATACTATTAGCCAAGAAGAATTGATCACCGGGATTGATAAAGCGATTAGCAAAGCAGAAGAAGTGCTTCCCCCAAATATTGAAACCCATAAAACGGTTTTTGGCGTAAAAGAGAATTGGCTTGATGCAGAAACGAAAAAGATTACCAAAGAACAATTGACCAAATTAAAAAAAGTTTGTGACTCGCTTGATCTCACCCCAATCGGGTTTATGGTGACGACTGAAGCAATCTCTAACTTACTCCAAGATGAAGAAGGAGCACCGCTCTCCGCAGTTTTAGCTGACGTCGGCCATCATCAAATTACCTTGACCTTACTTCGCGGCGGAAAAACAGCTGAGACAGTCCAAGGACCACTCACCGAATCAGCAGCAGAGAGCGTCGATAAATTGCTGCAACACTTTACCGTCGCTGTCCTGCCTGCTCGAATTGTTTTGTTTAATTCCAAAATTACGGATAAGATTTCGCAACAATTTATTTCCCACCAATGGAGTAAGAGTTTACCATTCCTGCATGTCCCACAGATCACTGTCTTGCCCAATGGCTTTGATGCCAAGGCAGTTACGTTTGGCGCAGCAACACAATTAGGATTTGAACTTGCACGTGATGCCCACAATGTTATGCCACACACACTTCCCGTACATCATGAGAAAGCTGTCCACCATGAAGCAGCACCCAAAGAAGAACTTGAGGAAACGACAAAACCAACACATCCCACACCAGAGGAAGAACCTGAAGAAGTAATGCCTCCACATCATGCTGAAGCAGCGATTCCGGTGAGTGGTGATAACTTTGGGTTTGTGATGGATAAAGATATTGCATCAGAACCACCTCCCGAAAGAAAACATCCGGTACATCCAACAACACATGCAGAACACCCTGCGCATCATGAACCGGTCCATCATCAAACACACCAACCCGTACATCATGAATCGGCGATTCATCATCAAACACATGACGAACCAACTCATGCCGTTCCGCACGCAGAGGGGAAAAGAAAAGCCTCATTGCTTGCTGGTTTACCTGCTTTTAAATTTCCCCAAATGCCAGGCGGTGCAACAACATTCGCAAAAAATAAAATTGTCTGGATTGTAGTTGCCGTCCTTGTATTGCTTGGAGCGATTGGAGGAGGGTTAAGTTATTACTATGTGAACAATGTTACGGCATCTGTTGTCTTGACACTCAAACCTAAAGTCGCAAATCAAGAAGCAGACGTCACATTCTCCACAACAGCACCGAGTGATTTTTCTAAAGATGTCATCGCGGCAAAAGCTGTTACCGTATCACTTCCCGGGACAATGACGGTAGATGCCACGGGTAAAAAAGATGTTGGAGAAAAAGCAAAAGGTAAAGTGACTATCTACAATAGTTCTGACGATTCAGTATCACTTGATGAGGGGACAACACTGAAATCAAGCAACGGGACAACGTTTGTGCTGGATAGAGATGTAAGAGTCGCTTCTGCTGAAGGAGATATTTTCTCAGGAACCAAACCAGGAACAACTGATGCCACCGTCACCGCAAAAGATCCAGGCACTGAATCAAATCTCCCATCAAATACGAAATTTGCTCTTGGAGGCAATTTGCTCGCAGCAAAGAATGACGATGCTTTTTCTGGAGGATCAAAGAAGACCGTCACGGTTGTCTCAAAAGAAGATCTCGCCAAACTCAGAACTGAATTGCCACAAACACTGGAAGACAAAGGGCTTGATCAATTAATGAAGCAAGCTGAATCTGGTGAGACAGTATTATCGCTCCTGAGTTCAACGACACTTGAGAAAGCAACCTTTGATAAGAAGATTGGTGATGAAGCGAAAAAAGTGAAATTGACGGCCACAGTTGCCTTTGGCGGGATGAGCTATACCAACGATGACTTGGAGCAGTATGCAAAATCCAAACTGAAGAATGATAATGAAAAAAACATCAGCTTCGCAGACAACAGTATCAAAAATAATGTCTCTGATGTAAAAAAGAAAACGGCAAAAGAAGCTACCGCAACCATCGAGCTTGAAGCAGGACTGTTGCCAAACATCGATAAGACCGATGTCATGAGAAGTGTTGAAGGCAAATCACTCCAAGAAGCTAAAGATGAATTAGCCAAACTTCCCCAGCTCGAAAAGAGTGAGATTAACTTCTCACCAAGTATTCCTTTCCTTCCTAATATTTTCCCTAAGCTACCAAAAACGATAACAGTCGATATTTCAGCAAATGAATAAATATTATATAAAAAC
>Ga0075364_10000544_pt1 | contig 19231 bp, 11 predicted proteins | sample EndMetdeltDD1764_FD_71517 | JGI IMG/M metagenome (GOLD analysis project Ga0075364, IMG submission 71517) | Populus endosphere microbial communities from Tennessee, USA - Endosphere MetaG P. deltoides DD176-4 | ecosystem: Host-associated > Plants > Roots > Endosphere | place: USA: Tennessee...
ATTTCACCGCTCCACCGGAAATTCCCTCTGCCCCTACCGTACTCCAGCTTGGCAGTTTCCACCGCCTGTCCAGGGTTGAGCCCTGGGATTTGACGGCGGACTTAAAAAGCCACCTACAGATTGATTCTAAAAAGAAGAAATAGAAGTAACGGCGAGAGTGGGTCCCGTGACTTCCCGGCCAGAGGAGAGGTTTCAGTCAACTGCTGCCCCTCTTCCGGCTTTGAAGCAAGTGACGGGGTCGGTTTCGGAAAAGCAGCCGAGACTCTGTGCCTAGTTAGGTTAGAATCGTTGAGCGAGTCACCACTTAGGACTTTGAGGTGAGCAGTTTTAATATGAATGCTTCTGGAATCACTTTCGAATCTGATCCCGTTGGTTGGACGGACTAGGCCCTCCAATTCATGAAAGAGGTGAAGGAGGATAGGCTCTGAAGCCCGGTCTCAGGCAAGAAAGAGAAAGAAAGAAAGACAATCACGACTGTCTGGTCTGTCCGTTCCTCAAAGCAAGGAGCGGAACCCTACCTATGATGACTCACTTTAGGTTGAACCTGATCTGAGATCTCTCCCGTCTTCAAAAACCAAGCAATGAAGCCAACTCTCACCTTCGATTGATAGATGAAGAGCCCCGCCAAACCAATGAAAGTTGAGAAAGATTTTTCATCTTGAAATGAAGCTAAGAGCGCATCTGGTCTTCACGAAAAAAGCGACGGGTTACGGGCTCATCTCATATGTCCGATTCAGGCATCTCTCTTATTGACGCAATTGGAAGATCAGGATTTTTTTCTCAAGCGGGATCAGATCCGGCTTTAGCGAGAACAGCTGTAATTGAATCGGGAACGGAAAGACTTCAAGTCAGAAAGTCAGCCTGAGAAAAAGCCCTTTCTTGATCTATGATATTTGAAGAGATTTTTTTTGATCTCTTAGAGGCCTTCGCTTTCTAGATTCAATTGAGGTCTAAAAGTCGATTCGGGAACGGACCCGATTCATGAACAGGGGAAGCATAAACTATAGATTCTCCAATCCCTTGACTTTCTCTTCTCTTGGTGGTGAATGAGTTAACCCGCTAGACTAGAGGGAATCGGCCAGCCGCGCCCTTCCATTAGCAGTGAGCTTTAGTCGACCAGAGGAAACTGGGGCATAGGTGAAGGAACGAGAGCCACTCCACTATCTCCTCGGGCATCTTCCAGCGCTGGCCCTGTTTCGGCTTATAGCAGAGCAGCAGACAGGTGAGAAAGAGGAGGATCGAAAGAAAGCAAGAACGAAAGTCTGTGATATACGAGATGGGAATGGAGTTGTCCCAACCTGTCTTTGATTCCAGGATCGATAGCAGCTCGACTTCCGGCATTGATGAGCTAGAGGAGCAAGCAGAACGGGAAAACAGGGACAGAGGCAATGAGTTCCACTGCCATCCATTACTTCAGTTAAGTGCACGCCTTCCGGTAAAGGAAGTCCGGGCCATCAAGTAATCAAGCAGCAAGTTCAGTCTTTTCAGGGCGAGCTGACCGCAGAAACCGTAGACTTCCATGATGAACCCACCTTAGCCACCTCCGATCAGACAGAAAGATGCGATCGTTAGAGATTCGACGATTCCCGGTTGGACCTATTCAAGCGATTGAACGAGATACTCGACAACTAGAAAGACGCACTTGAATACTGAATGCTATGAGTCGAGAGAGAAAGAATGAATATCACCAACCATAAAGACGATAAAAGAAGGCACTCCCGTTCCCCCGAAATCATCTTCTGTGCGTGGTTATCCAATCATGATGTGGTAGGCTTAGTAGGGCTCGAACCTACAATCTAACCGTTATGAGCGGTACGTTTCAACCAATTAAACTATAAGCCCCTACGGATCTCTACATGCAATTCGCTCACTTCGGGAAGAGCGGACGGAAGGCGACGGGGAGGCCTTTGCTCTATCTGCTTCTTCCTCTTCTCAGGAATGAAGAATTAGATAAAAAAAAATGGATTATATTATTATATATATAATATTCTATATCTATTATTAGAATTAATAATATAATTAAGCAAGCGGCCCTTTTGCGACTCAAACTGCCGGTACGCTTTCCGGCTCGCAACGACTCAAACGGGCGGAGGCTCTCTATTTGCTTGCACTGCCGGCTGTTCGCCTTTAGTTAGAAGTAGAAGTCGCTCTTTGCCCCACACTTCTAAAAAAGTATGGATTAATTAAGTAAGAAAAAAAAACTTGGTTACGGGAACCGAAGGTTAGGCCGACTACTTACTTTCTCCTTACCCTTAACAGGATTGTCTCCTACCGATCGAGGAAAGGCTTAGAATCCATGCTTTGACCGGTAATGTCCAATCTAAGAACGTCTTGTGCCTTTTCCTGGGCCCCCTTCATTCTGACTTAGCTAATTCAATTCTTTCTATTTCTAATGGGCTTATACTTTTTTCTATATCCCCTGAGAAAAGAAAGTCCTGCTATATCTAATGTATTTTTTCCAGGACCGCTTGCTTCTGATCGCGCTTTAGAGTCTGTGCCGGTTGATGATCCTCAGTCGCAAGGTCAAAGAGGGTCTGATTTCTAGCATCTATGAAATCACTAAGTCTGGTAGGCTTCTGCACATGAAAGGCGTAATGGTTCATTCAAGATATTTTCTGTCAGCTGCTGAAAAGAGGCTACAGAGGCCGGTCTGACGGTACCTGAACCAAACGACCGCAGGACCATGTAAAGATGGAACAAGTCTGGCCAACAAGCATAGGACTCAAGTGTAAGCGAGCGCTGTGTTCTCGGGTGTGCTGAACTTGGATGAAGGTCGACCAGACCGCCTTTCCCTGAAAGGTTAAAAAAGAGCGCTTATAAGACAGATGCCATAGGAAAGACATTCTGGCTTTTTGACTTGACTGACTTCTATTCCCTAGCCTTAACGCTGCCTTAGCTGCCACAAGACGTTCAAGCACTGCGAGTCGTGCTTCTAGCGAGGAAGCACTCCTCTATAAATTGCACCCACATAACATAGGGAGTCTTACTCGCCGATCGAATTATCTGAGAAGACCAATCGTCGAAGCTATTTCCCACAGGAAAGGAAGTTCTCGACTGAAACATGTGTGAACCGTAAACCGATCCCTCTTGATAGACCTACTTACGTCACTCGAGCTTATCTCTGTTTCCGGTTGAGCAAGACAATCCCTTGAAAAGGCGCATATCTCCTTTCATTTTTGATAACTCCAGCACCTGGGATTACCGGGTATACTACAGCACCAGGTTAGAGGGAATTATAGAACAGAACGCGGGGTTGGCTGGTTTGCTTATGCTATCCCGCTTCCTCTAGCTGGTTTAGAACCTTCCCATACTGATAATGAAATAGATCTAGCTCTAGTACCAGGTCTACCCCCTACTCTAGAACCTACAGCGCTGGTGGGATTACTAACTACGCATACATACCGTCACTTTAGCTCTAGAACTCGAAAGAGGGGCTTACTTGTTGGCAGGTTGGCTTCTTCTATCCTCACCTTGCTTCCTTTAGGCGTGTGCAATCAGTCTTGCTTGCTTTACCCTATTGCTATTGCTAGCATTAGCACTACCTCGACGTCCCACAGCTGATTCTCAAGCAGCAGATTCTGGGCATGGAGATCCAATTTCTGATTCACCTGTTCCAAGGAAGAGATAGAATATCTAATTCAATTAGCAGATCAGATGTAGCATTAGTTCTTTAATACTTTATTTAAGGTGCGAATGCGGGAAGGTGCCTAGCCTTTACATATGAATCTGACTCTACCTTATTCAATTCAAGTAGGCTGTTTTCGGGATAGTGCTAACCTTCCTAGAATATAAGTCTTTCGATATAATAATCTAATCAGGCTAGAATCTTCTTCCTTTCTATCCCTTGATGTGAAGAAAGGGGAAGGGATCGTCATGCAAGAACTAGAAGAGGCTCCTCTAAGAGGTGGTCCTTCCTTCTATTGATCGGTTGAGTCGACGAGAGCTTTCCGAGAGATTCTCATAGATCGGATGATCCCACGACCTATTCTCAGTTGGGGAATCTTCCTGCGACTAAGCTATTTGTCTGGCCAGTCGCTTCTCTGTGGGCTCTTGGGAAAGAGTCTCATCTGGGAATTAGTAAAAAACAGTACCAAAGAGGGCGGCAAGAACTCCTTTTTCCATGAGCTTTGGCTACTTACTTTAGGTCATTAGTGTCTCGTCAACTGGATGGGATATTCATTCTTAGGGCCTTGAAGTGGAAGAAGCCCCGGCTGACTAAGCCAATGAAGAGAGAATCAGGCAACGTACTGAAATGGGATGTGAAAGGTGAAAGCCTTACCCTCCACACTCTTTTAGAAAGCTAGCGCCATCTATCTGTCAGCAAAGCCCCCCTTTTTTTAATAGTAATATAAAATCAGACATGAAGGGGAATCCAGTCTTAAAAGCTCATCTGACCCTTCTTCCCCAGTTCCTAGAAATGCCATCAAACCCGCTTTCCCACTCCCTGAAGCCGAAAACTAGATTTTCATACTGGGCTACTAAGTTAAGTATTAAACTGCCCGAACCCGCCCTATTGAAAGTTCTATCATCAGTTCATTTCTATCCCCGCCCCGAGGAAAGCCCTACCTAATAGCTAGGGTTTCGGTTTCGTTAGCGTCAGGCGAAAGAAGGTAGCACTTGAGTTGCCTCCGATACCATAGGGAAGCGGCCATAAAGTCTTGGAGGCATGGGACAAAGTCTACTGTATCTACTGTTCCAGTCACTCGCTTCAGTAAGTTCCGCCTCGATCATAGCTCTCTGCTCCGAGCTATGCACCATCTGCACTTCCCGTTCAAGTATCTCGGACCGCCGTGAAGGTATCTGAGGAATGCTGCACAATCAGACTCATCTCTCTTATCTACAGCATCCGCGGCAGACGATGTTTCACTTATAATCTGAGACAAATTCAATAGTTCCGGCTGAGAAGACCACCAAAGGGAATATCCAAGGTACACGCAGGGCAAGAGTCTATTTACCATATCGGACAACGGATATCTTTCTTTTTCAACCTTCAGGCTCGGACCAAATGGTTCCAGTATAATTCTGTGAGAACATGGCAAAAACCTCAAAAGGAATGGCTTAACTGGGCGGAGCGTATAGAGAGTGATGACAAGATTGTCGAGATTTTGAAGAATGTTGGCATCTACGAATGCATTCCATTTTCCAAGCAAAATATCCCCGCTCGATGATCGCTGTAGCCCTTTGCTTCTTGAGCACATCTACCCTTTGACTTCGGCTTTGGGTTGATTCCATTCCTTCGGTCATGGACGTGTCCTTGTTAACTAGCTTGCCATTCTACGGACTGGATGTGACTGTGGATATGTTGACTACTTGGAGTGATGTGAAATTTAATGCAGATAATACACATATCTCTTTCGGCTCCTGCGCTCGTAGCGAGATGGGGAAAGGTGAGATAAGAGGTCAGGAGCATTGTGCCTTTCTTCTTCACTTTCTTAGTCATCATCTTCTTTGTAATCCAAAAAGTATGATGTCTAAGGAATATGGCCATATTGCCATAGCTTTGGCCTCAGGCCGTCTCCCCCCTTTTGTCCTTTATCACCTTTACAGAAGTGACAAAAAACCTTTCAAATCTTTCTTCTCCAACTCCTCTTAGTCCGCCTACTACTATTATCCCTTCTCTTCGACCATCGACCCTGCTCCTCTGGCATTAAGGCCAGGAAAGGAATCAGTGCCAAAAGCGGCTACGACTACGAGAGCAGTCAGCCTTATAACTTTAACACCGGTTACGTTCTTCTTGTCTTTTGCAGCGGTTAGGAATTCAATAGCAGTTGATTCAATTGCTAGTCTGACAACGGCTTATTCTTGAACAAGAACCATGGCATTCTCTGCCTACTCTTATTCTATGTCATTTGCTTGCCTTAGTAAGCCTTCAGCTCTTCGAATACAAAAGGGATTAGATTAAGTCAGTTACTGCCCTGCCTTTCCCGACGCCTCTGGCTCCCTTGCTTCTAGACCTCAAAACAGCTTATTCGATCACAGTTGATTCCGTGCCTGAATGTGAAGTCTGTCCCGTGATCCGATTAGTGGCATGCCCTTTCTCCTAGTGCCGTCACTTCCTAGCAGACATCTGTCCATTCAATCGGAATGGATATTTCTAGAGGTATACGTGATTTAGCGGTATCCCACTTCTCTTCCTGAAAGTAGATACAAAAAGGAACGCTCTTTCTTACTTATTGATTGTACGGCATTCCATGCAATTTCAACTTAGTTTCTATTCTGTCGAGAGGGAAAGCCAGCGAATCAACATTATTGGACACAAAGAAAATTCACTCTTTCTTCTAATCAACAGAAAGGGAGTGTTGAATTGGGACAGGAAACTCTCATAAGCCAGCCAACAAGCCTAACCGTCCCTATGTCATCGGGGTCAGATACCCTGTAGCCCCTCTTCCCCTGCTGCAGCTATTGAATCCGGAATAATGCAATCAATCCTTACTTATTATACCAACATAAGCATAAGACAGCAAAGAAGATATGATATCCCCGAATCGAAAGCCAGTGCCAGCTACTCCTACTGCTATTGATTAAAGATCGACAATCTATTCGCCAAGGGACAGCCTTCTTTTCTTTATATTTTATATACTGATATATGAATTTTAGAATAAATAAAGAGAGGGACTCTCAACAACGAAAACTGACTCGACAGCGACACTTGACTCCTCCACAAAAGAAATTGCCTCGGGGAAGAACGAGAAACTGGCCTCTTTGGTGGCATTGGCATAGAAAAACTACCTCCTTTTCTCTCTTTTTCTTAAGCTTAACCCCTGACTGAGCTCTTAGCTTTCAGGGCATTGCCCGCTGACTAAGACGACTACTGCCTAAGAGGCTACACTGTCTAGCTTACTTACTACCATGCGGCGCTTACTATCAACAGAACCCGGCCGCGCCATCCCTTCGGGTCGGGCTACCCGCTCTTCCTTTGCCGACACACCCCCTCTTACTCCTTTTCAGGAAGAAGGGACGAACTCCTCCGCTTTTCCCTGAGAAATGACTGACTAAGCTAAGATAAGATAAGAATCCGGGGGGCGACGGGCTACATAATTCCCTTACAGAGTTTTGGGACTGAAAATGAAAAGAAAAAGCTCGTTCTCCAACGGGTTGGAAGCGCCTATTGGCTAGGAAAGGAGCTACCTTAAATTAAAGGCAAGAAAGACTTTTTTTTTGGGGTCCTTGCTTACTAACATAGAAGAAGCAGGAACAGATTCAGCATCTAAGGACTGAGATGAATCAGAATCTTAACAAGAAAGTTTCTTTCCTTACTTTGATCGCGTTTTTCCGACCAGGTCAACACATTGGGGGCGCCCCTTTTTTGTTATTTTTAAGAAGGAGACAGAATCACGATCAACCGGCTTCTTGACATTGGCATAGACTCGCTAAGGCTTGGCTTCCTAACTCAATAATAAGCAGGCTTGCAGACCTTGGTCTATGACCGATATAGGCGAGTTTATGCCACTTTGAATCCACCGAATGGGATCTTTTCTTACGCCCCCGTGTCTGAGGGACCTTGTCTCCTGTGCCTGATATACCCGTATTGGAACAAAGGACTTCGCCCCTGTCTTAGCTGCTTTACTTAGCGGCTTTAGGACCATTTCGGGCCTATGGCACGGCACCGCCTCTTCGGACCTGTATTAGCTCTTAGCTCGGTTAGAACATTGCGAACTTCCCCGCCTAGCAAGGTTGGTGCGAGCCTCCCTCCACAGTAATGATCTTCCGACCCATACATAAATAGGTCGCATCTTTGGGCACTTACTCTTGCAGCATCAACCGCTCAAGAACCATACTAAGACCCTTTATTGATCGAGGAAGTCCCTTGGGACATAAGAAAAAAGTAGATAGCCCTTCCACAGACGAAAGAGCTCAAGGCTTCTTAGCGGTCTAGCTTCGCTACCTGCATTCCTGAGTGAGGAAAGACCCGTGCTGGGTTAGGCATACTCCTTGGTTGTTGACCTTGGGTTTGGCCGAAGACCTATTACTGGAATAGGGACTACTCGGGCAAGACTATTAAGACCTTGCGCCTTCCAGAGAGATGAGAGGTCTCAACGAGCCTTTATAGGATAGGCTTGGTTTGGTACCTTTATAGGTCCCCGCCTATAGTATAGAGTATAGGCTCGTTTTCTTTCATATATAGATAGGTTCGTTTAACGCTTAGCATGACTGTACTTGGCTATACAAAATACAAAGAAGGCTTCTTCCCTTAGAACAAGTGAAGCTCGCTTATTTCACTCTCTTCAACAGAAAAGGAAATAGGAAAATCCTTGATCGTAGATCGATAGAAGGGAATTAAAATTACTTGAAAATCTTTTGCTTTTCTTTCCTTAAGGGCTAAGGTAAGGGCATCAATCGAAAGATTTGAGCTAGTTCATCCAACCTCACTTACTTAATTAGTCTTGAATTTGAAGGGAAGCATCACTGGTCATAACCTCCTTGCTAGCTCATGAAAGCCGGTTACCGAGTGTTCTAACCCGGCAAGAAGGCCTGCGCAAAAGAACGAACAACGAATGGAAGGCAGCATCCTGTGTCGAAGGCATGTTCCAGTAATTGGTGTAAAAGATATGCTTTATGGTCAAGGTTGGATCAAAGCCCTTCCTTTTTTTTCGCTTCAATGCCTTTTGACGACAGCTCAGGAAGTAACAAAGATTGCTTTGAAATGATCAAGTCAATTCAAGGATCCTCTTGGAACGCTTTGACTCGAGTCGCTCCTTCATCACATTTAGTATGTGACTTGAAGGGTCAAGCAGATAAAGACTCGTCTACCGATCCGAGAGGGAAGGTTTCAATCTTGCAATCAATAGAAATTGACTTTCTTTGGTTTGGGAAGGGGCGGTCACCCGAAGCGGTGTAACTTGATAGTCTTTTAAAGAGCGGAATTACTGCAGAAGTATAGGACGCTCACTCTCGACTCGGCATTCTTATGAAGAAAAAAGAGATTTGAGCAGACTTAGAGACGAGACTAGTGAAATTAGTTATGGGCCATATGCCCTTCATTGTTGAAGAGCTCCTTTCTTGATCTAGCATCAGATAGGGAGGCAGCGGGAGGGAATACTATAACAGACGAAGTTCTCGGACACAGCAAGCTCCATCTAGATCTAGACCCACACTGCCGGTCCCGCATAAGCACCTTTCTCGAGGCCACCCTGGAATGTGTATATAATAATAAGATTTTTAGCCCCAACAGAACCTAGGAGAGGAGAATTTTCTGGGACTAGCCCGCTTTCCCTGACCTGCCTAACTGTTCTGTCTGATAAAGCAACTCGAACAAAGCAAAGTGAGAAGAGCGGAAGTCAGGCCACTCGATAGGGGAAGAAGAAGGTCGAGACTGTGATGCTGACTGATCTTCATACTGGCCTGATGCTGGAGTGGCCATGACCATATCTTTAGTCTTGGGCTGCATAGTGTTCGGGTCTCCTCAGAAATTAACTCTGAAAGAGTTGCTTCAAGATTTTGGGACCCTGTAGACCATGTGTTCCGCTTAGGGGAAGATGAGTTGACTCCACAAAGAAGAAAATTCTTGCCCCTCCCACTGCTACTTTCACTGGTTAAAACCCATAGGCAATTGGCACAGGATCTGATGCCCTTACTTCGGCTACTAGCTTCACAGAAAGGAAAGATGCTTCAGAGCTTAAGCGAAGCGATCTGTCTTTCCGCGATTAAAAAACTTCTCTTTTTCCCTTTGACTTTTTTGTAAACTCCTTTCCATCAATCCGATCTCTAAACCTCACCTGAAGTGAGCTTCTTCGAACCTCGATCAACATTCCTTGGCGGCCTTATCTTGATGTTTTCCCCTTCATTCAATGAAATAACCGTACTTACCTCTTTTCGAACTTCCTTCCTGCTTTCATAGCTTCTTTTCTTCCTAGCTTCCGGGCTGACTACCTCTTTGAGGTGATCGTAGACCATCATTTCAGCTTACTACGACCGATGGGATTGGACGCGACGCACCTTCTTCTTTTATTTATATCCCGGTTGATAAAACACATCCCTTACTGCTGTACCCAATGTCGCTATCGTACTAGCCGGCGCTAAGGATTCACTAACCGTTACTGATTTATTCCTTTGAGACCTTCCTGCCATGGCATGGCTATGATTCGAATCTAAAACTTAAAAGTATGGTTGGTGAGCTGAAAGCGAACTGTTGGAGTAGATTAATTCAATAACCCTACTTGCCCTTGCGCCCTTACTGTCATTCTCGGGCTATTATCCCGCAATCTTATTTCTTTTTAATTAATTAAATATCTTGGGATTCCATTCCCATTTCTTTTCTTTCCCACTACCCCTCGTTTTTGCTTTCTCTTTGCGACCTGGGATTACTAGCTTCAGAGAGATTTTTTCATTAACCGTACTTCGCGCTTGCACTTTTGGTTCAATCAAAAAAAAAGGTCTGCTCTCCCGTTGCCATTTAAAGGAACCCTTAACGGCCTCGCCCTTAGCGGCCTCTATTACCTGGCTACCAAAGAAAGATATGAAAAACCCATTCCTTTGCGCCCTGGAATCCGAGCTTACTGGATCCATTGCCCTTAGCGGCCTCTATCAATTTCCGCAAACCTTCCAACAGCAGGGCAGGTGCTTTTAAGCGGCTCCTTTCCCTTCCTTCGAATCACTGAACTCAACTATACCGGGAAATAGAAGGTTAACAACCACCATCAGAGGTTCCTACCTTCCCAGCTCTACCAGGAATGGCTTGCTCTGTCGTTCAACTCCTTGCCTACCCCTTTTTTTTCGTCCCTGCCCATCTGCTTCGGCTATTGGTCTAGAAATGGCTGCAAGAGACTGCTCTGTGGGCCTAAGAACATCGGCTCTGTACAGGACTAGTACGTGGGAACATAAAATGTACTTGCTCATCTACTAGGAGCTTAACACCCTAAACTCATAGTCTTGCTTCGACTTTCCGAAAAGTCAGGTACGTAGCCGAAACCGAAAGTCTTAAACAGCCTTCCCCACCAACCCTTCCTTCTGGTTTGGCTATTGAATCTGACTCGATCCATTTCTTTTCACTGGTAACAGCAAATGTACTAGCTCCACTAAAAGCTCTAACAGGTGCGGAGCGAGCTCTTAATTCCATAACAGACCTTGGTCTTTGTCGCTCTCCGTTACTTTGACAAGTCAGCTCATTCGCCTTCTTATCTAGAAGCCTGGACTCCAACCCATCGCTTAACGCTCTCTTTCTTCTATTCGAAATAACCTCCTATTTATGGAATATTCCTGGGGCAAGAAGGTTTCTAACCTGTAAACCACTAGCTACGCAACCATTGCTTCCTAGCAGCTCTCTTACTAGCTGATGACTACCTTCCTAGGTAAGTAAACACCTCAACGACTATCTTGTCTTCTAATACTAAAATAATACTATTTATCAACCCTCAGTAAACTTCTTCTCGCTTTACGCCCTCGGATCACAGCCTTGACTCCACGTAAACCGAATGGCTTTGAACCGTACTTGGCGCTTGGTCACTTCCTAGCTACTAGCCTTCTTACTCGTTCGTTGCACTCACTGCTTGCTTTCTTCCACTAATATACGAAATTCTTGCTATTATTGGAATATTACGGCGTTGAGACTTAAACAGCCTGACATTTAAGACTCAACTCTTTTTTCTTCATTTTCATTTCAATCTGAGGAAGATTGTCCAGTAGACAGAATCTAGTTGTGGTTCCTTACCGCTACAGAAGAGCTTAATTGCGTGGGTACGAAGGCCCTTAGGTCAGCGTCAGCGTCCATGGTATGTACATCTATATATAGTTGAGGGGGGACAAGACAGCTTACGGTGAAGAGGGAAATACAATACCCCAACCCCATTTCAACCTCCATTTTCTTTCCATTTTGATCCGCTTGACCCGCTTTGGTTTAGTTTGTCCTGACAGGCGAAACTATGAACATTTCGTCAAGTGTCTGCCTTGCGGAGCTAGATTCCGCTTTCACAGAACTGAGTTGGTCTTGCCGACCTTAACTACACTTCCCCGGGAGAAGATGGATTTATTCTCTTTTAGAGATAACAATTCTTATTGGTTGGATCTTTACCAACATAGGAAGAAATAAGAAAGAAGGTGTAGCGGTCAAGGGACGAGACGAGAGAGACCACACTGACTAACAGGCCTTATAGACTGCACCTAATCGAAATACCTGAAGATAGAAGAAAGTGAATTATTCATGAGTATACAGAATAGTATTTGCCTCCGTAATCTTGCCACCAATGCATGGAACTGGTTCATCACCTGGAGAGAGAAGGATTGGGTCTATATTCATCTCAAGTTTTTTATTTACTGAAAATATCAAAAGCATTGTTAGGATCAAACTCGCTTTCAAGTTTCAAGTTGGATCTTGCCGGGTTTCACTCCTACATAAAATAAAGAGAAGGGGGAAGGGCTTTCAAACCAATATCACATCTATCACCGGGGTTTATGCACTCCCTGCTGATTCAATGAGCCCTGTCCTCATCCTGGTTGGGAAACCTCCCCGATCCATATCCATAGTAGGATCTCTTGAGTGGGCTTGGCTATCTCCTTGGCTGCTGGATCGGGCGGGAGATATGGGATTCGTAGATAAAAGACCGGTTACGCATTCAATACCATCGGTTATTCCAGCAAAAGTCAATCCAGTAACACCGGTTACGAAGATTTTTTAAAATCCCTCCTGTTGCAGCGGCAGGGAGAAGCGGATAGGCTGACATGAAAGAGTTCGCCAAAGAAGAACACCGGTTACGAAAGCAAAGGATATTCATTGCAAGGGCAAGGCAACAACAGGTATAGCAAGATGCCTTACCTTAGGCAGTATCTCAGTGAAGTTAAGACTTATATGCCAGTAGTTTAAAAAAATGATTCTTATAATTCATAAGTCATTTCTAAAGAATGATTCGATGATGTAACAGCGGAAGAAAGCCAGGAAATTGAATAAAGATAGACTAGACTCTCCTAAGAGAAGCTATTCTCACAACCTATCTCAAAACAGAATAGAAGATCACATGTCCCGGAAAGTACTCCGGAACTCACTCTCAAGACATTCCCTGAAGTCAAACTCTCTTCCCGGACAGTGACAGGAAGTGAACTCTATCTCCTATCTCACAACATAAGATTACTAAGACTAGAATCTGAACTCTATTCCTGAAAGTAAGTGATCAGACATAGACTCCTACTCCGGACATTGAAGACAATCAGTCCGGTAAGCTCTTGATAAGGGAAAGAGTACTGGCTAATCTTGAATTGAATGGATACAGTCGATCTGCCTACCTTTCTTGATCAAAGACTGGCACTAGTGACTCAAACTCAAAGATTGGGATATCCGACCGAATGGCACTAATAAGGTAGCACTTTTGCCCCTATATGGAGATCCACTATCCTATCCTGATTAGGAAGGGAATCTTTCCCAGGGCAGTTGAATCCACTCTTTATTACTTGACTGTCGGAACTGCTAACAACTAGAATGGATTGGCTTCCACTCTGGTCAGATTGTCTTCTCCGGGAAGGAATTGGTTACACTACTTGTATTGGTAAGCTCTCCCAATCTTGTCCGGAAAGCTGTTGAACTTCAGGTAAGAATCTATGACAGAGCAGTTCACTAAGGGAAGAGGTCCATTGCCAGGGAGACACTCAATTTCCTTCTTCTCTAATTTGAATTCTAAGTTGTAACCGTTGCTGGAATGTTTGATTGTTCATCCGGAGAATTCTTGTGTCGATTCTTTGCTTTGATTTGAAGTGCTTGTTCCTTTAATGCCTTTTCTACTTCTATTTAGATTAGAAGAAAATAGTCGTCACTTTTTGCTTCTTAGCTGCATCAGCTTGTCAAACTCTCTCCCCTTCACAAGCCAAGTCCAGGGAAATGTCCCATTTCTTTCATCATATGAGCCGGTCACGTAATGATTTGCATACGGATCCAAATCCAGAGACACCATTAAGAAAGTGGAACCCGGTGATGACCCGACTTCCGATACAACCGGAGAGACTTCCTATTTTGACTTGTCAATCTAGGAAAAGCGGAAGGACTACCGCAATCAGAAAAAGAGAAGGCAAGCAGAGCAGAAGTAGTTCGCAACAGCAAATATCGATTAGCCAACAACTGGGACAACAGAAAGAGCTGCTAGATTCTTTAATAAGCCGGAACCAACAAAGTTGCATTGACCAAGAATAAGAACTGGAGGAAGCACGCCACCAAGGCTTGCCTGACGTGGAAAAAAAAGTACTATTCTATATTATCCACCTTTAGAGTTAAAAAAGTTCCCCGTAGAACGCGAGCTGGTCTCGCATCCCGCCAACGAGATAGTGGGGTCTGTGGATTCCCCGTGCTATCTTTCCTTCCTATTTAAGAACCATAGTTTGAGACTCTTGATCCCTTTACTAGAGAACATTTGGGGCTGACCCACCCTTCTCCCCTGCTCCTCAGACAGATCATATAAGTGATTATATAAATCGTCCAAGAGGGTACGATCCGTTTCATTATCCAGTCCCATCCAATCGAGGAGCTGGTCAGCTATTTTGTTTTTCCTTTTGACGGCTCCGATTTGAAGAAGCAAACGAAGCTCTTCGCTCACCCGTTTCCTCTTCGTTAGCAGGTCTTGGTCGTCGAGTGGGGGGGCGGGCTCCGGCTCCTGCTCATGAGCAGCAGGTTGGTTGAGATCTAGCTCCGGTTGGGGGGTGCTGTTTAGATCGAGAACCGGGCGTCTCGAAGGGCCGGCATCGCTTCCCCCGCCTCCAATGGAAAGAGGGAATCCTTCCATTGAAGACAGAAGAAAATCGATCCACTCGGCAAAGAAAATAAAGAAAGGGGCGCCCCAAGTCAAGCCCCAGTTGAAAAGCAAGGGAGTCATATAAACTAGGATTAGACTGACAATCCCTCCTTTTCTCATAAAAAAAAAGAAGCATCTACGGAAAATTGGAAACGCCGAAGTGAGCTGTGGCTTATAAATAGGAAGATGAGGAGATAATGGGCGAAGGATATGCATGATATTAGGTTGATTTCAAGACTTTAGATCTAGTAACGAAAGAATTCAAGACTTTAGTATAGAGAACTTTGACTTTTGTTGGTTCTTTACCAACTAACAGCATGGGACGCACAGGGCCTTTTCTCTCTATATAAGAAAACAAAATGGTTGACCAAATGCATGCTATTTAAGCATCTCTTGCGTGTGGGCCATTCTTTCTATTTTTGAAACAATGAGAACGTCGTGCAGATGCCCACGGAGCGGTGCCGTAGGCTGGCTGGTAAAAGAACCGGGAAGTAGAATGCCTCTAGTAACTTCAAGCTCTGCCGTCACTGACTTTTTTGGCCGTGTGACAGTCTGTCTTCCTTACGTTATGCAAGGAGAAAGAACACCGCATGCTGGCTGCCCGTCTGAAAGATCCAGCTAAAGCGAATATCATCTTCCTCGAGGGTGGGGGACTCTCTATTTAAGTTCGTCACTTTAAGGCAAGGACAAGAGCTTCGGTGTAAGCACCAGTTCGAACTCTGACTTAGAATCCTACCTTATCTTCTATCTCTCTCAAAAATGGGTATTGAAGTTGGATCCAATAAACCACTAAAAGCTGACCCTCATAAGTGATAAGTGTGAAGATTGAATCCTGTAATATATTTCATATATAAACAAAAGAAAAGGGAACTGGTTCACGCATTACGGGTGGATTCCTGTTACCTCTCTAAATGGAAGGGGGCACTTCACCGAATGGAGCGATAGGTCAAGGAGATAGGTAAAGTATGGAAAAAACCGTCAGCTCAAGTCCTAAGAGATACCCAACTGGGAGCGGAGAAGACCAGAGATGCCAAAAAAGAAAGGAAAGCAAAGCGGAGAGGACAAAAGCCAGCACACACTCAGACAGGAGAGCCCAACGAGAGGGAACAGGTAAGAATGAAGCCAATGCTGGTGGCTCAGGAAGTTAATCAGAATAGGCTTTTGTTGGTGCGACTATGAGCTTCTGGGCCTGTACGATTTCCTGTCCGAAAAGGGAATCCTCTACAGGAAGGGCTGAGGCCTTAAGCTCACTCACTCACGGTACACGATCCAATTGCTCATAAGGGCCGGGATTTTGCTCCCAACGGGTTCGGAGGCACGGCTAGCTCCCCGTCCCTTGGAGAATCACACCTTCCTTTCTCTTCTGCCGCTTTGATCTCTTGTGTTGTTGCCAGTGTGAATTTTCAATTCCGACGTGACTCATCTATCAGCTCTGGGCGAACATCAATATCTGAGAATTTCGTATTGAGCTCATCTCGCCTTGTGGCTTGCAGCTCTTTTTCTATTTGCCTTATATTGAGTTAGGTTAGTGTGCTTTGCATGGCATGCTTTTCTCGAAGCTCATATTGAAGCTCGTCGGTCAGGTCAAGAAGTTGCATTCCGCTAATCTAACTTGGTTCGAGTGGCTTGGTCCTCTGACAAGGACATCTCTTTCTCTGCTTTAGTCCAAAAGTCCATTAGGTCATGACATTTCTTTGATTAGACGATTATCAGGTGATCCAGAAGACCTAATCAATGAGATGTAGGGCTGTAACGTTCTTTATTCCTTCTTCATTTCATGTTCTAACTCCCAGTAATAGAATGGGAGACCTACACTTGACACTTGCTATCTTGCTTGATGGCTTTCTTTCATATTGGTTTCAGGTTCATACTCTGCTCCCTAATCCGGAAAGATCGTATGTCAATGTTCCCAGGGTAGGAACTTCCACTTTTCTTAGTCAGAGTATGGGCTTCGGTTCGGGACTCTGAATCGATCAATCGAATGGGAAAACTCCTTTCCTCTTTCTTTTCCCGCTTTCTCCCCACTCCTGCTCCTGTGGCTTACCTTCCGGGGGCATGAAATGAACCCTGAGGTTACTCTGTCCCTGGCATCTCTTTCTTCCCCTTCATCTTCGGGCAAGCGGGTGAACTCATGGCCTATTCCCTATTTGATTCTCTAGGCTAGTGGTCCCTTTTTGTCTGGCCATGAATAGTGAGTGGGACCTCATGTTCGCCGGGTAGCCATTCCTCGGCCTCGGGCATTCACTCTTATCTTTAGCTGTCCGACCCCTCTTTTCTTTCCTTTGTCGGAGATGACTTTTTGGATTGCTGACCTAAGCTCAGACAGGAGAGAAGGTGATAATTATCAATCGAAGGCGATCACTACTATCATGCTTTCTTTCCTTCCCTTGGGATAGCGCCTCTGTTCTTCATAGCAGGAACTCTTCCTTTCCTTCACCCGGCCTCACGGACAGATATGATAATTGCATATAGAAAGATCAGGGTCCGTAGACAGAAGCTCCCGAAAGGAAAGACGGTCCTATCTTCACTACTACAGTACTACTAGTACAATTAGTAGTTTCTACCTGCCGCGGTCGCAGTCCTTCCTTCCCACACGAATGAACAAGGTTACTTGAAAGATAGTTCCACTCGTTGAAAGAAGAATTTTGAATAGTGGTAGTTTCTGCCCTGACTTATAGACATAGAAATGCGTTTGTCATTGGTACCTGTCTTTTAATTGTAATTGGCTATGGGCCCTACTATTCAACATACTGGTAGAAGGGAATTTCTCCGCGGATTTTCTGAACCTGATTAGCCTGCTCCTTAGCCTCCTTCTTGAGCCTTGGAATAAAGCCTTACTCTAGCTATCGTTGAACTTCCCAACCTTTCGTGATCTAACTACAAGGCGTGGGATAGTCTCACCCATTGGGCTCTTGTTACTTTATCTTAGCATCTTACTCTTATTTGATCTCTTAGTAGCCTGTTAGCCAGTCTTAGGAAACCCCTAAGCTTTAGAGTAGACCTAGGGACCCCTTCTGAATTTAATAGGTGAGTCAGTCAGTCTGCATACCGATCAACCGGCCCCAAAAATCATTTTTTAGAAAGTGGTGGTTTACGCGCATCCAGTTCTTGGAATAAGGGAATATCATGGAGTGGCAAAAAAGGGGATCTTCTAACTGCCATGCCTAAGATATCTTTTCTTCCCAAACCAGTCTGGTCAAAGCAACGGGATGACAGATCGACCTAAGATGGGAACTGCTTCGAAGCCCAAGGTTAACTCAGTTCAAATCAAAAGGCTTCCGTTCAGCCCGAAAAAACTACCTAGCAAGGAGTGAAAATCCACTGAGAGTGTCCTCGTCAAGGAAAAGGCTCACTACTAGTTGAAAGAAAGGCGGATGAAAGAATAAATAAAGAAGAAGAGGTGCTTTTAAGCGGAAAGACGTTAAACACGAACCGCCAATGCTGGAACCGCACCCCATAGCGGCACCGTTTGCCATTCATTCATGAACTGGCACTGGCTTTCATCTAGTTCCAACGATTCCTACTTCTAACTACTCTTATTTCACACTTTCCAGGAAATTCCAAAACCCCAGGAAGAAAGGACACTAAATCAAGATCTATTCTAATTGAAGGGGTGCAACGGCACCCTAAGCTCATTGGGCTTGAAGAACAGGAAAGAGCGGACTAGCTAACCTAACTGCAAAGAAAGCAGTCGCAGCCGGGGATATCTTCTTTTTTGCTGGATGTCGTGTTTGCGCACCAACAGGAGTCGGTCCTTGGTTGTTTCAGTACATTCAGTTCCAAGTCAATTCAGTTCGCGTAGTTCGTAGCCATCGTTCGAGGAAAGAACCTGTATTACACTACACGGATTCATTAACTTTCAATCTGGAAATTCCTACCAAGCAGATTCCTTTGCTTTAGGGCAGGAATAGCGGGATAGTTAGGGGGCTTGTCTTTAAGCAGACTCTCTTTGCAGTCTTACCCGATCTAAATCTTCCCGCGGGACCTTCTTCTCCTTCCATTGAGGAAGAGCCTCCTCGGGTCCTACAAAATATAGGACCCCCTTTAATTTAAGTCGGGAGGAGCAGATGGCCGTCAAAGCCCTAGAGGTCTTTGAGCGCCAGATGCGAAAAAAGGTCTTTCTGATGCTGAAACCCTTGGGTTACGCGGTGGAGAGCCCCCATGACCCTGATATTGATCGGGTTGTATCGATTTTCCTCGTTAATGTCGAATCCCCTGAGTTTAGGTTTTATCTGCATCATATTGTTAACCCAAACTCCGACCTCTTTGCGGCCTTTTTAAAACAATGGGAAGATTTCCATTATCCGCCAAATGGGCCGGGGATCTAGGCAGGGGGAGGAGAGAGGGGAAGATGGTCAGAAATAGAAAGCTATTGGACATCAATGGTATTGGACTTATTCGTATTCTATTCTAGTTTTTAGAGGTAGATGTGGCCTTTCATTCCTTAGCTTAGGGAGTGAGAGGGCTAAGGGGAATGGGTGGGTGGCCCCTTACGCGCTTTTTTAGGAGGAGTTCAGTGTAGTCGA
>Ga0075364_10000545_pt1 | contig 19227 bp, 16 predicted proteins | sample EndMetdeltDD1764_FD_71517 | JGI IMG/M metagenome (GOLD analysis project Ga0075364, IMG submission 71517) | Populus endosphere microbial communities from Tennessee, USA - Endosphere MetaG P. deltoides DD176-4 | ecosystem: Host-associated > Plants > Roots > Endosphere | place: USA: Tennessee...
TTCTTTTCTGCGCTCTATCATGCCTAACGATAGCTTCATGATTTTCACCGGCACGGCCAACACCCGTTTGGCGGTCGACGTGGTCAATCATCTTGACATGTCCCTGGGCAAGATGACCGTGGGTCGCTTCTCCGACGGTGAAGTGATGGTCGAGATCAATGAAAACGTACGCGGCAAGGACGTCTTCGTTCTGCAGCCCACCTGTGCACCCACGAACGACAATCTCATGGAAATCATGGTGATGGTCGACGCGTTGCGCCGTGCATCGGCGGGCCGCATCACGGCAGCCATCCCTTACTTCGGTTACGCCCGTCAGGACCGTCGCCCGCGCTCGGCGCGTGTGTCAATCTCGGCCAAGGTCGTGGCCAACATGCTGCAGGTCGCAGGTGTGGACCGCGTATTGACGATGGACCTGCACGCCGATCAGATCCAGGGCTTTTTCGACATTCCGGTGGACAACATCTACGCCGGTTCGATTCTGCTCAGCGACATCGGTCGCCGCAATTTCGGTGACCTGGTGGTCGTTTCGCCCGACATCGGTGGTGTGGTGCGCGCCCGCGCCCTGGCCAAGCCGCTGGAGGCCGAACTGGCCATCATCGACAAGCGCCGTCCGCGTGCGAATGTCTCCGAAGTCATGAACATCATCGGTGAAGTCGATGGTCGCACCTGCGTGATCATGGACGACATGGTCGACACCGCCGGCACACTGTGCAAGGCAGCCGTGGCGCTGAAAGAACGCGGCGCCAAGCAGGTGTATGCCTATTGCACCCATCCCGTGCTCTCTGGCGGTGCGGTCGATCGCATTGCCGCCTCCGAGCTCGACGAGCTCGTGGTCACTGACACCATTCCCTTGCCCGCTGACGCGGCAGCCTGCGGCAAGATCCGCCAGCTGTCCTGCGCGGGTCTGCTGGGCGAGACCATTCTGCGCATTTCGAATGCGGAATCGGTCAGCTCGCTGTTCGTAGACTGATCGCAGTCTGCGCATCCAGAATTTTGTTCTGTGCTGGTCGCGGCGCAGAACGAAAGTCGCAGTGTGCAATGTCGTGCACTGCGTCTGATAACCGGGTGGCCTGTCCACCCACGCTTTGGAGTTTTCCATGAAATTTTCCGCCACTTCGCGTAGCGTTCAGGGATCGAGTGCGAGCCGCCGCCTGCGCCACGCTGGCCGCGTGCCCGCCATTGTTTATGGTGGCGAAGCAACGCCGCAAAACATCGAGCTCGACCACAACGACATCTATCACGCTCTGCGCAAAGAGCAGTTCCACTCGTCGATTCTCGACCTGGAAATCGATGGCAAGGGTCAGCAAGTTCTGTTGCGTTCGGTGCAATGGCACGCCTACAAACAGCAAGTCCTGCACGTCGACTTCCAGCGCGTTGCCGCCAACCAGGCGCTGACGACCAAGGTGCCGCTGCACTTCATCAACGAAGAGACCTCGCCGGCTGTCAAGCTGAACGCGGCTATCGTCAGCCACGTCATGACCGAACTGGAAGTGACCTGCCTGCCCAAGAACCTGCCCCAGTTCATCGAAGTCGACCTGGGCCAGCTGATCGTGGGTGAGCCCTTCCATCTGTCGCAAGTCAAGATGCCCGTGGGCGTGACCTACGTCGCACACGGTGGCGACGCCGACCCGGTTCTGGCCAGCGCCGTCATTCCTGACCAGGCTGAAGCCGACGAAGACGGTGCCGGCGAAGCCGCTGCCCCCGAAGCCTAAGTCATCACTCGTTGCGTGCGCGCGACCCGCGCATGACTTGGCTTGGAAATCGACCCTGCCCGGCGCCTCTGGTTGCCGCGTGCAGGGTTCTTTTTTTGTGAGGCAGATTCGCGCATGGCGACTCCTATCCGACTCATCGTCGGGCTGGGTAACCCCGGCCCCGAGTACGAAACCACCCGGCATAACGCCGGTTTCTGGCTGGCCGATCACCTGGCCGACGACCTGCGCGCCTCGTTCACGCTGGAAAAAGCATTCGCAGGGTGGGTCGCCAAGGCACGCGTCGATGGCGAAAACGTCGTCCTGCTCAAGCCCAATACCTACATGAACCGTTCGGGGCAAGCGGTCGGTGCCGTCGCGCGGTTCTTCAAGTTCTTGCCCGAGCAGGTGCTGGTGCTGCACGACGAGCTCGACCTGCTGCCGGGCCAGGTCAAGCTCAAGCAGGGCGGCGGCAATGCCGGCCACAATGGCCTGAAAGACATTAACGCAGCGCTGGGCAGCCCGGATTTCTGGCGTCTGCGCGTGGGTATCGGCCATCCCCGCAGCCTGAACCTGGCGCAGCCGGTGGCCGATTTCGTGCTGCATGCGCCCCGGCGCGACGAGCAGGATGGCATCGACCGCGTCATCACACGCAGCCGGGTGGCGGTGCCTGCCATGCTGGCGGGCGACTTCACGCTGGCGGCGCGCCAGTTGCAGGAAGCCTAGCCCGCGCAAGCGGCTATGATCGTCTCATGCCTATCATCACCCCTGTGCGCCAGCGCGTCCCCTTTGCCCACGAGATGCGCGACTTCTGGCGTTTCGTGCGCATGCCCGCGCCATCGCCCCGTTCGCCGGGGCGCGTCTCGGGCGCGGCGCCCGTCAACGGCTGGCAGGCCGACTGGTCCGGTGGCATCAGCTTCCGGCGGCTGTTCCAGTGGGCGCTGGCGCTGTGGGCGATCAATATGTTCGTGCTGGGCCCGGTTGCCGTGGGCGCCGCTGGCCTGGGCGGCAGTGGCCATCGCATGGACATCAGCAATGTGCCCTGGCTCACCGCGTTGATCTGGGCCCCCATAGCCGAGGAACTGGCCTTTCGCTATGGCTTGCGCCGGCCCGTGCAGGCGCTGTGGTTCGTCCCCGTCACGCTGTTTGTGGTCATCATGGGGCCGCAAGGCTGGACGATCGGGTTGCTCATTCTGGCGCTTTTCGTGGCATGGCGTGGCATCTTGCGTGCACCGCCCTACATGGGCGACACCCTCTGGCGGCGGGATTACAGCCGGCGATTCGGCCTGGCGTTCCATCTCTCGGCACTGGGTTTTGCCGGCATGCACCTGAACAACTTCACCCTGGGCACCACACCCTACTGGCTGATGCCGGCGCTCGTGCTGCCGCAATATCTGACCGGCCTGGTGCTGGGCTGGATGCGCGTGCGGCGCGGCATTGGCGCGGCCATTGCCCTGCATGCCTTGTTCAATGCCGGCCCGCTGCTGCTGGTGTGGCTGATCGTCACCTATCTGCCCGAGGCGGCCACGCTGGCCAATTGAGCGTTGGCTGAACAGTGCAGGGGCCGCGCCGCCAGCATATCGCGCGCCAGGACGCTACAATCGACGTTTTCCGCGACGTGCGACGCCGGGCCGCCTGAACACACTGCGGCCGCTGCGTCCGACTCTGTCCGCACCACCTAAGGAATTTCATGGCACTGCAATGTGGCATCGTCGGCTTGCCCAACGTCGGCAAATCGACCCTCTTCAACGCCCTCACGCGCGCCGGCATTGCGGCCGAGAACTACCCGTTCTGCACTATCGAGCCCAACGTCGGCGTGGTCGAGGTCCCTGATCCCCGCCTGCAGAAACTGGCCGAGATCGTCAAGCCCGAACGCGTGCTGCCCGCCACGGTCGAGTTCGTCGACATCGCCGGCTTAGTGGCTGGCGCCAGCAAGGGTGAAGGCCTGGGCAACCAGTTCCTCGCGCACATCCGCGAAACCGATGCCATCGTCAACGTGGTGCGCTGCTTCGAAGACGACAACGTTATTCACGTGGCCGGCAAGGTCGACCCGATCTCCGACATCGAAGTCATTGAAACCGAACTCGCGCTGGCCGATCTGCAGACCGCTGAAAAAGCCCTGCACCGTCATAACAAGACGGCACGATCGGGTGACAAGGATGCGCAGCGCCTGGTGGCCGTGCTCGAGAAGTGCCTGGTGCATCTGAACGAAGCCAAGCCCCTGCGCATGCTGGATCTCACCAAAGAAGAATTTGCCGACATCGCCCAGCTTTGCTTCATCACCGCCAAGCCGGCCATGTATGTGGGCAACGTCAGCGACACCGGGTTTACCGATAATCCCATGCTGGATCGCCTGACCGAATTTGCGAAATCACGCAATGCACCGGTGGTGGCCATCTGCGCATCCATCGAATCGGAAATCGTCGACCTGTCCGACGAAGACCGTCAGGCGTTTCTGTCCGACATGGGCATGGAAGAGCCCGGCCTGGATCGCCTGATCCGTGGTGCCTTCAAGCTGCTGGGCTTGCAGACGTACTTCACCGCTGGCGTGAAGGAAGTGCGCGCCTGGACGGTGCCGATTGGCGCAACGGGCCCGCAGGCGGCTGGTGTGATTCACACCGACTTCGAGCGCGGGTTCATTCGTGCACAGACGATCGCATATGAAGACTTTATTCAGTACAAGGGCGAGCAGGGTGCGAAGGAAGCCGGCAAGATGCGCGCCGAGGGCAAGGAATATGTCGTGCAGGATGGGGATGTGATGAATTTCCTGTTCAACGTTTGACGCGAGTAGTCGATTTCACGGCGCTTCGTGAAGCACGATGAAATGATGGAAGTGTTTGAAAAGCCGCGTGAATACGCGGCTTTTTTTTCGGGTCGAGAGGTTACCCGGTCGTTGAACGGTTGCTTTGGGGGCGCCACCGCATGCTGCGCAGCCCCATGTGCCGCTGACTTCCGCCTGCGCCTGCACGTTGCGGATAGGGGGCTACGGCCAGTGGGGAAGCGCATTGATAGGGCGGAAAGCAAAAAACCCCTCAGCAGAGTCTTCACCATAACGAAGTCTCTGAGAGGGGCCGTGTTGACGTTAATTTTAGATTGAGGATGTCCTGCCTGTCACGTTCCGTGCGTCAGATCCGCCAGCCGCTTGTACAAGTAAGAGCGTGAAATACCCAGATGCTCGGCCACCCGTTTCTTGTTTCCATTGAATCGACCCATCGCCTCGGTGATCAGATCGAGCTCGACGTTGGATTTCGCGCTGCGCAGATCAAGGCTTGAACGGGCACCGGCATCGGCACCTCCAGCCGTATCTGCGCCCGCACCGTTAGTTGCACCACCCATGCTCACAGCTGCACCTGCACCTGCACCTGCACCTGCACCTGCACCTGCACCTGCACCTGCACTGGCACCGGCACCGGCACTGGCACTGGCACTGGCACCCGCACCCGCACCCGCACCCGCACCAATTGCGCCCATCGCGCGCCTCTCATCGGCCGCACTACTCAGGCGGCTCGGGCGTCCTGCTCGTCGTGAATATGCTGGCCCTTCCAATGGTTTGGCATCTTCCGACATCTCGCCCGTGCCCTCGATCTCCGCATCACTGGTCACATCAAAATCCATCACCCGAATCACCTCACCTTCCGCAAAAATAGCAGCACGGTCCACCGCGTGTTGAAGCTGCCTCACGTTGCCGGGCCAGGGCTGGCTTTGCAGATAGGGGATGACGTCTGCTTCCACCCGCTTCGGGGTCATGCCATGGCGCAGCGCGAAATCCTCGAGCATGGATTGCACCAGCAGCCCAATGTCATCAAGCCGCTCGCGCAACGCAGGCACACGCAGCGTGACGGCACTGATCCGATAGAAAAGATCCAGCCGGAAATCGCCGTTGGCCAGCATGTGCTTGAAGTCGCGATTGCTCGCCGATATCAATCTGAAATTGGACTTCTTGTCCTGGTCGCTGCCCAGTCGCTGGAAGCTGCCGTCCTGCAAGGTGCGCAATAGCTTGACCTGGATCTCCAGCGGCATGTCGCCAATTTCATCCAGAAATAAAGTGCCTTTGTCAGCCTGCTCGAACTTGCCACGTCTGCCTTTGCGCTCAGCACCTGTGAACGCGCCGCCTTCATAGCCGAACAGTTCGCTCTCCACCAAGGCGGTCGGCAAGGCGGCAGCGTTGATCACGACGATAGGCTCGGCGGAACGTGCGCTCAGTGCATGCAGGGCATGGGCGACCAGATCCTTGCCCACGCCGCTTTCTCCCAACAGCAGCACTGAAACATTCAGCGGAGCGACTTTCAGTATCTGCGCCTTCAGCGTCCTGATGGCGTCGCTTTCGCCCACGATGGCATCCAGCGTGCGCGACTGGCGCTGCAGACCGGAAAGCTCGCGGCGATAGAACCCGATTTCGCGTCGCAGTCGCCCCAACTCTGCACTCATGGCCTGGACGGCATCCGGGCTCTTGAACATCACCTGCCCGATGGCACCCACAACATCACCGCCCAGATTGAAAATGGGTGTGCGACTGACGACGCGCGTCGTGCCGTGCATTTCCTGCGCCTGGCCGATCTCGGCACGCCCGGTGCGAAGCACGGCATCGAGTCGTGTGTTTTCGATGACCTCGCGAACCTTGCGGCCGATGGCTTCACCATGCGTGAGTTTGAAGAAGCGTTCGTGAACGGGGCTGATGTAGCGCACGGCCGCTTGCGCATCGACCACGGTCATGGCTTCGTACGGGTTGGTGATGAAGTGACGCAGGATGTCGCCGGCAAAGTCGACACTGCCAACGAATTCAACCAGCGGGTCGCCAGTGTCGTAGAACTGCAGCAAGAAGCAACCGGTTCCGGGCGTGGTGTGTCGCAGCACGACCAGCGCACGGTCCAGGTGGTGCATGACTTGGACGGTGGGTATTGGATGCTTGCTGCGTTGCCGCCACTGTCCGGCCAGTGTTTCAGCTAGCACTGAATCCCGTGCAATGCCCCCGGCATATTGCGTCGCGCCTTCCTCGTCCAGGACGAGCACGCCTCTATCCTTTTCCATGTCAGTGTCTTTTATTGTGTTGTTGACGCTTGCTGTGTCTCCGGCAAGGACACCGAGTGTGCGCCGAAAGTGTCTTTTTGGAAACCACGTTAGCCCTGCTCATAGGGCATGAAAAATTGGCATGGACTTTGCTTTGTTGAAGGAAAAGGTCCGCACGTGACTACTTAGACGGAGACAGGCAATGGCGTACGAGGAAATCCTCTATGAGGAAGATGGCCCTATCGGCTGGTTAACGATGAACCGTCCCGAGGACGGCAATATGTTCACCCCGAAGATGTGCCACGAGATTCGGGACTGCATCAACGACATCCGGCGCGAGACGCGCACGCGGGTGATCGTGCTGACTGGCGCAGGCGATCGTTTCTTCTGTCTGGGTGGTCGCAAGGAGGGCATGGAAGACACCAAACTGTATGCGGGTGTGCTGCCGACGCTGGAGATGTACGAGAGCATCGACCGCTTGCAGAAACCCGTTATCGCCTCGGTGAACGGCTACGCAGTCGGTGGCGGCAACGTGCTGCAAATGGTGTGCGATGTGACGATTGCGTCAGATAACGCAATGTTCAGGCAGGTCGGGCCGATGGTGGGCAGCTTCGATGCAGGTTATGGCACGTGGTATTTGGAGGATCTGGTCGGCAAGAAGCGCGCGAAGGACATGTGGTATCGCAATCCGAAGCTCTCGCCGCAGGAAGCGCTGGAGATCGGCCTGATAAACAAAGTGGTCCCGCAGGCGCAGTTGCGCGAGGCGACGCGTGAGTACGCGCTGGAAATCGCCCAGCGCGGCGCGTTCGCGCTGGCCTCGATCAAGGGCGCCTTCAATGCGCGTCATGGCGGCGTGTCGGGGCTGTCGCGACTGGCGCACGATTTGTTGTTGCGTGGCTATCTGGATACCGAGGAGCACGACGAACTGGCCGAGTCTTTTGCTGCGCGCCGCGCACCGGACGCGACACGGTTCGGCCGCTGAAGCGGGACGCTCATCATGAACACGATGCTCACCCTGCACGATCCGCAAACGGCTCGGGAAAACTATCTTTCCGGTATCTGGCAGCAGGACACGCTCTACACCCTGGCGCGCGAGCACGCGCGCCAGCGCCCGACATCCGTGGCGCTGCGCGATGCCTATACCCGACTATCCTGGCGCGAAGTGCTCGATCAGGTCGACCGCGTGGCCGAGACGCTGCATCGATCAGGGCTCAAGCGTGGTGATCGTGTGGCCATCTGGCTGTCCAATCGTGTGGAAAGTGTGGTTATCTTTCTGGCGTGTTCGCGCAACGGCTATGTGTGCTGCCCTTCACTGCATCAGAACTACACGGTCGACGAAGTCGTCGGTTTGCTCGACCGCATTCATTGCCGTGCGCTGTTCACTGAACCCGGCTACGGGGCCGACGCGGCGCAGCACAATCTGTTCGATCGCACGTCCGAGGTCGTCACGCTCAGGCATGTGTTTGCCTTGCCGCGAGTGGGAGAGCCACGCCTGCCTGCGCTCCCGGACCACGTGTTGCCTTATCCGGACAGTGCGCAGCCCATGGCGGCAATGACGCCTGCCGATCTGAATCCCGACAAGATCGTCTATCTGGCGTTCACCTCGGGCACCACGGGCCGGCCCAAGGGCGTCATGCACAGCGACAACACCTTGCTGGCCAACGGGCGTGCCCTGGTTGCCGATTGGCGCCACACGAATGACACGATCGTGCTGACATTGAGTCCCATGAGTCATCACATTGGCACGGTGGCGCTTGAACAGATGCTGGTGGCCGGCATGGAACTGGTCATCCACAACCCGATGGCCCGACGCAGTGCGCTGGAGTGGGTGCTGGAAACCGGCGCGACCTATGTGATGGGGGTGCCTACCCATGCCATGGATATCCTGGAGCACATGCAGCAGCGCGGCATGCAGAGCCTGGGTCATGTACGTGCGTTCTACATGGCGGGCTCGACCATTCCTCAGGAAGTGGCACGCAAGTTCGTCAATTTGGGGATTACCCCGCAAAACGTCTATGGGATGACGGAAAACGGCTCGCATCAGTACACGCTGCCGACCGACTCGGGCAGCACCATCGTGTCGACCTGCGGACGTGCATGTCACGGTTATGAGATTCGCCTGTGGAATCAGGAAGATCCGGATACCGAAGTGGCCGTCGGCGAGGTCGGCGAGATTGGTGGAAAGGGTGGTGTGCTGATGCTCGGCTACTACGACGACCAGGATGCGACGGAAGCTTCGTTCAATCGCTGGGGCTGGTTCATGAGCGGTGATCTGGGCGTGCTGGACGAGAACGGGTGCCTGCAGGTCGTCGGTCGGAAAAAGGATTTGATTATCCGCGGTGGGCACAACATTCATCCTGCGCGCATCGAAGATCTCGCGCATCGTCATCCTGCCGTTACGCGTGCCGCGGCGTTCGCGGTTGCCGACGAGCGCCTGGGCGAGAAAGTGTGCCTGGCCATCATCACGCAGCCTGACACGGGGATCAGTGCTGACGAGGTGCTGGCGCATCTGCATGCCAGTGGCCTGTCACGTTACGACATGCCTGAGTACTTTCTTGCCATGGCTGCGTTCCCACTGACCGCCAGCGGCAAGATTCTGAAGCGTGAACTGCGCGACTGGGTGGCCGAAGGCAAGATCGTGCCGGCCGCCGTGCGCTTCACGCTGTCTGCGGCGGACATTCCTGCATCACCTGTCACGCCGCCCGCATCCCTTTCAGAGAGGATTTCGCCATGAGCCCGACGCTGGTTCGCGACGGTGATTACGCCGTATTGACGCTAGATCGCCCGCAGGCACTGAATGCGTTGAGCTTCGCCATCTTGCAGCAGATCGATGCGCATGTGGACACGCTGATGAATTGGGATGTGCGCGGGTTGATTGTCGTCGGTGCGGGGCCGAAAGCGTTTTGCGCCGGTGCCGATATCAAGGAGCTGATGGCGCGCGATTTGCGTGCGCAACACGAGGGCGCCGCGCTGGGACAGCGTGTGTTTCAACGCATCGCCGATCTGCATGTGCCTTCCGTGGCTGTCATTCACGGGTTTGCTTTTGGTGGCGGCCTGGAGCTCGCGCTTGCCTGCACGTTTCGTGTGGGCACCGAACGCGCAAAGCTGGGCCTGCCCGAGGTCAAGCTGGGGTTGATTCCTGGCTATGGCGGTACGCAGCGACTGCCGCGTCTGGTGGGTGAGGCTAGGGCGCTGGAGATCATCATGTCTGGACGAACCGTGCTGGCTAACGAGGCGGAACGTATCGGCCTGCTGAACCAGGTCGTGCGTGCTGAGTCGCCTGCCATCCAGGATCAGCCTGCCGAGATGTCGCCGGTCAGCGACCCTTCTGTTTCGACGCAGTCGCTAAAGCGCCCGCACTCGAGCACCGGCACCGGCACCGGCACAGGCACAGCCACGGCACCTGTCGACCCCATCGCACTGGGCAAATCATTCCTCGCACCCATGCTGCAACACGGCCTACTGGCCCTTTCCTTTGCTCGCCAGGCCGTACAGCGCGGTATGCAAACCACGCTCGAACAAGGGCTGCGTATCGAGCGCGATCTTTCCACGCTGGCCTATCGGACCGCCGATGCGGATGAAGGCATGCGCGCGTTTTCCGAAAAACGGCAGGCCGTTTTCAAGGATGCTTGAATGAACCAGGGATGCATCATCGTCACCGGTGCCAGTCGCGGCATAGGGGCCGCCATTGCACACCAGCTCGCACGGGCGGGTTTTCACATCGCATGTCTGTCGCGCTCGGGAGATTTACCGCAGGTTCAGGAGGACGCTGAGGACGTGCGCAAGCGTTGGCTTGCCGTGCGCTGTGACGTCACCAACGCCGAGCAGGTCACTGCCGCCATCAGTCAGGCATCCCTACATTTCGGCGAACCCGTAGTAGGGCTGGTCAACAACGCCGGGTTGCATACAGATTCACGTTCCATCGATCTGACGCCTCAGGATTTCAATGCGTTGATGAATATGAATGCCCTGTCGGTGTTGACGGCCAGTCAGGCCGTCTATCCCCATCTGGTTGATCAGGGCGGGCTGATCGTCAACATCGGTTCCTTCTTCGACAAGCTCGGCATCAAACGCAACCTGGCCTATTGCGCGTCCAAGGCGGCAGTCGGTGCCATCACCCGGTGTCTGGCCGTCGAATGGGCCAGCAAGGGCATACGGGTCATGAATGTGGCGCCCGGCTACATCGTCACCGATCTGAATCGCGACGCCATGGAAAGCGGGCCGCTGCGCGCCTATCTCGAAAAGCGCATCCCGACGGGTGTGCCCGGGCAGGCCAGCGACATCGGGCACATCGTCAGCGGGTTGTTCACGTCACCCTCGCATTTTTTAACGGGCGAGACGCTGTACGTGGACGGTGGTCAAGGCATTTACGGTTAGGGAGCGGACAATGAATCTGATCGACCGGCTAGATGCCGACCAGTCCTGGAACGACGAAGAGCGCATGCTGCTGGACGCCGTGCGTCAGCTCGCCGCGCGCGAGATCGCACCGCGTGCAGCGCATTACGACCGCACGGCAACCTTTCCCTGGGACAACGTGCATGCGATCAATGCGCTGGGGTTGAACGCGATGTTCATTCCCGAGGCCTATGGCGGCAGCCCGCTGTCGTATCGCGTCTATCTGGCATGCGTGCGTGAGATCAGCGAGGCTTGCGCCTCGACCGGGATCATCTGGGCGACGAATTTTCATGCCATCAAACCGGTAATCGACTTCGGCACCGAGTCGCAGAAAGCACGGCTGCTGCCTGGGATGGCCGAAGGCGGGATTGCGTCGCTGGTGATTACCGAATCTTCTGCGGGGTCGGATGCGACCGGGATGAAAACGTCTTTTCGTGAAGAGGGTGATGAGGTCGTCGTCAATGGCAGCAAGATTTTCATCAGCAATGGCGATGTGGCAGACCTGTACGTCGTCTTTGGCAAGTGGGCGGGCATCACTGACGACAAGGCAGCGATTTCCTGCGTGATCATCGAAAAGGGTACGCCTGGCCTGGTGGTCACGGGCGTGGAAAACAAGATGGGCACCCGTGCATCCGGTACGGCATCTTTGTCGTTCGAGAACTGCCGCATCGCCCGCCACAACGTGCTGGGCGAGCCGGGTGAGGGCTTGCGCATTCTGCTGGCCTCGCTGAACAAGTCGCGCCCAAGCGTGGCTGCACACGGACTGGGCATCGCGCGCGCCGCGTTTCGCGATGCGGTGGCCTACATCAATGAGCGCCGTCAGTTCAGGAAACGGGTGCTGGAGTTCCAGGGTGTGCAGTTCATGGTGGCCGACCTGGCTGCAGAACTGGCGCTGTGCGAAGCCTGGCTGTGGCGCGTGGCGGTGATGGTGGACAGCGGTGAAGCCGACATAGGGATCGAGGCATCGGTGCTGAAGTATCGCAGTACCGATCTGGCCATGAAGATGGCCACCGAGGCGGTGCAATTGCATGGGGGCTATGGCTACTGCCAGGACTATCGCGCCGAGCGCCTGATGCGCGACGCCAAGATTACGCAGATCTGGGAAGGCACCAACCAGATCCATCGACAACTGATTGGACGCAGCTTTCTGCAGAAGGAAAAGAAATGACCCCTATCCGGACGGTGGGCATCGCGGGTGCCGGCACCATGGGCACGGGCATCGCCATTGTGGTGGCGCGTGCCGGATTCAGGACACGGCTTTATGACACGCGTCCTGCCGCACTGGAGCAGGCGCGCACGCAGGCGCAGGCGTTTCTCAAGAAGTCCGTGGAGCGGGGCAAGCTGGCCGCAGGCGAAGACGAGCGCATTCTGGCGCAGTGGTCGGGCACCACGGTGCTGGATGATCTGGCCGATTGCGACGTGGTGATCGAAGCGGTGTTCGAAGACTTGCAGACCAAGCATGACCTGTTTGCAGCACTGAACCGGGTGTGTGGGCCGCACACGCTGTTCGCGTCGAACACCTCCACGATCTCGATTACCGAAATCGCCGGTGGCAGCGGACGCGACGACCGGTTCATAGGCATGCACTTCTGCCTGCCCGCACAGCTGATGAAGTTGGTGGAAGTCTCACCGGGCATGAATACGAGTGAGGCTAGCTTGCAGACCGCCTGGGCGTTCGGCGAAGCGTTGGGCCAGAAGCTCGTACTCACGCGCGATACGCCGGGCTTCATCCTGAACTACTTCCTGGTGCCGTGGCACAACGATGTCATCAACATGGTGGATCAGGGCGTGGCCGATGCGGTCGATATCGATCTGGCGGTGAAGAAAGCGCTGGGGTATCCCCTGGGGCCACTGGAGCTGCTGGACATGGTGGGCCTGGATACCCAGCTTCTGCTGTGCGAAGCGCTTCATGGCGCGACACACGAGCCGCGCGCTGCCTGCCCGCCGCTGGTCAAACGCATGATTGGCGCGGGGCGCCTGGGGCGCAAGAGCGGGCAAGGCTTTCATCGCTACAACGAGAACAAAATCTTCGGAGCTTGAACCATGGCATATCGCATTCACCGTTGCGGCGAGAGCCGCTCGTTTCCGCACACGCACGCGCTGCTTGCTGCCGGCCAGGATGACGGTGCCGATGGCGCGATCTACATTGGCGAGGATGCCGGGGCAGGGTGGCGAGACGCTTCGCGCAAGCCCGGCAATCCGCCGGCGCCAGGATCGCAGCATGACGAACCGGGCTTTGTGCTGATCGAATTGGGCAGCGAATGCCTGGGCGCGCACATCGGCGAGGACGACGGGCCTGCTCACGTGATGGGATTCGCACGCTTTCGGCTGGGTGACGCCGAGCCCACCGATCTGGTCGAGCTGGTCAAAAAACCATACACCGATCTGCGTGCGCTGGCACATGCACGGCAGGTGCTGGAAGATGCAGGGCTGAGTGTAGCGGTGTGCAATGACTTTCCAGGCCGTATCCTTGATCGACTGATCCGGCCCTATTACAACGCTGCGTTGCGCAGACTGGATGAAGGTCTGGCCACCGCGCAGGATATGGATACGACGCTTCGTCTGGGGCTGGGCTATCCCGAAGGCCCGATTGCGCTGTTGACGCGCACGGGGTTGCACCATCACTACGCCGTCACCCAGGCGCTGTACAAGTCGCTTGGGCAGGAGGCTTTCGCACCGGCCCGTCGTGCGCAGGTCGCCTGGGCCCATCACCAACACCGCGAGGCACCGTGATGCGTCCCCTCACGGGTATCAAGGTCCTTGACTTCAGCACGCTTCTGCCCGGGCCGATGTGCACGTTGATGCTGGCCGAGGCAGGCGCCGATGTCATCAAGGTGGAGCGCGAAGCGGGCGACGACATGCGGCACTACGAGCCCGCCATGGGTGCCGACAGCGTCAATTTCGTGCTGCTCAACCGTGGCAAGCGTTCGATGGTGGCTGATCTGAAAACACCGGCGGGCCGTGCGCTGGTCGAGCCACTGCTGCGCGAGGCCGATGTGCTGGTCGAACAGTTCCGCCCGGGCGTGATGGCCCGCCTGGGGCTGGATTTCGACACGCTCAAACAGATCAATCCCCGGTTGATCTATTGTTCGATCACAGGTTATGGGCAGACCGGCCCGCTCGCGCAGACGGCGGCGCACGATCTGAACTATCAGGCGCAGACCGGCATGCTGGGATTGTCTGCCGCACCCGATGGCACGCCGCTGGTGCCGCCCACCCTGACCGCCGACCTGGCCGGTGGCGCATACCCGGCGGTCATCAACATTCTGCTTGCATTACGGCAACGTGACATCAGTGGCGAAGGTCAGTTTCTCGACATCTCGATGGCCGACAACCTTTTTCCGCTCATGTATTGGGCGCTGGGTGCCGGTTGGCACGCGCAGACCTGGCCGCGACCTGCCGGCGAGCTGGTTACCGGCGGCAGCCCGCGCTATGGCGTGTACGGCACCGCCGATGGGCGATTCCTGGCGGCGGCACCGCTGGAGGACAAGTTCTGGCGCAATTTCCTGTCGGTGATCGGTCGCACCGATCTCCTGGCGGTGCAGGACGACACCCACGTGCGCCACGAAATCGCCCGCACGATCAAGGGCGAGCCCCTGTCCACGTGGCTCTCGCGGTTCGAGAGCGTGGATGCCTGCGTGAACGAGGTTGCCAGTGTCGCGCAGGCGGTGCGCGATCCGCACTTTATCGCGCGCGGCCTGTTCGGGCGCGAGGTTCAGATAAGGGAGATTTCTTCAGCAGGGGGGCAGGCCATGGCAGGCGTAACAGACGCCGCGATGCAGGGGGGGCGTGCACGGGATGCCCAGGCGCCCGTGGCGCCGACGGAGGATGCGCAGACCGCCATTGCACAGCAATTACCCGCTTTGCCGGTGCCGGTAGACGCAGCCTTCCGCGACCCTGCCCGCCGGGTGGACGCCCCGGCGCTGGGGCAGCACAACGGGGCGACCTGGTTGCAGGCGTGATGGTTTTTGCAGGGAAGAACGGGCGGTGCCAACCGCTCGAATAACAAATCGGGAGGGTTGCACGCGGGCAGGATACGCCCGCGGCAGTCACGCCCCGCCATCCAATGGAGTGGAGACAATGCGCATCAACAAACTGACCTTTTCCACGGCGGCCCTGGCTGCCTTGATGGCATGCCCGGCGCATGCACAAACCCCGCCGCCGTTTCGCATCGGTGCCATTGTCGACATGTCCGGTGTCTATTCGGCTCATGGCGGGCCCGGCATGGTGACCGCGGTAAACATGGCGGTGGAAGATTATGGTGGCAAGGTATTGGGACGCAAGATCGAGGTGCTGTCTGCCAACTACCAGAACAAGGTGGACATTACGTCTGCGCGGGCGCGCCAGTGGTATGACCAGGACAACGTCAGCATGATTATCGAGTCCACCGACTCGGCCTCGGCATTGGCCCTGCAGAAGCTCGGGCGGGAAAAGAAGAAGATCACCGTTTTCGCGGGTTCGGCCACATCGGCACTGACCAACGCCGAATGCTCGCCCTATGGCATTCACTATGTCTACGACACCTACGCGCTGTCACGCGGCACAGGTCAGGCCATTACCAAGGCGGGCGGCACCAGTTGGTTCTTTATTACGGCTGACTACGCGTTCGGACAGAGCCTGGAGAAAGACACGTCTGCCGTGGTCGAGCAGTTCGGCGGAAAGGTTCTGGGACGGGTGCGCGCGCCTCTGGCCACCAGCGATTTTTCGTCGTTCCTGCTGCAGGCTCAGGCGTCGGGGGCGAAGGTCATCGGCCTGGCCAATGCCGGCACCGATACCCAGAATTCCGTGCGCCAGGCGTCCGAGTTCGGCATCACGCAGGCTGGCCAGAAGCTGGCCACCTTGCTGGTGTTCCTGCACGATATCAAAGGCATGGGTCTGCAGGCGGCGCAAGGTTTGCAGTTCACCGACGGCTTCTATTGGGATAGAAACGATGACACGCGCAAGTGGTCGCAGCGCTTCTTCGACCGTCACAAAACCATGCCTTCCATGGTGCAGGCTGGCGCCTATTCGGCCACCATGCACTATCTGAAAGCGCTGGACAAGGCGGGAGTGGATGATGCCGACCAGGTGGCGGCAGTGATGAAAGACATGGAAATCAACGACTTTTTCGCCACCAAAGGCAAGATCCGCGCCGATGGCCGCATGGTGCACGACATGTACCTGGCCGAAGCGAAAAAGCCTGCTGAATCCAAGAGTGATTGGGATCTGCTGAAGATCAATGCCACTATTCCGGGTGACCAGGCCTATCGTCCGCTCTCCGAAAGCGTGTGCCCGCTGGTGAAGGGCGGCTGAGGCGATTTCAGTCTTCCGCAGGGTCGATCCGCACGTTCAAGAAAACGGGGATGGCCAGCAGGGCAATCCCGCCCAGCACCAGAAAGCCTGCCCCGAACCCGAAATGCTCGGCCATATATCCACCCACTGCAGGGCTCAGGGCGGCGCCCAGTCCCTGCAGCGTGAGCACCCCGGCCAGCCCGGCATTGAAGTGCCCCGTGCCCTGCATGATGCGCGCGACCACGCCCACCGTCGCCACTCCCAGCAGGCCGGCACCCACGCCGTCCAGAATCTGCACCGGAATGATGCTCCACAGCGGCGGCAGAAAGGCGGCAATGACGCCGCGCACGGGCAGCACCAGCAATGCGACCAGCACCACCCGACGATAGCCATGGCGTTGCGCGACGCGCGCAGCCAGGATGGCCATGGGGATCATGGTCAGTTGCGCGATGATGATGGCCGCCGACAGCCAGAGACCCGTTGACGCCCCCTGCGCGCCCAACTGCAGGCCCACCATCGGCAACATGGCGGCGTTACCCAGGTGGAAGCACGCCATGGTGAGGGCAAACAGCAAGAGCGGACGCTTGCGCAGCAAGGACATAAAACTGTCGTTGCCTTGCGAGGCGTCGTTCTGCCCGCGTGCCTGCCGGTGATCGATCGAGCCGGCGGGCACGGACAGCGTTGCCGCAATGGCGCCCATGCTCATCGCGATTTGTGCCATCAGCACGCCGCCGATGCCCCACACCCAGGCCCCCAGCGCGCTGGCTGCGGCAGCGAAGACGTTGCCGGCATGGTTGGCGGCTTCGTTCAGCCCCAGTTGATGATCCAGCCTGCGCTGGCCCACCACGCCCAGCGTGATGCCGGCAATCGCGGGCGGGATGACCGCACCTGCCAGAGGCATGGCGATCTGCGCCATGACGACAGCAGCCATGTCGGTGCGCCACAGCAGCAACAGGCAGGCGGCGGCCACGCAGATCGAGGCCACGACCATCAGTGCACGCTTGAAGTGGGTGGCATCCACCAGCGCCCCGGCAGGAATGGTGGCGAGCATGCCCACCAGGCCGCCCAGCGTCATGGCGGTGCCGATGTCGGCGGTGCCCCAGCTGTGTGTCTGCAGGAAGGCAGCCAGATAGGGGCCCAGGCCGTCGCGCACATCGGCCATGAAGAAATTCACCCCGACCAGGCTGGCGGCCGGAATCGATAAACCAAAAAACGTCCGCCCCATGGTCGATGGGGCGGACGTGTGCGGCTGAACGGGAGGCGTCATGGCTGGGACCGGTTGGGACGGCGAGCGGTGCGTGCAGACACCCCCACCTCGTCGATTCGCCACAATATACCCGTGGCAGGCGTACCGGTTAAGGTTTCTCGCAAGCGCCGCCGGTCAGTGTTGCGGCGTTGCTACCTCCCGTTCACGCGCGGGTCGTGGTGGCCAGTGCGTGCGCATACGCTGCGGTCATCATGCGCTGCAGGACGGGCCTCACCGCGTGCGCGCGCTCGGGCAGGTAATCGAACGGCAAGGCCTCCTGCATGTAGCTGGACTGTGTCATTTCCAGCTGGATGGCGTGCACGTTGCGTTCGGGCTTGCCGTAGTTGCGCGTGATGTAGCCGCCGGTGAAGCGCCCGTTCAGCACGCTGGTATAGGCTTCCTGCCCCACGGGGCGGGCAGCCAGCATCACCGCCTGTGCCATGGCATCGGCGCAACTGCTGCCTTTGCCGGTGCCCACGTTCAGATCAGGCAACTTGCCCTCGAAGAAGCGGGGCAAGACCGAGCGGATCGAGTGCGCATCCCACAGCAATGCCACGCCATGTTCTGCGCGCATGGCGTCCAGGGTGCTGCGCAGCTTCGCGTGGTAGGGCTGCCAGATGGCCTCGCGGCGCTGGGCAATCTCGGCCTCGTCGGGCGCGAGCGAAGGGTCGCGATAAAGCGGCGTATCGTCGAAAGTATCCGTGGGGCACAGGCCGGTCACGCTTTGACCGGGGTACAGGCTGCTGCCATCGGGCGGACGGTTCAGATCGACGACATAGCGCGAGTGCGTGGCGACCAGCACCGAGGCGCCCATGGCGCGTACGAAATCGTACAACTGCTCCAGATGCCAGTCGGTGTCGGGCACCTGCCGGGCTTCGTCGGTCAAACGCGCGTGCACGCCGGCAGGGACATGCGTGCCCACGTGCGGCATGGACACCAGCAGGGGCGCGGTGCCGGAATGGAACTCAAATGCAGGTTGGTCGCTACGAAAATCGGCCATGATGGGTTGTCCTGTGTATCCGGGTGACCCGAGGTCACATGGTAAGAAAGCAGCCTTCGCATGCATCATGTCATGCATGCGAAGGTCGTGCTGGTCAACGGCGCTCAAGCATCCGAGAGCAGGGCTCGGCGCACGGCGATGAATGCGCTGGCAGCCTCGTCGTGCAACACATGTCGGCCCGCCTGCACGTGCACCTGCCCTGCCACCCACAGGCGATCGATGCCCGAGGTCCGGTGGCTGGCAAACACATGCGCGGACAGTTGCGCCTGCGCATTCAGGCCGGCCAGTGCAACGTGGTTGGCGTCAAGCTCGATCATATCGGCCTGCTGCCCTTTTTCCAGACCGCCCAGTGCCCGCCCGCTGGCCTGGGCGCCGCCTGCGACGGCAGCCAGCGTCATGGCCGTGGCCACATGGGGGTGTTGTGCGTCGGCCAGAACGTTGCGCTGTTGCGTGATCAGACGCTGACCATATTCCAGCCACTGCAGTTCTTCCGCCGCGTTGACGGTGGCGTGGCTGTCCGAGCCCACACCCCACTGCCCGCCCGCGGCGCGCCAGTTCGCCATGTCGAAGAGCCCGTCGCCCAGATTCGCCTCGGTGGTGGGGCACAGCCCGGCCACGGC
>Ga0075364_10000546_pt1 | contig 19224 bp, 16 predicted proteins | sample EndMetdeltDD1764_FD_71517 | JGI IMG/M metagenome (GOLD analysis project Ga0075364, IMG submission 71517) | Populus endosphere microbial communities from Tennessee, USA - Endosphere MetaG P. deltoides DD176-4 | ecosystem: Host-associated > Plants > Roots > Endosphere | place: USA: Tennessee...
GCGCCGCCGAAGGTGACGCCCCACACCACGACAGCGAGATAGACCACTGCAGGGTACCGGGCACCCACGCCCAAGAGCAACGCGGTCAGCCCGAAGGCTCCCACACTGACGAGCACGGTCGCTCTCAAATGACCATCGACGAGCATGCCGGCGAACCAGATCCCGACCAGCGCGGCGGCGCCAAAGGTCAGGAGCACCAGGTCGACCCTGTCACCCAGTCCTGCCTGCATGACGAATGGCGCGATGTAGGTGTACAGAATATTGTGGGCCAGCATCCAGGCCATGACAACGGCAAGCACCGACCGCACTCCGGGACTCAGAAAAACTTTTTTCAGCGGCATGCGCTCGGCTGCCGACTGTCCGGGGTAATCAGGCACCTTCGCGACCACCCACACCATCAGAATCAAAGCAAGACCGGACATGATCCAGAATGCAGTCTGCCAGCCCGTCATGGACCCCATGAAAGTCCCTAGCGGTACACCCAGAGACAACGCAATCGGGGTTCCCACCATCGCGACTGCCATGGCACGACCTTGCTGGTGAGGTGCGACCATGCGTCGCGCGTAGCCTGCCAGCAGACTCCAGGCAAGGCCTGCTGCAACACCCGCGAAGAAACGGGCGACCAAGGTCAGAACATAGTGGTTGGAAACCGCGGTCACTGAATTGAAAATCAGAAATCCTGCAATCGTCAGCAGCAAGACGCTTCTGCGCCTCCAGCCGCGTGTCGCGATTGTCAGCGGAATGGCCGCAAGCAACGACCCCAGCGCATACACCGTCACCATCTGGCCTGTCATGGCCTGACTCATCCCCAGGTCGGCACTGATCTGGGGCAGCAAGCCTGCAGGCAGCGTCTCGGTCACGATGCAAATAAAGCCCGTCATGGCCAGGGCCAGCAGCGCGGCCATCGGTAGTCGATCCGGCGATGGCTTGCGCGTCTGCGTAGAAGTTCTGTTCACGGGGTGTCCTGTCGAAAAAATGAGTTCATCGCGCTGCACCGGAAAGTGCCAACGCTATTTATGTATTGATCGGTACAAATGTACGATCGCCGCCCCTGCTGGTCAAGGACTTTTGTATCGAGTAGTATTTAAATCATTGCAATAGGAGACCGAGATGGGACAGATGGGGCGCCCCAGGACGTTCGATCGCCAGCAGGCCATCGAGCAAGCGATGCATCTCTTTTGGGAACAGGGCTACGAAACCACCTCCTTGAGCCAACTCAAGGCACACATTGGTGGCGGCATCTCGGCGCCCAGCTTTTATGCTGCTTTCGGCTCCAAGGAAGCGTTGTTCACCGAAGCCGTCCAGTGCTATCTGGCGACCTATGCACGTGTGACGAATTGCCTTTGGGACGATGACATCCTGCCCAGAGCAGCCGTTGAACTCGCACTGCGTCGCTCGACAAAAATGCAGTGTGAATCGGGTCATCCCAAGGGATGCATGGTGGCGCTAGGAGGCATGAGTGCGCCCGCGCCCGAACACGCTCATGTGGCAAAGCCGCTGACGGCCTCACGCCTGCGTACGCTTCACGGATTCGTGCGATGCGTCGAGCGTGGCATTAAAAGCGGCGAACTATCCGAACGCACAGATGCGCGGTCGTTGGGAACGACATTCAACAGTTTCCTGCTGGGTGTGACGATCTCGGCCAGAGATGGTGTGAAGCCCGCTGTCCTGAATGCGTCCATCACCGCGTTGATGACATTGTGGGATGCTCACTCAAGCCATTGCAACACCGCAGACTGATTGACGCTTGCTACGATATCGTCCACTGCCCTGCTTCAGGGGCTCGATGTCGGTCCGGCGGTCCATCTGCCGAATCGACAGACAAACATCACATCGCTAATTTGGAGAACGAAGTGAGCCTGGAAAGCGTTCGCGCCTATTTTGCAGCCAAAGCACCGGACCTTGAAATTCTGGAGGCGACCACCAGCACCGCCACTGTGGAACTTGCCGCCAAGGCGCATGGCGTGGAGCCGGGACGGATTGCCAAGACGCTGTCCTTGACAATCGGTGACCGGGTTGTCCTGGTTGTGGTGCGTGGTGATGCCAGGCTGGACAACGCCAAACTCAAGCAGGCGTTTGGCGGCAAGGTCAGAATGCTGGATCCGGAAAATGTTGAACGCCTGACAGGGCACCCCGTTGGGGGCGTATGCCCGTTTGGGCTGGCGAACGATCTTGCCGTGTATTGCGACACGTCGCTACAGGCTTTCGACACCGTGCTGCCTGCCGCTGGCGACATTCACACGGCGGTGCGCATCGAACCGGCACGCCTGGCTGCGTTGACCGGTGCCGACTGGGTAGACGTGATCAAGGTGGACGCCGCTCTCGCCACGTAGCAAAGGCAATCATTGCAGCAGGGTCACCCGGCCAATCAACGCACCTCAAAAATCCACCGACGCCGACAGCAAGAAAGTGCGTGGCGCGCCTTGCGAGATCGTGCCGTAGGATGCCACGCCCGACCAATACCCGCGGTCGGCGACGTTGAGCACGGTGCCGCGCAGCGTCACTTTCTTGCCCTGTACTGCCATGACGTAGCGCGCCCCAATGTCGAATGTGGTCCAGGATGGCACCGACTGGGTGTTCGCCTGGTCGACGAATTCCCGCCCCGTGTAAATCACGTTGCCTGTCAGTGTCAGACCAGGCATCCAGGGCAAATCCCATTCCGCCCCCAGGTTGGCCATGTACTTCGGTACGCCCACCGGCCGATTGCCCTGGGTGGCCGGATTGCTCGTTTTTTTCAGCTCGCCGTTCAGATAGGTCACCCCACCGAGCAGGCGCATCCCCCTCACCACTTCGCCCGACAGATTCAGTTCCAACCCCCGATTGCGTTGCTCGCTATCGGCGGCATAGATCCCGTTGGTGATCTGGCCACTGGGCTTTTTGATCTGGAACGCGCTCAAGCTCACCATGGCGCTATCCAGGTCGACCTTGATACCCACCTCCGTCTGCTTGGCCTTGTAAGGCGCAAACACCTGGCCCGCATTACTTGCCGTGCTGGGTGCCACATCGCCCTTGCTCAGCCCCTGAATGTAGTTGGCATACAGCGACACGTTGTGCATGGGCTTGACCACCAAACCCGCCAGCGGCGTGTAGGCGCTTTCGTCATACGAGACAGTGCGTGCGCCGGTGGCCGCATTGAAGTTACGCGACTCGATGCGCTGATGACGCATGCCCAGCGTCAATTGCGCGCGATCGTCCAGCACGCTCAACGTGTCCGACAAGGCCACACCAGACAAATCCGAGGACGACGTTTTGGGTACGGCAGCGGGTGCCGCGATCGCCTGACGCGCCCGGGAGACCGGGTCATAAATGTTGGTCAGCACCGGCGTGCCGGCAACATTCGCAGTCGAAATTCGATCTTTGTACATGCTGCCTTGCACGTTCACCGTGTGTTTCACGGGCCCCGTTTCAAACGAACCGCGCACGCCTGCGTTATACGTCGCGCGTTCGACATTGAACCGGTAATTGGCCGGCGTCGACCGCACATCGCCCGCGCCGTTCAGAATGGTGGGCGTTTGATCCGACAGGCGGGAAATGTCGACGTCAGAGCCACCGACATCGCCATAGATAGTCCACCGGTCGGTCACATCGTATTCGGCGCGCAGCAAGGCCGACTGGCTATCCGACTTCCACCAGCCCCAGCTTTGCGTCACATTGCGGCGTCCATCCGGTGCGTTGGGTACCGCGACGCCAGGCGCAAGCAGCATGGGCCGTGTGGGTGCGTTGACCTTTTCATACTGGCTGATGACGTCCAGCGATGCCCGAAACCGCGCGCCCTGATAATCCAGTGACAACGCCCCCAGATCCGTTCGCGAGCGCTGATTGTCCAGTGCCGTGCCGCCCTGCCTGTGCATGCCGTTCAGGCGGATGCCCCATTCTTTTTCGTCGCCCAGGCGACGACTGATATCGGCACGACCGCCCCACTGCGTATCCGACCCGTAGTCAGCGGTGACGCGCGTCAGATCCTTGTCCAGCGCACGTTTGGGCACCATGTTCACGACCCCACCCACACCGCCATTGGGAGACATGCCGTACAGCAACGCCGCTGGTCCCTTGATCACTTCAACGCGCTCGATGTAGTCGGTGAACACGTGGTAATTGGGCGCCACACCGTACACCCCATCAAACGCAATTTCGCCGGCATTTCCTTCACCGATAGGAAACCCCCGGATGTAAAACGAATCCGTCACTCCGCCGATCTGCCCGGTAAAACGCACCGATGGGTCTCCATTCAAGGCATCGGCAAGCGTGACTGACTGACGGTTCGTCAACCATTCCGACGTGTAGGCGGCCACATTGAAAGGAGCATCCATCACGTCGCTATTGCCCAGCATGCCCAGACGACCACCGCGGGCGACCTGGCCGCCCGCATACGCCTCGGGCAGCTCGCTGGCGCGGCGTTCAAGGCTCGCGCTTACCGTCACGGTGGGCAGCTCGGTGGTCGCAAGCGCCTGCGCAGGCAGGCGGCGCAGGGAATAGGCGTCCCCCCCTTGGCGCACGAGCACGTAGCCCGACCCCGAAAGCAGGCGGTCAAAGCCCTCCTGCACGGTATAGGTACCCCGCAATCCCGGGCTCTGAATGCCAGTCAACTGGGTGGGATCAAACGACAGCGGCACGCCGGACTGGCCCGCGAACTGTGCCAGGACATTGCCCAGAGGCCCCCCGTTTATCGCATATGCACGTGACGCCGCCATGCTGCGCGACGGGTTCGGCGCCTGCGCCACCGGCAGCCCCTGCCCCGTCACCGCCCCGCTCGCGGCAGCCATTGCGACAGGGGGATTCGTTGCCAGCAGCCAGGCGAGGTAGCAGGCATGAAAATCAGGACGAAGCCAGACACGCTGCGCAGGCAACTTTCCGAACGCCGGCAGGGCAGCAGTGCGGGAACGGCGTCGAACGAAGAGGGGCTGGCCGGCCATGGCAATATCCTTGAAGAATGGGGGTGATCGACACACTGATGACAGTGTGATCACCAGGTACACCGAACGACACGGCAAAAGGTATCAAGGGCCAGGCAAGAAAATTTAAAACGTGTGCGCCCCTACGCTGGTCCAATAGCGCGTGACCGACCTGATCTCCACGGGCAGCGTGCGAGTCAGCAGCGTCAGACTGGCGTCGATGTCAGCCAGAGGAAACGCACCGGACACCCGCAGCTCGGCAACCTCGGGGTCGGTGCGCAACACGCCGCGCCTGTATCGCGCCAACTCGGCGACCAGAGCCTGCAAGCGCATGTCCTTGGCAATGACCATGCCCTGCTCCCAGGCAATGTCACTCACATCGGCGTCAATCGGCTGGCGTGCATCGTGCATACCGAAAGTGCTCTGCTGTCCGGCAGACACCACGGTCGTCGCCGCAGGCGCCAGGCGCGGATGCACGGCAACCGCGCCTTCGAAGACGGCCAGTCGGGTCGTGTCTGGCAGGCAGCGCACCGAAAATCGGGTACCCAGCGCCTGCGCCGTGCCTTGCGCCGTTTCCACGATGAAAGGGCGTGATGCGCCGCCCTGCCCCTGCTCATGGCCCGTCGTCACGAGAATTTCGCCGGCACGCAGTTGCAGGCGACGTTCCGATCCGGCGAACACAACGTCCATGGCGCTGTTGGTATTCAACACCACTTGCGTGCCATCGGCCAGGGTTACTGTTCGGCGCTCACCGGTAGCAGTTTGATAATCGGCCGACCATGCCCGCCACGGCGTGTCGTGCGCCGCGCGCCATACCAGTGGCGCGGTCGCACCGGCCAGACACAGGCCCAGAATCGCGCGGCGTCGGGTCGGTCGACTCAACTTGCGCAGGGCTGCAGCGTTTATTTCCTCCGGCACCTGATCGAACGTGGCCAATACCGACTGCGCCCGTTCCCACGCCTGGGCATGCGCCGGACTGCGCAATCGCCATTGCTCGAAGTTTTGCTGCTCGAGCGGCGACAGGTCGCCACACTGCAAGCGCATCATCCATTCAGCGGTTTCGTTGATGATGACGTGTCGGGAGGATGTCGGCATGGGACGGGTGTGCGTGACTGGCGCTGTCAGGCGGCAGCCAGGCAGGCGACGAACGCCTTGTGCATATGGCGCTTCACTGTGATCACCGCCAGCCCCAGTTGCTGCGCAATCTGGGCATACGTCAGCCCGTCCATCTGCGCCAGCAGAAAAATGTCGCGTGTCTGCGCCGGCATGGCGCGCAGCATGGTGTCGATGCGCATCAGTGCTTCCAGAATCAGCAGGCGGGTCTCGGGCGATGGTGCGTGTTCGTGCGGTACTGCGGCAAGCGCCTCCCGATACGCCCTTTCGACCGCCTGCCGCCGCCAGTGATCGACGACCAGCCCCTTCGCAATGTGAGTCAAAAACGCACGAGGTTCTGCGCCCAGATCCGCCACACGGCTATTGGCCAGCAGGCGCACAAACGTGTCCTGCGCCAGATCGGCCGCGTCGGGCGCGTTGCCGAGTTTCTTGCGCAACCACCCCGCCAGCCAACCATGATGGTCACGGTACAGAACAGATACGTGATCGGGCTGCATAGGCGAGGCAGAAGTAGGAGAGATGGCCGGGGCTTGGGCGTCAGGCGGGACCGGACGGCGCGATTCGCAAATAATAACATTGATGAGAATGATTTTCGATTGCGAAAAAATAGCGCCGAAGAGAAGCGTGTTTGGGCGCTCTCGTTCGCACGCCCGGGTGTCTCATCGACGGCTTCTTGACGACCCCACCTGCCGCGCCACCTCTTTCCTGGAAAGACGACCTGTCTTTGAAAGCACCTGCTCTCGCTCCGTGCGCAGGATCTTCAGCACATCCGATGGGCCTATTCCAAAGCTCTCTTTGAATTTTCTCTGGAACGTGCGCCGGGACATGTTGCATTCGAATGCCATGTCATCAACGGTCCATGGCAATGCCATATGGGCCTCGATTTTTTCGATCAGCGAACCAAATGGCGCACCCGCCCGGTCCTGCAGCCGCAGGGTCTGGCTGTACTGCCGCTGGTCGCCGGTGCGACGCAAATAGACCACGAGGCGGCGCGCCACGCGCTGGGCAATCCTTGCGCCGCAATCCCGCTCCACCAGCTCCAGTGCCAGATCGATGCCTGCAGTCACTCCGGCCGTGGTCCAGTACTTCCCGCTCTCGCAGAAGATATGCTCATCGGCCACGTCGAGCTGCGGGAAGGCCTGGCGCAAACGCTCTGCAATACGCCAATGGGTGGTGACGCGATGCCCATCCAGCATGCCGGTCTGCGCCAACAGGAATGCACCCGTGCACACGCTGCACGTTCTCTCGGTGCGGCCATCCAGCTTGCGCAAGCAGGTCAGCAGATCAACGCTTCGAGCCGCCGCATGCACCCCTTCCCCACCGGGCACAACAAGGGTGTGAGGCTGCCACGCCACGCATTGTGCGGGCGTCTGGCTGACCAGAACATGCAATCCCCCATCGCTGGTACATGCCGAGGCTTGCGGGCCAAACGTCGTCAACGCATAGCGCTTGTGCCCGAGCTCTTCATTGGCGGTAGTGAACGCCTGCCAGGGCCCACTCAGGTCTATAGGCTGGAAATTCGGGAACACCAGGAAGGCCACTCGGATTGGCGCAGCAGCGGCGGTTCTTGGCACATCGTGCATGGGCCTGACCTCTAGCGTGGGAGAGTTAAGGGGCGTCCCCCTGGATGACCGCGTCCAGGCTGGCATGCCTGCATCACGGCACCTCTGAACCAGCGGTGTGCAGGATCGGCGTCCCGCCTCGCATGCCATGCCTGCTGAAACGCAAACCTGGGTAAGTCGATCGGGGGTGGAAAACGCGCGATCCCTGCACCCCGAGGAACCTTGTCCAGCGTGCGGCTTGCCACGGTCAGAATGAGATCAGTCTCGAAAAGAACCGCCGTGGAGGCACTCCAGTGAGGCAACACCAGCGCAACGTGCCGGCGCAGGCCTTGGGAGGCCAATGCCGCGTCGATTTCTGTAGGGGTGTCTGGTCCCATGGCCACCAGCACATGCGGGCGCGCCAGCCACGCTTCAAGCGACAATTTGCCGCGCTGCGGCAGCGAGCGTTTATCCGCTACGCAGATGAAATATTCTTCAAACAATGTTTGAAGAACGATGTCCGGGGAGGCGTCTGGAAAAACACCAAGGGCCAGATCGATCGCACCATCTGCAAGCTGCGCCAGCATCGACTCACGACTGGCCTGGCACAGTGCCAGTTCGACGCCAGGCGCCTCCTCGCGCAACCGCCTCACCAACATTGGCAGAACCAGGTTCGCGGCATAGTCCGACATCGCCACACGAAAGCGTCGTTTTGCCAATCGGGGCGTGAACGCAGGTTGGTGAACCAGTGCGTTCAGCTGGCTCAGAGCAGCTTCCAGTGGTTGCTGAAGTTCCTGGGCGCGTGGCGTCAGCGCCATTCCCCCACCCACGCGCCTGGCCAGCAGGGGATCCTTGAAGGTATCTCGCAGTTGTGCCAGCGCGTGACTGACAGCCGGCTGGCTCTTGTGCAAACGCAGCGCAGCACGCGTGACATGCCGCTCTGTCAGCAAGGCGTGCAGCGTCAGCAGCAGGTTGAGGTCAATACGGCGCAAATCATCCATAAAACGAATAATAATCATGAGAAATAATAATTTCCATCATAGCTGTGAATGATCGACGATACGTCACACCCTTTTCTACCGGATCAACACCGTGAACGTATCGTCTTCCCTCCTCCCCCTGATTCCGATGGCCATCGCCCTGGCCGCAGGCGCTGCAGTGCCCTTTCAGGCGGCCAGCAATGCTGCGCTAGGGCATGCCCTCGGGCATCCGCTGTGGGCAACATTGTCTTCACTCATGATCAGCGTACTGGTCGTCGTACCTTTGATGATGCTTATGCGGGTGCCAGCCCCCGCTCTCGGGGCTGCCGCGCAGGGACCTGCGTGGTTGTGGCTAGGCGGTGTCGCCGGCGTGGCATACATCACAGCAGCGCTGATGCTCACGCCAAAACTCGGTGCGGCCGGATTCATCATCAGCGTCATCGCCGGGCAAATGCTGGCCTCGCTGGTGATCGATCATTTTGGCTTGATGGGGCTTGCGCCAAAACCGGCCGGCATGGTGCGCATCGTCGGAATCGGGCTCATTCTTCTTGGCGCGATCGTTGTGCAGATAAGCACTACGACACCCTCCTCACCTGCGCAAGCGATCGAGATCGAACGGTGATGGACGGTTCCATCGGTGTCTGCATGGCGATCAGCGCCATCTGCGTGAACAGTGGTGAATGCGTGCAAATGCCACCCAGAGCCATAAGGCAGGAAAATGGGAACGCCGATCAACTTGGCGCAGTCACCCCCGTTTTTGGCACACCTTGTACTGGCAGCCGCTCTACAGTTGGGTTTTTAAAGGGGTGTTTTCATGCAAGTCAATTTCCTGCTGTTCCCCGCTTTGACACAACTGGACCTCACTGGGCCGTTCGAAGTACTGGCGCGTACCCCTGGGTTCAAGGTCGATCTCGTGTCCAAGACCATGGACCCCGTTCGCTCGGACCGTGGCCTGACCATACTGCCCACGGCAACATTCACATCGGCCAAGCGCTGCGACATCCTGGTGGTACCAGGGGGGCCGGGCACGGACGACGCCCTGGTGGACCCGGAATGGGTGCAGTTCACCGCAAGCCAAGCCGCCGAAGCGACGTACGTGATGGGCATTTGCACCGGTGCCCTGCTGTTGGGCGCGGCTGGCCTGCTGCGCGGAAAGCGAGCCACCAGCCACTGGCAAGCGCGGGAATTCTTGCCAGCGTTTGGCGCCATTCCCGACGAATCACGCACCTGCGTCGACGGCAACCTCTTCACCTCAGGCGGCGTCACCTCGGGAATCGACATGGCACTGAAGGCCGTATCCATCATCCTCGACGAGGACGCCGCCAGGCAGATTCAGTTGCAGATCGAATACGACCCCGAACCGCCTTTCGAGGGTGGCACGCCTCACTCCTCACCCGCGCGCATCGTTGATCGCTGCGTGAATGCCTCGCGCGAGCGTCATGCGCTGCGTCGCGAGGCAGTGACTCGTGCCGCAGCCCGGATGACCAACAGCGCGTCGAGCTGACACGCGCGCCGCGCGCCGGATATCGCTGACCGGTGCCCATGGTCAGCGTTACCGCTCAGATCTGGCTGCCTGCGCGTAAGCTCGCGCATCACTCTACAGCGATAGGTCGGGACATCACCTCGGCAGCGATTGCTTTGCCAATCAAAGCAATCGCTGCATTTCTGTCGTCCATGGAAGCCCGTGTCTGGGTGATGTAGATCGTCGCAACGATGGGAGCCCGCTTTGGCGGCCACATCACGGCAACCAGCCCGCGGGTGCCATGGCCGCCTGCCCCGGTTCGGTCGGCAACACGCCAGTCGGGGGGAACGCCAGCCCTGAGCAAAGGGCCACCCACCTCGTTGCTTTCAAGCCAGCGTGTCAGTTGCCGACGTGCATTCAGATCGAGGGCGGTGCCCAACACCAGATTGGTAAGGGTGGTTGCCATCGCCCGAGGCGTGGTGGTGTCCCGCGCATCTCCAGGCGCCCCCTCATTGAGACTGGGCTCGTTTCGATCAAGGCGCGTCGTCTGATCGCCTACCTTGCGCAAAAAAGCGGTCACGGAGGGCGGCCCACCGAGCACGTCGAGCACCTTGTTGGCTGCCGTATTGTCGCTTGTTCGCATGGTGATGCCGCAGAGATCAGATGCGGCGACCTTGCTCCCAACCATGCCTGATGTCACAGGGGCGTAGTCGAGAAGATCGGATTTCTGGATCACGATTTTGCGGTTCAGAACATCGGCTCCCTTATCCAGCAGTGCCCCGCAGGCCAGCACCTTGAATGTGCTCGCCATGGGAAACCGATCGTCGGCGCGATGATGCCAGGTACGGTTATCTCTCGTATCCAGGATGAATAGGCCAACTTTAGCTGCCAAGTTGGCCTCGACCTGTTTTACGGCGTTATCGATAGACAGATATTCACTTGCGTTGACTGAGGTTGTCGCACTCTGTGCGATAACCACTGCTGCAAGCAAAGCTAGAGAATAGCGGGGATGCATTATTTTTTCAGGCATGACTTAAAGGAATTGACCTACGCCCGCGTTCGCCGCGGAAAGGAACGGGACACCCGGAAAGGACGCGTCATCTCTACTGGCTCACGGAGCAAGGCAAGGAAAAGAGCATTCCGCGCAACGGTGAGCTGATGAAGCTTCTCAGGAAGCGTATGTGACAGGCAAAAACAAATGCGCGACGCTTTCGTTACGCGTGTGAAGGCGCGGATTCGTACCGGTTGGGCGCAGTTCCCCTGCTTCGGCCTGGTCGAACATCTCGCGCAGCACGCCTGCGGTCGGCCTTGGCCTGCTTGTAGGCCAGCTTCTTCATCAGCGCAGCCACGACCGAGCACTTCCTGTCATGCACCTTCACAGACGGTAGTTTCATAGAGGCATGGAATCAGGCCTAGCGGACGGAACTCACACGGCGCGTCAGATCTACCGTCGGTTTCACCGCCTGGGGTACACCTAACAGATGAAAGCTCATATTCAACACCCTTTAAATCAATAATTTAGAAGAATCACCTTCTCATTAACTATCCGTGGGCGATTCTCAGAAACCCTTCCCTGTCGTTAATTTATATGGAGAAATTCTTCTCCCTACTCCCTTGTAATCGTCAGCGGGGCTATTCAAGGTACATCCACGTCACGAAGGGTCGGGTCCGAATTACGTAGTAGACCTGCCTGGGCGCCAGTTGGCTTTGCGGCTCACGCATCAGGACGGCTTTCAAAGAAGAAGCACTCAGGCAAGATGGCCGGCGCGATGTAGTTGATGTCTTCGGCCAACACACCACAGGCGTGGAAGCCGTCGCGCCAATGCCGGACAACATCGACGAGTCGATCGATCTCCTTGCGCGCCTCTTCCGCCGACAAGCCGAAACGCCCCGCCTGCGACAAGAGGTTGTAGATGCTGGCCGTGCGACCGTAGTCGCCGACGGTCAAGGCCAGGTCGCGCCTCTCCAAGCTAACCACAGGTGCGGGCACGAGGTCATAGGCCGGAGACAGCCGCCATCCCTTCTGCCTGCGTAGCAGAGCGTGGTTGCGCGGATGATCATCGTTGTTGGTCACGGCGGCGTTGAAGACCATCCGCCTGAATAGTTCGGCGCAGTCGGCTTCCGGCTTGTCGGACCAGCGGCGCAAGTTGTCGGCCAGCAACGGGTAGGACCAGCGTTCACGATCCAGGTGGCTATCTCCGCAGTCGAGCACGGTCAAACCGCTGACAAGGCCGAAGCGAAGGTAGCCCATGTCGGTGTAGTCGCGATCGAAGCGCTGCAACATCAGCACATCGCTTTCGCCAACACGCTGGAGCCGTGCCTGTGTGACGTTCAGGCCGCATCGCCGAGCCAGATCGAGCGTGGCAAATTCGACCCGCTGCAGATTGAAGCGGTCATCTCTGGCCGGAAACTTGCCAAGCCAGAGACGTTGTGCGTCCTCGATCGTGGCCTTCGGCCGTGCACCACCCATGCTGGTGCCGGGATCGAGCTGTTCGAGCAGGTGGGCGGCCACCGGGCGCCCCTCTTCGATCGCCTGTGTGGCTGCAATCAACTCGGCCAGTTGGTGCGTGCGGTTGTACTGGCGCTTGGGCGCAGGCGGTTCCGCCTTCAGTCCGAAGCTCAGATATCCCGCTCCGTCTTGGGGCCCATGCAGCAAATAGTCGATTTCCTGAAGGTCAGCCGCGCTGCGCTCAAGCTTGTGCTCGATCACGCGCCGCCCCCAGGCGTCGGGGCCAGCGTCGCGAACCGCACCGGGAATCCCCTTGAGCTGGGTGAACTCGTAGACCTCCTTGGCAAAAGGCAGCTGGAACGGATCAAGCGCGACCGCCTCCTGGCGCCGAAGGTAACGGTCGCCGTATCGAAACCGGCCAATCTGGGTGCCGTCAGAAAGCGTCTGGACCCTGAGCAGCGCTGCCGGCACCGTTTCCATGGTGCCGGGCAGCTGAATGTATACATAGGCCTCGCGCTCAGAAGTCATAGTCGTCACTTGCCTTCCGAGCCTTACCCGCCCGTGTCGGGCGGCGCGACGCTTCAAGCGCCTTACCGTGGAAGTCGCTGTCGGGATCCGCAACAGCGTCCAGAGACTTGTCCAAGCCGAGCGCCCACAGCACCGTGAAGCTCACACCGACCGCCGTACCCGGCTTACCGAGTTCCAGGGCCGTGAGGGTATTTCGGTTGATACCCGCCTTGCTTGCGAGATCGGCGACCGACCAGCCGCGCCGAATGCGCGCGACACGAATGCGCTGACCCAGCCGAGCTACCCGGCCAGCAACTTCCAATGGCATCACGAATTTGCTCATTAAATTAGGCATTACCTTATTGAACGCCTGCTATATTAGGCGTTCTCAACTAAAAACACAAGGTAGACTTGGAGAAAAAAATCACCAAACTAGGCAAAATCGCAAATAATGCCTTGTATTTTAGGCATTTTCTGCTGGCCGTCGCTGTATAAGAGGAGTGAACGAACAGTCCTCCTCGGAAGAACACTCAAGAGGACCCATGGCCGACATGTTCGACGTACGAAGCAAACGAGGCTAGATCTGGCATCGCTGGGACCCTCACATCTACACGCCGGGCACCACCCTAACAGCTCGGCACGCCTGCTCATCGTCGTACAGCCACCTCTCGGGCTGATAACTCCTGCGCAGATCATGCTTCTGCTCGAGCTTGTGAGACCATGCCGCCAGCGAGGATTTTGCCCGCATCCCGTGGGGCATCATTACTATGCGCGCAACACTACTGCTTGTAGGACACATAGCTCTAAAGGCAGGGATCATTTCGACCTTTGCAAGGAAGACCGTATCGGCGAATCCCCAGTGTTCGAGGGGCTACGCTAACCCATTATCAAGGGGAAACATGGAATGAAAGATATGCGCAACGCGCTGTACGGCACCGCATTGGTGTTGGCGGCTGCAGCACTCGGCGGTTGTGCCTCCTCGGCCGAGGTCACCGGCGAACCTGGGGTAAACATGGGAGATAGCTATCAACAGGTGCTCGCCGTGGTCAGCCGCAACAATACAATCACCAAACAGGTGGATGGTCAAGGCTTTCGTGCGGAGGGCTACTCTACGATGTTCAAGGATTGTCGCACCAAGTATTTTCTGTTCCAGGACTCCGACGGTTTGCAGCATGTCCGCTATGAACCTGCGCCGCATCTATCAGTCAGCCAAAATTGCCGTCAGCCTTAACCTGGCCCTGCGAGAGTCGACGTGAACACGGAGCCGTCGCAAAGGCGGCGCCCGCTCAACGCCCCAAACACAAAAATCTGGCAGGTCCAATCGGTAACCAATTATCATTTCGGGCCAGATAGCCCGCGCACGGCAGGGATATGATTCATGAGAACCACTATCCCTTTGTTATTAGCATTTCTATCGCCCTGTACCATGCAAATAAATGAGGTGCATGGTGATACACAACGGTGCCAGATCTTGCAAGACAAACAAAACAGAAGCCCGCAATGACGCGGGCTCAGAGGCGATTTATGCCATTAGGTGCCTGGCGGTGCCAGACGTCAAATCACTCCCACTCAATCGTCGCTGGCGGCTTGCTGCTCACGTCATACACCACCCGATTGATCCCGCGCACCTCATTGATGATCCGACCCGACACCTTCGCCAGCAGCGAATAAGGCAACTGCGCCCAATCCGCCGTCATGAAATCGCTCGTCTGCACCGCACGCAAGGCCACCACATACTCATAAGTACGCCCATCGCCCATCACCCCCACCGACTTCACCGGCAGGAACACAGCAAAGGCCTGCGAGGTCAGGTCATACCAGCTGGTGTTGCTGACGGGATCCACAGCCTTACGCAATTCTTCGATGAAAATGGCATCGGCACGCCGCAGCAGATCGGCGTATTCCGCCTTGACTTCACCCAGAATGCGCACGCCCATGCCCGGGCCGGGGAACGGATGGCGATACACCATGGCGGGCGGCAAGCCCAGGGCCACACCCAGCTTGCGCACTTCGTCCTTGAACAGTTCGCGCAAGGGTTCGAGCAACTTCAGATTCAGTGTTTCCGGCAGGCCGCCCACGTTGTGGTGCGACTTGATGGCCACGGCCTTGCCGGTTTTGCCACCGGCCGATTCGATCACGTCGGGGTAGATCGTGCCCTGGGCGAGCCAGCGTGCATTCTTCAGTTTGGCCGCTTCAGCCTGGAACACTTCCACGAACTCACGGCCAATGATCTTGCGCTTGGCTTCGGGATCGGTCACCCCTGCGAGCTTGCCCATGAAGACGGCGGAAGCATCCACGTGAATGATCTTGATGCCCATGGCACCTGCGTAGGTCGACATGACCTGCTCGGCTTCGTTCAGGCGCAGCAGACCGTGGTCGACGAACACGCAGGTCAGCTTGTCGCCGATGGCCTTATGAATCAGCGCAGCCGCCACCGACGAATCGACACCACCGGACAGGCCCAGCAGCACTTCGTCGTCACCGACCTGGGCGCGGATACGATCCACGGCTTCCGTGACGTAATCCGGCATGTTCCAGTCGCCTTCGCATTCGCAAATCTCATTGACGAAGCGCGAGAGGATGGCCTGGCCCTGCAGGGTGTGCGTGACTTCCGGATGGAACTGCACGGCGTAGAAGCGGCGTTCTTCGTCGGCCATGCCGGCAATCGGGCAGGAAGGCGTGGACGCCATCAGTTTGAAACCAGGCGGCAAGCCCACGACCTTGTCGCCGTGGCTCATCCAGACTTTGAGCATGCCGTGGCCTTCGGTCGTGCGGAAGTCTTCAATGCCTTCCAGCAATGCCGTATGACCGTGTGCGCGCATTTCGGCGTAACCGAACTCGCGATGATCCGACCACTCGACCTTGCCGCCCAGTTGCTGCGCCATGGACTGCATGCCATAACAGATACCCAGCACCGGCACGCCCAGCGTGAAGACCGAACCCGGCACACGCATGGAGGCTTCGTCGTAGGCCGAGGCATGGCTGCCGGACAAAATGATGCCCTTCAGACCGAGTTCGACATGCGCCTGCACCGCTTCGTCGGTGATGTCGCCAGGATGAATTTCACAATAGACGCCGGCTTCGCGGACGCGACGGGCGATCAGCTGTGTGACCTGTGAGCCGTAATCAAGGATGAGGATGCGCTGATGCATGAGATATCCGGGGCAATAAAGTGTTTGGCTGGAAACAACGACACCGGTCTGAACCTGTCAGGGTGCAGCCGGTGTGGCGAGTGCGATAGGAAAATCAGGATGCCGGCATTGTAAACGCCGGCAGGCCCTGCATCATTCAGCGCGGTAGTTGGGTGCTTCCTTGGTGATCTGCACATCGTGCACGTGGGATTCACGCACACCGGCAGACGTGATCTCGACGAACTCGCACTTGCTGCGCATGTCGTCGATGGTCGGGGTACCGCAATAACCCATGGAAGCACGGATGCCGCCAACGAGTTGATAGATGATGGCCAGCACGCTGCCCTTGTAGGGCACACGACCTTCGATGCCTTCCGGCACGAGCTTGTCGACGTTGTTGGCCGGATCCTGGAAATAGCGATCGGCCGAGCCGTCTGCCATCGCACCGATACTGCCCATGCCGCGGTAGGACTTGTAGGAGCGGCCCTGGAACAGCACGATCTCGCCCGGTGCCTCTTCGGTACCGGCGAACATGCCGCCCATCATGCAGGCGAATGCACCCGCTGCCAGCGCCTTGGACACATCACCCGAATAGCGAATGCCGCCATCGGCGATCAGGGGCACGCCCGTGCCTTCGAGCGCCTTGGCCACATCGGAAATCGCGGTGATCTGGGGCACACCCACACCGGCGACGATACGCGTGGTGCAGATCGAGCCCGGGCCGATACCGACTTTCACGCCGTCGGCGCCAGCCTCGACCAGCGCGAGCGCGGCGGCAGCGGTGGCGATGTTGCCACCGATGACGTCGACCTTGGGATAGTTCTTCTTGATCCAGCGCACGCCTTCAAGCACGCCCTGGGTGTGACCGTGAGCGGTGTCCACGATCAGGACATCGACGCCGGCGGCGACCAGCTTGGCTACGCGCTCTTCCGTGTTGCCACCCACACCCACGGCTGCACCCACGCGCAACTGGCCCTGGGCATCCTTGTTGGCATTGGGATGCTCGGTGTTCTTGACGATGTCTTTGACCGTTGCCAGGCCACGCAGCTCACCATTCTTGTTGATGATGAGCACACGCTCCAGACGGTGTTTGTGCATGAGCGACTGGGCTTCGTCCAGCGTGGCGCCTTCGTCCATCGTGATCAACCGCTCTTGCGGGGTCATGATGGTGCGCAGCGGCTCGTCCAGGCGGTCTTCAAAACGCAGATCGCGGTTGGTGACGATACCCACCAGCTTGCGGCCTTCGACGACCGGCAGGCCCGAAATGCCATGCTGGCGTTGCAACGCGATGGCATCGCGCACTTTCATCTGGGGGGTGACGGTGATCGGATCGATCACGATACCGAATTCATGGCGTTTGACGCGGGCCACTTCGTGGGCCTGCTGGTCGGCGCTCATGTTTTTATGGATGATGCCGATTCCACCTTCCTGAGCCATGGCGATCGCCAGGCGCGATTCGGTCACGGTGTCCATGGCGGCGGACACGAGCGGAATGTTCAGGGTGATGTTGCGGGAAAGGCGAGTGATCAGCGAGGTGTCGCGCGGCAACACCTCGGAGTACGCAGGCACCAACAACACATCGTCGAAGGTGAGCGCTTTTTGGACGAGACGCATGAGTTACTCCGGGCGCAAAGCAAGATTATACGCGTTTCGTAACGTGTTGCTAGGGGTTTACGTGAACGTAAACCCCAGTTTTTTGGGTAGGAATGGCATGTTTGCAACGGTGGCTGGCCCGATCATGCCGACGCGACGGCGGCAGCGATCCTCAGCAGTTCCATGGAGGCAGGAACGAGCAGCCCCACCCCTGCGGCCACGAGCAATATGAAAACCAGCCTGCGCACGAGTCTCGCAGATTCCATGTTGGCGTAACGCCGAACCAGCCAGGTGAGCACGATGACCACCGGCAGCGCACCGAGGCTGATCATGACGGTGGCGGTATCGATAGCGCCTTCCAGCGTCACCAGCAGCAGCCGGGCACCCGATGTGAAGGCGAAAAAAATCAGCAGCGTATTGCGCACTGTCGCCACCGGCAAGGGCTGGCGATACAGGTGATAAACGATAGGTGGGCCGCCACTGGAGAACAAGCCGCTCAACACACCCGACAGGGTTCCGAAGAACAGGAATGAGGCGCGGCCCGACACTTCTTTCCGCCGCCGCGCCTCATTGACCAGCATGAAGGCGCATACCACGATGGTCAGTCCCAGCAGCCAATGCAGCACGACGGCGAAATCGTGGCCCACCCATCGCAGCGAGAACACGCCGAAGGCAATGCCAAACAGGCTGCTCCCCAGCGCGGGCAACAATAGCGTCCAGTTCACCTGGGGTCTCGTGCGGCCGATGGACACCGTCAGGTTGACCAGGGTCAGAATGCTGACCACATTCGACACCATGGGCAACGGCGCCAGGTTGAACATGCCGCTTAGTCCCAGCAGCACCAGGCCGAACGCGAATCCGGTCATGGTCTGAGCATAAGTCGCCAATGCAACGAAAAGCAGGAATAGGCAGTAGTCGGGAAACGGCATGAAAGCGCAAAAATTGCGCGCACCAGGCATGAAAGGGTCTGAAATTATAACCAGAAGTTATAAGGATAATTGCTCGGCTTCAGCGTTCAACAAGGTCAGGCATCAACGCTACAGTCTGTCTCGCCATGCCCCACTGACACACGTACACCTGCGCCTTTAAGCGTGTTTCCCGCCCCTTCCCCCATCGCCTGCATCACCGCAAACCACGGCATCGAACAGGCGTCGCGTCACACGCCGACACCGCTTGCCCAGCGACATCGACTGCCCGGCGCGGCACAGCAGTTGCTTAGCACTGTCCACTTTCAACTGGAGAAGCACATGTTCAAAATCAAAACAACACTGATCGGTCTGGCTGTCGCAATGGCAATGGGCGCATCGGCATCAGCCGCTGACCTGTCGCGTGGCGACCAGAAATTTCTAAAGAGCGCAGCCGAGAGCGGCATGCTTGAAATCGAAGCCAGCAAACTGGCTATTCAGAAAGCCCAGTACCCCGACGTGAAGGCTTTTGCCGAAATGATGGTTGCGGATCACACTAAAGTGGACGCCGAACTGAAGTCGCTGGCATCGAGCAAGGGTTTCACCCTGCCGACCGCCCTGGAAGGTGGCAAGAAGCGCACGATCGACGGC